>Ga0131853_10002171_pt1 | contig 35215 bp, 32 predicted proteins | sample TergutLab28metaG_FD_92764 | JGI IMG/M metagenome (GOLD analysis project Ga0131853, IMG submission 92764) | Labiotermes labralis P1 segment gut microbial communities from Petit-Saut dam, French Guiana - Lab288 P1 (version 2) (version 2) | ecosystem: Host-associated > Arthropoda: Insects >... | reverse complement strand
GAACGCGGCGATGGGCAGGCGGTGTACGGCGGCCTCGGTACCGCCGGCGACCACGACGTCGGCCCGGCCGAGCCGGATCTGGTCGATGGCCAGCGAGATCGCCTCGTTTCCGGAGGCGCACGCCGAGACCGGCGTGTTCACACCTGAGCGGGCGCCGAGCCACAACGACACGTTGGCGGCCGAGGCGTTGGCCATGAGCATGGGTACGGCGAGCGGGCTGACCCGGCGCGGACCCTTCTCGACGAGCGAGTCGTAGTTGTCGAGCAGCGTGGTGACGCCACCGATGCCGGTGGCGATCGCCACGCCGAGGCGCTCGCCGTCGAGACCGCCGTCACGAGTCGCCGTCTCCTCGAAGCCGGCGTCGCGCCAGGCCTCCTGCGCCGCGACCATCGCGAACTGCGCCGAGCGGTCCAGTCGGCGGGCCTTGACCCGCTCCAGGATCTCGGTGGGCTCGACGGCGACGCGGCCGGCGATCTTGACCGGCAGGTCCTCGGCCCAGGGCTCGTCGATGGTGCGAACGCCCGAGCGGCCCGCGATCAGGGCCTCCCAGGTGGCGGGGACGTCTCCGCCCACCGGGCTGGTGGTGCCCAGCCCGGTGACGACGACTCGTGTGCGGCTCATGCTTCTCCTCGCAAGTGGTGCAAGTGGTGAGGCTGTGGTGCGGCCTGCGTCAGGCCTGGGCGCGCTCGATGAACGCGACGGCGTCGCCCACGGTCTTGAGGTTCTTGACCTCGTCGTCGGGGATGGAGACGCCGAACTTCTCCTCGGCCGCGACGACGACCTCGACCATCGACAGGGAGTCGACATCCAGGTCGTCGACGAACGACTTGTCGAGCTGGACGTCCTCGACGTCGATGCCCGCGACCTCGTTGACGATGTCGGCGAGGTCGGCGCGGATCTCTTCGGTGGTGGCCATCGGGGACCTTTCTGGTGGTTGGGTGCTACTCGGAAACTTGCTACTCGAAAAGCTGCGGGTCAGGGGAGGACGACGACCTGCGCGGCGTACACGAGGCCGGCGCCGAAGGCGATGAACAGGGCGGTCTCCCCGCTCTTGGCCTGGCCCTCGCGCTTCATCCGCTCCAGCGCGAGTGGGATGGAGGCGGCGGAGGTGTTGCCCATCGTGGCGATGTCCCTTGCGATCTTGACGTGCTCGGGGAGCTTCATCGCCTTGGCGAGGGCGTCGATGATGCGCATGTTGGCCTGGTGCGGGACGAAGCAGTCGAGCTCGTCGGCGGTGATGCCGGCGCGGTCGAGCGCCTCCTGTGCGATCTTGGCCATCGCGAACGAGGCCCAGCGGAAGACGGGGTTGCCCTGCATCGTGAGCCACGGCCGTTCGTCGCCAGGGACCGCCTCGTTGCCGATGAACGTCAGCCAGTCGGTCTTCTGGATGATCAGGTCGGCCCGCTCGCCGTCGGAGCCCCAGACGACCGGCCCGATGCCAGGGGTCTCGCTCGGACCGACGACGACGGCACCGGCACCGTCGGCGAAGATGAACGCCGTACCACGGTCGTGGACGTCGGTGATGTCGGAGAGGCGCTCGACGCCGATCACCAACACGTGGCCGGCGCTGCCGCCACGGACGAAGTCGGAGGCCATCGACAGCGCCGTACAGAATCCGGCGCAGGCGGCGCTGATGTCGAACGCCGCGGGCTGCTCGCAGCCGAGATCGGCGGCGATCATCGGAGCGACGCCGGGGGTCTGCATCATGTGGCTGACGGTGGCGACGATGACGCAGTCGATCTGCGCGGGCTCGACGCCCGCCGCGGCGAGCGCCTGCTTGGCGGCCTCGACCGACATGAAGCGCACCGTCTCCTCGGGCTCCGCCCAGCGTCGCTCCTCGATGCCCGAGCGGGTGCGGATCCAGTCGTCGCTGGAGTCGATCGCATCGACGATCTCGCTGTTGGGGATGACGCGCGAGGGGCGGTAGCCGCCGACGCCGAGGATCCGGGCGTGCGCGGCGCCGACGGGAGACTTGATGGTGGTCACGAGACGACTCCCTCGGGGTGCAGACGGAGCAGCGGCTGGCCGGGGGAGACGAGGTCGCCGTCCTCGACGAGCCACTCGACGACCTGACCGCCGTGGGCGGCGGTGACACTGATCCGGTCGCGGAGGCTGGTGATGTCGCCGATCGAGGCCCCGGGGTCGAGCACCGCCGCATCTACGACCTCGGGTGCGACCTGGAAGGTGCCCTTGGCCGGCGCGACCACCATCCGCCACGTGGGCTGGGTCTCGATCTGGCTGGCCTCGCCGTGCTTGTCGCAGAACGCACGCGCGTCGTCGAGCTGGTCGGGGGTGGTCAGCGCGAACGTCTCGACGTTCATCCCGATGCCCTTGAAGTAGCGCTTCGCGATGCCGGTCAGCGTGCCGGCCGGCGGCATCTCGAGGATGCCCGTCACGCCGAGGTCCGCCATGGTCTCCAGGCAGAGATCCCACCGGACGGGACTGGCGATCTGGCCCACGATGCGGGCGAGTACGTCGCGCCCGTCGTGGACGACGCGGCCGTCCCTGTTGCTGATCACCGGCGTGCGCGCGTCGTGGACCGAGACGCTGCGCGCCAGGCGCGCGAGGTGGCCGACCGCGGGCTCCATGTGCGAGGTGTGGAACGCGCCGGCGACGCTGAGAGGCATCAACCGGGCCTTGGCCGGAGGGTCCGCCTTGAGCGCGTCGAGCTGCTCCATGGTGCCGGCGGCGACGACCTGGCCGGGACCGTTGTCGTTGGCCGGCGTCAGGCCGTGGCGCTCGAGCGTGGCGAGCACCTCGTCGCGGTCCCCGCCGAGGATGGCGGTCATGCCCGTCGGCGTCACGGCCGCCGCGTCGGCCATCGCGCTGCCACGCTCGCGCACGAGCGTCATCGCCTGCTCGGCGCTGATCGCCCGGGCTCCCGCGGCGGCGGTCAGCTCACCGACGCTGTGGCCGGCCACCGCACCGATGCGGGCGAAGGCGTCCGCGGGATGCGGGAAGAGGTCGAGGGCGGCGACCAGCCCGGTGGCCACCAGGAGCGGCTGGGCGATCCGGGTGTCGCGGATCGCGTCCGCGTCGGCTTCGGTGCCGTAGTGCACCAGGTCGAGCCCGGCGACGGTGGCCAGCCACTCGAACCGGGCGGCGAAGGCGGGGTCCTCCAACCAGGGGGTCAGGAAGCCGGGGGTCTGGGCTCCCTGGCCGGGAGCGACGATGACGAGCACGCGCCCCACTCTGCCGGGTGCGTGGGTGGTGATTCACCTCCGGCGCGCACGAAACTGATCCAGAGGTCTTTGTAGGGAACCTACAAATGAGTGCCGGGTCCGCGTCCGGACTGGCGACCGAGCACGAGCGCGATGCGCAACGTCAGCGCATCGCGGGGGTCGCTCGGCCGCAGGCCGGTCAGGTCGGCGACCTGCCGGAGCCGGTAGCGCACGGTGTTCGGGTGCACGAACAGCTCTCGTGCCGCTCCTTCGAGGCTCGCCCCCGCACCGAAGTACGCCGCGAGCGTGGCGATCAGCGTGTCGCCGGCCTCGCTCAGCGGAAGGTAGACCTCCTGGACCAGCCAGCGCCGGGCATGCCCGTCGCCGGCCAGCACGCGCTCGGGGAGGTACTCCTCGCTCAGCGCCGGTCGGGGCGCCTCCGGCCACCCCGCGGCGGCGCGGAAGGCTGCCAGCGCCGCCCGTGCCGACGTGAACGCCGAGGCCAGGCCCGGCGCGACCGGACCGGCCACCACCGGGCCCTCGCCGAATGCGTCCACGACGGCGGTCGCGGCGGCGCGCGGGTCGCTGACCCCGCCGAGGACGACGACAAGGCGGTCGCCCTGTACCGCGCAGAGTGCCTCGTGGCCGGCCGCGCGGGCCAGTCGCCGTACCTCCTCGAAGAGATCCGCCTCCGCCCGCCCCGGCGCGGCGCCCAGCACGACGGTGAGACCACTGCGGGCGTCCCAGCCCAGCGCGCTGGCCCGGGAGAGGACCGATTCGTCGGTCTCCGCGCGCAGGACGGCGTCGACGACCAGCGCCTCCAGGCGGGCGTCCCAGGCACCGCGCGCCTCCGCGGCGCGGGCGTAGACCTCAGCCGTGGCGAAGGCGATCTCGCGGGCATAGCGGTCGACGGCCTTGTGCGCGGCAGCCGCGTCCTCGGGCTCGAGCAGGTCGTCGAGCCGGCCCTCGACGGCGTCGATGGAGAGCTTGATCAGGTCGACGGTCTGGCGCAGCGAGATCGCACCGGTCAGGGCCTTGGGGGCGACACCGAACATCGAGGAGGCGACGGCATGCTGGGTGGCGCTGGGTCCGAGCGTGGCGGCCGACCCGGCGGCGTACCAGCTGACGAAGCCCTGGATCCCCGCCTGGACGATCATGCCGACCCAGGAGCGTTCCTCGGCGGAGAGGTCGTCGAACCATGGCAGGTCCGTCTCCATGCGGGCCATGGCGACCGTGGACAAGCGCCCGGTGGCGCGCCGAAGGATGTCCGTGGTGCGTTGTAGGGAAGGTACAGCCGCCGATGACGAACTCCGGGTCACACGATGATTGTGACATTCCAGGATATGGGTACTGCGACGTGGTTGAATCGGCGACCTGGACAGGCCGTCTAGATCGTTTTCCAGACAGGGTGGATGCATGCCGGACACGGAGTTCCTCACGATCCACGGCCACCGGCGCGCGTATGCGCTGGGCGGCCGGCCGATCGGGACGGCGCCAGCGTTGCTGCTGCTGCACGGGCTGGGTTGCGATCGCCACACCTGGGACCCGGTGTGGGACCACCTCGCCGAGCGCTACACGCTGCTGGCCCCCGACATGCTGGGGCATGGCGAGTCGGACAAGCCGCGCGGCGACTACAGCCCCGGCGGCTACGCCAACGGCATGCGCGACCTGCTCACGGTGCTCGGCATCGACCGCGTCAGCGTGCTCGGCCACAGCTTCGGCGGGGCGGTCGCGATGCAGTTCGCGTATCAGTTCCCCGAGCGCACCCAGCGACTGATGCTGGCCGGCCCCGGCGGCCTTGGCACCGAGGTGACCGCGGCGATCCGGGTGCTCGGCCTCCCCGGCTACGACCTGGCGCTCCGGCTCGCGACGCTGCCCGGCGTACGCCACGTCAACACCACGGCGCTCCGGCTCCTGCGGAGCAGCGGGCTCAAGGACTTCCGCGACCTTGGCGAGGTCGCCGACATCGTGGAGTCCCTCAAGGAGCCGGGCAAGCGGTACGCCATGCACCGGCTCGTCACGGGTGTCATCGACTGGCGCGGCCAGACCGTGACCATGCGAGACCGTGCCTATCTGACCGAGGCGATGCCGCTGTGTGTGGTCTGGGGCACCGATGATCGGGTGGTCCCGGTGGCACACGCGAAGATCGTCTCCGAGCTGGCGCCGCGTGCGCGCGTCGTGGTGATGGACGACTCGGGGCACTTCCCGCACAAGGACCACCCCGAGGAGTTCGCCGACCTGGTCGACGACTTCATCTCGACCACCCAGCCGGCGACGTACTCCCGGGCGCGGTGGCGGCGGCTGCTCAGGGACGGCGGCCCGGCGCACCTCAGCCCCGTCGAGCCCGCGTCCGAACTCGCCTAGCGCCGAGAGGTCACTCCGTGACACGCGAGAAGTCACCTCGTGACACGCGAGGGGTCGCCTCGTGACACGCGAGGGGTCGCCTCGTGACACGCGAGAGGTCACTTCGTGACACGCGAGAGGTCGCCTCGTGACACGCGAGGGGTCGCTCCGTGACAGACGGCCCCAGCCCAACGACAAAGCCTCCGGTGCCAGGCATCGGAGGCTTTGTCATGAAGTGACTATTCAGCAGTCAGAAAGTGACTACTCGCGTGTCACGGAGTGACTACTCGCGTGTCACGGAGTGACGTCTCGCGTGTCACGAGGTGACGTCTCGGCGAGTCAGGCGTCGCCGCCCTCCTGCTTAATACCCTGCGTCGACGTCGGGTCGTCGATCCGGTACGCCGAGAAGGCCTTCTCGACGAGCGAGGGGTCGATCTCCCCGCGGTCGGCGAGCGCCTGCAGCGCCTGGACGACGACGGACTGCGCGTCGATCTGGAAGAAGCGACGCGCCGCCGGACGGGTGTCGGCGAAGCCGAAGCCGTCGGCGCCGAGGACGCGGTAGTCCTCCGGCACCCAGCGGGCGATCTGCAGCGGGACGGCCTTCATGTAGTCGGAGACCGCGACCACCGGGCCCTTGGCGCCGGTGAGCTTGGTCGTGACGTACGGCGTACGCGGGGCCTCGCTGGGGTGGTTGAGGTTCCAGTGCTCGGCCGCGACGGCCTCGCGGGCCAGCTCGTTCCACGAGGTGACCGACCAGGTGTCGGCCTGGACGCCCCACTCCTCGCGGAGCAGGCGCGCCGCCTCGACAACCCAGGGGAATCCGACGCCGGAGGCGAGCAACTGCACGCGGGGGCCGTCGCCGTCGGCGGTGGCCACCTTGTGGATGCCCTTGAGGATTCCCTCGACGTCAACGTCCTCCGGCTCGGCCGGCTGGCTGACCGGCTCGTTGTAGACCGTGAGGTAGTAGATGACGTCCTCCGCGTTGGCGCCGTACATCCGCTCGAGGCCGGTCTGCATGATGTGCGCGACCTCGTAGGCGAAGGCGGGGTCGTAGTGCACGACCGCGGGGTTGGTGACGGCGAGCAGCGGGCTGTGGCCGTCGGCGTGCTGCAGGCCCTCACCGGTCAGGGTGGTGCGACCGGCCGTGGCGCCGACGAGGAATCCGCGGGCCATCTGGTCGGCCATCGCCCAGATCGAGTCGCCCGTGCGCTGGAACCCGAACATCGAGTAGAAGATGTAGAACGGGATCATGTGCTCGCCGTGGGTGGAGTACGCCGAGCCCGCTGCCGTCGCCGACGCCATCGCGCCGGCCTCGGAGATGCCCTCGTGCAGCATCTGGCCCTGCGTCGACTCCTTGTAGGAGAGCAACAGCTTGCGGTCGACCGAGTCGTACTGCTGGCCCATCGGGTTGTAGACCTTGGCCGAGGGGAACATGGAGTCCATGCCGAAGGTCCGGTACTCGTCGGGCGCGATCGGGACGATGCGCTTGCCGATCTCCGGGTCCTTCATCCAGTCGCGCAGCTGGCGCACGGTCGCCATGGTGGTGGCGATCTTGTTGTTGCCCGAGCCCTTCTTCAGGTCGGCGTACATACCGTCGCCCGGCAGCGTCAGCGGCTGGGCCCGCAGCACGCGCTTGGGCAGCGAGCCGCCCAGCTGAGTACGACGCTCGAGCATGTACTGGATCTCGCTGGAGTCCTTGCCGGGGTGGAAGAACGGCGCCGCTCCGGTGGCCTCGTAGGTCGACTCGAGCTCCTTGTCGGAGATAGGCAGGTAGAGACGGTCGCGGAACTTCTTCAGGTCCGCCATCGTCAGCTTCTTCATCTGGTGGGTGGCGTTCTTTCCCTCCAGGGCGTCGATCGTCCAGCCCTTGATGGTGTGGGCGAGGATCACCGTCGGCTGGCCGACGTGCTTGGTGGCGGCGTCGAACGCGGCGTACACCTTGCGGTAGTCGTGACCGCCGCGCGGCAGCTTGCGGATCTGCTCGTCGCTCATCTCCTCGACCATCTTGCGAAGCCGCGGGTCGGAGCCGAAGAAGCTGTTGCGGATGTAGTCACCGGACTCGACCGAGTAGGTCTGGAACGCGCCGTCGGGCGTGGTGTTCATCCGGTTGACCAGGGCGCCGTCGACGTCCTTGGCCAGCAGCTGGTCCCACTCGCGACCCCAGATGACCTTGATGACGTTCCAGCCGGCGCCGCGGAAGTTCGCCTCGAGCTCCTGGATGATCTTGCCGTTGCCGGTCACCGGGCCGTCGAGCTGCTGCAGGTTGCAGTTGACCACCCAGACCAGGTTGTCGAGCTCCTCACGAGCGGCGACGCGGATCGCGCCGAGCGACTCGGGTTCGCCCATCTCGCCGTCGCCGAGGAAGGCCCACACGCGCTGCTGCGAGGTGTCCTTGATGCCACGGTTCTCCAGGTAGCGGTTGAACCGCGCCTGGTAGATCGAGTTGATGCCCGTCAGGCCCATCGAGACGGTGGGGAACTCCCAGAAGTCCGGCATCAGGCGTGGGTGCGGGTACGACGACAGCCCGTGGTGCTGGCCGTGCTGGACCTCCTGGCGGAACGCGAACAGCTGCTCCTCCGTCAGGCGACCCTCGAGGAACGCGCGCGCGTAGATGCCGGGGGAGGCGTGACCCTGGATGAAGATCTGGTCGCCGCCGCCCGGGTGCTCCTTGCCCCGGAAGAAGTGGTTGAAGCCGACCTCGTACAGGCTCGCGCTCGACTGGTACGTCGCGATGTGACCGCCGACCTCGAGCCCCTTGCGGTTGGCGCCGGAGACCATGACGGCGGCATTCCAGCGGATGTAGGCGCGGATGCGGCGCTCGACGTCCTCATCGCCCGGGAACCAGGGCTCGCGCTCCGGGGGGATCGAGTTGATGTAGTCGGTGCTGCGGAGGGCGGGCACGCCCACATTCATCTCTCGGGCGCGCTCCAGCAGTCGCAGCATCACGTAGCGAGCGCGCTCGCGGCCGTTCGCCTCGAGCATGGCGTCGAACGAGCCGATCCACTCGCGGGTCTCCTCGGGGTCGATGTCCGGGAGCTGAGTGGGGAGGCCTTCGTGGATGACACTGGCCGGAGTGCCTGAAGTAAGGGTGGAGTCTTCGGTCACCTTCGCATCGTGTCACTCAGATGGTCAGCATCGGAAACTACCGACAAGTAGCGGCCCGAACGGCGAGACGCCGAGGCGCCGCCGCGCCGACGTTACGTTCATTGCGCGTTCACCTCCTCGCGTCGCGGCTGTCAACGACCCGCGACGCACTCCTGACGAAACTCCGTGCGACGACCCCGACGACCGGGGCAACGATTCGGATGGAGACACACGTGCACGCACAGATGGCCCGGCGACTGGGGGTCGCCGCCGTGACCAGCGCGATCACGATCACCCTTGCCGCATGCGGCAGCTCGAACGGCACGGCCGCCGGCGGTGACACGCCCACCGGCGGTGCAACACCGACCGGCGCAACGACCGGCACGCCGACGTCCGACTGGAGCACCGCCCAGTCCGCCGCGGCCGGCGGTGGCATGAAGGCCCTGGTCGCGGCGGCCAACGCCGAGGGCAAGCTCAACGTCATCGCGCTCTCGCCGACCTGGGCCAACTACGGCGAGATTCTGAAGGCCTTCCAGAAGACGTATCCGAAGGTCCACGTCGTTTCCGAGAACCCTGGCGGCGGGTCGCAGCAAGAGCTCGACGCCGTCGAGAAGAACAAGGGTCAGGCGACCGCTCCCGACGTCGTCGACGTCGGTACCGCCTTCGCGGCGCGGGGCGCGCTGGCCGGCGACTTCGCGGCGTACAAGGTCGCCACCTGGGACGACATCCCGGCGGCGCAGAAGGACGCGGGCGGCCTGTGGTGGGCCGACTACGGCGGGTACATCGCCATCGGGTGCAACCCCAAGGCCATCTCCGTGCCGTGCCCGAAGACGATCAAGGCGCTCGACAACCCGGCGCTCAAGGGGAAGGTCGCTCTCAACGGCGACCCGACCCAGGCCAACGCGGCGCTGATGGCCGTCTACGCCGCCGCCGTCGCCAACGGCTCGACGGCCGCACAGGACGCGGCCGAGCCGTCGCCCAGCCCGGCGAAGCTCGCCGGTGAGATCCAGCCCGGCATCGACTTCTTCAAGAAGCTCAACGACGAGGGCGTCTTCAACAAGACCTCGGTCACCCCGGCCACGGTCGCGACCGGCGCCACGCCGATCGTGCTCGACTGGGACTACCTGCAGGTGGCCAACGCGCAGGCCCTCAAGAGCAAGGGCCTGACCTGGCAGGTCAACGACCCGAGCGACGGCCTCGTCGGCGCCTTCTACAACCAGGCCATCAACGCGACCGCGCCGCACCCCGCCGCCGCCCGGCTCTGGGAGGAGTTCCTCATGAGCCACGCCGCGACGGGCGGCCAGAACGGCTACCTCCGCGGCTTCGCGCACCCGGCAGAGCTCGACGCGATGAAGGCCGACCACACGCTCGACGCCAAGGCCGCCGCGATGCTGCCCCCGGTCGACGCCGCGAAGGCGGTCGTGCCCACGGTGGCGCAGGTCGGGCCGGCCAACGAGACGATCGTCAAGAACTGGCCCGCCGCGGTCAACTGAGCGGATTGACGTTGACTGACGCCGCCACGCAGGCGAGTGGGGCCGTCGTACGGCGGCCCCACTCGCGGCGCCTTCCCTCCGGCAGCTGGCTGGGGCTGCTGCCGTTCGCCGTGTTCATCACGGCCTCGTTCCTGCTGCCGATCGGATTCGTGGTCCACCAGGCCTTCCGGCGTACGACGCAGACGCAGCCGCTGGGCCCCGACGGGCTGCCACTGCGCGACCCGACCACCCAGCAGTTCGTCACCGAGACGCACTCGTCCTACACGCTGGACAACCTGCGCGACTCGCTCACCGGCGTCTACCACACCGCGCTGATGAACAGCATCGTGCTCTCGCTCCTCACTGCGGTGCTCGGCACCGTCCTGGGCCTGGTGCTCGCCATGGCCATCGTCTCCTCGGGGAGTCGGCTGCTGCGCGAGCTGGCCGCGACCCTCTCGGCCGTCGCGGCGAACTTCGGCGGCATCCCGCTGGCCTTCATCTTCATCGCCGCGCTCGACGCCAACTCCGGCGTCGTGACGGTCTTCCTGCGCGAGCGCTTCGGCATCTCGCTGACCGACGACCTGCACTTCTCGATGCAGGGGCTCTCGGGCATGTGCCTGGTCTACCTGTACTTCCTGGTGCCGCTGATGGTGTTGGTGACGATGCCAGCGCTGGAGGGTCTCAAGCCGCAGTGGGCCGAGGCCGCACAGAATCTCGGCGCCAGCCGCTGGCAGTACTGGCGCCACATCGCAGGGCCGGTGCTCCTGCCGACGCTGCTCGGCGCGATGCTGCTGCTCTTCTGCTCGGCGTTCTCGGCGTTCGCGACGGCGTACGCGCTCAACCACACCTTCCCGCTCCTGCCGACGATGATCGCGCAGGTGCTGTCGGGCAACGTGGCGGTCGGCCAGGAGAACCTTGGCGCCGCACTGGCCTTCGACATCATCGTCTTCGTCCTGCCGCTGACCGTCGCCTACCAGCTGCTCCAGCGGCGTACGTCGAGGTGGTTGGCGTGACTGGCGTGACTGGCATGACTGGCGTGAATCGGGGCCCGGCGTCGGGCTTCGGCCGGTGGACGGTGCTGCTGGTCGCCGCGCTCTACTTCTTCGGGCCGTTGGCGACGGCGACGTGGTTCTCGATCCACGTGCCGGGCCAGGGGCTCACCCTTGGGGCCTACCGCGACATCGTGCACACCTCGGGCATCGGTCAGACCGGCGTGGGCGAGGCACTCGGCTTCTCACTGCTGCTCGCCGCCGGGACCATCCTCCTGACGCTGGCGCTGATGGTGCCGACCCAGATCCTGCTGCACCTGAGCCTGCCCAAGGCTCGGCCCGTCGTCGAGGTGGTCTGTCTTCTGCCGCTCGTCTTCCCGCCGATCGTGCTCGCCGCGGGCGTCAGCAGCGTCTACCAGTGGGCACAGCCGGCGGGCACCGCCCACGGCAGCCTGCTGTTCCGCACGCTGGTCTGGCTCAAGGACGAGAACCATCCGCTCCTGCTGGCCTGCCTCTACGTGGTGATGGCGCTCCCGTTCGTCTACCGCACCATCGACGCGGGCCTGCGCGCGATCGACGTCCGCACCCTGACCGAGGCCGCCCGCAGCCTGGGGGCGAGTTGGTGGACGACGATCACGCAGGTGGTCGTCGCCGGGTTGCGCACCAGCCTGGTCAACGCGGCCTTCCTGGTCTTCGCGCTGGTCCTGGGGGAGTTCACCGTCTCCTCGATCCTGCTCTACACCACGCCGTTCCCGGTCTGGCTGGCCAACCTGCCGACCGACTCCGGCCAGGTGCAGGCGGCGGTCTCGGTGCTGAGCCTGGTGCTGGTCGAGGTGCTGCTGCTGGTGATGGTGGGCGTGATGGGACTACGGGGACGCAAGAGAGAGGACGTGGCATGACTGGCACCGCTACAGGCACCTCAACGGGCACAGCCGTGGAGTTCAAGGACGTACGCCGGGTCTTCGGCGGCACCACCGCGCTCGCCGGGCTCGACCTGCGCGTCGAACCGGGCCAGCTGCTGGCGCTGCTCGGGCCCTCGGGCTGCGGCAAGACCACCGCGCTGCGGCTGCTGGCGGGCTTCGACCGGCCGACGTCGGGTCAGGTGCTGGTCGACGGCAAGGACGTCTCCGCGGTGAGCGCCGCCAAGCGCGACATGGGGATGGTCTTCCAGTCCTACAGCCTGTTCCCGACGATGACGGCCGCGGAGAACGTCGCCTTCGGGCTGAGGATCCGGCGTCGCGGCGGCAGCGAGCGGCGTACCCGCGCGGCGGAGCTGCTCGACCTGGTCGGGCTGGCCGAGCACGCCCGGAAGTATCCGCACCAGCTGTCGGGCGGCCAGCAACAGCGCGTCGCGCTGGCCCGCGCCCTGGCGATCGAGCCGCGGGTCCTGTTGCTGGACGAGCCGCTCTCGGCGCTCGACGCGAAGGTCCGCGAGCAGCTGCGCGAGGAGATCCGCCGGATCCAGCAGGAGCTGGGAGTGACCACGGTGATCGTCACCCACGACCAGGAGGAGGCGCTCTCGATGGCCGACCAGGTGGGCGTCATGCATGCGGGTCGGCTCGAGCAGATCGCCCCTCCCGCCGAGCTCTACCAGCAGCCGCGCACCGCCTTCGCCGCCGAGTTCGTCGGCACGATGAACCGGGTGCCCGGCACCGTCGGGGATCGCGGCACGGTGCGGGTCTGGGGCCAGACGCTACCGGTGGCGGTGCGCGACGGAGGCGCGGCGCCGCGCGCGGGTGCGGCCGCGACAGCGCTGATCCGACCCGAGGACATCGCCGTCGACGCGGCCGAGCGCGGGCCGTGGACGGTCGCCGTGGCGACCTTCCGCGGCGCGACGATCCGCTTGCGGCTGACCCGTCCCGAGTACGACGACGTGCTGGCCGACGTGGCGGCGTACCGGGCCTCGGAGCTGGCCGCGGGGACACGCGTCAGGGCGTCACTGCAGGAGCGGCCGGTGCTGCTCGCGGGGTGACCGCGCGCCCGTCTCACGCACAGGAATCGGGAGAAAAGCGCGACTGGCGCTTGCGCCGTACTCCAGGATCCGCTGGACTACTCACCACCCGCACTACGCGACGGGCGTGGTGCGCCTACCCCGAGGGGGAGACACACGTGAGCTCGACCGCGGCCACAGGGCCTGCGGACCGGCTCGGCTTCAAGCCGGGCATGGTCGTCCAGGAACTGGGCTGGGACAATGACACCGACGACGAGCTCCGGATGGCCATCGAGGACGCCATCGAGGACGGCATGGTCGACGGCGACTACGGCAACGTCGTGGACGCAGTCCTGCTCTGGTGGCGAAGCGAGGATGGCGACCTGGTCGACGGCCTCGTCGACGCTCTCACCGACCTGGTCGGTGGCGGCGTGATCTGGCTGCTCACCCCGAAGGTGGGCCGCTCCGGCTCGGTCGATCCGGCCGACATCGCGGAGGCCGCGCCGATCGCCGGCCTCTCCCAGACAACGGCGGCAGCGGTGAGCAAGGACTGGGCGGCCTCACGTCTGGTCGCGCCGAAGTCGGTCGGATGACGGTTCTTCAGCGCGCGTTTGCTCGGACGCTCGCCGGTGGGGAGGGGATCCGGATCCTCGCCTCGACGGGCATCGTGCGGCCTCATTCCCCGCTCACGCTCGTGCGCACCGCCAAGACGCTGCTCGAGTGGGGCACGGGGCCGGCCGGTGGCTTCGCGACGCTCGCGGCGCGCTATCCGAACCGTGTCGGCATCGAGGACGAGCTCGGCTCGCTCACCTACGCCGAGCTCCATCGGCGTACCAACGCCTTGGCCCACGCGCTCGCGGAGCGCGGTGTGGCCGAGGGCAGCGGCGTCGCGATCATGTGCCGCAACCATCGGGGCTTCGTGGAGACGATGATCGCGGTCGCCAAGCTCGGTGCCGACGCGCTGTACCTGAACACCGCCTTCGCGGGTCCGCAACTCGTCGAGGTGCTCGAGCGCGAGCGGCCGGCGGTGCTCGTCCACGACGAGGAGTTCACGGATCTGCTGTCCGGGGCCGAGCACGCGCCGACCGTCGTGGCATGGCGGGACGACGACGTCGCGCCGGGGACCGCGGGTGGCAACGGTGACACCCTGGAGTCGCTGATCGCCGCCGGCGACGGCCACGACCTGCGGCCGCCCGGCCAACACGGGCGCACGGTCATCCTGACCTCCGGCACCACTGGTACGCCGAAGGGTGCACCGCGCAACGAGGCCGGTGTGGACGCGGCCGTGGCGCTGCTCTCGCGGATGCCGTTGCGCGATGGTTGGCGGACCCACATCGCCGCCCCGCTCTTCCACACCTGGGGCTTCGCCCACCTGATGCTTTCGATGCTGCTCGGCTCGACCATGGTGCTCCGGCGCCGCTTCGTCCCGGAGGAGGCGGTCGAGGTCGCCGATGGATGCGACTCGTTCGTCGTGATCCCGGTGATGCTCCAGCGCATCCTGGCGCTCGACCCGCCCGCGCCGTACTCGCTCGGGCGGGTGAAGGTGGTGGCCTCCTCCGGCTCGGCCCTGCCCGGCGATCTGGCGCTGGAGTGGATGGACCGCTTCGGCGACACCCTCTACAACATCTACGGATCCACGGAGGTCGCCTACGCCTCGATCGCCACACCGCGCGACCTGCGCGCCGCGCCGACGAGCGCCGGCAAGCCGCCCTGGGGCACGGTTGTCCGGATTCTCGACGACGAGGGCCGCGAGGTCGATCGCGGCGATTCCGGGCGGATCTTCGTCGGCAACAGCCTGCTCTTCGAGGGCTACATCGGCGGTGGCGGCAAGGACGTCGTCGATGGCCTGATGTCGACCGGAGACCTCGGTCGGTTCCGCGCCGACGGCCGGCTCTACGTGGAGGGTCGCGACGACGAGATGATCGTCTCGGGGGGAGAGAACGTCTTCCCCAAGGAGGTCGAGGACTGCCTGGCACGTCATCCCGACGTCACCGACGTCGCGGCGGTGGGGGTGGACGACCCCGAGTTCGGCAAGCGGCTGCGGGCGTTCGTCGTCCTGGTCGACGGCGGGGCGGCCACCGATGACGAGCTGAAGATGTGGGTGCGAGAGAATCTGGCCAGGTACAAGGTGCCGCGCGAGATCGTCCTGATCGACGAGCTTCCGCGCAACGCGACGGGCAAGGTGCTCAAGCGTGACCTCGCGACCTGGAAGGGAGACTCGTGACCGGCCTGCAGATCGGTGGCCCTGCTCCGGACTTCGCGCTGCGTGACCAGTTCGGACAGACCGTGTCGCTGGCCGAGTATCGCGGCCGCAAGGCGGTGGCCATCCTCTTCTACCCGTTCGCCTTCTCCGGCGTGTGCACGGGGGAGATGAGCGGCATCCGGGATCGGCTCGACGAGTTCATGACCTTCGAGACCGAGGTGCTCGCGGTCTCGTGCGACCCGGTCTTCGCGCTGCGCACCTTCGCCGACGCGGACGGGCTCAACTTCCCGCTGCTCTCCGACTTCTGGCCGCACGGCGAGGTCGCGAAGGCCTACGACGTGTTCAACGACGAGATCGGGGCGGCCCGTCGGTCGTCGTACGTTGTGGGAAAGGACGGCGTGCTGCGGTGGTCGGTGCACAACGCGAACGCGGACGGCCGCGATCTCGATGAGCACCTGCGCCAGCTGTCGCTCGCACTGTGACATTGGTCTAGACCACTTAGATGACTTTTCAAGAATCGCTCGCATCGGGGTTCGCGTCGACCTAATGTTCTACCCGTTGAGCCGCTGGTGACCCGAGACGCCAGCGGCTCAACTTCCATTTCGGCCCCTGTTTTGTGGTGTCGGTTCGGTTCGCGGGCGTCTGCTCGCGTAGCCTGTGCCGCCGGGGGCGACCCCGCCAGGGCGCATAGCTCAGTTGGTTAGAGCGCTTGCCTTACAAGCAAGATGTCAGGGGTTCGAGTCCCTTTGCGCCCACCGGCCGATGTGCCTGCGTTGTCGGGTGCCGATGTGCGGAGGGTCGAGGTCACATATGTGACCTCGACCCTCCACACGTCCGGGGAAGCCGTCTCAGCAGACCGGCGCCCTCTTGGCGGTCAGGACATGGACCGCGGCATGACGCAGCCGCGCGATCGGCAGGTCGCCGTCCCGCACGGCGGAGACCACGGCCTGGACGATGCTGGCGGTGATCGTCGCGACCTGACGCGGGGGCGCGTTGAAGAGGACCATGTCCGCCCCGACCTTGAGCGCCCTGACCGCCGCGCTCTGCACCGAGTAGCCGGCGCCGCTGACCGCACCGCCCGACAGCGAGTCGGTCATGACCAGGCCGGTGAAGCCCAGCCGGCGACGCAGCTCGCGTCCGACCACGTGCGACGAGAGGGCGGCCGGAAGCGACGTCAGGCCCGGTACGCGCGCCGTGGTCACCATGACGGCGGGCTCGCCGGCGTTGATCGCACCGACGAACGGGCGGAGTCCGTGTGTCTCGAGCGTGCTCCAGGGCAGGGTCCAGGCAGGGGAGAGGTCCGTGTTCCCCGTCGCGCCGCCGAGTCCGGGGAAGTGCTTGACGGCGGGTACGACGCCGGCCGCGCGCATCCCGTTGGCGAACGCCAGGCCGTAGGTCTGTGCGGTGACCGGGTTGATGCTGAAGGACCGGGTGCCGTCGGGATTGGTCGCGCTGGGTCCTGGGCGGTTGTCGAGGTCGAGCACCGGAGCGAGATTCATGGTGACGTCTGCCTGCCGCATCTTGGCGCCGACCCGTTGGGCCAGCGCATGGACCTGCGTGGGCGTCATCGACGCCGCCATCTGTCGGGCCGATGGCATGGATCCGACGAGGTTGGCCATACGCTGAACGGCTCCGCCCTCCTCGTCGGTCATCACCACCGGGGCGATCCCCTGCGGGGCGGTGGAGAGGAGGTGCCTGAGCTTGGTGCCCAGGTCGAGTGGCGCGCTGCTGCCGAACAGGATCACGCCTCCCACGCCGTTCGCGACCTCGGCGGAGACGTCGCCGACGCTCGTCTCCGGGACGGGGACGACGATGGTCTGCCGGGCGAGTCGGGTGGGGGACCAGGTGGCCACCACGCCGGCGACGGTGCAGCGCGCCGGGACGGGCGCGCCGCTCGCCGGGTGGCCGGGGCCTGCGGTGGTGAGAGTGGAGACCGTGAGAGTGGCGGCCGACAGGGCGATGGCTGTGGCGACGTACTTGGACTGCTGGATGACCATCTCTCACCGACCTCGATCCCTCCGGGCGGTATCGCGCTGCGGTCATCATCCTCGCGGGGGCGGTCGGATGGGAGAGGACATCGTCACCCGAAGGGAGGACCATTGGCCGTCGGGATCTTCCGGCGCCCCGGTCGGCAGAGGAGACTCGTGCGGCGTGGTCCAGAAAGGAACCCTCCATGTCGGTCTCCAACGACGTACCCAGCGGTGAGCCCATCCGCGGCCTTGCGCCGGACCAGGAGGCCGTCGAGGCGGCGCTGGTCGAGCGGGTCGTCGCCTCCTTCGATGGCTGCGGCAGCCCGCGCCTGAGGGAGTTGATGGTCGGGCTGACCCGTCATCTGCACGCCTTCATCCGCGAGGTGCGGCTGAGCGAGGAGGAGTGGGGTGCGGCGATCGACTTCCTGACCCGCGCGGGCCACATCACCAACGACGTGCGGCAGGAGTTCGTCCTGCTCTCGGATGCACTGGGCGCGTCGATGCAGACGATCAACGTCAACAACGCGTCGTACCGGAACGCCACCGAGGCGACGGTCTTCGGGCCGTTCTTCGTCGAAGACGCCACCCACGTGGAGCTGGGCGGCGACCTCGCCTTCGGGGCGCCGGGCGAGCCGTGCTGGGTCGAGGGCCGTGTCACCGACACCGACGGCAGACCGCTGGCCGGTGCACGCATCGAGGTCTGGGAGGCCGACGCCGACGGGCTCTACGACGTCCAGTACGACGCCGCCAAGCGCGCCGCGCGGGGGCACCTGTTCAGCGACGTCGACGGGTCCTACCGCTTCTGGGCGCTGACCCCGACGCCGTACCCGATCCCGGATGACGGTCCGGTGGGTCAACTGCTGGATGCCGTGGGTCGTTCGCCGCTCCGCGCGGCGCACCTGCACTTCATGGTCAGTCATGAGGGCGCTCGCACGCTGGTGACCCACATCTTTCCCGAGGGCGATCCGATCGGCGTGCGCGACGCGGTCTTCGGCCTGAAGGAGTCGCTGGTGAAGCCGTTCGCGCAGCAGCCGGCCGGGACTCCCACTCCGGACGGTCGGCCGCTTGACGGCACGTGGAGCCGGGTGCGGTTCGACATCGTGCTGGCGCCTGCGGGGGCGTGACCTCGTCGCGCGATGGCGTGGCAGTGCGCAAAGGGAAACGCGCGGTGAACGGCACTAGAACAGTTTGGCCCGCCGTCGCTGTGGCCTGATCCGCCAGTTAGCCTGCCGGGACAGGCGTTGGACGTGCCAACGCTGACAATCATGGGGGCTGACGATGAATGGAAGAGCACGACGACTCGTAGCGATGGCATTGAGTCTGCCACTCGTGACGCTGATGGGGACGGGAGCGGCCGTCGCGGCAACGAAGACTGTCCACTACAGGGGCCTGTTCGTCTATGACGACGGCAAGCTCGCCGGAGAGATCGACCGGACGACCTCCGGCAACAATCTCTTTCAGAAGCTCACCAGCGATCCGAATGGGGACAGGATGTCGGTCAAGGCGCCTGTCCGGGATCTCATGCCTGAGAACGGTCGGTCGGTCTATCCGCAAGTGAACTGGGCGAAGAACGGCTCGTACTGCTACGTCTCCGGGCTGTCCATCGGTAAGGGCGGTGGGAGCGGCAGCGTGGGCTGTAGCAACGGTTGGAACGGCTACGGCCAGACCCGTGCGCGCGACATGGCGGACTCAGGCTGGTGGTTCTACCGAATGTGGAAGGGCTTCGACCTCAACTCCAACTCGGTACGCGGAGCTCTCAAGATCTGCGAGGACATCAGCTGGAGGCACGACCCGTGCTCGGACTACCGCTTCGGCGGGGTCAGCTACTGACCTCCACCGGGAGGTCTCAGGTCGAGAAACGCCTCGGCCTGAGATCTCCCGGGCCCCTAAGGAGGAGCTCGTATGTTGCGTTTTGACGATCTTGAGGTCCGCTACGGCGCCGCCATCGCTCTTGAGGAGGTCTCGGGGGAGATCGGTCCCGGCATCACGGTGTTGCTCGGCGAGAACGGCGCCGGGAAGTCGACACTCATGCGCGTCTTCGCCGGCGTCACACCACCGACGAGCGGGACGCTGGCGGTCGACGGCCTCGAGATCTCCGGTCGTCGCCAGTTGGCCGCCTACCAGTCGACCGTCGGCTACATGCCGCAGGACGTTCCGGTGTCAAGGCATCTGACCGTTGGCGCCTACCTGGAGTACTTCGGATATCTGCGCGGGCTTTCCGTCCCTGCGCTTGCGAGCCAGATCCCCGGAATCCTCGAACGGGTCGACCTCGTGGAGCGTCGGAAGGTGCGCACCTCGACGCTCTCGGGAGGCATGAGGCGACGGCTCGGGCTCGCGGTTGCCCTGCTCGGGGATCCACGGCTGCTGCTCCTGGACGAGCCGAGCGCGGGCCTCGACCCGGCTCAACGACACCAACTCCGCTCGCAGCTCCGTGCCGCCGCGCAGGATCGCTCCGTCCTGATCAGCACCCACCTCACCGAGGACGTCGACGCGCTCGCAAACCAGGTACTCGTCCTCCACCGAGGGCGATTGCTGTTCCAAGGCACCCTCGCCGCCTTCCGCGAGGTGACTCCTGATTCGCCGGGATCCAACGACATCGAGCGTGCCTTCCTGGCGACGATCGGCTCCGCTCGGTGAGCGCACGAGCAGCCGCGGTGGTGACGGCACGACTCGTCGGCTGGTCACCCGCGCGCTTCGCCTTCCCGCTCTTCCTCGGCTTCGAGGCCTTCGTCCTGATCACGCGGACCGCCCAGTGGCGGGGGGAGTGGGCGTGGACGATCGACTGGGTCGGCGGCATCACCGTGCTTCTCGGCCCCTTCGTCGCAGGACTGAGCGCGTGGCGCGCTGTCGCGGTGCGAGACATGCTCGGGGAGGTCGGCGGGCTCATCGGTCCGTGGCGCGCTCAGCGCGCGGAGTACGTCGCGATCGTCGGCTGGGCGTGGTTGGCACACCTCATCGGTCTGGCTGTCGGCCTTGGCATGACCGCGGCCGCCGGCGCGCCGGGGTGGGCGCCGTTGGCGCCCGTGCTGCCACATTTCGCGGCTATCGCGGGCTATGCCGCTCTGGGCCTCATCCTCGGAACGCTCGTGCCGAACCCGTTGATCGCACCGTTGACCGGCCTCGTGATGCTCTTCGCGGTCACGGAGTTCTCGGCGGGCGTTCTGCCGGCGCTGTGGGTGTACGTCGGGGGCGCCACCTCGAGCCTTGCCGGGCTCCACGACAACCCGTGGGTGCTCGCCGCGCAGACCGGCCTGGGAGCCGGCTGGGCCGTGATCGGCCTCAGTGTCTCGCGCCTGTGGTCCGGCCGTCTCCGGGCGCGGTGGGCCGCCGTGCCGGGCGCCGCCGCCGTCGTACTCTGCGCAGGTTGGCTCGCCACGAACCCCGCGCACTATCTGCCGAACCATGACACCGGTGCCCGGACCTGCTTCGGCGACCGGCCGTCGGTGTGTCTTCTGCGCGAGTCCGCGGCCTCGGGCCCGGCCGTCCAGCATTCGCTGTCCGCACTCACGGCCTATGCCGAGTCGCTCGGCGCCAGGGGACTGCCGGCGCGGTTCGTTCAGGTCGCGCCCACCTCTGGCGAGCTCGAGGGGCGGTCCTTCGTACTCAACCCAGGTGCCGTCACGAACGGCGTCTACGCAGCCGAGGACGCCGCTCATTACTTCGTCTACGATCGCCGATGCACAGACGCGCCGCCGGCCGACGCCATCGATTCGCTCACACTGGTCTCCGAGTACGTCGCGATCGGCGCGCACCTCGTCACCGCTGAGCAGGTTTCCGACCCCATGCTGACGGGATTGCGGCGCCTGCCGGCGACGGCCCGGGATCGCTGGGTCGTGCGCGTTCTCGCTGCGGCGGGGCGATGCTCCTACGCGGGCATGCGGCTGCCCGCCGGGCTGGCAGCCGCTCCGTGAGCGCATCTCGGCGTACGCGGTTGTGGTGGCTGTATATGCGGAGCCGCGCGCTCTCATCCGCGGCCGTCCTCGCGTTCATCGCGGCGCTGAGCCTCGCACAGCTGCGCTCGGCTCTCGTCCAGGTGCCATTCGCACCGGAGACGACCGCCGTCGACCTGACACTGATGGTGCCGATCGTCCCCGTCCTGATCTTCGCCGCGAGCTATTCCTCGCCGCTCGGGCGGCTGGAGCGACTGCATCCGCGCTCGATGACGACGCTGCGGCTCGTCCACGTCGTGCTGGTCCTGACTGTCGCCGAGCTGAGCGCGTTCGGGTCACTGGGGCGTCCGTGGCAGGAGAACGCCGCCGTCGGTCTGAATGCCCTGTTGCTGGTGGGCATCGCACTGGCGGCGACGGTGGTCTCGGATGGATCGCTGCCGTGGGCGGCGCCGCTGATGGTCGTGGCGCTCTGCTTCTTCTTCGGCACGAGCACCGAGACCGGGACGGCGTACCACTGGGCGGTGTTGCTCGCGGGGCCGACGCCGCTTGCCGCGGTGTCTGCGGGCGTGACAGCAACGGTGGGAGTGCTGGCCTTTGTCGTGCGCGGTCCGCGCACGTTCCGGTTGTCGTGAAAGGCAAAGGAGAAATCGAATGAAGAGAACCACCGGAGTGCTCGCAGGAGTGATTGCGGTCGTGCTGGCAGGAGGAGGATTCGCGGCCGGCTGGTCGGCCGCGGGCGGCCACGAGCACGGATTGGATGTGTCCCAGAAGACGACGCCGTTCACCGGCACGATCGCGAGCATGTATCCAGACGGCACGGGTGGCTGCGTGGCGGCCGATGGTGGTCAGGGTGTCGAACTCGGCAACGACAGGAACTGCGGCCCGTTCTTCAACTCCCAGGTGAAGGCCAAGGTCGGGGCGGCGGTGGTCGCGGTCCCCTTCTCGTTGGCCGACGCCACGTCAGGCGAGGCGATCGACGGCTACCTGATCAGCCGGGGTGACTTCTCGGGTGCCACAGGGTGACCTCTCGGGTGTCACGGGGTGACCTCTCGAGTGTCACGGGGTGACTTCTCGGCGGTCAGGGGCGCCCGCGCTCACGCTCGCGGAGCTGGGCGAGCATCCGGTTGTACGCGTCGTGGGCCTCGTCGCTGTCGGGGTCCACGTCGGCGGCTGCGTCGTCCGAGCCGCCGGAGTGGGCGGCAAGCGCCGCCCGACGGGCTCCGTCGAGCCAGGCACCGGTCATCTTCAGCCGGCGGCCGGGGGAGGTGATGACGCTGATCATCAGGCCCACGGCGATGAACATCATCAGTCCGTCGCCGCCGGCCCACATCAGTCCGCCGGCCGTGTGGACATCGCTGAGCGCATCCAGCGCCCACGAGGGCCGCCGGCCCATCAGCACCGGGAACGGCACCGTGCCCGCCTGCAGCAGCACGATGCCCACGATGGTGTCGGGGATCATCGCGGCGACGAGCACGAGGATTCGCAGCAGGTACGGCGGATTGGCGCGCACGGACTCCTCGCCGATCAGGGGCGTGAGGAGCAGCCACCCGGCCACGACGTACAGGATCTGCTCGCCCCACATCAGCCAGCCGTGCCGCGCCATGGCGTCCATGAACCCCGTCAGGTGCGTGCCGACGATGACCACGGTGTAGACGACGACGCCGGTGACCTGATGGGTGAGCAGCCACGTCGCGCGGGAGCGCAGCACCCGCCCGACGACGGGCGGACCGCCCTCGGCCAGCACCGTGAGCGGATGGCCGAGCACCAGCAGCGCGGGCACCACCATGATGAGCAGCAGGTGCATCACCATGTGCATCCAGAAGAGCGCCATCGCGTAGGCCCCGATGGCCGAGGAGACGGTGACCCACAGCAGCACCACGCCGGTCACGAAGGACGCCACCCGCCAGGTGCGGACCGTGGAGGACGCGCCGGCTGCGCTCCAGGCGAGCAGGTAGCCGACGAGCAGCACGACGGCCCCGATCAGCCACCCGAGGTGGATGTCCCAGGTGCCGAAGAACCGGCCCCAGGTCAGCGGTTCGAGCCCGCCCGTCCCGGGCATCTCGGACATGTCAGGCATCGACGTACTCCGGCTCGCGCAGTGCCTCCCCGATCAGCGTCACGGCGAAGAGGAGGAAGGTCACGATGTGCACGCCGGTGCACCACAGGCAGATCGTGTGCAACTCGAAGAGCTCGACGCAGACCAGGTAGATGACCATGATCAGGCCGGCGATGGTGTACCCGAGTCGCGCCAGCGTGAAGATCCCGCCGCGGCGCCACAGCGCCGGGAACATCACGACCAGGCCGACGACGAAGTAGGCCAGCCCGAGGTAGGCCACCGGGATCCCCGCGAGGCGCGAGTAGCTGCTGGTGGTGACCTTGAGGCAGTTGATCCGCCCGGTGTCCGAGCAGGCCAGGCTGGTCGAGCCGGTGGCGTGCTCGTAGCTGAGGTAGATCGAGATGCCCAGGCCGACGATCGTCAGGACGACCGCGGCGGCCACGACCCACACCGGCACGCGAGATCGAGTCGATGCGGGGGCGTGGGTGGTGTCGACGGATCGGCTCATCGCTGCCTCGACCTCAGGACGCGGCGGCGGCGCGGACGCCGGCGGAGTTGCAGACCGTCGCCGGCTTTCCGCCCGTGAGCGAGCACAGGTTGACCGTCAGCGAGTTGGCGGTGCCGACGATGGCCTTCGCCACCGGGCTGCTCGGGTTGGAGAGGTCCTCGCCGATCTGCTGGTGGCTCAGCCCCTGCAGCACGCCGGGGTTGTAGCTCGCGCCCGCGGAGACGTACTTGCCGCCGAACGCGATGAACGGGATGCTCCCGTCGTTCGCGCCGGTGTACTTCTGGGTGTCGTAGGTGTCCAGGATCTGCTGGTCCGCCGGCGAGAGCGTGTCCAGCGGCGCGTAGCCGCTGCCCTGCGGCTGGTTCGTCGTCTGCTCGACGCCGGTGAAGGCCAGGTACTGGCTCGTGTACGTCGCACCGTGGAAGCTCAGCGTGGAGGTGCTCGGGTAGACGTCGCTGGCCGACGACGTGGTCTGACCGAGGTGGGAGAACGTGCCGAACCGCGAGAGCGCGGCGACGACGGCCCAGCGCTCGGCGGCGCAGTAGGGGCAGTACTCCGCGCCGACGTACAGGACGCGGGGCTTGCCGTCCTGGGTCAGAGGCGTTCCCTGGATGGCGGCCGGCTTGGCCTGGACCGCGCCGCCGCCGTTGCCGACGGTGTCGAAGACGGTGGTCGGGATGGTCGTGACGGCCTTGGCTACCTGCGGGCTCAGCAGCGTCGAGGCCGCGGCGGTGCCGTTGGAGCTGGGGTGGTTGGACCGCGTCAGGCCGACGCCGACGATCACGCCCACGATGACGATGAGGGCCACGAGGATGCCGCCCGCGGCCAGGAGCCGGCTGCGTCGGCGGGCGGCGGCCTGCGCGCGCAGCATCTCGACGCGGGCGGTCTCCCGTCGGGCCGCCCTGCTGGCGTTCCTGCTCATCCCTGAACCGTCTTCGGGTTCGGGCTGGGGCCGTGGTTGGTACTTGCCGCTGCGAGCCATGGGTCTTTCGGCCTCTCGTGGTCAGGCTGATTTCAGGGGAGGGGTGCTGCCGGTCTCTGGTCCGACGGTACGCCGCCGGGCGGGACCGAACCCTCATCGGCGTGCCCCGCCGTCGCATCGCTGGACGGGCAGGGCAGAATCACCAGGGTGACCGCCGACCCCACCGAGACAGAGATGGCCGGGATCGCCCACCACGGCAGCGCCCACGATATCCCGGCACTCCTAGCAGGACAGCACGTGCTCGTCACGGGTGTGACCGGCTTCGTCGGCGAGGCGCTGCTGCAGCGGCTGCTGGCGGACGTGCCCGACGTGCGGCTCAGCGCGCTCGTGCGGGCCAAGGGTGCGACCACGGCCCAGACCCGGGTCGCCAAGCTGCTCGCCAAGCCGATCTTCGCCGATGTCGTGCAGGCCGCGGGCGGCGTCGAGGCGCTGATGGCGGCACGCCTCGACGTGGTCGAGGGCGACCTGAGTGACCTGCCCGATCTGCCGACCGGACTGGATGCGGTGGTGCACTGCGCAGGCGATGTCTCCTTCGACCCGCCGGTGGACGACGCGTTCGCGACCAACGTGGTCGGCGTCCGGATGTTGCTCGACAAGCTGCGCGCGGCCTCCCCGGAGGCGCACTACCTGCACGTCTCGACGGCGTACGTCTCCGGGCGGCGCCGCGGCCACATCCCCGAGCTCTCCCTGGACCACACCGTCGACGTCGAGGCCGAGCTGGCCTGGGGCACCGGCCAGCGTGCGGCTCTCGAGGCCCAGTCTCGCTCGGCCGACGTGCTGGAGCGGATGCGCAGGAAGGCCGAGAAGGAGCACGGCCGCGCCGGACTGGTCACCGCAGCGAGGGGCGCCGAGGCGGCCCGGGTCGCGTGGGTGAAGTCCGAGCTCGTCCGGATCGGCACCGAGCGCGCCCGCAGCCTCGGCTGGACCGACTGCTACACCTTCACCAAGGCGCTCGGCGAGCGGGTCGTCGAGGCGTACGCCGCCGAGGGCCGCCGCGTCACCGTCTACCGTCCCTCGATCATCGAGTCCGCGCTCGAGCGGCCGCATCCCGGGTGGATCGAGGGCTTCAAGATGGCCGAGCCGCTGATCCTGGCCTACGGCCGGGGCGAGCTGCCGGTCTTCCCGGCCAACCCCGACACCACCATCGACATCGTGCCGATCGACCACGTCGTGGCCAGCCTCGTGGCGATCCTCGCCCACCCGCCGGAGCCGAGCGAGCCGGCGTACTTCCATCTCTCCTCGGGCCACCGCAACCCGATCACGTTCGGGATGCTGGCCGACTTCCTGCAGGAGTACTTCGGCGAGCACCCGTTCTCGTTCGGCGATCGCGGCGCGGTCAAGCTGCCGGAGCGGGTCTTCCCGGGCGCGGCGGCCGTCGAGCGGATGATGATGACCGGCGAGCGCGCGCACAAGGTGGCCGAGTGGGCGCTGGCCCGCGTTCCGCGCAGCGACCGGGCCCGCGGGTACGCGCGCAAGCTGGACCAGCAGGGCCGGCGGCTCCAGTTCCTGCGCCGCTACCTCGACCTCTACCGCGAGTACGCACAGGCCGACATGCGGTTCGTCGACGACCACACGATGGCCCTCTTCGACTCCCTCTCGCCCGCGGACCGTGAGCTGTTCGCGTTCGACACCTCGGTGATCGACTGGCACCGCTACATCGTCGAGACGCACACGCCCTCGGTCACCAAGCCGCTGCGGGATCTCGACGAGCTCCGCAAGCTGCGGGAGCGACGCCAGCCGACGACGGAGCTGAAGAGGCTGCCCGCCACTGCCGCCACTGCCGCCACGGCCGCGTCAGGCGCGTCGACGGCGGGGGTCGCGGCGTTCTTCGACCTCGACGGCACGCTGCTCTCCTCCAACGTCATCGAGTCCTACCTCTGGCTACGGTTGGCCGAGCTGCCCGGTGGGAGCCGCCTCTCCGAGCTGGCCCGGGTGGCCGCCAAGGTGCCGGGCTGGATCAACGCCGACCGCAAGGAGCGCAGCAGCCTGCTGCGCAGCGTCTACCAGGAGTACGCCGGCGCGAGGCTGGCCGACCTCGAGGCGATCGCCGACGGCGACCTCGCCCAGCACCTCCTCGCGCGGCTCTCGCCCGACGCCGTACGCCGGATCCGCGAACACCGGGCGGCCGGTCACAAGGTCGTGCTGATCACCGGCGCCGTACGCCCGCTGACGCGGCCGCTCGCGCCGCTGTTCGACCACATCGAGGCGGTCGACCTGGCCGTCGACGAGCTCGGCGTGTGCACGGGCCGCCTCGCGGCCTCACCGCTGGCAGGGGAGTCCCGGGCCGCGTTCATCAGGGCCTACGGCCGCGACCAGGGCATCGACCTGTCGAAGTCGTATGCCTACGCCGACTCCCACTCCGACCTCCCGATGCTGCAGGCGGTCGGCAACCCGGTGGCGGTCCGGCCCGACGTCATGCTCTACCGCGCGGCGCGCAGCGGGCACTGGAAGATCGTGGACTGGGCCTCACCCACCACCTCCTCGCGCGTGGGAGCGGTGATCCGCTGATGCTCGCGTTGGAGATGTTCCGCTCCGTGCCCAAGACGATGATCGGCAAGGCGGCCGGTGGCCGGATCCCGATGCTGCTGACCGGCATCGCGGCACCCCTGCGGATGGTCACCCTCGACCCGCCGCGCATCGACCGGCCCGGCTGGGCGCGGATGAAGGTGCGGCTCTCCGGCATCTGCGGCTCCGACCTCGGGATGCTCTCGGGCAAGACCAGCCTGTACTTCAGCGCGGTCGTGAGCCTGCCGTTCGTCCCCGGCCACGAGGTCGTCGCCGAGCTGCTCGAGGATTGCGAGGACCTGCCGGCCGGCACCCGCGTCGTGGTCGACCCCGTGCTCGCGTGCGCGGCCCGGGGCGTCGAGCCGTGCGAGGCATGTGCCTCCGGCGCCACCAACCGGTGCTCACGGATCACGGTCGGTGACGTCTCTGCCGGCCTGCAGACCGGCTTCTGCCACGACACCGGCGGCGGCTGGAGCCAGCAGATGACCGCGCACCGCAGCCAGCTCCACCCCATCCCGGACGGGTACGCCGACGAGCAGGCCCTCCTGATCGAGCCGCTCGCCTGCGCCGTGCACACGGCGCTGCGCGCTGGGGTGCGGCCGGGCGACCGGGTGCTGGTCTCGGGCGCGGGCTCGGTCGGGCTGCTGGCGACGCTCGCCCTGCGCGAGCTCACCGATGCCGGGGAGATCCTGGTGGTGGCCAAGCACGGTCACCAGCGCGAGCTCGCCCTCGAGTTCGGGGCCACCGAGGTGGTGGCGCCCAAGGAGACGCTGCGCCGGATCCGGCGGGCCACCGGGGCGTTCCAGGTGGAGCCGGAGTACTCCTCGCCGTACCTGCTCGGTGGGGTGGACGTCGCCCTGGACGCCGTCGGGTCGACGCAGTCGCTGGAGACCTGCCTGCATGCCACCCGGGCCGGCGGGCGCGTCGTACTCTCCGGGATGCCGGCCAAGGCCGACCTGTCGGCGGCATGGTTCCGCGAGCTCGACGTGGTCGGCACCTATGCCTCCGCGCGCGGTGAGGACGCCTTCGCCAAGGCCACCGATCTGGCGGCTCACGACGCGATGGCACGGCTGGCGAAGTCGGTCGCCACCTACCCGCTGCACCGGTGGCGCGAGGCGCTCGACCATGCCCACTCGGCGGGGCGGCTCGGTACGGTCAAGGTGGCCTTCGACCCGCGCTCGCACTGACGCACCAGACACCAGAGACAGCAAGACACAGCAAGAGACAGCAAGAGACAGCAAGAGACAAACGGAGTAAGACGCAGATGACTCGCCCAGGTTTCGTGCTCGAGGTCGATGACCGCACCCCACCACTGGTCGTCCACGAGGGGCTGGGCTTCCGGCTCGAGGAGTTCCCGCAGGGGACGCGGGTGATCTACCCGCCCGAGGCTCTGCCGGCGATCGTGGACGTCGACGCCGCGATCCGCGAGGCGCTGCTCAACCCCGTCGACTCCGAGCCGCTCCCGGGCCTGCTCTTCCCGGGCATGCGGCTGACGATCGCGATCGACGACCTCTCGCTGCCACTGCCCTCGATGAAGGCGCCCGACATCCGCGGACGGATCCTCGAGCACGTCCTGACGATGGCCGCCGAGAACGGCGTCGACGACGTCGAGATCGTCGCCGCGCTCGCGCTGCACCGCCGGATGACCGCCGCCGAGCTGCGGCACGTGGTGGGGGAGCGCGTCTTCCGCAGCTTCTACCCGCAGGGCAAGCTCTACAACCACGACGCGGAGGACCGCGACAACCTGCTCCACGTCGGCCTGACGGAGAAGGGCGAGGACGTCGAGATCAACAAGCGCGCGGCGACGTCCGACCTGCTGATCTACGTCAGCGTCAACCTGGTCGCCATGGACGGCGGCCACAAGTCCGTGGGCATCGGCCTGGCGTCGTACAAGTCGATCAAGCACCACCACAACGCCAAGACGATGGTGCACAGCCGGTCCTTCATGGATCACAAGCACTCCGAGATGCACTCCTCGGCCTGGCGGATGGGCCGCCTGATCGGCGAGAACGTCAAGGTCTTCCAGATCGAGACGACGCTGAACAACGACGTCTTCCCCAAGCCGTACGACTTTCTGCAGCGCCGTGAGTGGGAGTGGTCGATCAAGGACCAGGCCTCCGCGCTGGCGATGCGGCGCGGGCTGGCGCTGGCGCCGCAGAAGCTGCGGCACAAGATGTTCCACGATGTACGCGGCACCTATGGCCTGACCGGGATCCAGGCCGGTGCGGTGGAGCCGGTGCACGAGCTGACCGTGCAGCGCGTGCACCAGCAGCAGCGGGTCAAGATCGAGGGCCAGTCCGACGTGATGGTGATGGGCGTGCCCTACCTCGGCCCGTACAACGTCAACAGCTCGATGAACCCGATCCTGGCCGCGTGCATGGGGCTGGGCTACTACTTCAACTCCTACCTGCGGCAGCCGGTCGTGCGCGAGGGCGGCGTGGCGATCCTCTACCACCCGCTCGACGAGGGCTTCAACACGCTGCACCACCCGTCGTACGTCGACTTCTACGAGGAGGTCCTCGCCGAGTCGACCGATCCGCACGTGATCGGGCCGAAGTTCGAGGAGCAGTTCGCCAACGACCCGTGGTACATCCACCTGTACCGCACCTCGAACGCCTACCACGGCGTCCACCCGTTCTACATGTGGTACTGGACGGCGCACGCGCTGGACCACCTCGGCGACGTGATCTGGGTCGGCGGCGACCGCCGCGCGGCGGCGCGGATGGGACATCGCTCGGCCTCCACGCTGGCCGACGCCCTCGAGATGGCCTCGGCCACCGTCGGCACCTCGCCCTCGATCACCTACCTGCACAACCCGCCGCACCTCCTGGCGGACGTGCGATGACCGGCTTCTTCAAGGAGACCGCCGCCGACGTACGGCAGATGAAGCGCGGTTGGCGATGGGGTCACCGGGCGCAGGTGCCGCGCTCGGCGGAGCCGTTCGTGCCGGCGCCATCCTCCAACGTCTACCCCAACGACTGGTCGCGGACGCCGTGGGCCGGCGCGCTGCGCGAGGTCGCGCAGAAGGTCGGGCTCGACCCGGTCTTCCGCTCGCAGGTCCGCACGCGGGTCGAGGGGCTCGACGTGCTGGACCGCATCGAGGGCCCGGTCATCTTTGCGGCCAACCACGCCTCGCACCTCGACACGCCGCTGATCCTGCTCTCGCTGCCCGACGAGTGGCGGCGGCGTACGGCGGTGGCGGCTGCCGCGGACTACTTCTTCGACACCTGGTGGCGCGCGGTCGGCTCCTCGCTGCTCTTCAACACCTTCGCGATCGACCGGCGTGGGGGCACGATGGCGACGACGCCGGCCGAGGTGCTCGCCGATGGCTGGTCGCTGGTGATCTTCCCCGAGGGCACCCGGTCGAAGGACGGCTGGGTCGGCAACTTCCGGCTCGGTGCGGCGTACCTTGCGGTCGAGCACGGCGTGCCGGTGATTCCGGTGGCGCATCGCGGCACCTTCGCGGCGATGCCGCGCGGCGTGGGGTGGCCCACCCGCGACGGGGGCAGGCGGCGCCAGTTGACGGTGCGCTTCGGCGATCCCGTCGTACCGGGTGAGGGGGAGTCGGTGCGTGCGTTCGCGCCACGGGTGCGCGGGGCCGTCGCACGACTGCTCGACGAGGACAGCTCCGACTGGTATTCGTCACTGCGGCGCTCGGCCTCAGGGACCACCCCCGACCCTGCCGGCCCGGAGGTGGCGCAGTGGCGCCGGGTGTGGGCCTCCACACAGTCGCCGTCCGTCGGCGACGGGCGCCCGAAGGCGTGGGAGCGCTAGCGGGAACGTCACGAACTGACGCTTCGACTGTCACCGAGTGACGCTTCGACTGTCACCGAGTGACGCTTCGGGTGTCACGGGGTGACGTCTCGGGTGTCACGGGATGACTTCTCGGCGGGTCAGCCCTGGACGACGCGGACGATGCTCCAGACGGCCAGCGCCAGCATCACGACGGCCGCGACGCGGGTGATCCACGTCATCGGCAGCACGCGGAGCAGCGTCTTGCCGCCCAGGAGCGCCAGCAGCGCGACGGCCCAGAGCGCGAGTACGGCGCCGGTGCCGACGACGAGGGGGCTGTGGTACTTCGCGGCGAGGTTCGCCGTCAGGATCTGGGTCAGATCGCCCCACTCGGCGACGAAGATGACGCCGAAGCCGAGCGTGGCGACCTTCCAGAAGCCGGCGTCCGCGGAGACGGCGCCGATCTCGGCCTCCTCCTCGGCCTCGAGATCGTCGGCGTCCTCCATCCCCTCGCGCCAGATCAGCACAGCGCCGAGCAGGAAGAGGACGGCGACGACCGCCTCGACGATCCGGTGAGGGAGCAGCGTCAGGATCGATCCGGCCGTCACGGCGATGACGACATGGGTCACGAACGCCGCGGCGACACCGGTGAAGACCCAGCGAGCCGCGAAGCGGGTGCCGAGCACGAGACTGGCGATCGCCGTCTTGTCCGGCAGTTCGCCGACGAAGACGAGCACGAAGACGGTGGCGGCCACGGCGAGTTCATGCATGGGCGGATGCTCTCAGAATGCCGGTCGGAGGGGCCAATTCGATCGGCGCCCGCTCGTCGCGTCGTACCGACCGTCCGGCGTGCGGTGGTGGCTGGCGGTCCGGCGGCGCTCGTAGAGTTGCGTGCGTCACAATACGACTGGAGGTCCCGTGTTCGTTCCGTTCAGTGTCTCCGACTTCATCGACCGCGCCGCCCTCGTGTACGGCGACAGGGTCGGCGTCGTCGACGAGCCGACGCAGCCGGCGCCCGGCCTGGGCGAGGTCACCTACCGCGACCTGCACCGACTGGCCTCGCGGATGGCGGCGCGGCTCGATCAGCTGGGCATCGGCCCCGGCGAGCGCGTGGCGATCGTGTCGCACAACTCCGCGCGTCTCCTGGCGGCGTTCTTCGGGGTGTCCGGTTACGGCCGGATCCTGGTGCCGGTGAACTTCCGGCTGCGGCCCGACGAGGTGAAGTACATCGTCGAGGACTCCGGCGCGCGTGTGATGTGGGTGGACCCGGAGATCGACGAGGCGCTGGCCGACGTCACCGCCGAGCACCGCTTTGTGCTCGGTGACGAGGAGAACCTCTTCGCTCCCGACGGGGTCGAGCCCGTGCCGTGGGAGCACGACGAGAACGCCACCGCCACGATCAACTACACCTCGGGTACGACGGCGCGCCCGAAGGGTGTGCAGATCACCCATCGCAACATCTGGACCAACGCGGTCACGTTCGCCCTGCACGTCGGTCTGACCGATCGCGACGTCTACCTCCACACGTTGCCGATGTTCCACGCGAACGGCTGGGGGATGCCGTTCGCCGCGACCGGCCTCGGCATCAAGCAGGTGGTGCTGCGCAAGGTGGACGGGGCGGAGATCCTGCGCCGGGTCCGAGACGAGGGTGTGACGTTCATGTGCGCGGCGCCTGCCGTCGCGGCGGCTGTGCTCGAGGCCGCCAAGGACTGGGAGGGTGAGATCCCCGGGCGCGACAAGGTGCGGATCATCATGGCCGGTGCGCCGCCGCCCACGAAGACCGTCGTACGGGTCGAGGAGGAGCTCGGGTGGGAATTCATCCAGATCTATGGATTGACCGAGACCTCGCCGCTGCTGACGATCAACCGCACGCGGGCGGAGTGGGACGAGCTCGATGCACACGAACGGGCCGCGAAGCTGACCCGCGCCGGGGCGCCCGCCCTCGGAGTGACGGTGAAAGTCGATCCGGAGGGCGAGGTCCTCGCCCGGTCGAACGTCGTCCTCGAGGGCTATTGGGAGAAGCCGGAGGAGACCGAGCGCGCGCTGGCCGACGGCTGGTTCCACACCGGTGACGGCGGCCTGCTCGGTGGCGATGGCTATGTGACGATCTCCGACCGGAAGAAGGACGTCATCATCACCGGTGGCGAGAACGTCTCCTCCATCGAGGTCGAGGACGCGCTCTTCAGTCATCCGGCGGTCGCCGAGGTCGCCGTCATCGGCGTGCCGAGCGAGAAGTGGGGCGAGACCATCAAGGCGCTGGTCGTCCTCGCGGCCGGCACGAATGCCACCGAGGCCGAGCTGATCGCGTGGTGCAAGGAGCGGCTCGCCGGCTACAAGGCGCCGACGACGGTGGAGTTCCGCGACGAACTGGCCCGCACTGCCACCGGCAAGCTGCAGAAGTTCAAGCTGCGGGCGCCGTACTGGCAGGACCGCGAGCGCCAGGTGAACTGAGTGGGTCGTCGGGCCAGGGTGCGCGCGTACGTCGCTGCCCAGGCCGAGGCCGACCTGCGCGGCGACGTGCTGCTCCGCGCCGGCGAGCCTGAGGCCGTGCACGACACCCGCGTCGCGGTACGCCGGCTGCGGAGCATGCTCCGGGTCTTCCCGGCACTTGGCCAGGTGGCGGCGGCCGGTTTGGCCGAGCGGCTCAAGGAGTGGTCCGACCAACTCGGCGCCGTACGGGATCTTGAGGCGCTGGCCGAGTTGTTGGCGGAGGTCTGCCCGCCACCGCTCTGGGACCGGCTATGTCCCGCGGTGGAGGCGGAGCGGGCCGGTGCAGCGGCCGCGCTGGTGGCCACCCTGGAGTCGGCTGGGCACCGCCGGTTGCGGGAGGAGGTCGCGGCCCTCGCCCTCGCCGAGCCAGGCCCGCTCGGTGCTCGTTCGGGCGCACGCCGGGCGGCGCGGAAGGCGGCGAAGCGGCTTCGGAGCGCGGGGGACGACGCGGCCCTGCTGCATGCCGCGCGGCGGGCGGCCAAGCGGGCGAGATACGCGGCCGAGGCGATCGGGGACGCGGACGGCGCAGCGCGCTGGGAGGCCGTCCAGGAACGGCTCGGGACCCACCACGACTGTGTGGTGGCGTTGGCGCGGCTCGACGGCGTGCCCGGCGCGGACGCGGAGCAGGCGCGCGGACGGCTCCGTGACCGGATGGCGACGGCGACTCCGGGGTGACCCTGACTCCGGGGTGACCCTGACTCCGGGGTGACCGGGGCTCGGGGTGACCGGGGCTCGTTGACACCGCTAGCCGGCGAGCGCTGCCCGCGCCATGACGAGCCGGTCGTGGATTCGGCCGGGCATCGTGTGCCAGTAGTACGGGAGCGTGATGACGGCGACCGCGATGGCCCACGCGCGACCGCGCAGCCAGGCCGCGTCGTCGGTGTCGAGCTCGGCTCGGAAGGCCCGGCGCCCGTCTCCGTCGAGCACCTCCCAGGCCACGATCAGGTCGACGGTGGGGTCACCTACGGACAGAGTTCCGAAGTCGAGTACGGCGGTGAGCCGGTCGTTCTCGACGAGGAGGTTCTCCGAGAGGAGGTCCCCGTGGAGCCAGCCGGGGTCCGCGATGCCGGGGAGGGCGGATGCCTCAGCTCACAAGCGTTCGGCAGCGTCCAGGTCTAGGTCCAGGCCCGGCAGGGCGCGGCACGCGGCGATGGCCTCCCTCACGTCGTCGTCGATGCCGGTCATTGGCTCGGCGCGATACCAGCGCAACGCCTGATCCTCGAGCGCCTCCCGGTCCACGACCTCTGCCCGCAGTCGGCGTAGGACCGAGGCGAGATCACGCGCCAGCCCGGGACCCCCGGCGCCCGCGACGGGAGGTACACCGTTGATCCAGCGCACGACGCTCCAGTGTTCGGGATAGTCGGCGCCCGGATCGCCCACGTACTCGATCCTCGGGGTGGCGGTCGGAAGGTCGAGCCGCGGCAGCCAGCGAGCCTCCTTGATGATGCTCGACGAACCGCCAGGTTGCCGTGGGAGACGGAGCAGCAGGTCGGGACCGAGCCGGAAGAGTGCGTTGGAGGATCCGGAGCTCGGCAGACGCCGCACCCGCAGGCCCGCGTACGCGGTGCCTGCCAGCAGCCGGCGAGCCAGGTCGACGCTGATATGGAGTTCGTCGTCGTGGAGATGGTCGGGATCGTCGGGTGACATCGCCTCGATCACAGCGGACCGACGGAGACCACGCAAGTCGATTGGGCGATGAGCCGGAGCTCCGTCCGGTCGAGCATGCGGGGGAGCCGGGGGGCAACAGCCGTTTGAGAACGCCCTTGTCCACAGATTCATTTGTGGCCCTGTTTTCGTGTGTGTGTTCGATCTAGCGTTGCGGGCATGACCTCGACTCCCGCATCCGCACCGGGCCCCGGCGACGACGCCGACGGCCCCGGTGACGCCGACGGCGCCGGCG
>Ga0131853_10002170_pt1 | contig 35223 bp, 19 predicted proteins | sample TergutLab28metaG_FD_92764 | JGI IMG/M metagenome (GOLD analysis project Ga0131853, IMG submission 92764) | Labiotermes labralis P1 segment gut microbial communities from Petit-Saut dam, French Guiana - Lab288 P1 (version 2) (version 2) | ecosystem: Host-associated > Arthropoda: Insects >... | reverse complement strand
TGCGGGGCAAAGTCCTGGGAAGGGTTTAAAAAATAGGGGGGGGGAGGGGGGGTTGATGGTTTTTTGGGGGGGGGGGGGGGTGCTTTGGTTGGTTGGCTCTCTGGTTTTGAGCCAAGACTGCCGCTGTCGCAAGCTGGAGATATGTGACTATTGGCAGGGACATAGGCAAAGCCGCAGTGCCTGAGTGGGGAGTGTGGGCCGTGCCCCGACTTTGCATTATATACCCAGGTGTTTGTCTTACAACTGAGGAAAAGTCACGGTAAAACCTCAGGGCATCCGAAAGGCACTCGGCTTACTGGCGTCGAGTACGATTCATTTAGTCGACCTGGCCATCATCTAGCGGTGACCTCAACTGGCCTGCTGACCCCTCCCGCTCTTGGCTTTCGCGTCAGGCGACGGGGGTCAACCCTCGTTCAGCGTAGGTATCTGCTGTGTTGCCGAAATAGGGGGTTCCTCACGTCAGCTAACTTTGAGTCAAAGCTGGCAGTTAGGGTTCTGATGTAGTCGGCGAAGAGTGGAACACCCAGCCCCTGGTGAATCTGCTTGCCACTAACGTACCAGGTGGCACCTCTAGCAAGGCGAAGAAACTTGGATTGTAACACCTGCAGCATCCCGAAGTGGGTGCGGGCGGCGAGCCTCCATGTGGGGCAAGCGTAATCCATCATGGGGCTCATTAGCCACTTATACAGCAGGACTCCGTTCGTGATGGAAATATCACTTCTATTCAGGAGGGGGTCCAGCATACCCATTCTTTGGGCAGTTTCATTTCTGACCTGTCGATGTGAGGCGACCAGGAGAGCCGTGTTTCTAGGGTCACTCCCAGATTACGTGTTTTGACCCATTGGATTTGCTCCCAGAAACGTTTTTCCGGTCGGGGCTTGATGGAGCGAAGGTTATCGATGCGCTCTTCGACACGGTAATGGTGTTTCTCCATTCACTCAACCACCGTCGAAGGTCGTTTATGTAAGACGCCAGGTAGCTAACGAGCAGCGTCGGCTTTCGGGTCGTGTCTATGATGGCCGTGTCGACTGCGTAAAGGGCCAGCGCGACGTGGAGTGAGGGTGTAGGCATGTCGTTGACATACAGACTTAAAGGACAGGGGAAATCAGACTACCCTGCGATATCCCAGCCCGCCTGACGCGACGAGATGACGTGACCGTCTGGAAGGACGCTTCGAACGTCCGACCCGAAGGTATGATGAGATGGTTTGGACCAGGTAGGACGGGAGATTTAGGATCGTTAGCTTGTAAACCATCGATGAAAACGGTAGCGAAGTCTTTGGCCACGTCGAGGAGGACCGCACATGTTATCCTCTTCTATCCAAAATTGCTGGTTTTTCTTTCAAAGAGGCGGGGCAGATGCAACGAAGTGATATGTCAGGGTTGTTGTTAGAAGCTAAGCCAAGCCAAGCCAAGCCAAGCCAAGCCAAGCCAAGCCAAGCCAAGCCAAGCCAAAGTGTTAAATGGGGGCGGACACTTGCGAGAAGCGCAAGTCGACGTCCCCTGTCTGTTAGTAATTCCTGCGTTTGACCGCATCGCTGGGCTCTGTAACAGACAGGTAAATTCTAACAAGGGAATGTGCTTACGTTAACAATTTTGAAGTCAGGCTGAGGGCCTTGACTGATCGTGCCAAATACTAGGTCCTAGGTTACCCTGGACTAAGTATGGGAGGGATAAACTTTAGTTGGTTGGCTGTCTGGGTTCTGAGCTCAGACTGGCTCTGTCGCAAACTGGAGTTATGCGACGTTTGTCAGGCGCTCAGGTGAAGCCGCTGCGCCTGGGGAGGGGAGTGCGGGCCATGCCCCAACACTGCATCGTATATCCTGGCATTTGCCTTACAACGGAGGAAGAAACACGGAAAAACCTCAGTCAGGGTAACCGAAAGGCGCTCGGCTGATCAGCGCCGAACGCGATTCATTTAGTTGACTTGGCCATCGCAGGCGATGGCCTCGACTGGTCTGCTGTCCCCGCCGCCCTTGGCTTTTGCGTTTGACGACGGGGTCAAACCTCGGTCAGCGTAAGTATCTGCCTAGTTGCCGTACAAGGGGGTCCCCCACATCAGCTAAATTTGAGTCGGCAAACAGCGGAACGCCCAGATCCTCGTGTATCTGCCTGTTACTTACGTACCAGGTGGCACCAGTAGCGAGGCGCAGACACTTGGATTGTAACACCTGTGGCCTCCGGACATGGGTGCGGGCAGCGGACCACCACGCGGGGCACACACAGTCCATCACGGGCCGGATGAGCTGCTTATATAGCAGGACTCCGTTCCTGATGGAGAGATCACTCTTCCTATTCAGGAGCGGACCCAGCATACCCATCCTTTGAGCAGCCCTCTTCCTGACCGGATCGAAGTTATGCGACTAGATGAGTCGTGTATCTAGGGTCACCCCCAGATAACGAGTTGTATCCACCCATTGGATTGATTCTCTGAAAAGTGTTACTGGTCGGGGCTGGATGAAGCGCCGTCCGGCACGCGCGAAGATTATGGCGGTGCTCTTAGAGACATTAATGGCGATTCTCCATTCACTCAACCACCGTTGAAGATCGTTGATATTTAACTCCAGGTAGCTGAGGAGCAGCGTCGGCTTGAGGGACGTGGCTATGATGGCTGTGTCGTCCGCGTAGAGGGCCAACTCGAAGTGGTGCAAGAGTGAGGGCGTGTCGTTGACATACAGTCTGAAGAGGACAGGGGAGATCAATCCACCTTGAGCTACCCCAACCCGCGTGCCTCGAGAGCTAACGTGGCCGTCTGGAAGGACGCTTAGAACGTCCGACCCCTGAGATAGGATGAGATTGTATGGACTATGGAAGACGGGAACTTTAGGAGCGTAGAGGAGGCCATCGATCCAGACGGTATCGAAGGCTTTGGCCACGAATAATTTACCAATCGTGTCCAAGAGATTAATGGGCCGATAGGAAGAGGGCAGTGCTGGATCCTTCCCCGGCTTAAGGATAGAGATCACTCGAGCGTGCTTCCACACTCGGGGAAAGTGATGGGTGCGAAGAACCGCATTGAAGAACAGGGCAGGAGGCAAACCGCTCGCTTGGGAAGATGCTTCAAAGCCCTGTTCGGGATACCGTTCGGCCCTGGATCCTTGCTGAACTGGAGACCCCTGATGGCTTCGTGAACCTCGTCAGGGTTGGTTAACTTGGGTTCACTGGCAGGGGTAAAAAAGTAAGACCTCAACGCCATGTCAAACATCTCAATAACTGCCGGGACCGAAGGATAACTCACCGGCTGAGACTGAGTCTCCAAACTGTCGGCAGGGGCTTCGACTTTTTCAGAGTCTGAGAGAGCGATTCCCCCCGGGGGCGACCAGAGGAGGGGGGAGATGGAGTAGGAACTTTGTCACCCACTTGGTAATCCTCCACAGCGATTGGTATTCGGGATCGAGGAATTCGAGTGTCGTGCTCCACTGATATTTTCTCCACTCGTTGAGCCGGCGGGTCATCGATCTGTTGTTAAAGCCTGGACAGGTCGGTTTTCATCCAGCACTACTGCTGGACTGCCTGCTGTGCGATTGGTTAGCAGGCAGAGCTTGTAGGAGTGTTAAGGCAAAGGACTACCAATTGATGGTTGGTGATGTTGCCTGAAAGGGCCTTTTCTGAACATGTGGGATGTTCCGACAGGAGTACGAATATCATAGTAACCAACTCTAATGATACACATCTTAAAATAGTAATGAATGAATATTTACAGATATAAACAAATGGTTTAATAATAACTTATTTTCTTTAAACTTTAGTACAACTCATTGTTTATAATTTAGAACAAGAAATTTTAATGATAACATTAATGTTTGTATAATAACCATTGAATCTCCAACACACACACACACACACACACACACACACACACACACACCAGTTTTTTGGGTTTAATTAGAGATGACACTTTGTCCTATAAATACAATGTTGATTAAAAATGTCAAAGTTGAATTGAGCTTGTTGTGCAATAAGATCAGTTAAATCTATATTGTCCCAAGAGAATTTAAGAATGATATATTTTTCTTACACATATTCCATTATAACTTATGGTATAATTTTGGGGGGGGGGCGGCAATTCATCATCCAGCATTAAAAATTCAGAATTAAAAAATTATTAAATCATAACAAATTCAAGGAGTAGGGAATCCTGCAGAGATCTATTTAAAAATGTGAAACTACTACCTCTATATTCACAGTACATATAAGTTATGTCATTATACATAGTGAATAACAAACATCTATGCACCATGAATATGGAGATTCATAAGTTTAATACCAGCTAAAATATCATTCTTAATCCACCTATCTCTAATTTGACCAAATTTTAGAAGGGGGCTTATTACTCTGGAACAAAGATTTTCAGTCACCTCCCAGAAAACATAAAGTGTTCAATGAGTGATTTGGAATGTTTTGGTATTGCCCTAATTTATACATTGGAGGAATTCTTTAACTATAAAAGATAACCACACATGTTTTATGTTTATCTTTAAGTTCAGGTAGTTCTATTGTTCGTCTCCAAAATTCATTATTGCTGTGACAAGGATTAGAAAGAGTAAATCTTGGCTGTTCTTTATGGTTGTATAATGTAAGGTAAAGTGTTCCCATTACAGGCCTAGCGTGGCCCAGAGAGTGAGTAGAGGTATAGAGGAATAGTTCTACTCTTCTTTGACCTTGGCACTAGAAGGGGGTGTGTGGTCAACAGCATGCCCTGGCCGCACTTTACGTCTGGGAAAGACACAGTACCCATTGTACAGGAGGCTGGGTGGGCCTCAGGGCCAGTATGGATGGGCGGAAAATCTCGTCCCCACCGGGATTCGATCCCGGACCGTCCATCCTGTAGTCAGTCGCTGTACCGACTGAGCTACCTGGCCCACGGTTGTATGATGTAGCTAGATAAATAATGATGAATAATATTGCTTTTGCATTACTTGATTTTTAAAAATAACTATGTTGTAAATAAGTTTGGCTATGGAATGCTTTTCTATGTGGCCATTTCCACATCCTCATGATATGTATCTATGATTGGATTTATGGAAAAGAATAAAGTTGTTGTTGATGATGATGATGATGATGATGACTCATAATTCTGAAACTTATTAAGTAAAACTTCATTCCATGTGGTAAAACATTTAAGCAGTTATTGAGGCAGACACATGCACAAATGCAGTCGCTTGTGTACTATTACGCAAGTACAACCATGAATAAGCAAGGGAGCGATATTGCAATGTGTGATGTAGACATGATAATTCTTCTGAAAAAAGTGGCACTCCACTTTACAAACATGCAGACAAGCCAGATCAGTTGTACCCCATATCTTGGTCAAATGAATGTGTCACTATGATTGAAAAGTTCATTGTATTTGAGTATGTAATAATAATTATCATCTCTCCAATTTCAAACTTCAAAAATACTTTGTAATCTTGCTGTGACTACAAATGATTGATTTTATTACAGGCACCACATAGGAACCTAGAAGATCGCATTCTACAGGTAAACCCTATTATGGAGGCTTTTGGCAATGCCAGGACAGGCATCAATTCCAATTCATCTCGGTTTGGAAAGTACCTGGACTTGACTATGACTCGAGCAGGAAAGGTCACTGGTGCCAGAGTGTCAGTTTACCTCCTTGAACAGTCACGAGTGTCTCAGCAAGCGCAGTAAGATATATATAACTATGTGAATTGTTAATTTCAAGCTCAGCCAGACCTACTTATTTTACCTGTTTGAAAGTTTTATGACTAATTGAGAAGTTTCAAAGTAAATGCATCCATATGTCACAAAACTCATGTATCAGTGTTGTATACCTGTTAACCAACTGGCACACAATTCTGTGTTTCATGTGGTGACAGTTGAAAAATATAGAAGGAGCTAACACCATCTGAAGAAACTCCCATATGTATATCAATAAAAGAGTTCATATGGAAGCATCACTACATTTTGCCTCATGCTGTGTGCTCTCCTATGAGACATTTAGTCCAATTATTGGCAGTAAGAATCACAAAGAAATTAATTTATTGTCATAGAAATCCTATTTATAGATCATATTCATGACTGAAATTTTTGACAGGATCCAAAAAAAAAAACTGCATTTCAAAGGTGGGATCTGTGCCTTGGTCTTCAGATGGAACAAGTGAACTTAGCTTTTGGGCCAACTAGAATGAGCAAGCCTCACTCCTTGGATATAGACATTTGTAGACACATATAAGTATTTATAGATGCTTCCCTAAGCAAGTGTGGACTATTCAAGATTCTGGGCTTTTTGTAGTGGTGCAGTTGAGGTCTTCATTCTGCAGAGAAATTGCGCCATGTTGCTGGGTGATTTCTACACCAAATTTCTACCCAACATGATAGTTTTACCTTCAAGGGCCCTAACACCCCTTGAAGTTGGACATTTAAACCCTTGAAGATGAGACCACCATGCTGTCTCAAAATTTTGGGCAGCAATCACCCAGTGGCATGGAGACACCCAAGAAGAATGATGACCTAAAGTTAGCTCCAGCAGTAACATTTCTGATATGTATTCCAGAGGTACCCATTTCTAATCTTGGTCGAAAAACCAACTATTTTGACTAAAGTGTTTTATCGTTTTCCTCAGTTTATCCAAGTAAATAAAGTTATAGTTCACTCTAGAACAGTCTATGAAGGCCCAGGGGGGGTAGATATATAGCCCTAATTCTTCTTTACCCTCAGCGCTAGATAAGGGTGGGTGGTGAAAGCCACACACCAGCTGCTTTACCCCTGTTACCCATTGTACAGGAGGCTGAGTAGGCACTGGATGTGTGGAGAAAATCTCACCTCCTCAGGGATTCAATCCCTGTACCATCCAGCCCATAGCAAGTTGCTTTACCAACTACACTATCCCAGCCCACTTATCCAAGTAAATTACTGTATTATATCTTGAAGTAAGACATGATTGCTTCCTTCCATATTCTTTCCAATTGAGTATTTATTCTGCTTGAATCACAGGAGGCTACATAGTCTGAGTTGATGACAGCATCATTACAAGTAAACAAAATAAAGAAATGCATTTTGTATGTAGTGGGCCATTATTTCTTGAAGCTGTTTTCACTTCCTTATACATGTTTTCCATTCTGTTCCTGTCTCCCTGTATCCTACTTAACCCAGTGAAACTTTCTCTTTTTGTCATAGTATGTTGTAATATTGACACTACACATTATTACTGTCAGGGGTTCACAACTGTCTCCAATCGCTTAAAATAAACAATATCATACATTGTAAATTTTAATGCAATGTTCTTTTGTCTTTGCAGCAAATCTTGGCAATAGTCCCATATTCAGTTTAAGTACAGCCAGACACATGTTCCATGTTCTTTGCCCCTACAACTTGACAGTAACCCCTTTTAACACAAAAATATGTTAAAAAATTTCAATGTTAACATACATGTATTCATCTCCAATCTTTCTATCAAGCTGTTATGTTGTCGCTGTTCCCAAAATGCCAATAAACATTTTCCAAATTACAACAGTTTTAGACAAGAAACTATCTGCTCTTCACTGTATATTAAGAACACATAGCCCCTCCAAAAATGTACAAAATGAGAAAGACAAGAAATTCTGTTACTGCAAAGAGAAATTACTTTCCTGCTGAACTTCATAAAATGGAAACTCAAATTTGGATATAAAGAATTAATTGAATTTGCTCATCAGTTTATATGATTTGTTTAAAATTCTTTGTGTCATTTAGCCAAACAAAAAATTTCACAACTGTATGTTTGGTACTTTCAGGTAAACAAGTTGTTTTATGTGTGATTATCACATACTATATCATTTTATATGTGACATGTGCATCCAGCTATAGAAAGTTCATAAAATCAAAGCAGTTCAACAAAAGAAGTCAAAAAAATCTGGTGGTAGATGTTACCACTACTCGCTGCATAATAACCTAGAAGAGTGTAGTTCTAAGCTTTTTATTTGTTTTGCACCCCCCACCTCTTACAATCAGAAGCTCATTAGCAGCTGTCTGACAAAGACATTGAACCATGAGCACATATTTCAGACCATGCACAAGGAGTACTATTTGCACTCTAACTGTGAGACATGTGTTTCAAGCAGTACTACAGAGCTCATGGCACCGAAAATGTTATACCGCAAAGTCAAGTGGCAGCACTTATATGTGTTTTGTGTAGTTAAGTTAAGGTAAACTTCCTAGGAATTCAAAAGTACAGTAATGGATGAGCATGATGTACACACATTAAAAAATCCTTTAACTTAAACATAATGCAAATAACTTAAAAACAGAAAGTATCTGACTTACAATACTGCAGTGTCATGTATTGTCGAATCACTATTTTTTTGAATGATGCTTCAGATAAGTCAAGTATATTAGCATCAGTAAGTATTCTTTTTAACATATAATTATGTTTTAATTTCACAGGGGTGAGAGAAATTTCCATGTATTCTACTACTTATATGATGGTCTTGAATCTGACAATCGACTTGCAGAATTTCATTTAGACCCAGTATTGAGACTGCATCATCATTATTTGGGAGAGGATGCACAGGACAGAGAAACAAAGAAGGTGACAGTTAACCAATCGTTCTGTTATCTCTAAAAACATATTTTCAATATATAAATGAGAACAGTAATATACAGCAGCTTTACAACTTCTGCTCAATGTTAAAACATTTTCATGATGTGTCATGAATGTAATCAACCAACACAGACAAATCTCATAACTAAAATTGCTGAATCCTAAAAAATAAGTTTGCTTCAGAGTGTGGTTATGTAAAACAACCATGGCCCGTGACAAATTCAGTATGGTACTTCTTACATTTAATATTACTTATGAATCATTCCAAGGTACAGTTGAAACTGTGTCAACATGACCACAGTTTCAATACCAATAAGGCTATTTGACACATTCATGAGTTAATTTAATCCACCCCTGTTCTGACTCATCAAAATCACATTTTGTGGCCGAAATATGTGGGAGGCTTTTGATGTATAGAATAAATTCGTATATCTTATATGCAACTTTTGGTTGTGTTCTCATTTGATGGCTTCCCCTCTTCATGCGTGTCCCTCTTAGGCAAACTACTTCCTGCATAGCTGCCATCTTGTAAGTAAAAAAGCTACACTTATAAGTGCATGTTTGTGAACAAGCTCCTGCATGCATGATTGCATAAATTTTAAATATCTGTCAGTCTTTCGTAATCTTCATCACACATAGTGTGTACCTAACACAAACATAATTACAAGTGACAAAACTGGTGATAGTTCAGAGAACTTCAGGAATCATGTTTTAGATTCATGTGGAAGAAACAGAAGTCTTGGGTTAAAAACCTGAGGATCTTGATACATAGAATCTCTAGAATGGTGTGCAGAATGAAAAGATGAAGGATTCCTTGTATTTAGAGACCTCATTAATATGACAGTACTAGGATGGTAGTAGTAATTAATATGACAATACTAGGATGGTGGTAATAATATAAATTATTTGTATGCTACAGACAAACGTGAAGAGGTACCACCAATTGAATGCAAGCTTCCGTCTTCTGGGATTTCATGATGATGAAGTGGATACAGTGTATTGTATCCTGGCAGCTATTTTGCACCTTGGTGATCTTGAATTTGGTGAAGTAGTGACACAGGACAACACTGACAACAAAAGCCGTGTCATTGACCTTGCTCCTTTGCACAGAGGTGGGTGAACTTGTCTCATGGGCTGTGAAGAGGGAATGAATCTGTTGTGCAGAGAGATCTTGTTTTAACAAATATGTACAGGATCTTTGGCAACTCTTTCTTCTTAAAGCAGAGAATATTTCTGCTGTAGAAAACAATACATACAATGTTACAGTCATCAATGATGTACACAGGTGTAACATTGAGTGTTGGTTTAAAAATTTGCTTCAGAGAAAGAAAGAAAGGTGGGTAGATGTAAAAGAATCAGAGACAGTTAGAGAAAGAATAGGAAAGAAAATAACCAAAGGAGGAAAGAAGGGGAGGATGGTGAAAAGAAGGAACTGGGTGAGAAACAGCACACACATGAAGTTTGTGAATGTAGAAGCTGATGTTCTCACAGCACTGCTGATGAAGTTTCCAACTTTGGGCATATGACACTGCAACGACTGGTGTATAGGTACAAATGTTGCAGAAAAGCTTACCACCTCATCTTCAAGGTATACCATTCTTTGCAATTCCCTGAAGACTGAGGCAGCAAGCTGCTTTGAAACATCTGTAGTATTCTTCAAAACATCACAAGGTAAAAAACTGGAGACCCCATAATTTGTAAATGTCTAGTCTGTGAGTCTCTAAATATTATCTTTTGTTGAATACTGTCAACAAATCTGTAAACGTGTAGTAGTGAGTGTCTTTACTTACTGAAGATGTGATCATGCATGACAGTTTCTCGTCTTCTCGGTGTGGAGCCAAGTGATATGTTGGAGGCACTGACATTGAACAGTGTGATGACACGGGGTGAAACTATCACAAGGAACAACACAGTGGCTGAAGCTTGTGCAGCTCGTGATGCCATGGCCAAGGGGCTGTATGGTCGACTGTTTGACTGGATGGTTAACCAAATCAACTGTCTACTGACATTCAACAGAGCAACATGGTGAGCTATCGTGTTGTGGAAAAAACTTTTCTTCAGTTACATTAGTCCAACCTGTGATTTTGCTCGAAGTCTGTATATAATCATCAGCGCCAGTTCTATGTCTTCTACCACCCAGGAAAAAAAGTTTTTGGTTGCCACAGCCCCTGTTTGTGTTGGGTTTTGCCCACACTTGCCTGTACTTCATATAAGTTTTTGGACAGCTGAATATTTAGAAAAATAGAACAAAGAAAATTTCTAGTTAGTGCAATATAATATTTTCAGTGGGTTTCTGTGGAAGAAACTGATCAGTATAAAATACTACCACTAGAAATTTGCTGCCCCTGGCACATGCTGACTTTGCTGGTGCTTAGAACCAGCTGTGATAATCATCATCTCAAAACATATACATTGAATTAGCTCACCTTATGATAAGACTCCCTTCAGTCTTCCATCTCGCGTAAATGCTCATCCTGTATCTGTGTTCACTTCTAGTGGCGTATAATAAGAAATTTTCCTGTGGGTGACTCCACTTCATCTGTTAACCAATTAGCACTAAACTTGATGTTAACATTATGCCTGTGTTATCCACCATAAAGTCATAATTTTTAATTTCCTACAGCTGTAATAAAAGCAGGCTGATACATGAAGTTCCAGGGTGGAGTGATATAATTCCCATTACATAGAATCTTGAAGTGACTTATGATAAAAGATATATCAATATAAAACTTCTGTTGTAAAGATATTTCAATAAAATGTGAAATAACATGTAGCTGCATGAAGATTTTTTAACTTTGGGTGTGACTAAAAAACCACAGGAGCTACAAATGTAAAATCTGGTGCAGAGATATACAGTAAAATATATTTAGATTATGTATGACATATTGTTGTGAGTCAACTGCCATAAAATGGCAGTAATGTGATAGTTTGAGGTTATATAAAAAATTTACTATATGCAGAATCTGTACCTGAATGATTATTTCATGAAAATAAAATACTTTAGAAGTTAGAAGATATTAATAAACTTGGTGTAACAGAAAACTCTTTAAAATGAAAAAAGCTTAGAAGTTCTACCCAGAAGTCCTTGTCTCTGCTGCCCTTCTTCCCCTTGTCTCTCCACCTGTAGCTTGGTATCTTAATTTTTGATGCTATCATAAGCTAGAATAATAATGACAATGATATTAGTAGTATTAATTTTGTGTGTGTTTGTATTTAAGTGTAAGTGACAGTGTATTGTAATGTCCTTGCAATTAATACTTGTGAAGCTTAAATACCAGAATATGAGACACAAATCTTAGTGTCATGAATTTCTTTTCTGTTAATAGTGAAGAGCATTTGGCAGTAGGCCTGTTGGACATATTTGGGTTTGAAAACTTTCTGCGGAATTCATTTGAACAACTGTGCATCAATATTGCTAATGAGCAGATCCAGTACTATTTCAACCAGCACATTTTCACGTGGGAACAGCAGGTAACACTTGTAATCTTACAACATAACACACATTCTTATCTGTGAATATTAAGTGATTCTGTGGCAGCACAAACCAGTTGCTCAGTGCCATCAATGATGATGACGATGATGGTGACAGTGTTTGTAAAAATAATTTATACTAAAATCAATAACAATATGAGTATTAGATGATAAATATTGAGTTTTTGGCAGGAATACATGGCAGAAGGCATACCCGTGGACCTAGTGGAGTTCTTGGATAATCGTCCTGTTCTTGATATGTTGCTGTCTCGTCCAATGGGACTGCTTGCACTTTTGGATGAAGAGAGTCGCTTTCCTCGCTCTACTGACCGTTCTCTAATTGGTATGAATGTACAGATTTCAAATTACTACTCTCAAATCGTAAACTAATGTCTCAGATTAAACTACAGTAAAATATGCTAATTTTGCTTGTACCATTCTATCAATTCTTATATGCATATTTTAGAAATTAGGTAGATTACTTGAGAAGTAATGCTATAGGTGTCTGATATATGGCATTATTTTAATCATCGTCCATTACTGTTTCACTAATATAATAAATAACTTTACTTCATTTGTCACAAATAATTCAAATATGTTACTGTGGTACTTAGGTCACATATAACATCTAACAAGCTGAATATTTCTCTCTCAGTATCTCTGAAACATTAATATTTCCATTACAATACTGAAATATTTTGGGGTACACAGTGGCAGAGCAGGTTGAAGCACTGTGGTACAAGCCAGAAGGTGGTGGTTTCAATTCCCGATGGGGTCATTGGGATTTTTCATTGACTGAATCCTTCTGACTTTACTATGGCCCTGGGGTCAACTCTGCCTCTAACAGAAGTGAGTACCAGGCTTATCTCCTGGAGGGAAAGGCAGCCTTGGCATAGGGCTGACAGCCTTATCACCTTCATGTTCTGACTGTCTAAAATTCTGGGGGCCACAAGCAACTGCAGCCCTAAGGGTCTGTCCAGTCCTGTAATGGGATAGCTTTACCAAATGCAATATGTTATCAGAATTTTGTAAATTTAATTGAAATAGACTATTTGCACAATTTTTTAATAATTATGTTTCATTTTTATGAGTGCATTCTTTACTGATTTCTTCTTTCAGAAAAGTTCCACAATAATGTGAAGAGCAAATTTTATGTGCGCCCAAAGTCAGATGCTCTGTGTTTTGCTATTCACCATTATGCTGGTCGTGTAGTCTACCAGGCAGAGAGTTTCATGGAAAAGAACCGCAATTTTCTTCCACCTGAAGTGATTCAGTTGCTGAGGCAGTCAAATCGGGATGTGGTCCGGTTTCTCTTCCAATGTCCACTCACCAAAACAGGCAACCTTTACTCACCTAACCAAGAATCTCCACATAGTATCCCTGAAGGTTTTAAGGTATGATAAACTAATTTCATGGACCAGAGTGTTCATTGAGGAGCTGATAGTCACTTGGTTAGTCAATATACATCCTTTCATTTCCTATACTTCTTTAGAGAGACAGTGTATTATTATGTGACCCTATTGTGGTCCAGTTTAATGTAGTGCACTCCCTGTTCTTGAAAAATCTGTTTATTGGACTTCTGCCTTTCAATGAAGGAAAGAATTACTTTTATGAGATAAACAGACTGTAAATGCATGTTTATTTTTATTTAACAATCAGCTGATCAATCTTCAAAAGAAACCTTATATGGATGTTATGCCATGGGAGGGCACCCCAACATCAGATTTCCTTACTCCTTGCCATCAGATTTAACAACATTGTGATCATGTGAAACCTTGATGTTCTGAAATAATATAAAGTAACAAACCTTTGAAAACTGTGTAGTTTTATAAGGGTGATATTTTTATAGAATAAAACATAACAACATGACATGTTCATGGCTTTAAGTTCAGTGGCTTTAAATACTGAAACAGTGGAGCTTCATATGTAAAATTTGGTAGAGTTATGTCATAAATGAACCTAAACATTGTTTGTGAAATGTAAACAAGTCAGTATTTATAAATGTGGTGATTAAGTGAATATTGGAGGTCATGTCCAACAAATTTAACATATAACCTATGGAATATAATATTAAGTAACAGATACTTAAAAAAAATAAAGAGTAATAATAGTACTAATTATATGTACTATGTGCACTAGGGAACTGTTTGTTTATTACTTTTCTACCCAGTAGTCTTTTCTTGTCAGGTTTTTATGCTAAAACTTTGTATGCATTTTTCATATCTTATGTGCATACTTCATACCCCTCCCAATAAATTATCTCTCTCAATCACATAAATACAGACTCTTTATAAGAACAAATTAGTTTACCACAGAATTTTACATTACATTAGTGTAAATCACTTGATTAATTTTTGGAAACACTGAACTAGAAACTAGTAAATTTATCTCCATATTATAATTTTATGTAGCATAAAACTATTTCTTGGAATATAATTTTTTTGTCTTGTTGCATGTGAAATGTCTGGATAATGATCTGTTAACAGCTTTCAAAATCCGTTACAGTTATGGATGTAAGTCTAAAATGTGGACTTTTACAGGAAGCTTACAGTAGTCGTGGCCTGGCTTCACAGTCCCGAGCCCAACAAACTGTTGCCACATATTTCCGATATTCTCTAATGGATCTACTTCAGAAAATGGTCAGCGGATCTCCTCAGTTTGTGCGCTGCATTAAACCTAATGATTCACGTGTTCCCAAATTATTTGACTCCAGCAAGGTGTTGAAGCAGTTGCGCTACACAGGAGTTATGGAGACAATACGGATACGTCAGAATGGCTTCTCACATAGGATACCATTTGGAGAGTTCTTGAAGAGGTACTCACTTCTCAGCAGAGTATATGAGCACAGGAGTGACTACCTTCATCATATGTTTAAACCCTTTTCAGTTCAAATTATTGTTAAGAATTCCAACAGTCTGGTCCAAATGAATTTTCAAGCAAATCTCTTATCTTTGAATTTAAAAAACAGGACCTTAGAAAAACAACCAATATAAAACATTGTAATACACAGTTGATTTGAGCTTGACATTGGTCCTGGTACAGTGGAGAGTGCTGTCAAGTGTAACTCAACATTGGACTAATAAGAATTAAGGAAAAACAGAAGTTCACACAATTGTTTGGACTCACAAAACCTTAATGAGCAGTTTGGTGTAGCAGTAACACTCTAGACCTTTATTCAGAAGGTTTCCATTTCAACTACTGGCAAAAACAACAAGTACACTTATTAGAGTTTCTGAGGCTTAGTCCAACAAAAAATTCTGGAATAAAACCTTCATTAGGTTATGACCATTTTTCCCCATAATTCTTTCCAGTGTATTATTCAACATTATATATTCTGAGACATTGACAGTGTCACAAAATGTGTCACTAAACACATTAAGCCTTCTAGGCAGTGCATTATCAGTAAGCTTTTTTCTGTGGAATCACCCACAAAGCTAACATCCATCTGGTGTTGAAGTTAACAACATGTGCAGTTTTATTTCCACACTCTACAATTTTTGAGTGTGATGCCTACACATAAGACGAATATCACTTTTACATCAATATTACAGCTGATATTAAATATTTGAAATTTGAGAAACTTTTCTAACAACAGAAACTTATACAATAAGGAGATGTCAGGGGCTGATTCAGTAGGAAAGACTAGTTTGATAAACTGTCTTCATCAGCAGAACTCCTCCTTCCTAAAATGTCCTCATGTCCTGCCTCACCCACTACTTACAAATGAATAAGATTCCCTCCTGATATGGAGGATAGCCATGTATGTAAGTGTTATAACAGACCCTTATAATATTCTGCATTGTGTTTTCTTTATAGGTATTGCTTCTTGGGATTTGGATGGAATGAGCGTGTTGTGGCATCACGAGACAACTGCCGATTATTGTTGGTGAGACTGAAGATGGATGGCTGGGCCCTTGGCAAGACTAAAGTGTTTCTGAAGTACTATCATGTTGAATACTTAAATAAACTGTATGAGGACCAGGTAAGCCACATCTTACCGGTAATCTCTTGAATGACTAGATTGACTCTGACAGACTGACAATTACACCAAGATTTTTACAACAAGACCATTGCTGATTGTGAATCCCCTTCCTAAAATTATCGTTCCATTAATCCTGCACTTTAAATGAAGCACAGTACTGTGCTTAATGTTGCCCTTTGATAATAACTTGTCTCCATACAATGCAATTGTAAATAATGCAATATTGCTTCTCCTAAAACATTAATTACATGAGACACATGAGGTTTGGAAATCATTGACACCAATGCAGTTGTAAAGTTTAAGAATATTTACTTTGCAGGATGTTAAATAAAATTACTAGAATCCCGTTATAGTGGCCATGCAATACAAAGTTTGCTCTTACTAAGGTGCTGTATAATTTATGCAAAGAAAATACACCATTTAGACATGGTCTATTCTGGTCAAAAGATATTCATTTCCAAACATAAAAACCAAAGGCTGACTCACACTGAATTATGGCCATGTCAGAATAAAATTCACTATTCTCAGATAAGGACAAAGCTAAGTAACTACTCCTTGAGAAGATGGTAGTCACACATCTCTTCAGAAATTCTCTGCCTCATATGGAACATGTAGATTACATATTTGCATAAGCTAGCCACTGCACCCTTTTCCTGAGACAGTTCGTTTCATTCCGTATCATCAGCACTTTGATAAAATCCAGTTTAATATTTTCTCCCTGAGCAAGATGGTGTTATGACTAAGCTGTAGACTTTAATTCAGAAGGTGCCTGATTTGAGTCTTGGTCAGGATACCAGTTATCCTGAGAGTGTTTTGTGACATTCCTTAGTCCTTCAAGGCAAATACCATGATAGAAATTCAAGTATGCTGTGATTGTTTTATACCATATATTCTCTAAATGATAATTTATCAGATCATCTGTCAGATCAACAAAATACAGTCTGATATAAAATAAACCACAACAGAATATTACCTCTCATCTACATGTTGATCTCTCAAGTGTTCTCAACCCTTCACATTTACCAACAGAAATCTTTGATTTTTTTTTGTGTCTTTCTCATACATGTTACATGTTCCACATTCTCATCTGTGACATATGCACTATGTGTCATGCCTTCCCTGATTTGATCACACTAATCCTTCAACAACTGGGGTTTAAATTAAAATTACTGCCCAGAATGGAGTGGTTTTAAATTTATAACACCCTTAAATTCATTCGTGACCAGGTCCATTCAGTGCACTGAGGCTAGCAAGGTAAGGTTAGGTTAAGACTGAAGATGATATAATCCTGGGAAAGAAACATTCAATCTGAGAACTGCTCACCTCCATATTATTGTGTATGAACATTCACATTTATGATTTAATATGAACATTACATTACATGAAAATTTTAAGTTATTATCCATATTATGTTGGATATACAAAGTAAACACCTATATAGATTTGACCAAAAGAAAACCACTTCTATTTTAATGCAGTATAAATTTGCCTATACAGGTTCACAAAATCATTCTAGTGCAGGCTTGTGTACGCCGGTGGCTAGCACGTGCAAGGTATAAACGTGCAAAGTGGCAAATGGCACGCAGTGTGATGACTCTCCAACGATATGTGCGGGGTTGGCTGACCCGTCGTCACTACCAAGAACAACGCAGATTAGCAGAACAAAAACGCCAGGAACAGGAGGCCAAAGCAAAGAAAGGTTTGCAGATCAACATGAATAATTATGTTAACAATGTACATACAAGTCATGTAAGTCCATATAATATTGTTTTAATTGACCTTACAAAAATTATGTGCTTAAACTAATAATAATTGTGATCGTGGAGGTGATAATGTCGATTCTAAGAGCTACATGTTTCAGCCTATAAAGTCATTTTCAGGCTCACAAGTAATATTGTAATACTTAGAGTGGAACTAATTGTTGCATGAAAGTAGGAAGACTGTTCCCTAGATAATGGTAAAGCAATTATTTCCACCTAATAATTTGAGCAAGCCTTTTGGCTGTAAGTGGTGGCAAATACTTTAAATCACATTGCTGTTTGTTATTATCTGCTGCAGGTGGGAACAGGACAGGAGCAGGGGCATGGTTGAAGGCAAAATTGTTATGGCGATTGTCATCACAAGAGATGGGAGGAGAAGAGAAAGAAAACAATGCTCCTAAGAGGAATCTGGATGAGGAGTCTGCTGCTGTTGTCATTCAGAGCCGTAAGTTACATTTATCTGTGTCAGGCACACACAAGTTAAAGAATCTGTTCTAAACAACTGAGTAATCCAATTTGCAATGTCATAATTTTATGCCAAATTATGTTTAGTGTAGACCTGTAATGCTGATATCAACAGAATTGGTTCTGTAGTTTCAGAAATGAATCATGCAGATTGACAAAGAGTGTAACAGACACTACTTATCCAATACACATTTTATACAGGTTGTTAGATGGCATAAAGATGTAATGTTATGGAATTAACAGTTACATTATAAGAATTAAATATGCTTAGCAGCCAAAGATGTAATCTGAACAACACCATACTATTACTTCACACCTCTGACCTGAACACTTAATATTTGTATGTTCATGTAATAACATCTTCTTTTTCTAAATTAATTGACCCTTTGTATTATAAAACAATATTTGTATGTGTTATAGATTTCCGTGGTTATACAGTTAGACAAAAATGGGGACCTGAATTGGAAGCTCGCGTGAGGAGGGTCCTGGAGACATATCACAATCCTGACACAGCTAAGAAAGCTCTTCAGGTATGATCTCAAATTTGTCAAGTCATGTTTATGCCATTAATGCTCAAGTTACTATTAGCACTTATTCCTTATGTCATGATTGATATATGGAATAACACAGTCATATCGTATCATATCATTTATTATATTCCATAAATACGTCATTGTGTACAGACACCACTGGATGTGGAACTTTTTAAAGTAGTATATACAATATAGTTAAACATAATTATTATACGATACACATCAATATAAACACTTACAATGTTAGTGGGTCAGGCAAGTATCATTAGTGTGCATTATAAGCAGTTAAAATAAGGCATAGGTTTAGGAGTATCCTTTCCATAAGCTTATAATTTACAGCTGTTGTAATATTCTTCAATTGTGTAAATAGTCTTTAGGTGGAGATATTTACCTAGTTCCAATTTAAATCTTTTAGCATCACAAAATGAATTTCTTATGTTGGGAGGGAGATTATTAAAAACCTTAATACCAGAATAGTAAGCCCCTTTCTGATACAATGTTAAGTTAGCCTGGGTCTGATGGAGGTTAGAATTTTGTCTAGTATTAATGCTGTGTATTTCTGAATTTACATGAAAAAGATTCTTATTGTCCACAACGAATATCAAAAGGGAAAGTACGTACTAGGCCTGCAGTGGGAGGATCCTCAAGTGCTTAAACAGTTCTCTACAGGATTCCCTTGGTCTTGATCCCATAATAATTCTAACTGCCTTATTTTGAAGTCGGAAGATATGTGAACTGCATGAAGAATTGCCCCCAAAAATTATCCTGTAGCTAATGAAGGAATGGAAGTAGGAATGTCAAAGCGTCCTGAGACATAAATGGTCTAATGCATCTAAGTACATAGCATGCTTTACTTAATTTGGGTGTTAGTTGAGTGATGTGATCCTTCCAAGATAGGAAATTTGTAACAACTAATCCAAGGAACTTTGTGTTCAAGGTGTTTAAAATAAGCATATTATTGTAACTAACAGATATTTCCCTTGTAGGAGTGTTTTTTGTCATAAACTGAACATACTGAGTGTTTATTAAATTCAAAGTTAGTAAATTGGATGCAAACCATTTGTTTAGTTTGTTAAATGCAGATGTGATGTCTTTACTGAAATCTGTGTAGTTAAGATGAGTGATGATTAGGCTGGTGTCATCAGTGAAAAGTAGAGGTTTACGGTTATTTCCAAATACTCTAGCCAGGTCATTTATATAAAAAAGAAAAAGCAGTGGACCAAGTATTGATCCTTGAGGAACACCACATCTAACCTTTCTCCATTTAGAGAAGCTGCTATGGCAGGAATTTTTACTTGTTATTGACACTCTTTGGTGCCTGTCATTAAGATAAGATTTAATTAGTTTATTAAATTTGTCTTTTATACCATAAAATTCTAATTTTGACAATAGGGTATCATGGTCTACACTGCTGAAAGCCTTTTTAAGGTCACAAAATATACCGCCAACTATATTTTTGAGTTAAAAGCATCAATTATTTCATTCATTAAGCTAAAAGTAGCTGCCATGGTTGATGACCTAGGTCTGAAACCAAACTGTTCATCAACTCATATATTATTATTAAACAAATATTGGTACATTTTATGTATAGGACCTTTTCAAACACTTTAGACAATGCAGCTAGAAGAGATAAAGGTCTATAGTTAGATACATCGCTCCTATCTCCACTTTTAAGTATCAGTTTAACTACAGCATACTTTAACCTTTTAGGAAATATTCCAGAGGAAAATATTTTATTACAAATGTGACATAGTGGTGAGCTAATATATGGTGAACTGAATTTTAGTATATTAACAGATATCTCATCATAGCCAAGCGAGTTTTATGATTTCAAGGAACTAATTATTTTTTCAATTTCCTTTGTTGATGTATACTGGTACTTTATATTTGGAAACCGTTTGTTACAGGTTAGACGTAGGTAATCTACAAAATTATTATTCTTATTGAAAGCACTAGGATTTTTCCCTGTTATAGATAGAAAGTAGTTGTTGAAAGAATCAAATATGGTTTGAAGGTTATAATTTATATTACCGACAATATTCAGCTGGTGTACATCTTCATTTTTGGTCTTTATCCCAGTTAATGATCTAGTAATGTCCCAAATAATTTTCATTTTGTTTTTTGAGTTTTTAATCCATTTGCCAAAATAACACTTCTTGGCTTCCTTTATAACATTAGACAAAATTTTGCCATACAATTTATAATAATTTTTTAATAGGGGATCATTATTATTCTTACAAAGGAGGTACAGCTATCTTTTGTGCTTACATGAAGTTCTTATACCCGTAGTAATAGAAGTTTTGTCCTTGGTCTTAGTAATCAGTTTTCTAATGCTAAACAAGAATAGAATACTCTTATGATGTATTCAGGAAGGAATTGTAAATTTCATTAACATCATTATCTTCAAAGACATTATCCCATGCTCCCAAACTCAACTTAATCTTAAAGTCAAATATTCCATGATCGTTAATATTCCTTATGAAACAGGGTGTATTATTTAGGATTTTTAAATTTATGTTATTTATTGTAATCAGCTGAACGTTGTGGTCTGACAGTCTGTTAACTATTGGCAAAATAATATAATCATCAAATTTAGAAATGTTTATAAATATATTGCCAATGGCAGTAGCTGAATTATTCTGGATTCTGATTGGAAAGTAAGTTATGTACTTATAACTTTTAAATAAGTATGTACAATGTATATTGGTTAGTGCATGAACAGTTCAACACAGTCTTCACATACAAAGCTTATAAGATGCTTAAATTTTGTAGTTTGTAGTGACTAAGGGGGGGGGGTGTCCACACCGATGTCACTAGTTTGTAGTGCCTCGTGGGAAGAAGGTTCTGATTACAACTTGATCCCTACCCCAAAGGGGCACTACCTGTTAAGGTAACTTTGCAGACTCATGTTAGCATCATCTTAGCCTTATCAATTTCGGTAATACTGCCACAATTCAGTTTGGGATTTTCTAAGCAGATCACTGACAACTGCTTTGTTCAGAATTATCGTAATTCGTAGTGGCTATGTGGGTAGTAGTAATCCCTCTGCTATGACCACGTAATGCTTTAGTTGAGTGGACTCGAACCACTATACCAACTTAGCATTCACCAAGATAGGCTAACCAAACATAACTAAAAGTTCAAATTAAACATAAAAGAAATTATGCAAACAACTGCTCTTTGAATATGAATATTTGGCACTTTAAATATGTTGTATTAAAAGTTAATATCACACATGTAAATTATGCAAACCAGGTGAGTTAATGTTTTTAAAATTAGTTAATCATTCTGTATGGAAGGCATGCAATTTTAGGGTACAGTGTCAAACATTACTGCATAGGCTGTATGCTGCAGCCTTGAATTCAGCCAGTTATAATCTACATGCAAGATTCACCTTCATTTGCGGCATTATGGATTTTCAAAATGATATATTCAGAAGATACTAGTGTGTAATTATCAAGATGGTGTATTTAACAGATATTGGTGTTATTTTACCAGAGTGAGGGTCTTACACCAGAAGATGCCGTGTTAGTAATTCAGCGATACTATAGGAGTTGGCGTCATGGAGAAAAGCCACCTTCAAACCAAAAACATCGCAGAAAATCCAGCAGACCACCCTCTAGTCACCAACAGCAAGTCACTAAAGTAACAGACAGACAGGCAGAGCTCATCTCCTTTTCTCATAATGTGAGTTAAAGTTCTTTTTGCCCCTGGTAACACTGAGAAACACAACATGAAACAAAATTTAATGTCATTAGTTGACTCAGCCCTGCTGTGTTTACACTATCACAAGAATGATATATTTACATTCTCTAAGCACAACTTTATTCTTAAAGGTTAAGAACAACTACATGTTTTAGCTCACTCAAGTAGCCATCATCAAGCTGAACATGAAGATAAATAAAAAGGATGATTTGCAACTGCAATTAATGTTTTGAGATCTCAAACTTACAAAAGTGATATCCTATAAATATTATAAACATGCATAGAATTTGCAGCTTCAGGCATAATAAGATATCAGTTAAAATTGTTTATCAGGTAGATGATTGTACTGTGTGTTGAATATAATAATATGTAGTACATCTAATAATTAATTTGAGGGCAGTGTAGGAAAGTTTACACATTGACAGCTTGTATGTACTTGTTTGAAGTCTAGTGCATCTGGGTGGATGGTATTGCATTGGAGCTTAGTTAAATCTATTAAAATAGTGTCACATCATTTGATAACTGCTGTTATTTATGTGTACAAGACTTGTAGTTGCACTTAATGATGGTTCTCTCTTATATCTTAAGTAAGTGTATAGGACTTCAGTTCTTCTTGTGGTGTTCTGGTTTGGTGCACATCTCTAATATGTGTTCTTGGTAAAGTTATAAGGTTCACTTAACGTGAGTTTCATGCAGTGTGTTCAAACGAGCACATCTCAGTTCTATTGAATTTAAAGACTTTCAGCCTCAAATATTCTGACTTGTTACTAAAAAGCCTTGATCAAAAGTACAGTAAATGACCAACTCCAGACAGGGGAATGAAAGGATTAAAACATGATGATTTTACACTTTTTAATGTGTTATATATTTTCAGATTGTAATTTATTTTGTAAATTCATTTAAAGGTGCATATGTCGAATCAGGAAGCACATAAGAACCTACGTCAAAACAAGCCAGGCATTCGTAAATCAGAAATTACAGCACCACCAAAGGACTACGTGAGACCTCGAGGTTTTCAAGTTGTGCCAGGTCTAACAGGCATGGGTGGTAAGCAGCCTGGTCCTGGTCCTAACCAAACAGCATCATATTATGAGGCCCTACAGGAAGAAATGAGGAGGTACATGATACATTCACTTATATGTGGTCAGCGGTATTTTGATCCATATAATACATGTAAGAATATCATACAATCACCATTAAAATTAACATTTCATCACATACAGAAAAATCACTGTGTCCTGTTTTGCATTTGCTAAATCTGCAGATTTCACTTTGATTTTTTTGAAAAAGACGTCTTTTGTATATTATGCACTTTGCTCAGATGAGTTCCTGTACAAAAGTGTCTGTGAAGCTTACAGTTTTCTTCAGTGTGACGATGTGCAGGGTGATTGATTGACTGATTGATAGATAGATGATTAGATAGATAGATAAATAGATAGATGATTAGGTAGATAGAGAGACAGTCAGACAGACAGATAGACAGAAAGACAGATAGATAGATAGACAGATGGATATATACACAAATAGATAGATAGATAGACAGACAGACAGACAGACAGACGGACTGACAGACAGACAGATAGATACACAAATAGATAGATAGACAGACAGACAGACAGACAGACAGATAGATAGATAGATAGATAGATAGATAGACAGATAGATAGATGGATGGATGGATGGATGGATGGATGGATGGATGGATGGTTGGGTGCGTGGGTGGGTGAGTGGATGGATGTGTGGGTGGGTGGATGGATGGATGGATAGACAGATGGACGGATGGAAGAATGGAAGGATGGAAAGATAGACAGATGGACAGACAGACAGACAGACAGATAGACAGACAGATAGATAGATACCACTGAGGAATAAGTTGCCTCCATCTTTAGGGCAGAAAATTCTCTTCAGTCTAGCTACCAGATTACATGGCTATAGACTCCAGAAGATAGGTAAAATTGTTACTAAATATTCTTCTTGTCTGTTTTGCAGAAGGTACTAATATGACAGGCATAGTGGTGAGGAGAAGAACATAAAATTTTGGGGTTTGTTTCCACCTTCCACAGAAAATTTTACATTCCCCAGAAATTTCAGAGCCATTTTATGGCACAGACCCTAGCTATTTAGAATGTTAATTTTTAAAATGGAAAGTTACATTTTTTTTGTGGGTGGAGGTGGTATCATCTAAAAGGATTATTCTGTTACAAATTTAAATGTTAATATGTGTTAGTAATAATTAGACTTTGGATGGGTTAAATTGTTCAGAGTGAGACTCAGAGTCTGCCAGTGCTTAGAAAATATACCCCAGTTCTATCAGTCTTTGGATAAGAAAAGGTTGATAGCCACTGCCTTACTAAACCTAGTCCCCTTCACCATACATGTTATTACAGTTTCTCAAATTAATGTTAAAAACCAAGGTTTAGGCAAAGTTCTGATACAAAAAGTAAGAGTTAACTTGATGACTGCACCTTCATTGCAGACTGTATGTCAGGGTTGAATCTCACTCAGATATCATTCTTGCACATGTTTTTTCTTGTTGGTCTATGTTGTAATCAATAGACTCCTATTAAACATTCAAAATTATAATACTTACAAAATTAATTATGGTACCAAAGGGCGTGGTTGTGTAGATATCACATTCCTTTTATGTTTTGGAGACTGCCAAGTCAAATCTTGGTCCAGAGACCAGCATCTTGACAGACTTTCATGGGTTTTCTCAGTCCCCCATGCATATGATTAAGTTGTACCTCAAATTAGGCCATGACTGCTTCCTTTCACATTCTTTCCAATTCATCATTCCATTATTAACCGATCATTTGATTCCATGTAGTCTGCCTAATATGCTTATATCAAATTAAAGTAAAAGAACTCGTACATGTTGCGCTAAACAGTGGCTGCATTCAAAATTATAGCAGCTACAACAAAATTTACTGCAAGCAAGTTCTGTATAGTAGTTTTGGTAATGTTAAATAGAGTTATCTACTTCTATGAATAAGAGTCCTTCTTGAGAAACTCAGCTATTCCAGAAATAACCTGAATTGCATGAATACCAGATTCATTACCATGTTTACAAAAACTTGCTAGTTAGTCCCTGTTCTTAGCAATGTTAATCCAGTCTATAACCTCCTATCCCATTTGTTAAGATACATTTTAATACTGTATCCAATCTATGCCTAGGTTTTCCAAGGGGTCACTTTGCTTCAGGTTTCCCAATCAAAACTATGTATATATTTCTCTTCTTCCTTATACCTAACATGTGCCCCACCCATCTCACCCTTCTTTCCATCACTCTAATATTTGGTGTGGAGTGTTAACTGTGAAGCTCCTCATTATGCAGTTTTTTTTTTCCCTCATAGACTTTAATATTTCTCAGAAATGTGATTAACTAAAGTAAGTAAAAAACTGAATTTGCAAATGGGTTTAATAACTGCTGAATAAGTGTGAGATGTGTGCCCTAATCTTTTAGCATGCTAATGTTCTGATTGGTACCTGTTCTTGTTACTCTCTTGCTTAATGCACGTGATGGTGTTGGAGCAGTCCATCTCCAAATTTGGAAGATAAAGCTTGGGATATCCCTCTTGTACAACTGGAGAATAAGTTACAGCCATACAGGTACATTGAATCTGGAACATATTTTGTCAGACTGTATTAAGGAGTATGATGTAAAGAATCTGGACAATGATTCCTGCTACCCTTTAGAGTAATTTTCTTTCGTGTTGAAAGTCACCAGTATAGTTGCAACTTAAGTATACAAAGTATACAGTAACTTGATTTTACCACTGAGTTAAAAACATACAGTCACTATTACATAAATCTGACAAAATTGTTTAATGTAAACAGAACTTGTCAGTTCTGTGTGAAGCATACATGTGTCTCAAGAAGCTGTTTTTAAGATAAAAAGTAAGCCTAAAACATATGGCTATTGAAGCAAACAAATGAACACTGCATTTTTGATGGTTTGGTTTGGTTTATTTGTTCAACCATTCAGTCACACATGTAACACTGGACACGTCAATTACATATTACAATTTATATATTACAACACAACTTATAATATATGGACATCCACCCAATAGAATACAATAAATAACGATACAAAATTTAAAGACAAACTGGAATTGGAATCTGTCTCTATATCTAGAAATATGTATATTTATATAAATATACCTAAGAGTTACAAATTAAAATTAAAATTATATAGAATGGTATTGGGCTATATTACATGTAAGATTATTTAGATGTTTACTTTTAACCCTTACCCTGCTAACGTGGAGAATATGGTGAGCTCATAATAATAACAGTAAATGGTGTATGGGATTTAATTTGGCGTTTAACCCTTATCCTGCTAATGTGGAGTACAGTGTGACCTCCTAATAATGCCAGCAAATGGCAGAAGGGATTTAACTCAGCGTTTAAAGGGTTAAAGGGTTAAAATGATTACACTAAGCCAAGATCTCTATTGGAATTCCAAGTAAAATATTCCTCCAAGTAAAATGAATTTATAAGAAGGAAACTTTTGAGAACAGATCTGAATTGGTTTATATCATGAGATGTATTTTTTATGCTAGTAGGAAGGTGGTTAAAGACTTTGATTCCAAAATAAAAGGGTCCTTTTTGGAAAGTTGTTAAGTTTACAGTTGGAGTATGTAATTCAGAAGTAAATCTGGTGTTGATATTATCAATTTCTGAATCTGATTCATATCAATCTCTATTTTAGCAACAAATAATAGAAGGGGAAAAATATATTGTGATTCTAATGGTAAAATTTTTAGATTTTTAAATAACTGAAAACAAGAATCTCTATTTCTGGCATTCATAATCATTATAATTATCCTTTTTTGAATTTTAAAAACATCAGAGCTCTATGCAGAATTACCCCAGAAAATTATGCCATACTATAGGATGGAATGAAAATATGAAAAGAAAATTTTTCTAAGTGTATCTTGGGATATAAAATTTTTAACATACCTAATTGCATAGCATGCTTTGCCTAGTTGATACATCATTTGATCAATATGGTCTTTCCATGACAAGGAACTATCTATACCTAATCCAAGAAATTTGGTATTTTTAGTCTCTTTATTTTTTATTAAGTGGTAGTAATATTTAATTTATTAGTTTGAAGGAGGCTTTTTCAGTTGAGGCCTTATTTCTGAAGCCATATTGTTCAGTTGCAAATATATTATTTTGGTTGATGTGTTGGTACAATCTTGTACATATAACTTATTCCAGAATCTTTGAAAAGGATGTAAGTAAAGAGATAAGTCTGAAATTGGTTATATCCGTTCTATCTCCTTTTTTTATGTAAGAGTTTTATTTCAGAAAATTTTAATCTGGAGGGAAAAATACCTGATGAAAGTGATTTGTTACATATGTATGTTAGAGAAGATATAATGAAAGGTGTACTTACTTTTAGAATGTTCATAGTAATCCTATCATATCCATGAGAGTTTTTAGACTTTAGTGACTTTATATTTTTTCTGTTTCATTGGGTGTTGTATATTTTAGTTTCAAGTTTGAACAGGGGATCTTAAAGTTTTTATGAAGGCAATCTGTGGGATTGTTACAATTTAATGAAGTCTTATCATTTTTTACGTTACTAGTCATTTTGTCAGCTACTGTTAAGACGTAGTTACTGAAAGAGTTTGCAATTGATTGTTCATTAGTAATTAACTTCCCATCTGTATTTATGAGTTGAGTAGCTTTATTTGTATTGGTTTTGCATGTTTCGGTTTTTATAATAACCCAGGTAGTTTTTATTTTATTTTTGGAATTAGAAAGCTTATTGTTGTAACAAAGTTGTTTTGCAGCTTTAATTACTTTAGACAAAATTAAGCAGTAAGATTTGTAGTACGTCTTTAATTTAGAATTATTACTATCTCTACTGATCAAATAATGTTCCCTTGTTTGCTGGCATGAGGTTTTTATTCCTCTTGTAATCCAGGATTTGTTATTATGTGTACTCTATATTTTCTGTAACAGGAAGCTGGAGTTGAAAATTTTCAAGCATGTGTTGTTAAAAACTGTATTAGCATCCTCCTTGATAAAAAGTCCCGGTTTTCATAGCTGAGATTAATTGCAAACTGAGATATAGAGAATTTATTAAATATTCTTATGCTTTGAGTTTTGCTAATATGTTTATCCACAGTAATATTATTGTTATAATTTAGGAATCATGATCAGATAACCCATTCACCAGTGGATGTATGGAATAATTTTCACATTTTGCTTTATCAATAAATATAATACCTGTTGCCATAATAGAGTTCTAATATATTCTAGTTGGAAAGTTTACAGTACTATAAAGGTTGTATGAGAGTAACAAGTTGTCTAGTTTACTTTTTTTGTCATTCCCATTAAGGTGATTTATATTATAGTCACCGCAAATAATGATCTCAATTGTGTTGTGTAAGAAATTGAGAATGGAGTCTAAGGTAAGTAAAAAATTTCCCGTTGGTTGCTTTCTTAGGAATAAGGTATTTGAAGTTGTTATTCATAGATGGAATTCCAGCTTTCTTAACAGAGTATATGAGAATACTAATGAATAATGGGTGAACTTGCTTTCATGCTCAATTGACCACCATGTCATGAAGGCATGGAGAAATAGCACCATTCATTCTTGACCTTGGCAATGAGTGGAGATGGCAGGTTACCTTCACACCCTGAATGCTCTACTCCCAGGGGTATTCATTGGATAGGGGCCTGAGAGACAATTTGGAAGCTTTGGAGAAAAAAGAAATATCTTGGCCCTACTAGGAATTAAAACCTGATTCTTCATTTTTCCAGCCCATCACCCAGTTGCTATGCTAACTGAGCTATCCTGAATCCAAATGATGATGACTCTCCCATTTCTCCCAATTTTGCAATTAACTGTGATAATGTTTTTCAGAAACCAAATGGAGACACTTGATTTTGATGCCCAGAATCATGAACGTCTGTCCTCACAGGCCTGCGAGAATGTACTGCGAGAACGACACTTGCTGAGAGCTTGGCACCATGCTGTGTTGCAGTCTAACAGCCAACAGAATAATAACAGCAATAATAACAATAATAATAGTAGGAATCTCTTACCAAACTATGGCAAGGTGGTTGGCAAGGAAGGAGGTGCAATGGATCAGTATGTCAGAGGAATTAGGGACAGGTATTATGTATGCACTATTATAATCAGATTGTTTAGTTCTAGTCTATGTAAATTTTTGAAGATTCTGAGTTTCACAGATAGCAGTGGAGGGTATTTGTTATTCTTTTTGCTTACATTCTTGTTTAGTGTAAACCATACCTCATCTGAGAAAAGTTTAAGTAACTAAATAAAGAAAGAAAGGAATGAACAAAAAATACAATAAATAAATGAATAATAAAACAATTAGCAACAATGGAAGTGATTGGCAGTTATTTTGTACTGCAGGTTGAGGGACCTTCTAACGTCATCATCCAGTAAGATAGTGCACCCCAGCGTTTTGGTGACACAGTACAACAGTCATTTAATTTCCAGTATCCAGATAATGGATGGTTAGAGGATAAACAATTTGTTGGCCTCCCAAATCACCCACTCTTAGTTCACTCTTTGCTGCAGAGTTATGAGTTGTGACACACACACACACACACACACACACACACAAATGCAAAGTCACACAGATAAATTGCAACCAAGCACATCTCATTTGTGACTGAAACAAGCCTGATGTGAGGATGGAATATACAAAATTATTCATATTGCAGTTGTTGAATACAGAATATTAAAAGCTATATGCTGTTTTCCAAGATAGCTTATACATGGGGATGGCTAAATGCTAAACTGGATGAATGTAAAATTACAGATGGATATAATGCTAAAGCAATACATCAAAATAAAATATCACAGTGTTGTATATGTAAAGAGAATCTGTATTGTTCTTACCACATTCAATCAATATTTAAATTCTAAATCCCAGCAGTATTTTATGTAAAATGTATAATATCACATCACAATAAAAATCTTACTCAAAATAAAAGTAACAAACATTTGAAATGTGCTTCAATAAAATTAAACAAATATTAAAATGTAATAGGAAACTGTCAATGAATTAATCAGCTGACTTGCAGAAGCAGGGAACGTGTTTATATGCAGTTATCCTGCTGTGGGTGATGTGAATCCTGGTTTTAATATCCCCATATCTTAAAACACAAATTTAAAGAAATAAGCAGCGTTAAAACATACATTCATTCTGAGTCAGACACTGTCAAGAGATGTGTTGGATCAGAAATTGGGTAGAGATGACCATGACTTCAATAATATACCTATTTGAAAATGAATCACTTCTGTTTTCAAATGAGATGAAATTAATGGCAATGTCACATCAAAATAATTGAAACATGTTTACACTCTTAACCATGACAAACTACCTCTGATGAAACTTAGGACATCAATTTTTAAACCTGGATTGGTTTTAAAGTAATAATATATTTCGTTTGTATTACGGAAAGGGTTAACCCAATACGCCAATAAATTAACTCTGTTGTTGATACAGCATTGCCAAATAATCTGAAAATAATACCGGTAATTGGTGCTAATTGAAAACACATACTGGTTTACTGTAACAATACTTTCACTATAGTAGGTGCCTCACTTTGCTAAACATTTCTTAGATTAGAATTTTTTCCAGGAAATGGTGAGAATAATTTGGTTTCAAAATCTTATTCAACCTGTGAAGGTCTAAATTAATTCTTTTCCTCAACAACAATAGCCATCCATTGGGGCCTAACCACCTGCCACAAATCCAGATTAACAGCAGTGGTAACAACAGCAGCAGCAGCAGCAGCAGCAGAAGCAGCAGTAGCAACAACAACAACAACAGTAATCACAACAACAGTGGCAGCAGCCCATTTAGTCCTGCCTCAGATCTCCGACGGCTTCTCCGTTCAACTGATGACACTCCAGACACTCCCACATGGAAAAATTCTATCAAAAACAGTGAAGAAGATAATACAGCAGAAAATGACTTCAGTGGTCCCTACAACTTCAGACAGTTGCTGCGCCCAACAATGCATCCACCAACAGAATCTCTCCGCAAGAGAAAAGGTGTCTTGATGGGAGAAAGAGTCAATATCAGTGTAATTCCACAAAACCAACTTGATGATAGTCCTAGTAAGCGAAGGGCAAAACCAATTCATCCTAGAAAGGTATAAGAAGATTCCATTCTGGTCTTGCTTGGCCAACTAGTGCCATTGCTCTGTTCTGTATCCATGGCTTGTACAGTCATTTGAATGAAGTGGCCTGAAGTAGTACCTACAATGCCTGTTGGACCAAAGAATTTGATCCTTTAGTGTACTGGACAAAATCCTCCCTGGCTTGTTAATTGTATTTTATCTACCCCTACATTATTCCACAACAAACTGGTTTATATATATATAATTGTTGCTGCAATACATTCCCTGTGATGTGTCACTGACTGACCATTCTTGTAAGTAATAATAGAGTATATTTTCTATGCAGATTTTACTTTATAGTCAAAGAGCTTTTATTTTCAAATGTTTGTGGTTCATCATGTTGTTAAGAATATACAAAATTAATTTTTGTAAGTTGTGTATAAAATTTACCAAAAAGAACCAAAATGTCTTTTACCCAACAATTTTCAGTGTATATTTTAACACTGAAATTCAACAAAGCTGTGAGTATTTACATTTTTGCATTGGTGTAGTTGATGTATCTGTTCTTCTTTATGTAATATTATGCCAATGGTCAATTACATCCTAACATTGCATGACAATGTGGTATTTTCATTTTCAAGAATCAAAATAAAATGCTTTGAAAATTTTGACCCTTGAAGATGAGACCAGTTAGTTGTCCTGCAACTTAAGGAAAAAATAATTCCCCAGTGATGCGGTGTCATATTCCAGAAGAAAGGATACCATTCACACAGTTTATAAAGTGATTTAAAGATTGATACACAATACATACACAATCAAGGATCTCACCATGCCTCTCATTTAGTTAAAAAATCTCAGATAAGGCATGATGTCTAATAGTGTCCCAATAAAGCAGTTTATTTAAGAAAATAGTACTCTGGTAACATACACACACATATATATATATATAGGCCTGTAAATTTATTTAAATATATTTGATTCCAAGTTTGAGACTTTAAATTCATTAAACATGAGTGTTTTTTTTTCTTAATTTTTAATACCAAGTCATTTACTTCCATGATTTATAAAGTACAATAAAACTGTACTACTTCCTCTAACAGAGTCAGAATGTAACTGATTACGTAGGAGGCAGTGCACAGTAACACCTCACCCTGCTCAGAGTTTGCTTTCACCTTACTGTACTGTTATGCCAAACGTACGCTGCTGTCTGACTTGCAACATTCTCAACTTTTGACACCATTAACTTATAACTATATTCTCACACTCATGATCATGGAACAATCAGAAACCCCCATGACTGGTCAATGCAGTACAGACACATATGAGTTGATATGTCCAGTAGCTTTACCTTAGTTTTTGTTTTTTTTCTGTGATACTGTATATAATATTGTATTTGGGTGTCTGATCAGTATTCACATTTTACTAATTTACTAAAGGGCAGTTGATGTATGTAATGTATGTATGTATATAATGTACTTCTGTCAACTTAAAACCTGTTCATCAGAACCAAATCCTGTAAGAAGTCGGGGAATGTGTATACACACAGAACAAAGGAAAGCCTCTCTGTGCATTGTATAGCAATGCTGCTCATACTATGTAAACCAATGCTGCTCACAATAAAACGCTATAATCATTTGTATTACTGGTCACATAAACACGTACCCTGTTCATATATATATCCTTAATTTATGGGTATAAGATGGGTCTGATTTTTCAGATTCTAAATTAGGGGAAAATGTGACAGGTAATTATAATATAGTAGATATACAAGAAAAGGAGCACTGAGTGCAAAATGGTGTAAAGAGACACAATGCCATCTTCAAGTTTGTTTCATGTCATTCTCTCCGCAGGTCTTTTTCACTTACATAATAACTACAGTAATTCAAGATGCGCCTTCTCTGGGGACCTAAATACAGGCCTGGAACACTTCTCTTCCATACGTTCAAAGAGTGTAAATTCTGCAGTTTGTTTGCAGAGAAAGCCATTTCTTCAGAACAGAAAAATTCTCAAATGTTTACTCTTAACCTTGAATAATCATGTTTGGCTTTAACATTCTATTTCAGTTATTTGATTTAGTTCTTTATAACCGTTTAGAAGTACTTGGTTTCCAAACTTTGGCCATCATTTATTAGTCCCAAAATAACTCAGTCTTACCCATCACATCCTCTGTCCTTTTATCACACTTAGTCTATTTGGTAAACAATAATGATTATAAAATTTCTTATAATGAAGTTCTCCCCCTTCTCTTGTTAACTTCATACCTCTTGGACCCAAATATTCTCCTCAGCACCCTCTTCTCACAGACCTCTCATGCATTTGATGACAAATTCATAAATAATTGTTAATATTGTCCTAAATATTTCAGAATGAAATTTGTGTTCCAAGGTATGTTGCTGTCCATGTTTTCCCAAAATAAATGAAGATATACTGAAGTGTGCAATTATTGAGCAATGCAACATTCACAGCTGGAGAAGGTAACAGGATGGCAGTATATTTTATTAAAATTTATTTTCGGTAATGAATAATTTGTCTTGTGTTCAGTTTTGTTAGTACTTTGTGAAACAAAGTTTTGACTTTGCATTTATGACATATGTTCGTAACCTCCATTATGTGATTGTATTGACCTACTCTTAAGTATTTGACTATAAGTTGTTTCCCTTTCCCAGTTGAAAACTTTGAGGTAAAATACGACTTACTCAGGTAAAATTCCTTCATAAATTTAGTTTCCTTTTTTACCTTTTTTCATTGGCCCACTTCAGGTCAACAGAATGATTTTCTGGTGGGATTGACACCTACTATTTTCCTTGTCCTTCATTCTCTTACCCCATAATTGCTGCTTGTCCATGATATCCCATAATTATTAGATTCTTGGATGTACCTGATAAACATTACTTCAAAATTGGTATCATAGGAAATCCTTGAGATTAAAGAATGCATGTAGAGTTACAGATTATTTTCATCCACAATTGTGACAAGCCATTTGTTAAGCTTTCAATTAGTAGGCACAATTATTATGAACACTCTGAAAGTACATGCTTCATTTTACAATTTGTGACACCAGCTACGAAAAAGTGATTATTACAAATGATAAAATATGCCATACTTGATTTGGTTCTCAGCAGTCACTCCAAAAATTACTCTGTCTGCTGAAGTGATATTATTTTCAAATCTGGTATTAAACTTCAATTAACTCTTCACTTGGTTCAGGTGAAGAAAAGATTTAGGAAACATGGACTCATATATGATGAGTATCGTCACTGCAAAATATAACACAAACACAGAACCACTAATTATACTCTAGCTGCTTCAGAAACATGACTGGATAATAAGGTGAAGTAAATTCAGTCAGAAACACAGCTATGGGGGATGTCTATTGCGTGAATGGATTTATAGGTAGTGGGTGTATATACTGTCAGTTAGTTAGGTATAAGTTGGGAGGATATTGTGATTGCAGGTGTGGTATCTTATATGCTCCGATGATGGAGGAGGGGGTGTGGTTGTTGCATGATTGGTTAGTCTGACATCTTCTCCTTAATCTTCGGAACTTCTTGTTCCCGGTGGGGGGTTTTTCTGCCTCCAGGTTTTACTATGCGTGCATAGGCTTGACACATTTGTTTTTCTATGGGAGAGAGAACAAGTGTGT
>Ga0131853_10002169_pt1 | contig 35238 bp, 32 predicted proteins | sample TergutLab28metaG_FD_92764 | JGI IMG/M metagenome (GOLD analysis project Ga0131853, IMG submission 92764) | Labiotermes labralis P1 segment gut microbial communities from Petit-Saut dam, French Guiana - Lab288 P1 (version 2) (version 2) | ecosystem: Host-associated > Arthropoda: Insects >... | reverse complement strand
TGCGGTCTGGACGGGACTCGAACCCGCGACCCCGTGCGTGACAGGCACGTATTCTAACCAACTGAACTACCAAACCGGGTTATTTGGGGATGCAAATGTAGGGATATTTTATTGACCGTACAAATTTTTGAGACAAATTTATGCGGTTGGCGGTTCAAAGGAAAAGAAACTAAAGTGAATTTGGCCGTATTTCCTCATCTTCCGGAAGCCCGACTCTTGGCTAAAATCAAAAGCTCCGGAGTGTTCCAAGATGAAACAACCGCCCGGCCTAAGCAGGGAGGCCGTTTGGATTATCGAGGGCAAACCGGTCAACTGATGCAGGTCAAAAGGAGGGTCGGCAAAAATAAGGTCGTAGCTTTGGGTGCAGATAGGGATAAAGTCAAAAACATTATGCCGAACCACCCGTATGGCCTTTAATCCGAGTCGCATGGCGGTCTCCTTGATGAAGGAGGCATGTATGTGGTTTATCTCCACGCATGTTACTTGAGGACAGCCGCGGGAAGCAAATTCAAAACTAATGCTCCCGCTGCCTCCAAAAAGGTCAAGGACCTGTAGGCTTTCAAAATCGTATTGATTGGCAAGTATATTAAACAACCCTTCTTTGGCAAAATCCGTGGTTGGACGGGCCGTCAGTTTTGGAGCGTGGACTTCCCTCCCTTTTAAGAGGCCTCCGATGATGCGCATGGGGGAACAGGATGAAGCATAAGGCTGTATCGCATATTCAATTCCTGAGACTGAAGCATGATTTTAGCGTCTGAAAGTGCGATAATCTTGGGAAAATAACGACTGAGCAGCTGGATGAGGGACTTGGAACATTGTCCGGCTATATACAGCAGGATGGATTCGGGATTCAGTTGCCATTGGTGGAGGGACAGAAACAGAAAATATAAGGCGGTATTGGCTTGAGGCGCTTCATAGGCGTTGCACAGCAATAATTCCTGCTCTCTCATAAGCCCCAGATAGAGATGGTCGTTATGGTAATAAAACAAAGCCCGTGTGTGTCCGGGAAGGGAAAGGGCGATTCTAATCAAAGGTATGGCAACAGAATAAAAATGGGTCTTTTTAACGGCCTTTAGGATAGGAGAGGTAAGGGTGTTTGGAATAGAGTAGATGCAAACGGCGTTTAATTCCGGCAAGGTATAAAAGGATACTTCGTCCAAATCATTAATCTGATGGATGGATTGAAGAAATTGAGCCGCTTTTTCCGGTACAAATACCTCGTTGGGGACTAAGGTAAAGGAGGGGGCGCAAAAGGAGCAATGCGCGTAGACGTAAGGGACTTGGGCAGGCAAGAATTTTTTGCACCAAACAGCAGTTTCCGTATAGAGTTCATCATAATCTGAACATGCAGGAAGGGCATAGCTATGCAACATCCGACAACTTGCGGTTGTATCGTCCAGAACGGCAAAAGAAAATCCATTCAAATCGGCTTGAATGGATAATCTATATAGGGCAGACCCGGATAAATCAATACGCTTATTGATTATATGAGGCATAAATTTATTCCCAATTGCCCGCGTTGTTGTTAGGCGCTTCTACACTACCCACCCTTAAACCCGGAGTACCGGTTCTATCAAGGAAGTCAGCTTTGAGGTTAACGATCGACTGGCGGTCCAAGCCCCGCAAGAGGTAGTCGAAAGACGCCACGGCCTCGAACAAAGGCACAGGTACCCCGGAAACCGTCCGGATTGCAGCGGCCATTTCAAATTCCTTGCCTCCGGAGAAAGGAATGTAGCGGATGGAGTCAATCATAAATCCGGAATGTTTGAGCAGGCTATCGCGCACGGGGATATTAATGGTCTCGCGGAATACCCTCTTTTGTGCTACGGCAAGGGAGTCGTCCCAAGAACCCACCTGCCTGATAACCGAGATATGCCCGTTGTAGTAAAAATCAAGAAGGGTATCCAGATTATCGGTAAACTGGCCGAACTGGGTTTTGTAGGCAACCTGAAGGGTGCGGATGTCTTTTAATCGTTCAATGGCCACAGCCTGCCTTCTTTTTTGCTCTTGGTTAAAGCGTACCGGCTTGGAGATGCTGTCCACAATCAAATATCCCAACACAATGATTAGGACGGGGAGAATCACAATGACTAATAATTTTTTCATTATATTACAAGGTTTTATATATTCGTGCTTGATGGTGCAAAAGTAAAATAAAAAATTTACCTCTGCAACTTTTTTTATCTTTGCAGTGAATATTAAAAAAAACCAACCCTTACAGCCTCCAAAGCAATTTATATATGTATTTGTTATTTAATGAAATAGAATTAGCTCCATTGTCTGCGCTTTTAAAGCGGATCAAAAAAGCAGTGTTGCTTACCCACGTATATCCCGATGGAGACGCTGTGGGCGCTTTACAGGGTTTTGCCGGTTTTCTTAGGGCGCTGGGCATGGAGGTGCATGCCATCGTTCCCTCTCCATATCCCGCCTTTTTGGCTTTTTTGGATAAGGACCCACTACACAAGATAAAGGTGTATAAACACGACCCCCAACTGTGCAGGCAGATACTTCAGGCGGCCGATGCTGTTTTTTGCTTGGATATAAATATGCTAAGTCGTTTGGATGCTGTTGGTAACTCAGTAAAGAGGCTGTCCAAGCCCAAGGTGTTGATAGACCATCATCCCAACCCTGTAAGCAAGGAATTTGACATGGTCTTTTCCCGCCCCGAGTTAAGCTCTTCCTGCGAATTGGTTTACAGGTTAATATGCCAGCTGAATATGTTGGCTGATTTTCCGCCTGCAATTGCCCGGCCCTTGTACGTGGGCTTGATGACCGATACCAATAATTTTGCCAATTCCGTAACGGCGGAAACCTTTGAGGTGGCAGCCGCTTTGTTGCACTTGGGCGTTTGCAAAGAGGAGGTGCAGCAACAGGTGTTTGGCGCTTTCTCGGAAGGCCGCATGCGTTTAATGGGCCATGCGGTATGCAACCGGATGGTCTTGGTAAAGCCATATCCAGCTGCATATATGATGCTTAGCATGTCGGAGCAGGCGCGGTTCGGTTTTAGACCCGGAGATACGGAAGGATTTGTAAATATTCCCCTCCATATGGCACAGGTAGACATTTCCATACTCTTTGTGGAAACCCCGGAGTTTATCAGGGTTTCGCTCAGGTCTCGCAATAGTGTGGACGTAAATGAAATAGCCAGACGATTTTTTAACGGAGGCGGACACAGGCAGGCGGCGGGCGGCAGGCTTTATTGCTCCTTTGCGGAGCTTCCTGCCAAGATATTGCAAGCCCTTGAAGAAATCTTTGGCCCGATAATTGCAGACAAATAAAATATGATGCGCACTTTTTGGAGATACTTATGGTCGCTCCCGCTTTTGATGTTGGGCTGTTTCTGCACCAAGCAGGACGAGGAAAACCAATTAAGCCAGCAGGAGAAAAACATTGATGCCTTTATTAACCAGTTGGTGAAGGATACGGTGATTTATCGGGGCGCCGCCAGCAGGGTGGTATTGCAGCAGGGCATAGGCGATACCTTGGCAGCCGGAGATTCGGTACACTTTTATTATGCCGCCTACATCTTCTCTCCGGCGGGGAACAGAGGGACGCTTTTTGCCGCCTATCCTCCGGACGGCGTGTCTCTGTCTTGGCCTCTCTCGGAACTACCCAAAGATTACGGCAAAAATACGGTAGGCAGCGGCTATTATTTTTCGGGATTGGATGCCGGTCTGATTGGAATGCGGGCCAAAGAACATGCCTTTGTACTATGTACTTCTAAATACGGATTCGGCAACAACCAAGTGGGCATTGTTCCCAAAATGTCTCCTTTATTGTTTGAACTGTGGATAGAACGTATCGTTAAAAAAGAATAAATCCTAACTTTGCCCTTTTAATCTATGATGAATATGCAAACCCCCTCCTTGTTTTCCCGTGTTTTCCACAGATTTCCGCCTTTACTGCCCCTTTTGGCATTACTCCCTTTTTCCTGCGCCCGGGAAGTAAATGAAAGCGCCCGTTCCATAGAGGAGCGGATTTTGGCGGCCCGTGTGCAGGTGAAATACTTAGACACACTGCATAAGACTCCTTCGGGTATGTATTATATGATTAAGGCCAAAGGAACGGGAACGCCGGTGGATAAGGAAAATTTTGTATACGTGCGCTATGCCTATTTGGATTTCAATGAAGATTACCTCATTGAGTCTAAGCGCGACCCATACGACACATATGGCACCATTGAAGACGTGCGTTCATCGGAAGAAGCCATAGCCAAGCAGTTGGGTACCTACAAAAAATCTACTTATTACGGCCCTGAGTTGTGGGTGGCGGGTGTATACGCTTTGTATGAAGGAATTGACGAAATGCTCTTGGACATGAGGGAGGGCGATAAAAGGCGTATTTGGCTGCCTTCATGGCTGTCTTCTTACGGCTACGGCGGCCCCCAGAACTTGACTACTGTTGTGTACGACATAGAGGTGGTAAAGGTGATTGCCGACATCGAACAGTTTCAGATAGATTCTTTAGAGTCCTACCGCGACAAATACTATCCGGGCATTGACTCTCTGTCTTATGGATTTTACAAAAAGACATTGAAAGAAGGCGCCGGCGATACTTTGAAAACAGGAAACAGGGTAAATTATTGGTATATAGGACGATTATTGGACGGTTTTGTTTTTGACACCAATATAGCCGATTCGGCCAAAAAGTATGACATATACGAACCCCGCAGGACTTATGAGGCAATGACAGGCGAGTGTAGGGAGGATGGGGTTTTTGAAGACACAGTGAAAGGATTCTCCCAAGCCATCTTTAGCATGAAAAACAGAGAAGAGGCGGTGTTCTTTTTCTACTCCGGTTTGGGTTATGGAGCGGGCAACAGTGATACACCACGGCATCTTACTTTTAGTCCCTTGGTCTATTACATTAAAGTCGAAAGAACCGACTTCATTGAGGAAGACAAGGAAGACGGAGAAGATGCTGTGGGTAGCGCTTATCCCATAAAATGATAATGCGGCCCAAAGCGCTCAAACGCAGCTTTGTCTAAAGTTTCGCGATGGTCGGGATGGGCAATGCCGGTGATTAGTTTGGCCCGTTCCTGCAACGACTTTCCATAAAGATTGACAGCTCCGTATTCGGTTACTAACCAACGAATATGACTGCGGGTTGTCACCACTCCGGCTCCGGAATGAAGTACGGGGGCGATTTTGCTGAGTCCTTTTGGGGTAACGGAAGGCATGGCAATAATCGCTTTACCTCCTTGAGAAAGAGAAGCTCCGTAGATAAAATCTAATTGTCCGCCTACGCCTGAGTAAAAAACGGTACCCAAAGAGTCGGCGCAGACCTGTCCGGTTAAGTCCACCTGTAATGCAGAGTTGATGGCCGTTACCCGCGGATTCTTGGCAATAATAAAGGGGTCATTGGTATAACCCACATCCATCATGGCCACCATGGGGTTGTCGTCTATAAAATCGTAGACCTCTTGAGAGCCCATCAAAAAGGTGGATACCAATTTACCCTTGTCAATATTTTTGGCTTTTCCGTTGACCACTCCTTTTTTCACCAAGGTCAAAACCCCGTCGGCAAACATTTCGGTGTGGATGCCCAAGTTTTTGTGGTGTTCCAACTGCAACAGCACCGCATTGGGAATAGAGCCTATGCCCATTTGCAGCGTAGCTCCGTCCTCTATCAAGGCGGCACAGTGTTTTCCAATGGTAGCCTCTTCGGGAGTCGGCTCGCTAAAATGCGCCGGTTCCAAGGGGAGATTGGCTTCAACAAAAATGTTGATGCGGCTCATGGGAATCATGGCGTCTCCAAAAGAGCGGGGTACGTATTTGTTTACTACGGCAATTACATGACGGGCGCACTCCATAGCGGCCAGCGTGGCGTCTACGGATGTTCCCAGCGACACATACCCGTGCTTATCGGGGGGAGAGACCTGAATCATGGCCACGTTACAGGGGAGGGTTCCGCTTCGGTAGAGTTTTTGGGTCTCACTCAAGAAGATGGGAATATAGTCGGCGTAACCGGCCTGTACGGCTTTGCGCACGTTGCCGCCCACAAAAAAAGCATGGTGTTGAAAGATGCCTTGATATTTAGCCTCGGTATAAGGCGCGTTGCCTTCTGTATGCAGGTGGTGTATATACACATTTCGTAGCTCTCCTGCGTCTCCCCTGCGGCAAAGGGCGTCAATCAATACTTTGGGGGCGCTGGCCACGCTGCTCAAGTGGATGTGGTCGCCGGATTGTACGGCCCGTACCGCCTCATCGGCGCTAACAAATTTAAAATGTTGAGGTATCATATAAAAGGTATTATTCGGGATTGGGGCATACAGATAATCGGGCGTAAAAATAGGAATTCTTTTTTACCTTTGTATCGTTATACCTTGTATATTTATTATTATTTGCCGGCTGCATGCTTGTCACCCTTACTTCCGATTGGAACCTGCAGGATTATTATGCAGGCAGCCTCAAAGGGGCTATCCGCTCCCGATGTCCCGGAGTGGAAATAGTAGATATATCACATCAAATCAGGAGTTTTGATATAGTGCAATGCGCCTTTGTGCTGAGGCATGCTTTTGCTCATTTTCCACCGGGCAGCATCCATTTGATTGCGGTGCAGTGCGAGCCCCAACCTTTGGTGCCCATGGTGATTGTATATGCGCGGGACCATTATTTTGTGGGCTTGAACGACGGTCGCTTTAGTTTGCTTTTTGACGACCCTCCTGCTGAGGCATTTGCGCTTCCCGTACCTGTGGGCCCCTATTCCTTTGCCTCGCTTTTGCTTTTTACCCGAGCGGTGGCGGCCATTGTGGAGGGCCGTGTGGAATCAGAAACCAAATCCTGTGTCCTGCAAACCGAATCCCCCGGTCGTCCGGTGTACAGCGCTTCGGAAATCGTGGGTCGGGTGGTGTATATAGATTCTTATGGAAACGCCATCACCAACATCAGTCGGGCCCTCTTTATAAAGGTATGCCAAGGGCGGGCTTTTGAAATTTTTGTACGGGGGACTTTTGCCAGATTAGAGGGCATAGTAGGCGGCTACGACGAGGTGGCCGACGGCCAAATGCTGGCACTGTTTAACAGCGTGGGGTGCTTGGAAATAGCCATCAACAAAGCCAATTTGGCCCAGTTAGAAAGTATGGATACCCATTCGGAAATACGAATAAAATTTTATGAACGAAAGAGATAGAACCTTAAAGGCCTTTGGCCGACTGTTGGATATTATGGACGCGCTTAGAGAAAAATGTCCTTGGGATAAAGAGCAAACCATAGAAAGCCTGCGTCCCCTAACCATAGAGGAGACCTACGAACTGAGTGAAGCCATTTTGGAGCGAGACCATACGGGCATTGCCAAGGAGTTGGGCGATATGTTGTTGCATATTGTATTCTACGCAAAAATCGGCTCTGAACAGCAGACCTTTAGCATGGAAGACGTCATACAAAAATTGTCCGAAAAGTTAACCTACCGCCATCCTCATGTTTTTGGGGAGCGGGCGGTTAGGGATTCGGGAGAGGTGGTAGAAAATTGGGAAGCCCTAAAGATAACGGAGAAAGGTGGAAATAAAGCCGTGTTATCCGGCGTGCCTTTGGGTCTGCCTGCCTTGATAAAAGCCTACCGGATGCAGGATAAGGCCAGAGCGGTAGGTTTTGACTGGGAGGAGAGAGCGCAGGTTTGGGATAAGGTAGAAGAAGAATTGGCCGAATTTAAAGAGGCGCAAAAAAGAGATGATTCGCCACAGATGGAGGCGGAGTTTGGGGATTTGCTTTTTTCCTTGGTGAATGTCGCCCGCCTTTACGGAATCAATCCCGAAACGGCCCTTGAACTCACCAACCGGAAGTTTATGCGGCGTTTTGCTTATTTGGAGCGGGAAACGATTAAAAAAGGCAGGTCTTTAAAAGAAATGACCTTGGGGGAAATGGATGAAATTTGGGAGCGGGCTAAAAGCATAACAGGCGATGAATGAGCATTGGTTGACCCGTACCGAATGGCTCTTGGGCGCCGAGGCTTTAGCAAAACTGCAACAAAGCAGGGTGTTGGTAGCCGGATTGGGCGGGGTGGGGGCTTATGCAGCCGAAATGCTGGCGCGGGTAGGGGTCGGACATTTGGTTTTGGTAGACAACGATATAATCAGCTTGACCAACCGCAACCGTCAATTATTAGCCTTGGAGAGTACCATGGGCCGGCCCAAAACCCAACTGATGGCCGCCAGACTCCGCGATATCAATGCCCAAATAGTCTTGGAGGCGATAGACCTGTATATTGACGAATCTTCGGCTTCGGATTTGGTAGTGAATCGCCCGTTAGACTTTGTTGTAGACGCCATAGACACCCTTTCTCCCAAAATCGCCCTTATTGCTGCGGCCATGAAACAGGGACTTCCCTTGGTAAGCTCCATGGGCGCCGGCGCCAAACGAGATGCCACCATGGTGAGGCTTGCCGATATTTCCAAATCCTACAACTGTCCGTTGGCCTTTATGCTGCGCAAACGATTGCGCAAGTTAGGAATAAACAAAGGATTTCAAGCTGTTTTTTCCATTGAACTTCCCGATACTAAAGCTATTATCCCATGCGAAGAACGCAACAAAAAATCTCAGGTGGGCAGCATTTCCTACTTGCCGGCGGTGTTTGGCTGCGTGTGCGCTCAAGCGGCGGTGGATGGCTTGCTTTTGTCGGTTTCACAAAAATGATTACCTTAGCTTGTTCAAAAATATAGATTGATGGATATTCAAATTAAAGAAGTAATAGATAGGCGCGACCTTAGGCGTTTTGTGGATTTTCCCGCCCAACTGTATAAAGACAACAAATACTATGTTCCGGCTTTGAGGATTGACGAAATGAAAACCTTGAGCGGCAGTCCGTCTTTGGCCTATTGTTCCATGAAACTTTGGCTGGCTTACAAGAACGGACAAATCGCGGGACGGATTGCCGGCATTGTAAACCCTCGTGCCAACGATTTGTATAACCACACGCGGATACGTTTCGGCTGGTTTGATTTTATAGACGATATTGCGGTGGCCAAGGCCCTGCTTCATCAGGTAGAAACATGGGGCAAATCAATGGGCATGACCACAATGCACGGGCCGTTGGGCTTTAATACATGGAACCGTCAAGGCATGTTGATAGAAGGCTTCGATAAGATTCCTCCTATAAACTGCCTCTACAACCATCCCTACTATTTCCGAATCATGGAAGAATTGGGCTTTGAAAAAGAATTAGATTGGATGCAGTATGAAATGAATGCTTCTCAAGATATTCCCGATAAGGTGAAGCGAATCAACGAACTCATTTTGGAAAAATACAACCTCAGAATATTCGATTTTAAGAATAAGAAAATCTTGAAGCAATTGGCCGGAAAGTTTTTTGAGACCTATAACGAGAGCTTTAAGTCGGTGCATAACTTTATTCCGCTTACGGTAGACGAAATCAACTCGGGAGCCTCCCTTTATTTGCGTATGATTCGTAAAGAATTGACTTGTTTTGTTCTTGACCCTCAAGATAATATTGTGGCTTTTGCCATCTGCTTCCCCAGCCTTTCCAAGGGCTTTCAAAAGGCCAAAGGCCGACTCTTTCCTTTTGGCTGGTTCCATATTTTAAAAGCCTATTTTTTCTACGATTCCATTGACTTGATGCTGAACGGAGCCCATCCCAGCTGGCAAAAGAAAGGACTGTCGTCGATTTATCACGTCTACTTGAATGATGCCTTTATCAAAAGAAAAATCAAGATAGGGATTTCCAATCCACAGGTAGAAACCAATGTAGCGGTTAATGTCTGGAGCGAGTACGACAACAAAAAATTTATGCGGCGGCGATGCTATATAAAGAGTTTTTGACCTTATCGTCATGATTTCCACGAAGATAGTTATCTGTATTATCAGTTTCTTGACGTTCTGCAAGATACATGCCCAAGTTTTAGAAGGCACCGTATATGACTCAAGAACAAGGGAAACAATTCCCGGAGTAGTTATTTATTTAGATGGAACATCCACTATTACCACTTCGGATAGAGACGGAAATTTTAGACTTGTTGTCAATCAGGCAATGAATGCTGACTTGATATTTAGTCATTTGTCATACGAATCCTTGGTCATTAAGCCCCCGTTCGAGCGCCTTGAAAAAGCGTTCTTTCTAAGGGAAAAAACAAATATACTTCAGGAAGCCAGAGTAGTAGCAGAGCGGGAGTGGTTCCCACGCGAAGCAAAGATGAAAGTATTCAAGGAACAGTTTTTGGGCATGAGCGCAGCCGGTCAATCTTGCATCATTGTAAACGAAGATGATATAGTATTGAGCTATAGTCGTTCCACCAATACGTTAACAGGATATTCCCTTGAACCTATTATTGTCGAAAACAGATATTTGGCTTATCGCGTTACTTTTGATTTGCGCAGTTTTAGCATTCAATATACCGAACATACGTTGAGTATGGAAAAGGCAATCAGTGTTTCATTCAAAGGAACGTCCTCCTTTGTTGACCAAAGCCCCTACAACATCAGGTTCAAAACGCGGAGGGATGAAACCCATCTTCGTTCTTCGAGATATTTTTTTAAAAATCTTGTTGACAATACATTAGAAGAATCAAAATTCAGAATTTTCAATAGACTTACCAAGATTGATACGGAGCAATACTTTGTAATCACCAGTGCATCGCCTCGGCGTACAGTGTTGATTATTCCCCATACCAATTTAAGGCGCAGTCACGACAGGGTGATGGAAGGACCTGTGTACGGAGTTATCAACATTATGGATGAAAGAAACTTCCGTTCTGAGCTTGTTTTTCTTACCAATCGATTTTCTGTGGATGAGTTTGGGAATCCCGACACCATTGACAACCTTATGTTCTTTGGCCGTATGGGTGAACAGCGGCTTGGAGATATGCTGCCAAGGGATTACACCTACAGCCCTCCCTCGCAAACGCCTCAACTCCGGTAGCCGTATTGTCGAAGCCCGGTACCGGTTGTTGAATCTACACCCCCACCGGGTGGCCTTTATTTTTTGCCGTTACAAAAAAAATCTCTACCTTTACGGCCCTAAATTTTTTAAAACAAAGATTAATATGAATAAAATTAGGTCGCTGGAAGGCCTGCTCAATAGGAAACAGCAGGTAGTTAACAACCCCCGGCTCCACCCAAAAAGTAACGACGACGCTGGTATGGTGCAAGTCAAAGTAGGTATGGCTACTTGCGGCATTGCTTCGGGCGCTCGTGAGACCATGAATGCCTTTCTCGAAAAAATGGAAAGGGAAAACCTAAATGCTGTGGTAAGTCAAGTCGGCTGTGTAGGCTACTGCTATGCCGAACCGACTGTGGAAGTGCATAAACCCGGCTGCGAGCCGGTAGTGTTCGGCTACGTAAATACCCAAAAGGCCGTTGAAATTGTGGACAAATATATCAAGCGGGGAGAGGAGATTAATGGCATTTTGCCAGTTGATTATCAAACGATTGATGCAAAAGATGAGTCCAAGCATAAACAAATCCGGATAGCCCTGCGCAACTGCGGTTTTATTGACCCCGAAAACATGGACGAATATATTGCTCGAGATGGTTATGCCGCTTTGGGCGCAGTGCTCAAGATGTCCCAAGTCGAGGCCATAGACATTATGAAAAAGTCCGGACTTCGAGGTCGGGGCGGCGGCGGTTTTCCCGCCGGCCTCAAATGGGAATACGCCTATAATAATAAGGCCGACCAAAAATACGTAATATGTAATGCCGATGAAGGAGACCCCGGCGCCTTTATGGACCGTTCGATTCTCGAAGGCGACCCACATTCTGTGATTGAGGCCATGGCTATCTGCGGCTACTGTATTGGGGCGTCCAAAGGCTTGGTGTATATCCGCGCAGAATATCCTTTGGCAATCAAGCGTTTGCAAATTGCCATAGAGCAGGCGCGAGACTTCGGCTTTTTGGGCGAAGATATTTTTGGAAGCGGTTTTGCTTTTGAGCTTGAATTGCGTTACGGAGCCGGCGCCTTTGTCTGCGGAGAAGAAACAGCTCTGATTCATTCTATGGAAGGCGAGCGTGGCGAACCAACCGTAAAACCGCCCTTCCCCGCCGAATCGGGCTATATGGGTCAGCCTTCCAACGTGAACAATGTAGAAACATTTGCCAATGTGCCGGCGATTTACCTTAAAGGCCACGAATGGTTTTCAAGCATCGGAACAGAAACGTCCAAAGGTACCAAGGTATTTGCATTGGCCGGAAAAATCAATAATGTGGGCTTGATAGAAGTGCCTATGGGGATTACCCTCCGCGAAGTTATTTTTGAAATCGGAGGCGGCATCAAAGGCGACAAACAGTTCAAAGCCGTGCAAACGGGAGGCCCTTCGGGTGGCTGTCTGATTGAAAAGCATTTGGACACGCCTATTGATTACGAAAACCTAACTGCCGCCGGCTCGATGATGGGTTCGGGAGGCATGATTGTGATGGACCAAGACGACTGTATGCCGGCCATCGCCAAGTTTTACCTTGAATTTACCGTGGAGGAATCCTGCGGAAAATGCTCGCCTTGCCGCGTAGGAAACAAACGCTTACACGAGTTGTTGCACAGGATATGCAGGGGCAGGGGCACAGAAGAAGATTTGGATTATTTGCGCAATCTGAGCTTCGTAATTAAAGACACGGCGCTTTGCGGATTGGGCCAGACCTCGCCCAACCCCGTACTCTCGACCCTCGATTATTTTTACGACGAATACTTAGCCCATGTGCGGGACAAAAAGTGCCCCGCCGGCCAATGCAAGGCATTGAAACAGTATTTTATCATTCCGGAAAAGTGCATCGGTTGCACGGCCTGTATCAAAGCCTGCCCCACCAATGCCATCACCGGAGAAAAACGACTGGCGCACCTCATCAATCAAGATAAATGTATCCGTTGCGGCGCCTGCTTTGAAAAATGTAAATTCAATGCAATAATCATCCAATAATTAGATAGATAATATGAAAGTTACGATAGATAAAAAACCCGTAGAAGTAGCTCCTAATACTACTGTGTACGATGCTGCCAAGCAGATAGGCATTGACATTCCCAAGCTCTGCTATATGAATTTAGAAGCGGTGGGATTCAAAAATCATCCTGCCGGATGCAGGATTTGTGTGGTGGAAGTAGCCGGACGCCGTAATTTGGTGCCCTCCTGCGTAACTACCTGCACAGAAGGCATGGTCATTAAAACCCATTCTCCCAGAGTGCTCAATGCCCGCAAAACGGTATTGGAACTGATTCTCTCGGACCATCCCAAAGACTGTTTGATTTGCCCTAAATCGGGACGTTGCGAACTGCAAGACCTGTCGGTGCAATTGGGCATCCGTGAAATCCACTCGGTAGAAAACGCCGAAATGTCAACCTATCGCAAAGATATGTCGCCTTCCATCATCCGCGATATGGATAAATGCGTCATGTGTCGTCGTTGCGAAACGGCTTGTAATGTAATCCAAACCGTAGGCGCCCTTCACGCCGTGAACCGCGGATTCATGTCGGTGGTTGCTCCGGCTTTTGAGCGGGATTTGATTGACTCGCCCTGTACCTTCTGCGGACAGTGCGTGGCGGTTTGCCCCACCGGCGCCCTAACAGAAGTAGACCAAACCCAAAAGGTAATCCGAGCCTTAGCAGACCCTGCCAAGACGGTGATTGTACAAACCGCTCCGGCTGTTCGCGCTGCCTTGGGCGAAGAATTTGGTATGGAGCCCGGTACTTTGGTTACCGGAAAAATGACGGCTGCATTAAAAGAAATGGGCTTTGATTATGTATTCGATACCGATTTTGCCGCAGACCTGACCGTCATGGAAGAAGGAGCGGAATTGTTGGGACGTATTTCCAAGTTCCTTGAGGGCGACAAGAATGTGAAACTTCCGATTTTAACCTCCTGCTGTCCGGCTTGGGTGAACTTCTTTGAATACAACTATCCCGACATGCTCGACGTGCCTTCAACCGCCCGTTCTCCCCAGCAAATGTTTGGAGCAGTGGCCAAAACTTATTTAGCCGATAAATTAGGCGTAAAACGCGAAGATTTGGTGGTAGTATCGATTATGCCCTGTTTGGCAAAGAAATACGAATGTCAACGAGACGAATTTAAAGTCAACGGCAATCCCGATGTAGATTTTGCCCTTTCTACCAGAGAATTGGCCCACCTTATCCGCGAGGCCAACATCAATTTTAAGGCTTTATCCGATGCGGAATTTGATAATCCGATGGGCGAATCTACCGGCGCGGGCGTTATTTTTGGAACAACCGGCGGGGTGATTGAAGCCGCAGTACGTACTGCCTATGAGATATTTACAGGCAAAAAATTGGAGCAGGTAGATTTTCGTGAACTTAGGGGCTTAGAGGGGATTCGCATGGCTACCGTTGACTTCAACGGCACCAAAATCAATATTGGTATTGCCCATCAATTGGGCAACGCACGCAAACTGCTCGACGGAATCCGGTCGGGTCAATACAACTTCCACGCCATCGAAATCATGGCCTGTCCGGGCGGTTGTATCGGCGGTGGTGGGCAACCGCTCCACCATGGAGAGTCCCACATCCTCCAAGCACGCCATGAGGCGCTGTATCGCGAAGACGCCCAAAAGCCTGTCCGCAAATCGCACGAAAATCCGTACATAAAGAAATTGTACGAAGAATTTCTTGGGAGTCCGCTGAGCGAAAAAGCGCATCATCTATTGCATACACACTATTTTGACAAATCGAAATAATCAACCATTACCATGAACACAACAGTTTTACAAGACTGCCAAATACAAACCATTAAAGACATCTGTGCATCGTTCGATAATCAGGCGTCAGAACTTATCAACGTCCTCCATAAAACCCAAGAAGCCTTTGGCTACCTGCCTGCCGAGGTGCAACAGGTTATTGCTAAGGAGTTGAATATTTCGGTTGCCAAGGTGTATGGAGTGGTAACTTTCTACGCCTTCTTTACCATGAAACCCAAAGGGAAATACCCCATTGCCGTATGTATGGGCACCGCCTGTTACGTGCGGGGCGCCGAAAAGATTGTGGACGGCCTCAAACGGGAGTTGGACATTGAGGTAGGAGGCGTCACTCCGGACGGAAAATTCTCCTTGAATTGTCTTCGCTGCGTGGGCGCCTGCGGCTTGGCTCCCGTGGTGATGATAGGCGAAAAGGTGCATGGACGTGTAGAGGCAAATCAACTGAAAGACATACTTGCTCAGTACGAGTAGGGAATGTATTTATGAATTGGGTTTTACATCCGGCTCTGCGAGTAGCTTGTTTATAAATTCTTCAAATTTTTGTACATAGTTACGGTAGTGTATGCCGGTTCCGGGGCCGGAAAAACCCGAATGAATCTGCCTGACCTCTCCCTTCTTGTCTATGATGATGGTAGTGGGGAACGACCTAAAATTGTCCAATTCGGGAAGGGCGGTCTGTACGGCGGATGAGCTGTGGCCGGTAATCAATACGTCGTATTCGATGCCCGCCGTAGTTGCCAGTTTCATGGCCTCTTTTTTGGCCTCCTCAAAATCGGTAACGCGCTCAAATGCGAGGCAGAGCATGTCTACCTTGGGCGCGTATTTACGGTACATCTCCATTAAAAAACGACTCTCGTCCAAGCAATTGGGGCACCACGAGCCGCTAATCTGCACCACCACAACCTTGTTTGTAAAGCGCTCGTCTTTAAGACTAACAGGGACTCCGTCTACATTGGGAAAAGAGAATCCAAGACTTGTATATCCCTTTTTTAACCCTGTAACCGCATAGGCGTCCGGAAGGGCTGCATCCGGATTTTTGATGCCCGAACCTTCTTCTAATCCGCTACTTCCGGAGTACATTTTCAAGTTTTCCAACCGGTCGCCGTTAATATCAGCCAAAAAGAGGCGTACAAAGCTCCCGTCAAAAGAAGAAAGCATCAGTTGGTTTTGGTGGTTTACCGTTCCCTCAAAAAAGCGATAATCTCCGGTAGGCGTCAAAAACGAACCGGTTACTTTTTCTTCGTGTTCTTCAAATTCCCCGATAATTTCCCGGACGCCATTCCGGGTATTCAAGCTAATCAGCCACCGGCCGGCGGCTTGGGAGGCGTCTCCTTTGGTTACTTTAAACCGGTTTGCGTCTCCGGGGACCATACGCACCGGCATGGTATAGGACGAGCGGATAAAGTTCCCGTTTAGCGCTCCGTTCTCTAAAAGCAGGGCAAATTTTGCGCTGAACAAAGGCAGATTGATAAACATGGAATCTCCGACCATGCTGATGTCTTTGACTTTATATCGGTCTGTTCCTGTAATGATGTACATGAGCGTGTCGGCAGGCGACAGTTCCAGTTCAAAGTTAAAAGGAATTTCTACGGAATGCTCCGTAAGCAGGGCAGCCCTCCAGATACCCGGAGTAAGGACGTTATTGTTCCCGCAGGAGACAAAAAGCAGTCCGGTCGTACAAAGGATAAGGATTCTTTTCATGGGTTGTAATATTTTGCGTAAAGGTAATGCTTTATGTACGCGAAGCAAAGTTTTCCTATCTTTGCAGGATAATTTTAGGATATGAGCGACAACAGTTTGTTAAATAAATTACTGGGACTGAAAGACAAATACGAAAACCTTGCCAATCAGTTGGCCCAGCCCGATGTGGTATCCGATATGAAGCGTTATGTGGCGTTGAATAAGGAATATCGCGAATTGGAGCCTTTGGCGGCGGCGGGGGCAAAGTATAAACTGATGTTGGATAACCTTGTTTCGGCCAAGGAGTTATTGGCTGTGGAAAAGGATGAGGAGATGAGGGAGATGGCTAAAGAAGAAATTGCTTTGTTGGAGGAAGCCATCCCCGGCGTGGAAGGAGAAATCAAGATGCTGCTGATTCCGACCGACCCTCAAGATGCCAAAAATGCCATCCTCGAAATCCGCGCCGGAACCGGAGGCGACGAAGCCTCTATTTTTGCGGGAGACCTGTTTAGAATGTATGCTAAATTTGTGGAGCGCAGGGGGTGGAAGATGGAAATAACCGGCACCTCCGAGGGCACTTCCGGCGGCTTTAAAGAAGTGATTTGCAAAATTTCGGGTACGGGAGTATATGGAGTAATGAAATACGAGAGCGGGGTACACCGCGTGCAGCGCGTGCCCCAGACCGAAACACAAGGAAGGGTACACACCTCGGCGGCTTCTGTGGCGGTATTGCCCGAAGCGGACGAGTTCGATATTGAATTAAACGAAAAAGACATACGTAAAGACACTTTCTGCTCGTCGGGTCCGGGCGGGCAGTCGGTAAATACCACCTATTCGGCCATTCGCCTAACCCATATTCCCACGGGCATAGTGGTACAGTGTCAAGACGAAAAATCCCAGTTGAAAAACTACGACAAGGCCTTGGCCGAATTGCGTACCCGGCTCTACAATATGGAATACGAAAAATATCTGAACGAGATATCCTCCCAGCGTAAAACCATGGTTTCCACCGGAGACCGCTCGGCTAAAATCCGCACCTACAATTATCCCCAAAGCCGTGTAACCGACCACCGAATCAACTACACCATGTATAACCTTCCGGTTTTTATGGATGGGGCGATTCAAGAAGTAATTGACCAACTGCAAATTGCGGAGAATGCAGAACGATTGAAGGAGAGCGAGGCATGAGCATGGGGAATACGGCGGCCGAAGTTGGTAGCCGGCGACCAAAAATGGATTGAGCGCATAGAAGAAATAAGATATGACATATAATCAGTTAGTTGAACAAATCGGCCTAAAGCGTTCGTTTTTATGCGTGGGCCTCGACAGCGACCGGTCGCTGCTGCCGGCCCATCTGCAACTCCATCCCCAAGCCTTATTTTTGTTCAACAAGGAGGTTATAGACTCCACAGCCGCTTATGCCGTAGCCTATAAGCTCAACACAGCTTTTTACGAAGCAGAAGGCACAAACGGCTGGGCACAATTATCCCAAACTGTATCCTATATTCGTGAGCGCCATCCCAATATATTGGTTATTGCAGACGCCAAGCGAGGCGATATAAGCAATACGGCCAAACATTATGCCCGGGCTTTTTTTGAGGAAATGAATGTAGATGCGCTTACTTTGTCCCCCTATATGGGCACGGACTCACTGACTCCTTTTCTCGAATACAAGGAAAAATGGACGATTATCTTGGCCCTAACCTCTAATTCCGGGGCCTCTGATTTTGAACTTCAGCTCCTTGCCAACGGACAACCCCTGTATGAAGCAGTAATCCAAAAGAGCTGCACCCTTGGCGCCAAAGAGCAACTGATGTTTGTAGTCGGAGCCACCCATCCCCAACAGTTGGTTAGGGTGCGTGCATTGCTTCCCGAACATTTTCTATTGGTGCCCGGAGTAGGGGCCCAAGGAGGAAGTTTGGAGGAGGTAGTCCAAAATGGAATGAATGATTCCTGCGGACTGTTAGTCAATATGTCTCGTGGGATTATTTTTGCCGACAACAGCCGGCACTTTGCCGATGCCGCCGGCCTTCGGGCCAAGGAAATGACCCAAAAAATGAGCGCCCTGCTTCCCCAATCCTTAGTCGGCTAATCCGGCATCCTCCATAAACGTTTTTTTGGTTGTCATAAAACTTTTTTATAGATTTGCAGGGATTATGAAAAAGTTCAAAATATATCTGCATGTTGACAGAATCGGCAAGAAAGTTGCTGAAAATGTAGACTTTGGCACGATATTTGCAGAGAGAGAGAGAGAGAGAGAGAGAGAGAGAGAGAGAGCTCATTCGTAGATACTTGCATATTTTTATATGCAGGCTTTTTGCGTTCTTTCACATTGATTCCGATAGGGGGATTGTTGTATTTGGCCCACGTTTTTCACCGCTTTATTTTCGAACAATGAAGCGGGGTAGCATATTGGTAAGGTCGCGGCCTTTTGCCGCGCCTGATATTTGGCAGTTGGGCAAGAATGACTTTGAGAGATTGGCCGTTGTTGTCTCCCTTGCAGCAACGGCCAAGAAACATGAAGATTTTCGTAATCCAACAAAGGGAGTGTTTTCCTAAATTTTCTCAAACGATTAAAACAAAATGGTTATACCTCAAAAACAATTGTTCTGGTTTCTATTGATTGCCGTTTGTTCCCTTTGTTCCTGCGAGGATAATAGAAAGCAGAATGAAATAGCAAAAATGGTCAATGAATGGACAGGAAAAGAAATCCTGTTTATAGAGAGTATACCATGCTATGTATCAGGTAAAGAAGCGCCGTTGGGATTTTGCAATGATTTTTTCAATAAAGAATTTAAAATCCTAATGTATGTTGACTCTGCGGGATGCAGCGATTGCCGATTGAAATTGTTTGAGTGGAAACAATTGATGGAAGAAGCCGACAGTTTATTTCGTGGAAAAGTTGGATTTCTGCTTTTTTTCCAACCTAAAAGTGTGAACGAGATGGTTTTTCTATTTGCAAGAAACCAATTTGACTATCCAGTATTTATGGACGTTAACGGTACAGTTAATCGGTTGAATCATTTCCCGCAGGCGATGCAATACCAGTGCTTCCTTTTGGATAGAGATAATAAAGTGCTAATGATTGGCAATCCGGTATTAAACCGGAAAATTTGGGACTTGTATAAATCACAAATTGGTGGACAGGACATAGAGCAGACAATACTTACTACTATCGAAGTAGATAAATCGGTGCATAACTATGGGACTATTCAAAAAGACAGTTCCAATCCTGCTGTTTTCACCGTTACGAATACCGGAAGCTATCCATTAATCATTTTCCACGTTTCTACTTCCTGTGGATGTGCAAATGTTGATTGGGATAGGCGTCCGATTGAACCGGGAAAAACAGCAAATGTCCGTATTGAAATGACGCCCGACGAAACGGGCTACTTCAGCAAAACGCTTGAGGTTTATTGTAATATACAAGAAACATCCTTCAAATTGACGATAAACGGAAGCGTATACGAGTAAAAAACTTATAAAAACAATATTTTTAAATAAACTATAAATCACAATATTATGAAAAAGAAAATCTTAGGCGGAATCGCCGCTTTAGTAATTGCAGCCGTAGCTGCATTTAATGTAGGACTTAACTCATCGGATAAGTTTTCGGATGCAATGCTGGCAAATATAGAAGCATTGGCTGATGACCCTAATGACAATGACGATGATAGCGATGGGTGGTTTTACTGTACTTTTTATCCCATGCCAGTAATTTGTGTTCAATTTGGTCCCATATTTGATACGGGTTATCGGGTTTATATCTAAACCGATACTACTAACTGGTTAGAAAGGTTGTATGGCGAAGTCATTCGTCATACAACCTATTATGATAGACCAAAACACCATACCCATGAAGTACAGATTATTTTTTATTCAGATTATTTGCTTCCTTTTTTTGTGCAGCTGTTCAAATAATGAACAGACAGACCCCATGCTCATACTCAATCATCAAACGATTGACATGAGTGAGCATTTCATTGGTATTGGAGGCTTTCTTGCATTTTCTCAAGACAATATCGTGGGGATAGAATACGCCCCATCTATGCAACCTTTCTTTTGTTTAAAACAAACCGAGTCATCGCAAACTTTGTTTCATTTTGGAAACAAAGGACGTGGGCCGAATGAATTTTTGATGCCCTATTCTATTCAATACCTCAATAATCAAACTGTTGGAGTATGGGATATGATGTCAACTACTTATTACGAATTTAGGATTCCCAATGAGCATGAAGGAGTAGCCATAGATAAGGCAATAAAAATTCAAGGGCGCCTCTCCCGAATAATTAAAACATCATTCAATCAATATATTGGACTTTCATTTGATGAAGGAATGTTTTTATTAGCGGATTCAACCGGCACGCCGGTTAATACTTTTTTTGAATACCCGTATCAAGATAACAGTGAACGCCAATTGGCAATTAGGTCAAGTGCATATCAAGGCACGCTTGCTGCAAATCCGTCAAAAAACAAGTTTGTTTATTCTTCTTATCAAGGAGAAATCATTCATTTTTATGAAATTGAACACAATAATATTAAACCGATTGCTAAAATTGAAAATGAGTATCCCTCGTACAAAGAAGTATCCGATGGAGGCGTGGCGTACAATGCAAACGGAAAGCGTGGATATATTGCGACCTATGCCACTGATAACTTTGTATATGCAATATTTAGTGGCAAAACATTTCTTGAACAGGGTATAACCCCTAATTTTGAGGGCAAGATATTGCGCATTTTTGACTGGAATGGCGTTCTTGTAAAAGAATATGCATTAGATATACCATGCAGCTACTTGTGTGTTTCGGACGATGATAGTACAATGTGGGCTATTGCGACTACTCCGGATTTGGATATAACTTTGGTCTTATTTGAATTAGAAAAAGCAGTAGGAAAAAATCAAGTGGGCGGAACACAAGGAAAGCAGGATGTAACAGGTAATCTATTGAATAATGAACAGTGGATTAATGAACAACTGATTAAAGAGCAAAATTTTCTTAAATCATTTCCCGATGATGTGGATGTTCAAAGGGGCGATGATGGCAACCTACAGTTTAACTATGACACTACTAAGTATACCATGAAAGTAGTTACGGCTGATACCGTCATTGATGGCAGAAAACTCAGTAAGCACCGAGTAGTCTTTGAAGAGATAAAGTAAAACGGCAATCGTTCCCCAATCCTTAGTCGGCTAAGTAGGCAATGACGGTTTGGCCGCCTTTGACCTTTTGTCCCTTTTTTACCGCGATTTTGCTGTTTAAGGGCAGGAGCAGGTCTACCCGCGAGCCAAATTTGATAAATCCGGCTTGACCGCATTGGGGTACTTCCTTGCCTACCTTGGCGTAACTCACAATCCGGCGGGCGATGAGTCCGGCAATTTGCCTAAAGAGTATTTTTTTGCCGCCTTGATTGATAACTACGGTAGTGCGTTCGTTTTGTTCCGAGGATTTGGGATGCCAAGCCACATGAAAATGGCCGTTGTGGTGCCGGGCGTATTCTATCCTGCCGCTGACCGGAAACCAATTTACGTGGACGTTAAAAACCGACATAAAAACGGAGACCTGTATCCGGTGCTCCTTGAGGTATTCTTGTTCGACTACTTTTTCAATGATGACTATTTTGCCGTCAGCAGGGGAGATGATTGCCTTTGGGTCAACATGAAAAGCGCGATTCGGTTTGCGAAAAAAGAATAATAAAAAAAGGCCGATGCCCATCAGCAGCATATAAAGGGGCCAGCTAATCCGGTAATCGGCATGGAGAAACCAATAGACCATCAATCCGGCAATAATCAATCCGGTAAAACCGATGGCCACTATTTTGTATCCTTCTTTATGTATAGTCATTGTTTTTTAAATAGATAGAAGTTTAAGGTAGGCAATGGCAACGGGAAAAGCGAGCAACGCGCCGTCAAAACGGTCTAACAGGCCGCCGTGGCCGGGCATGATTTTTCCCGAGTCTTTTTGGCCAAAATAGCGTTTGAGTTGAGATTCAGCCAAGTCGCCCCATACCCCACAAACATGCAGCAGCAAGGACAAAACAAGGCAGTGTATCCAATGATAAGGCAACCAATGGACAAGATGCAGGATGTAGCCGGCGATAAGGGCGGTGACAAGGCCTCCAAAGAAACCCTCCCACGATTTTTTGGGAGAAAGGCGGGGAAACAGCTTATGCCCGTTCTTTTGCCCAAAACCCATACCAAAAACATAAGCCCCCACATCGGAGACCCAAAGCAGGATAAACAAAGCCAGCAACAACTTTCCGGAGAAGATACCCATTTGATTAAATACGAGGATATTGGTTAGCGCAAATGGGAGCGCGATGTAAATCAAGGGGATAAAGAGCCAAGGAGCTGATTGGTAGGCTTGCTCGTTTTTTTGATAGAGCAGGCTAATCCATACGGTAGAGAGCGGCAAGACCAGCAAGAGGAACCATGCAGCCGGAATATGGTAACGCATTGATAAGTAAAAGAGGGCAAAAAGCATCCAGCCTCCCAAAATGACGGCAAATTGGGCAAAAGCATGTTGTTTGCCCAATGTCATGCGAAAGTATTCCATGGTCATGATACCCGTAACCAGCATCATGAGCAGGACGTAGGGCGTGGGATGCAGCAACAGTCCCGTTATCATGACGGCCATGAATATCAATCCACTCAGACTACGTATGATAAGGGTTTTAAGCATGAGCCGATGTTTTGCGTTTGCCAAAAATATGTTCGAGGTCTTCCGCAAAAATCACCTCGCGTTCCAACAGCAATTCTGCCAACTTAACCAAGCCTTCCCGATTTTCTTTCAATACATTGAGGGCACGGGCGTAGGAATCTTCAATCAATTTCTTGACCTCGGCGTCTAAGAGTTCGGCCGTTTTTTCGCTGTAAGGCTTGGTAAGGTTATAACCGGCCCCCTCCGAGGAATCAAAAAAGCAGAGGTTGCCGATTTCTTTACTCATACCTAAATAGGCAACCATGGCATAAGCCTGTTTGGTTACTTTCTCTAAGTCGTTCATGGCTCCGGTAGAGATTTTTCCGATTTCCAATTCTTCTGCCGCCCGTCCGCCCAAGACGGCAGCCATCTCGTCGAGCATTTGTTCCATAGTGGTAATCTGTCGCTCTTCGGGCAGATACCAAGCGGCGCCCAAGGACCTGCCTCTTGGAATAATCGTTACTTTGAGCAGGGGATTGGCGTTCTCAAGCATCCAACTCACGGTGGCGTGGCCGCTTTCGTGAAAAGCAATCGTCCGTTTTTCCTGTGGACTGATGATTTTGCTGCGCCGTTCCAATCCCCCCACAATCCGGTCAATGGCGTCTAAAAAGTCTTGTTTTTCAATCGAATTTTTGCCATTGCGGGCGGCAATCAAGGCGGCCTCGTTGCACACGTTGGCAATATCGGCCCCCGAAAACCCCGGCGTTTGCTTAGACAAAAACTCAATGTCAAAACCATCCATTAATTTGAGTCCCCGCAGGTGTACCTTAAATATTTCTAACCGTTCCTTGAGTTCGGGCAAGTCTACGTGGATTTGGCGGTCGAAGCGGCCCGCCCGCATGAGGGCCTTGTCCAAAATATCGGCGCGGTTGGTGGCGGCTAAAATAATGACTCCACTGTTGGAACCAAAGCCATCCATTTCTGTAAGCAATTGATTTAATGTATTTTCCCTTTCATCGTTTGAGGTAAACCCGGCGTTTTTGCTGCGTGCCCGTCCTACCGCGTCAATTTCATCGATAAACACAATACAGGGGGCTTTTTCTTTGGCTTGACGAAACAGGTCTCTCACCCGCGAAGCGCCCACGCCCACAAACATCTCTACAAAGTCAGAGCCCGAAATGGAAAAGAACGGAACATTGGCTTCTCCCGCTACGGCTTTTGCCAACAAGGTTTTGCCTGTCCCCGGAGGGCCTACCAACAAGGCTCCTTTGGGGATTTTCCCGCCCAAACTGGTATATTTTTGGGGATTTTTGAGAAAGTCTACGATTTCCATCACCTCTATCTTGGCTTCTTCCAATCCGGCCACATCCTTAAAGTTTACCTTTCCGGTATTGTCTCTGTCAAACAGTTTGGCCTGCGACCTGCCTACGCTGAAGATGCCTCCGCCCATGCCTCCCGCGCCGCCCATACTCCGAGACATACGGCGGAACATAAAAATCCAAACCGCAATCAACAAGATAGGCAACAACAACCAGTCGAGCAAATTACTGAAAAAGTTGTTTTGTTTATCCACTTCTATCCCAAACCGCAGGTCCGGTTCAAGCTGTTCCCTCGCTTCTTCCAATTTGGTTTCCAAATCCGAGTTTCCCGGAACAATAAAATAAAAATGGGGCGGCTTTTGGGGGATATTGTCTTCCTCGTATTTGTCTAACCTGTCTTTCTTCAAGTAGATATTAGCTTGTCCTATATTGCTGATGTAGACTACTTTTTCCACATCTCCCAAGGGAATCATCACCTCTTTTACTACTAACCATTCGGTTTTTACCGGCGAACTGCTGTCATGGCTAAACCAAATATAGAACAACATGGCAAGCAGACCCGCATATATCCACATATAATTGGGCTTGGGTATATTAGTTTTGGTCGGCTTTGGAGGGGGGGTATTTTGTTTGGGCATAATTATTCGGTATAGTGTTTGACTTCTGCATCGGCCCAGAGTTCTTCTAAGCGGTAAAACAACCGGTAAGTCGTTTGAAAGATGTGAACCACAATATCTCCGTAGTCCATAATAATCCAAAAAGCGTTTTCCTTGCCTTGGCTGCGGCGGGGACTACGGCGGCATTGGGCGTACATCTTATCTTCTATGTGTTCGGCAATAGCCGCCACTTGAGTACCGGAATCGGCGTTACAGATTACAAAATAGTCGCAGATAGAAGCTCCGGGTTTACGCAGGTCCAAAGAGCAGACCTGTTGGGCCTTTTTGTCGAGCATGGCTTCTGCAATGACTCTAAGTTCATCATGAGTAGGCGCCGGCTGTTGGACAGCAATGTGTTCTTGTTTTGTCATAAGCATATGTAAATGGCCTGCAAATATACATGAAATCCGTCAATAAATAAGGGGTCGCCCTTTTTTGCGAACGACCCCTGCGCTTAAATCCAACAAAACGACTTAGGTTTATTTTTTCAAATTTAGGTTTATTACTCTTTCAAGTAAATACGCAACGACTGTGCCACTTTTTCGATTTCATAAAAATATGCTGTATATTAAATAATTATGTAATTTCCGTTTGTTTTGACAAGTGTAGAAATGTGTGGAATATTGCGTAAATTTCCCCGCTTTAAATAATTTATTGCTATATTTGTAGCATGGGAAAGAGTATTGAATTTAAAATTAGATTTAAAGCGGCGATTATCTATTTGATAGTTGCTTTGGCGGTGGTTGCCATGACCTTGTATCTCAACGCCCTTCGCAAAAATATTTCCTTTCAACGCCTCGAGATAGAAAGCCAGCAGGTGCTTTTATTGGCTGTCAATGATTTGATGGTTGCGGTCAACGATGCGCAATCGTCGGTAAGCCTCTTTATATCTACAAGAAATGGAAATTATCTGAACGATTATACCCTATCTGTTGGCTCCATCGAGAAATTGATAGATACCATTGCGGCGTTCAAACCCGCGGAGGAGGAGAAATTGCAGCGGATTGCATTTTTGCTCCACGAACAGATGCAGAATGTTACGGAGTTAAACCGGCAATTTACCGATGGCGGACGAATTGGATTAACGGCTGAACGGAAGCCGGAAATTGCGCCACATTCGAGCGAGAATATCCAACATGCCTCTAGCGCCGTCCAAGATACGGTAGTGAGCGAATTGCCCAGAAAGGGACTTCTCAGACGTTTGGGCGAGGTGTTCAATCCAAGTAGAGACGCAGTTACCATTGTGGTGAATCAGCGGGCCGATACCGTCAAAACGGTTCAAGACAACCTTACCGTGGTGTATCAAGAAGAACGTCTTGCACAGCAAGCGCAAAGAATTTATGAAGAAAATTTGAGAACGATAGAAAGGCGGGTGGCAGAGTTAATCTCCTCAAACAGAGATATAAATATGGAAATCTTTGCGTTGCTTCTTGAGTTTCACAAAGAGACGCTCCATTCCATCTTAACGATGATTGATACCGGCGAGGAGGCCATATGGCGCAACTATGTCTATTCCAGCATTGGGGGCGTTTTTGGCTTGGCCATCATTCTTGTTTTTATTATTCTGATAATCACAGATATAAATAAGGGACGCGAAGCCCGTCTTGCCTTAGAAGCCGCCCATGAGTGTACCCGCCGGATTATGGAGAGTCGCCACCGGCTGCTCCTTGCCGTATCGCACGATGTAAAAACCCCGCTCCAATCCATGATGGGCTATCTGGCGCTCATGGAGAGCGACCCCAATGTGCGCTCCATGCAAAATTCGTCAGAACATATCCTTGCGATGCTTGAGAACCTTTTGGGGTTTTCGAGCTTGGAACGAGGCACCCTTTTAAAAAGTGATTCTGACTTCAATATCAAGAACTTATTTGAAGATATCCACAATATGTTCCTCCCATTGGCGAGTCAAAAATCGCTTGCCTTCTCGTTTGTGGCGGACGATGTAAGAATCCGCACCGACAGGGTAAAGCTCAAGCAGATGGTAATCAACCTTGTATCCAACGCCATTAAATATACCCAAGCAGGCTCCGTTACATTCAACGCCACATTCGACAAAAACCGGCTCCATATCAAGGTAGAAGACACGGGGATGGGCATTCCTCCCCAAAAGCAGTCTCAACTTTTTAAACCCTTTAGCCGGATTGAGGAAAATAGTTCGGCGGCAGAGGGAACAGGCTTGGGAATGTTTGTAGTTCATGGAATTACAGAATTATTAGGGGGGAGCATCGCCCTCAGTTCCCAAGTGGGGGAGGGGACTGTTGTTACGGTGGCTATTCCGGCCGAATATGCGCAGGTCGAGGTACCTCAAGGAGCCAAAAGGATCAAGATTTATGACGACAATCCGGTAGTGGTAAAAATAGTATCCGACATGCTTTTAAGGTTGGGACACAAGGTGGTGGAAAACGACTACAATTTTGTTATTACCGACATGGAGATGGGCGATATTTCGGGATTGGATGTACTGCGTCAAGTGGCGGGGGCCGTTCCCGTGGCGGTCATGACGGGACGCGCCGACTTTTCTGCGCAAAAAGCGGCGGAGCTTGGGTTTTCCCACTTTTTGGCAAAACCGTTTACCATAGAATCTTTACGCGAAGTGGCAGGCGAGGGCGGCCCTTGCGATGAACTTTTGGGAGATAGTCGGGACGAAATCATGTCGCTTTTTCGCGTTTCCACCACAGAAAACTTCTCTATACTCAAGGAAGCGGTTGCCCACAACAACTTTGCGCAAGCTCAAGCCGTTTGCCACAAAATATTTCCGATGTTTGCCCAATTAGGCTATCCCACAGAGGAGTTGCGCAAAATGGACGCCCACCGGAACAGCGAATATGAGGGATGGCGGGAGGATGTGGAAAAGATACTTTCCATCGTCATTTGATGCCGTAGACGTGCATCTTATTGTAAAGTGTTTTTCGGTCAATTTTAAGGAGTTGCGCCGCCAAGGTTTTGTTGCCCCTTGCTTTGTGCAGCGCTGCTTCTATCTGCCCCTTTTCGTTGCCGGGGTAAAGGGTAAAGTCTTGAGATTTAGGTTCGCTTAAAAGAGGCAAATCGTCAAGAACAATATGGTCTCCCTTGGCAAAGAGTACAGCGCGCCTGACCACATTACGCAGCTCGCGAAGGTTGCCGCTCCAGTGGTGCTTTTCAAGCAGGGTAATAGTTTGATGGCTAAACCCTTGTATATTGCGCGCCAACTCATCATTGGCCTCTCTCAAAAACTCATGGGCAAACAGGCTGATGTCGTTTTCCCTGTTGCGCAATGGCGGAATAAAGAGCGAAAATTCATGGAGGCGGTGATATAAATCTTCGCGAAAACGTCCCTCGGCAATGGCTGACTCCAAATCTTCGTTGGTGGCGGCCACAATGCGTACATCTATGGGGATATCTTTTGCAGAACCCACAGGGCGTACTTTCTGCTCCTGCAAAGTTCTGAGTAATTGCGCCTGTACTTCGTAGAGCAGGTTGCCCACCTCGTCTAACAACACCGTTCCGCCGTTTGCCAGCTCAAAGACGCCCGTTTTGTTGTCAATGGCCGATGTGAAAGACCCCTTGATGTGTCCAAACAGTTCGCTGGGGGCAAGTTCCTTGGAAAGACTGCCGCAGTCAACCGCAATAAAAGGTTTATTTTTCCTTGGGCTGTGGTTATGAATCATCTTGGCCGCATATTCCTTGCCCGTACCGCTCTCGCCAAGGATTAACACCGACATTTTGGTGGGAGCCACCCGTGTAATATGGTCGTACACCTGTCTGGCTATAGCGCTGTGTCCAAGCACAATTTGGGACGCTTCTTTTTTCTCCTGCATAACATGCGGCGTAACCATCCCTTTATGTTTTGCCAAAGCGTTCTCTATCTTTTCTTTGAGTACATCCGGCACAATGGGTTTTTCCAGATAATCTTCTGCGCCCAACTTAATGGCCGCCACAGCGCTTTGAACCTCCGCATATCCGGTCATGATGATTACGGGCGTGGCCATATGTTGCTCCCTTACCCATTGCAAAAGCATAATGCCATCGCTGTCGGGCAGCCGCAGGTCGCTCAAAAGGAGGTGGTAGCGATTTTTTGTAAGTTCCTGTTTGGCAGCCGCAATCGTTGTACAAAGCGCCGTCTGATACCCATTGCGCTCAAACCACGCCCTAAGCATGGCTCCAAAAGCAGCGTCATCTTCTACAATCAGAACCTTCGTTTTCATCCTACAAATATACATAAAATCCTTTCAATTCGGGCATTTTTGTATTTTTGCGGTAACGACTTTACGCTACAATCGTGAATATAGATGATTCTCAAATAGATTTTGTTGCACCGCTCAACGACCAGATACCATTCGGTATGAACGACTTTGCAGCCATCAGTATGGAGGCAATGTATGTGATTGACTTTTCCAAACGAGGCTTCTACTTTGTGGCTAACAACCCGCTCTTTCTTTGCGGCCACACCGTAGAACAAGTCTTGTCGTTGGGATACAATTTTTTCTCGAAAGTGATTCATCCAGACGACCTGCTGTTGTTGATGGAGGCGCTGGATGTTATCCGGCAGCGCATGTCTGATATGAATGACTTGGGCGCTCTTGATTATTTTTCATTTACCGTCCGCATGAAGCATCAATCAAGGCACATGATGATTTACCACAAATTAAGACCTGTATTTGTCAATAAACGGCTACAGTTTGGCTTGTGCTTGCTGTCAAGCTCGGTATTAAATAAATCCGGGTGTCTGTGCGCCCATTATACTGATGGTGTAGATTATGAAGAATTTGTGTTGGAAAGTAAAGAATGGATAAAAAGGAGGATACCGATGCTTAGCGAGCAAGAAAAGGGGGTGCTGAGATTGGTCCATCGTGGGAAAATAGGCATGGAGGCAGCCAACAAGTTGTGCATTTCGTATCATGCTTACCAGAGTAGAAAGAGGGCTATTTTCAAAAAACTGAAAACCAATTCTATAACTGAGTCCGTTATTTATGCATTTAATCATCGGTTGATATTTGATTATCCCAATCATCCCAAACAGAAAAAAAATACGGAACCCAAGAAGCAGCGGCGACCGATGACGCCGGAAAAGCTCTTGCGTGTACAGGACGAGTTGAACAAAGGTTGTAGCGTCAATTCTATTGCAATACGGGAAGGCGTAGGAGAGTGGACAATACGATACGCGATAAGAACAGGAAAATTGACGGAGTAAAACTCGGGAAATATAGAGAAAAACACAAGATAATTCGGGAATAATTCAGTATGCCTTAAAAATGAACGCAATACAAGGCAGTCAAAATGTACACGGTTGTGTAGTTGTCAGATTAAATCGTTTTATTTATCTTCGTCGCAAATAATAAAATGCGATAAAGGTGTGTTTAGCGACTATAAAAATTGACAACGAGCTTCTGCCACAGGTTAATCGTAAGCAAAAGCAAATAGGCGAATATCTGTTGAGTTGTAACTTGGATTATACCGACAAGGTTGGCTTGTTGGATGGTTTGGCGGGAGTGGGGTTATTGTTGTCTTTATTTTATAGAAACTCGGATGATGCAAGGTTTTTAGATAAGTTGAATCAAACAATTGGTCTAATAAACGAAAAGATTTATACAGGAAAAGCAGCTATGGTTTCCTACTGTTCCGGCATAGCCGGATTTGCATGGTTGATTATTTACTTGAAGGAAAATGATTTAATAGAGATAGATTTAGATGATTACTTGTCTGATATTGACAAGGTTCTTTTGCAATACGCGAAGTTAATGATAGAAAAAAAAGAATATGACCAGCTTCATCACGCGGTTGGTATTGGCTTTTATTTTCTAAAAAGGGGAAATTTCAGTATTGTTGAAAGTATAATAAATGGGCTATATCATGACAGGGAAAATGTGGGAGGCTATCTAACATGGAGACGGGTAAGACCGCAAAGTAAAAAAGAAATAGTAGATTTTGGATTGGCGCATGGAATACCGGGCACATTATTTTTTCTGTATAAGTGTTATTTACAACACATTTTACCTCAAAAGTGCAGTGAAATGATGCGGGAAAATATATCCTTCATGCTTGACCACATGAATGGCTCGGGAGTTCCTTCATATTTTCCTTTTTCGATAGAATATGATAAAATATCGCAGTTTGACAGTAAGCAGAACATGTCGCGGCTTGCTTGGTGCTACGGAGACTTGACTGCTTTATACATTCTTTTTCACGTGTCGTCGGTTTTTCCGGTGCAGATTGATGCAATACGCATGCTGGAACAGGTTGCTCAAAGGAGAAACGATACAGAAACTCGCGTAAAAGATGCAGGATTTTGTCATGGAGCATCAGGTATTACGCACATATTTAATAGATTATATTATGAAACCCAAAATAGTTACTTTGAGGAAGCAGCCAATTACTGGTTAAAAAGGACCCTTTTGCTGGGTAATGAAACGGAGGGAGTTGTCGGGTATGTGTTCACAGAGGGCAATAAAGAACATCCGCTTGACCTGCTTGTCGGCATTTCGGGTGTAGGTTCAACCCTCCTTAGTTTTCAAAATCCCAAATTGATTCATTGGGACGAATCCGTGTTTTTAATCTAAACGGTACTATTATGGCACTTATTCACCTTCAAATATTCATGCAGCCTCTGTCTTATGTGTCTTGGCATAAAAGGCAGAGATTACGATGTCTGTGGTCGTCATATCTATAATAATCACAGTATAAACAAGAAAAAATAAATAAAATGAATAGGAATAAATTAGTTTTAAAGAGGGAACAGATTTCAAGTCTAGACGATAACCATCTGAGTCAAGTAAAGGGCGGGACGATAATTACGAGTGTTTGGGGTTGTATGGGCTTTTCATGGTGCAATAATGGCTGTCCAAGCAACTCCTGTCCCACTGGGGGCGGTGGCACCACCAGTGGTGCGCTTAGTGATGCCGAACCTCAAACGTATGCTGACTGCGAAAATGATGCTGATGGAACGTGTCATTAAATATGTACTGCAAGATGATTGACTTTGCTTTAGGTATTCAATCCAATGTAATTATGAGAGGGCGTGGAGTTATGCCTAATTTTGTGCCCTCTTATTGCTTTTAAGAATAAGAAACAAATATTAATTGAAGTATGATGAAATATCTATGCGCTGTTGTATTATTGTCTGTTTTGGTGTTCGGCGCTTTTGCGCAAAGGGCGCCGCGGCATACCATCAGCGGCTACGTGACAGATAGTTTGAGCAGCGAAAGTCTGATTGGCGCCACGGTGTACGATAAAACCAATATGACAGCTGCTTCTACCAACCGGGCTGGTTTTTACAGCTTGACGCTGCCCGAAGGCAGGGTGGAACTTGTATATTCGTATATGGGCTACCGCACGCAAGTTTTCCATTTCCAGCTTTACCGCGACACGGTGATTAACCTAAACCTTGCAGAAGGACATCACCTGCAGGAAGCTATAGTTACCGCCGCATTGCGTACAGGGGAGCGTTCACAGATGAGCTTGATAAGCATGCCTATAGCGCAGATAAAATCACTTCCCGCCGCTTTGGGCGTAACAGACGTGATGAGGGCTTTGCAACTGACGCCCGGTATACAGTCGGGCAATGAGGGCAGCACCGGATTGCATGTACGTGGCGGCAGTCCGGACCAAAATCTGGTTTTGCTGGATGGAGTGCCCATATACAACACATCACACCTGCTGGGCTTTGTTTCGATGTTCAATGGAGACGCCATCAATAGCATGGAAGCCTACAAGGGCGGTTTCCCCGCAAGGTACGGAGGACGTGTTTCGTCTGTACTCGACATCAGCATGAAAGAGGGCAATATGCAAAAATTTCGCGGCGAGGGCGCCATTGGACTGCTGTGGAGCAACCTAACTTTGGAAGGCCCTATTGTAAAAGACCGCACATCATTCATTGTGTCGGGCAGGCGCACGTACGCGGACTTGTTGATGAGACCCGCCCTTGGTGCGTTAAGCAGCATGGCAGAAGACCCGGGAAGCGATGCCCACATAAATATGCAGGGCGAAATCTCCAAAGCCGGCTTCTATTTCTACGACTTGACCGCAAAAATCAACCACAAATTTTCGGATAAAAGCCGAATCTACCTCAGCGCCTACATGGGAGACGACAAGATGTATGGAATCGGCAAATACAAATACGAACACGACAATATCATTTCGGGTACCGACAAGATGGATTTTAGTATGCAATGGGGCAACTTCATGACAACCTTACGATGGAATTATGTGATTACCAACCGGTTGTTCGTCAATACTGCGCTGGCTTATAGCCGATTTCGCGACAATTTCAGTAGAAAAAACGACCGTGAACAAACACATTCCGTCAGCGGCCAAACAGTTCCCGTTCATAACTTTTCCGAGTTGCGCAACAACTATGGCATACAGGACCGGAGCGGGAGGATTGCGTTCGATTATATTCCGTCTCCTAACCATTATGTTCGTTTTGGCGCCGGCGCCATTTACCACACGTTTAATCCGGGCAGGGTTTCCCTCCGCGATACGACAGGAAGCCGCGATTTTGGCGCCTCCAAACGCTACGCATGGGAATACAGCGTTTATGTAGAGGATGATATCCGGCTGACCGAGCGTCTGAAAACCAACGTCGGGCTACACTGGTCGGCATACGGCATGGGCGACAGTTTCTACAACGTATGGCAACCGCGTATCTCTACCCGATACTTGATTAGCCCGCAACTTTCCGCCAAAGCTTCCTATTCGCGCATGGCACAATACGTACACTTACTGACCAACAACGCCGGAGGTTTTCCCAGAGACCTGTGGGTTCCTGCCACCGAGCTGTTGCGTCCGCAGAAAGCGGACCAGATAGCCCTGGGATTTGTTCACAACCATAGGGAAGATTACGAAATAAGCCTCGAAGGATATTACAAAACATTAACGAATGTGCTGGATTACAGAGAAGGCTCCAGCTTCTTAAACATTGACGAGGATTGGGAGCAAAAGCTCCTGCAAGGCACCGGCCGCAGCTACGGCATGGAGTTGTTTGCCGAGAAAAAGAGCGGCAGTTTTACGGGATGGGCAGGCTACACGCTGTCGTGGTCAGACCGTCACTTTGACGAATTGAACGACGGCAAGCGTTTCCCCTACAAATACGACCGCCGCCACGACTTCAGCATCGTTTTGATGCAGCGTATCAAAAGAGAGAAGCGCGACATTGATGTTTCCATTACTTGGGTATACAGTTCGGGCAACTGCATCACGCTGCCCGTAGGCGTATTTGATGTGAATCATCCGATTCTTACAGGGGCTGCTTCGGGACTCACATATCAATATATTGAGTACGGCGAACGCAATGGATACCGCATGGAACCATACCATCGTTTAGATGCAAGCCTCTCCTTTATCAAGCAAAGGAAGTGGGGCGAAAGTCGCTGGGTATGGAGCGTATACAATGCCTACAACCGCAAAAATCCGTATCATATAAATATAGAAAAAGATAGATGGGGCGAATTTAGATTCATGCAATACAGCCTGTTTCCGATAATCCCGTCTCTGAGTTTCCAATTTAAATTCTAAACGTGGAGATTCCATAAATAAAAAATCAAAAAACATGAAAATATTGAACACTAAATCGTTATTCGTTCTTCTTCACGCTCTGTTTTTTCTTGTGGCTTGCGACTTTACCATGGTAAGGGAATTGGATATTGAACGCCTCGATTTTCCGCCTAAACTGTCTGTTACCGCCATACTCGATGGCAGAACCGGTGTTTTTGACATCACGCTTATGGAAGGCAATTCGCTGGCAAAAAGTCAACGGGTACGACTTAAATACGATAACATTCGCAGCGGTGAAATACGCCTGTTTGAAGACGGCGCGCTGCTCCTCTCCATACCGGGCCCGTTTGACATGTCTACAGATATAACCCAATTTGGCGATAACTGGAGGTGGGGGCAAAACGGTTTCAGCCGGAGGTTAAGCGGAGTTGCCACCCGTCCCGGAAGTGTTTACCGCCTTGAAGTGGACGTGGAAGGATACCCGATGGCCGTTTCTACTTCGGTGATGCCTGCGGCTCCTGCCGTTTGGGCCGGTATGGATACCTCGGCGCAGGTTTTAATGAATGGTGTAAGAGAAATTGGAACAGTTGGTTATGGACTCAACAATATAGGAAACCAGAACTGGAATGAAAGCTATCCCAACAGGTATTGGCCGGTTTCTGTCCGTGTGGAAGTACCCGATATGAATCATTACCTTGCACTTTATGTGAACAAAAATGAGCTTAGTATGCTCGGAAATAGGGGATACGCATGGGGAATTGGCGCTTCGGACCTGTCAATACTTTTGGAAGACGGCATGGACGGCGAATTATTGAGCGGCGAATACGTTGACCTCTAC
>Ga0131853_10002166_pt1 | contig 35254 bp, 26 predicted proteins | sample TergutLab28metaG_FD_92764 | JGI IMG/M metagenome (GOLD analysis project Ga0131853, IMG submission 92764) | Labiotermes labralis P1 segment gut microbial communities from Petit-Saut dam, French Guiana - Lab288 P1 (version 2) (version 2) | ecosystem: Host-associated > Arthropoda: Insects >... | reverse complement strand
CTATCACAGCTTTAATGTGCAAGAAAGATTGATTATTGGCCAACTTGCCAGGCATGCAAAGTCTCTGACCATTACGTTGACTTGCGATTTAGAAAGCACCGATCCCCTTTGGAAAACAACCCAATTGACCTACAATAGGTTGGTAGAAGACTTTACCATTTCCAAGTTGGATTTTAATGAAAAACGTGACGTGACCGTGGTTAAGTCCGAAGATCAAAATCGCTGGTTGCAACCAAGTCTGATTCATTTAGAAAGATCTTTTGCAACGACGCAGTTAAATAGCTATGAAACAGAAGGCATCTCCTTTTTTAAGGCTAACTCTAGAGAGAGTGAAATAGAAGAAGTAGCCAAACGAATTCATCAACTTGCCCATGAATATCACGTTCCCTATCATAACATCGCCGTTTATAGTGCCAACCCTACTGCAGATCGCCTCTTGTACGAGACGGTGTTCAAAAAGCATAACCTTCCTTATTTCTTAGATGTGAAAGAACCCTTGTTAACCCATCCTGTGATGACTTTGCTACATAAAGTCTTTGATGTTTTTACGTCAAAGTGGTGCACTACTTCGATGATGACCCTTCTTAAAACAGGGCTCTTTCTTGACGTTTCACGTTTAAAAAAAGGAGTATTCTATGAAGAGATCTTAAATGCTCATCTGGAAGAGGTTGATCAATTGGAGAACTTTCTCCTAGCACGTCAAATAAGGGAAAGCCAGTGGAAATCTCCTAAAGCCTGGACCTACAGGCGATACGAAGGTACAGTCATGACCGATGAAGACATTCAGAAAGACGCTAGATTAAATGTACTTCGTGATCAAACGATCCATCCATTGATAGCATTAGAACAGTCTTTTCAAGAGGCAGTGACGATGCGCGACTTTGCCACGGCGATCTTTACGTTCTTGGAAAAGCTAGAAATCCCACAGAAGCTTCATTTGCTTGAACTGAATGCCATTTCTCGTGATCAAGTAAGGAGAAAAAAGCAGCACGAACAACTTTGGAACAAGCTCCTAGGATTATTTGAACAATTAGTAGAGGTTGGTGGAGAGGAAGAAACCAACTTAACTGATTTTGCTAGCCTGTTAAAAGCAGGGATTGAGAGCTTATCTTATGCGACGGTTCCACCAGCACTAGATGGTGTACAAATTGGTGATATCAAACGATCACGCTTTGGCTTAGCCACGAATTTTAACGCGCCAATGTCCTACGGCATAGAACATGCTTTTGTGATTGGTGTCAACGACGGAGAGCTACCTTCCCCTCCCATAGAGAGTAGCTTACTAACGGAAGCAGAGCGTGGGCAATTGGTGATGCTTGGCATTGAATTAGCACCGAGCCTTATTGAAAGTGGACAGGACGAACTCTTTCACTTTTATACACTACTAACCGCATCCAAATCCTTGACCTTCTCTTATGTGAGTAACGACGATCAACACCCTTCTTATCTTTTCAGCCAAATCAAAAATTTATTTCCTAAGGTTGAAGTGGAAAAGATTGAGGAGGGCGACACCTATGACCAGCTAACCACATCTCGAGCTTTGTATTCTAAAGTATTACAGCAAGCCTCATTCGAGATGGATCGAATCCATTACGAGCCGATTTTTGACTATTATCAACGGCATCATCCTATGACATATGGTCTCATGGCGAAATCATTGGGGTATACCAACCAAGTGGACACATTGGAACCACCTGAGACGAAAGCCATCTATGGTGAGGAAATCGAAGCCAGTGTGTCGCGGGTTGAGCAGCTTAATCGATGTGAATTTGCCCATTTTATGAGCTACGGTTTAAAATTAAGGGAGCGGGAGGAATTTCAACTGACGGTTCCAGACATTGGAACCCTTTATCATGAGGCTTTAAAGTATATTTCGCTATTGATTAAAAAAGAGGGGCGATCCTTTGCTAGTTTATCAACGAGTGACTGTAGAAAACTGGCAGACGTTGGGGTTAGGGAGGTTGCCAAGCGTTATGCTTTTAAAGCTTTACATGCTAGCACGCGCATGTCCGTTTTAAAAAACAAATTAGTGTCGGTGGTCTATCAGACGTTATTGACTCTTGTTAAACAAGGACAACGTAGCGGATTTAAAGAGCGTGCCTTTGAGGTGTCTTTTGGGCGTAGGTCGAAAGATCAAATTCAAACAGAGCAACGTCAATTAGGATCCTTTAAGTATTCCTTACGTGGAATCATTGATCGGATCGATGTGGCACAAGTTGATGATAAGCGTTATTTACGTGTACTGGATTATAAGTCTAGTAAAAAAGATCTGGAACTGGATGCCCTCTATCACGGGTTAAGTTTGCAGTTGTTAACCTATTTGGATGTGGCCATTAAAGGGGCAGATCAAATTAGTGACGTTGGTGGGGCTTTGTATTTTCATGTGCACCGACCTTATGCCATGGTTAACGAAGAAGTATTAGGAAGGTCAGACTTAGAAACAACCTTAAATACGTTGCATGCCAAGGCCCAGAAGATGACGGGGTATTTGCCAGATGAACGGGCGGTGGCCTTAGTGAGCGATCTCGGGTTTGAAGCGGGAGAAACGACCAGCGATCTTGTTCCCATTACCTTTAAAAAAGACGGTACCTTTGCAGCAAGAGGGAATCGGGTATTAACGACCGCTGATTTCGATTTGTTAAGAGATTATACCAATCATAAGATTGAAGCGTCTCTTAAAAAGATGACGGCTGGACAACTGAAGATCAATCCGATGAAGCACAAAGGTGCGACGGGGTGCGATTATTGCCAGTACAAATCCATCTGTAAATTCGAGGTGCCTTATAATAAATACAGTCGCCTGGCGAAGATGAAGGACGATGAATCGCTAATAAAAATGGCAAATCAGCTGAAATCTTAAAGCAAAGGTGACTAAAATTTCAGCAATGTAATAGAATATAAGCGATTGAGTATTTATCACCTTGTCGGATTATGGTACAATATTATTTATGAGTTTTTTTACGATTGGAGTTATGGAAGAATGGCGGAATTAAATTACACAGAAGATTCAATAAAAGTACTGGAAGGATTAGAGGCTGTTCGTAAACGGCCAGGGATGTATATTGGCTCTACCGATGCACGTGGTCTCCATCATCTCGTTTACGAAATTGTGGACAATGCCATTGATGAAGTGTTAGCAGGATATGGAGAAGAAATCCATGTGACCATCAACGAAGACAATAGCATTACCGTACGAGATTTCGGCCGTGGCATCCCGACAGGACGCCATTCTTCAGGCAAGCCTACTCCGGAGGTTATTTTTACTGTGCTTCATGCAGGCGGGAAGTTTGGTGACGGTGGTTATAAAACTTCTGGAGGTCTCCATGGCGTAGGTGCTTCGGTGGTTAATGCTTTATCGGATGTAGTAGAACTTGAAATTTACCGCGACAAAGTAAAATATGCTTTGACCTTCGGGAACGGTGGAGAGGTGATCAGTCCCCTTAAAGAAGTAGGGAAAACCCGTGAAACTGGAACGAAAGTAACCTTTAAGCCAAGTGCAGCGGTGTTTTCCTCGACGGTTTATTCTTTTTCAACCTTGAGAGAACGATTACGTGAGTCGGCTTTTTTAACGAAGGGATTGAAAATTAAACTAACGGATGCCCGTAACGACAAAGAAGAAATCTTTCATTTTGAAGAAGGATTAAAGGCCTTTATCGATTTCCTCAACGAAGGGAAAACCACGTTACACGATGTGGTTTACTTTAACGGAACCAGCCATGAAATTGAAGTTAACTTTGCTTTTGCTTACACCTCTAGCTATTCTGAAAACATTCTTTCTTTCGTCAACAACGTCCGAACGCGAGACGGTGGAACCCATGAGACGGGAGCTAAAACCGTCATTACCCGTATTTTTAATGAATTTGCCCGTAAGACGGCCATGATCAAAGAGAAGGATAAAAACCTAGAAGGTGTGGACATCCGTGAAGGGCTGTCTGCCATTATTTCCATCCTTGTTCCAGAACATTTGCTACAATTTGAAAGTCAAACGAAATCAAAATTAGGAACGCCCGATGCGAGGAGTGCTGTTGATGCGGTCCTTGCTGAGAAATTAAGCTTCTTCTTTGAGGAAAATCGTGCTTTAGCAACGGACCTGGTCAAAAAAGCAGTGAAGGCTTCACAAGCAAGAGAAGCAGCGAGAAAAGCCCGCGAAGATGCTCGTAATGGAAAAAAAGGCAAGAAAAAAGAGACCAATCTATCTGGAAAGTTGACGCCAGCCCAAACGAAGAATCCAAAAAAGAACGAACTATTCTTAGTCGAAGGGGATTCCGCTGGAGGTTCGGCAAAACTTGGCCGTGACCGTAAGTATCAAGCGATTCTTCCATTAAGAGGGAAAGTTATCAACACAGAGAAAGCTAAAATCGATGACATCTTTAAAAACGAAGAGATTAACACGATGATTCATACCATTGGCGCAGGGTTTGGTCTTGACTTCGATCCAGACGATGTGAATTACGACAAAGTCATCATCATGACCGATGCCGATACCGATGGGGCACACATTCAAGTGTTACTCCTAACCTTCTTCTTTAGATACATGCGCGAGCTAGTAGAAGCAGGAAAAGTTTACATTGCCTTGCCACCTTTATACAAAGTGTCGAAGGGTCAAGGGAAAAAAGCCCAAATTGAGTACGCGTGGACCGATGAGGAATTGGCAAGTGTCTTTACGAGAATTAAGAAGCCTTATATGATTCAACGTTACAAAGGGCTTGGTGAGATGAACGCCGACCAATTATGGGACACCACCATGAACCCTGAGACGCGAACGCTCATTCAGGTAACCATTGAAGATGCGGCCGATGCCGATCACCGAGTAACCACTCTGATGGGGGACAAAGTGGAGCCACGTCGTGACTGGATTGAACAAAACGTTGATTTTACCATGGAAGACGATTACGAGATTTAGGAATTTTAATTTTGATTAGGATGTGATGAAAATGAGTAGGTTAATATACGATCCGCTAAAACAAACCGTGTTCTTAAAGAATCTAACCACATCAGAAACCATTTCTAAACAAGAATCCTCTGAAACGGTACAAGACTTCATTCGTCGAATCGATGAGAGGGAATATTCTAACGATAAGCTTGATTTTAACGATAATTTGTTATTAGGAAAGCAGATGTTGGAAGATAACGTTTATCGCGGTGTTGTGATGGAAGGCATTCCAGCCACTTACGCTCAAACGTTGGAAATCATTAACAACGTTCCAGTTAATTCTGGACTCAGGCCGAGTCAAATCAATGAAATTGTTAGTTTGAAACGTGCGTGGGACTATGTTTTAAACGATGAAAACTACGAAGAAAAACCTAGAGAAATAAATTTGGACTTTATTAAAAAAGTTCATGCTATGATTGGTGCTAACATGGAAAGCTTAAAGCAGGATCAAGTAGGAAGTTTGAGAACAACACCCATTTACGTTGGTGGCGTTAAGAAACATGACTTTAGCATTCCAAATCAGATCGCAATTGAAGAAGAGTTAAAACGTTTAAATGACATCCATGACCCAGTCATTCGTGGATTGACGTTGTTTTTATACCTTTGTAGGACACAGATGTTTCGAGATGGGAACAAACGAACGGCAAATTTGTGTGCGAATTATGTATTAATTGCAAACGGATGTGGCTTACTGTCGATTAGGGAAGATTTGGTTCCTGATTTCAAAGTGTTGCTGATCCATTGGTACGAAGAAGGGAAGGCCGTCGATATCATGAACTTTTTGTTTAGCAAATGCTACCTGTATAATCATGCAGGGAAGGCGTTTGTCGAATAACTCTGCCAAAAAAGCGTGTTAAAAACAACGAAAAAAACCAATGTAGGATGTAGTAAGTTATGAATAAAAAAGAAGTAGCATTTAAACAGCAGTTTTCATCGTTAATGCCGGTGTTAGTAGGGTCAATGGTTTTTTTGGCCTTTATGTTTTTCAATATTTATTACGAATACGTGAACCTAAACACCTATTCAAAGGTGGTCATGCTAGGAGCAGGTTTTATTGTTTTATTAACTACCTTTCTTCGTCTTTTTATCCCCGTTGCCGTTGTTAGCGAAGAAGGGATTTTACTAAAGCGTCTGTTTAAAAGCCATGATTTTGTCCCTTGGACAGACGTTACAGGGTTTAAAATTGTCAAAAAAAGAGGGGCCAATAGTAAGAAGGTGGACAACGGTTCCTTGGAATGTTGTGTTCTTATTTCAACGGTTCATAGCAAAACGTGGTATTCCACTGACGAAGATTTTATAGGTTTTAAATCGGAAGGGCATACCATTCAAGTTGGTAAAAGCGAGTCGGATCATTTAGAACTGTTAGAAACATTGCAAAGTTATCACGAAGGCTTTAAAAAGAAACAAGTTAATTAGTTTTGCTTTGATTGTAGATTTCCGCTCTAACGGCTTGTGAGAGGTACACTACCAATTGGAAGCTATCAGAGAAAGAAAAGATTAGACCACCCGAAAAGGAAAGATTAACATGAACGAAAACATTCAAAAAATGAAATTAGAGGATATTATGGGCGAGCGTTTTGGACGCTATTCCAAGTACATCATCCAAGAACGCGCCCTTCCTGATGCTCGGGATGGACTGAAGCCAGTGCAGCGTCGTATTTTATACGCCATGTACAAAGGTGGCAATATGCCAGACAAAGGATACCGTAAGTCTGCTAAATCCGTGGGAGACATCATGGGGAACTATCACCCGCACGGGGATTCCTCCATTTACGAAGCCATGGTACGGATGAGCCAAGATTGGAAGTTTAAAGAGCCTTTGATTGACATGCACGGTAACAACGGTAGCATTGATGGGGATCCGGCAGCTGCTATGCGTTATACGGAGGCGCGTTTGTCAGTCTTATCATCGGAATTGCTTAAAGACATGGATAAAGATTTAGTGGAACACATTCCTAATTTTGACGATACCATGAAAGAACCAACGGTATTACCAGCCTTTTTTCCCAACCTGCTTGTCAATGGAGCAACTGGGATTTCAGCTGGTTATGCCACGGACATTCCACCTCACAATTTAGGTGAGGTCATTGATGCGGTTATTTATGCCATGAATCATCCGAAGTATGAGCTGTCGAATCTTTTGAAGTACATAAAAGGACCTGACTTTCCCACGTCGGCCATCATTCAAGGAAAGGATGAGATCGAGAAAGCGTACCGTACAGGAAAAGGTCGCGTGATCGTTCGTTCTAAAACAGAAATCGAAAAAATGAACGGTGGACGTTACCAAATTGTGGTGAGTGAGATTCCTTACGAAGTGAACAAAGGGAATTTGGTTAAGAAAATCGACGACCTTCGGATTGAGAAAAAGGCACCTGGTATTGCAGAAGTACGCGATGAAACGGACCGCAACGAATTACGCATTGTGATCGAACTAAAAAAAGATGCCAATGCGGAGACGGTGTTAAAGTATCTACTTAAACAAACCGAATTACAAACCTCCTATAACATCAACATGGTGGCCATTTATAATAAGCGACCGGTTTTGATGAGCTTACCCATGCTAATTGATGCCTACATTGCCCACCAAAAAGACGTGGTGACCAATCGAACGAATTTTGACTTGGCTCGTGCGAAAAAGCGTCAACACATTGTTGCTGGACTCATCAAAATGGTTTCCGTGATTGATGAAGTGGTGGAGATCATCCGAAAGTCGGAAGACAAAGGCGACTCTAAGAAGAACTTAGTGGCTAAGTTTGGCTTTAGTGAAGAACAAGTCGAGGCCATTGTGACGTTGCAACTTTACCGCTTATCCAATACGGACATTACGGCTTTGCAGGAAGAAGATGTTGCCTTAACTAAGCTGATTGCTGAACTCATGGCTATTTTAGGGAGCGAGAAGCTTCTTATTTATCAAATCGAAAGTGAATTAAAGGCGGTTAAGAAAAAGTTTAAAACGGCTCGAAAAACGGCCATTGAAGCTGAAATTGAAGACATTAAGTTTGACGATACCGAATTGATTCAAAAAGAAGACGTGATGATTGCCATGACAAAAGACGGCTATGTGAAACGAACAAGCATTCGCTCTTATGTGGCAGCCAAGGTAAGTGAACCGTTACTTAAAGAAGGGGACAGGCTCATTGGAAAATTCCAATCGAATACCTTGAATAAGTTAATTGGCTTTACGGAATCCGGTCATTATATTTTGATGCCAATCCACAAACTACCTGATATTAAGTGGAAAGACATGGGAGCTCACTTGTCTAGTCTGGTAAATGTGGATTCAACGGATAAAATGGTGGCTGCCTTTATCGTCGATGATTTTAATGCGTCAGTAGACATAATGATCGCATCAAAGAACGGTATGATTAAGCGAACCGCTCTCAGTGATTTTGAAGTCACACGCTTTACGAAGAAATTAGTTGCCATGAACTTAATGGATGGTGATGCCATCGTTGACGTGGTTCGTAGCGAACACGCCATGAACGAAGAAGAAATAGTGGTTGTTACCCAGCAAGGAATGGTATTGAAATACCCTAAATTAGAAGTACCGAGCGCTGGAGCTAAAGCAAAGGGGGTAAAATCCATTGGACTTAACGCTGGAGATGTCGTGGTTAGAACGTTGATCACTATGCCTCGCGTGGAAGTGCACATCGCTTTGGACAATGAGAAGCTGAAAAAATTGAAAAAAGACGCCATCGATGGATCGAAGCGGGCACGAAAAGGAAAGTTGGTTTTACCGAAAACACGGGTGGCCGTTGATGCTTATTTGGCCGGCTCGGTCTTTGATGAACCAGACCTAGACGAAGACGATGCAGGACAAATGAGTTTAGAACTCTAAATCTCTATACAGAGGCGTCCATTTTTGGTATGATAAAGAACAACGATAAAGGTGGTGAAAAACAAAATGAAACGCAAAAATCAGGGCATTAATCGAACCGGGCGCATGACCTTACTTACTATTACAGCTATGTTTTTCATTTTGTTTGTTGCGACTGGCGTCAGTTTTGCAACCATTGCCATCAATGGGACAAGTCGAGGTGTTAACTTGTACGAATTGGCATTAAGGCATTATCTTGCAACGGGACATATTCAGGGACGTCGAGGGATGATTTTAGACCGAAACCGGGATCCCATTGCTACACAAATGCCTTCCTTTACGCTATATGCTAATTTAAATCCAGCCCATGGCTCAGTTGTTGAAGACATTGACGAGACAGCGGAACGTTTATCAGAGGTTATTAATCTTGACGCCGATCGGATTGTCGAAATTCTGTCACAAGAAGGCCTTTCTGAAGTTCAATTTGGCAATGCAGGAAGACGTCTTTTATTTACTGAAAGAGAGCGAATCAACGCCCTTGAGCTACCGGGTCTAAACTTTCGTGAGGAGCCCATCCGCTTTTATCCTAATGGTACGTTTGCTTCTCACACAGTGGGATACGCCGTTCCCACAACAGATGGCATCGTTGGTAACATGGGAATTGAATTGGATTTCAACCAAGAATTATCTGGTCGAGACGGTGTCTTTCAGTTTTTGAGAGATCGATACGGTTTTATTCAGCCAAATCAGGAGCGTACCTACATTCAAGAACCCTTAGATGGCTACGACATTACCTTGACCCTTGACTCTGGCATTCAGGTTTTTCTCGAAAGTGCCATGGACGATGTGTTAAGCGACGTTAACATTAATAACGCTGTAGCCGTAGTGATGGATGCTAGAACTGGTGCCATTTTAGCAGTCGCTTCCAGACCAACTTTTGATCCCAACGTAAGAGAAATTGACGGTCACCAAAATGCTTTAATGATGTCTTTTGAACCAGGATCGACCTTTAAAACTTTTGCGTATGCAGCTGCCATTGAAGAAGGGAGTTATGTGGCAAGTCAAACTTTTAGATCAGGCTCAAGAAACGTCCATGGTGTTCCAATTAATGATTTTGATCCCCAGCCAAGGACGCTGACCTTTGATCAAGGCTTCTATATTTCAGCTAATTCAGCTACCATTGATATTTTAAGGTATTGGGTAGATCATCCTACTTGGATGGATTATTTAGAAGCGTTTGGTTTTGGGTCGACCACCGACTTTCAATTATCTGGTGAAGGAGCAGGGTTGCTTCCTTCTACAGATAGTCCAGTTAACCTTTACATGTCCAGCTTTGGTCAGGGAATTTCGGTGACCCCACTGCAACTGTTACAAGCAACCAGTGCCATGATCAACGATGGGGCCATGGTGAGTCCTCACATTGTATCTGAAATTTACGATCCAAATACAGGGACCATTGTCTATCAAGTGGAACCGACGTTTGTTGGCAACCCGATTTCACCAGAGACGGCAAGCCAAATGCGCGATTTGATGACGGGTGTTGTAGAAGATCAAGAGATTGGAACCGGTCATAGGCATTACGCGCTAGAAGACGTGCGTAGTGGCGGAAAAACCGGGACGGCTCAGGTGGCGGATGTAGACGGTGGAGGCTATTTATCTGGCGTTTATATTTATAACTACATTGGTTTTGCTCCGTTGGAAGATCCTGAGATTATGATGTTTATCGCCATTGAAATGGAAGGGGGACGCTACCAAACCGGTCATCCTTATGCCGGTGAGATTTATCGTTTTGTTATGAATAATACCATACGCTATCTCGGGTTGTTGCCTGATTCGCAAGTCGAACCAAATACAACTTTGCCGCAATTCGAGCGGGTTGAAGTACCGAACTTAACCAACCTTTCCGCTAGCGATGCGTTAGCTCAAATTGAGACAACTGGATTAACGCCTGTGGTCATTGGAAATGGCAATCGTGTCTTTAGCCAGTCACCACTACCTGGTTCTTATGCTTTAGCCGATGGAAGAATCTTTATTCAGACGGGTATGCACGATCACGCCCCTGACTTTACCGGTTGGACGCGTTCTGAAATGACGCAGTATGAGTTTTTAATGGAACTTAACATTGAATTCCAAGGTGGGGGAGGTATTGTAACCGATCAATCCATTGCTCCTGGACAACGTATACGATCAGGGGACACACTAATTATTACATTGGAATAGGGATCATTTATCATTGATTGGAGGACGCGATGAAAAAAATAAATCAGTTTAAAATATTTTTGATTGTGAGTGGGATCGTTGCTCTTTTGGCGACCATCTCTTTTACCATGGGAAGCGACTCCAATAACATTATTGTTAGAAGCATTAATGACGGTGTTTCCCTTGTTCAAAGGGGTTTTGTGCATGTCACTCATGGAATCCGCGGTCGAGGAGAAGCGACACGCTTACTGTTTAATACCTTTGAAGACAATCAAAGGTACCGGTCGCAAATGTATAATTACGAGCTATTAAACGTTCAAACTCAGGATTACCGTGAACAACTCGATGCTGCCTTACTGATGCTAGAGATTGAAGCCACGTTAAGTGACTTTGAAACGATCAATGCTGTAACCATTGGTCGCGACATGCCCCATTGGGACGAGTTTATTATGATTAATCGAGGATCGCAACACGGTCTTGAAGCAGGGATGGCTGCCCTTTCTTACGAAGGCTACTTGGTGGGAAGGGTAACGGAGGTCAATGAACTGTCTGCACGTGTTCATTTGCATAACGTTAATAATCAAAGGATGGGTGCTCACGTTATGATTCAAGGGGATTCTGAATCGAATGGTTTATTTGAAGGATACGATCCAACTTTAGGGGAGTTAATTGTGACGCAAGTGGATCGGAACGTTGACGTTTCTGTGGGAGACCGTGTGATTACGACGGGCTACGGTGGTATTTATCCAAGAGGTTTACTGGTTGGCCATGTGAGTCGTTATGAAATTAGTGGGGATGGCTTGACTCAAACCTTATTTTTGACTAACGACGTCAATTACAATGACTTAAGCTTTATTTTTATCATTAAGCGGGCTTTATCGGAGTCAGGCTTATGATTAAGATGGTTTTGACGTTCATCGCATTGTTTACAATGGATAATCTTTTGATGATTTTTATGCCGCTCCAGCCTTTATTTGGTCATTACGTGATTGTTCCTAATGTTTTTCTGATTGGACTCGGCTTGTTCTGTTTTTTTGATCAAAAAAAAACCGCTTTGATTTTAGCCCTCGTTTTTGGCTTAATTTATGATGTGTACGCCACAAATTTGATCGGTATTCATGTGACGTTGTTTCCTGCCATAGTTGTGGTGCTTAAAACCTACATTGTCCCGATTACCCCAATCAATTTTATTTCCATGGCTGCTGTGAGTGGTGCGTGTGTCTTGATTAAAGAGTTGGTGATTTATCTTTTGTTTAACGCCTTTTCCTACCAAGTGATGTCTTTGCTTTCTTTCGTCCAGTACCGTTTGTTTATCACAGGTATTTTTAACTTGATGATTTTTGTCTTAATTTATTTGCCACTGATCAAAATTTTCAAAAGTTACTTAGAAAAATCTTAAAGTGTATTAATTCTTTGCGTCATGGCATAACCTTTAACATGAAGCTATTAATGACCATTGATTTTTCTTTTTATTTTGCCTTTTGTTTGGCACTGTTTTCTCGCAATTTAGACGTTTATTTAACGTATTTGATTGCGATTTTAATTCACGAATGTGGGCATCTTCTCGTAGCTAGTCTCTATAAATGGGAGGTTGAATCCTTTAAGTTAACAGCTTTAGGTGGTTTTTTAACCTTCAAAGACGATTTGGCCAAGCCACCTTTGCAAAGCATTGGCGTTGCCTTAGGGGGAATCTGTTTTAATGGATTATTTATCGTTTTTTTAACGCTATTTGAAGGGCCAGCAGCTTTGATTTATACCCAGTATGCGATCATTGTCTTTAATTTATTGCCTGTTACGCCTTTAGACGGAAGTAAGGTATTTCAAGGGTTGTTACGATTTATATTAGACTATCGATTGACTTTACGTATCTTAAAAGCGACCAATTGTGTGTTCTTGCTTCTTTTTACAGGAGCGGTTGTGGCGTTTAGATGGCATTCTTATATGGTTGTCGCTATCGTACTGGCCGTTTATGTAGGAAAATTTAGTGGGACATGGCCTTATCTCTACGAACGATATTTAATTCAAAGCGATCAGAAATAGCTACCTGCGACTTTGCATGTGGCTATTTCTTTTTGATCTGGCGTAGGTTATAATAGTAATACTTCGAGCTTTAGCTTGATATAGTGCTACTTAATGCTACTCATAGCGAAAGTAGCTGAGAAATGAGGCGAACTTAAGCATGACAGGTATAATGTTACTAACAAGTAACAACAGATTAGAAAGGATGTTGAAGATGAAAGTTCTATTATTAAATGGAAGTCCCAATGAAAAGGGTTGCACGTATACGGGCTTGATGGAAATGGCTGATCAGTTAGATAAGCATGGCATCGAGACTGAAATTGTCCAGATTGGCCAAAAGGCCATTTCAGGTTGTCTTGGCTGTCGCGCTTGTATCAAAACGAAACGCTGTGTCATTAAGGATGGTGTGGTAAACGATTTTCTTGATAAAGTGGAAAAAGCAGATGGTGTCGTTGTTGGAACACCCGTTCACTTTGCTGGGGTGGCAGGGAGCGTCAAGTCTTTTCTAGATCGAACGTTCTATGCCGGAGCTTCTACTTTTAGAGGAAAGCCAGGTGCCATGATTGCGAGTTGTCGACGTGGTGGTTCAAGTGCTGCTTTAGATGGGTTAGTGAAATATTTTTCTTACGCTGAAATGCCGATCGCCTCGGGAAGGTATTGGAACATGATTCACGGGAACACACCAGAAGAAGTAAGACAGGACGAAGAGGGAATGGAAAATTTACGTTTTCTGGCTCAGAATATGGCATGGTTACTTAAGTGCATCGAAGCAGGAAAGGTAGCTGGAATTGAAATGTCTGAACCCACGAGGAAGACGTGGACGAATTTTATTAGATAACAGTAGTAAGAAGATTTGGAGATGAAACATAAATGAACGAAGTACATGTAATTGGAGCCGGACTTGCTGGAAGTGAAGCAGCCTACCAACTAGCTAAAAGGGGAATCAAGGTTAAACTGTATGAAATGCGCCCTTTCGTCGAAACAGGTGCTCATGAATCCAGTGATTTTGCTGAGCTTGTCTGCTCTAACTCCTTTCGGGCCGATGGTTTAGGAAATGCCGTTGGTGTGTTAAAAGAGGAGATGCGAACGTTAGATTCATTAATTATGAAAGCAGCGGATGCCACTCGGGTTCCTGCTGGTGGTGCTTTGGCTGTGGATCGAGAAAAGTTTTCGGCTTATGTGACAGATTATTTAACCAACCACGAAAACGTGGAGGTTATTCGTGAGGAAATAAGGTCAATCCCGGATGGTCCGACCATTATCGCCAGTGGCCCTTTAACAAGTGAGGCTTTTAGTACGGAAATCAAAGCGTTAACGGGACAGGAATTCTTCTACTTTTATGATGCACCGGCACCAATCATCGAAAAAGATTCCATTGACTTTGATCAAGTCTATTTAAAATCCCGCTACGACAAAGGAGAGGCAGCTTACCTCAATTGTCCTATGAGTGAAGACGAATTCAACGCCTGGCATCATGAATTAATCCATGCGGAAACCACACCACTAAAAGAATTTGAAAAAGAAATCTTTTTTGAAGGGTGTATGCCCATTGAAGTCATGGCAAAGCGTGGCATTCAAACGGTGTTGTTTGGGCCGATGAAGCCCGTTGGATTGGAAGATCCAAAAACAGGAAAAACACCCCATGCCGTTGTTCAATTGCGACAAGACAACGCTGTGGCCTCTCTTTATAACTTAGTCGGCTTCCAAACCAATCTAAAATGGTCGGAGCAAAAGCGGATCATCCGAATGATTCCAGGTTTAGAGAAGGTGGAGATCGTTCGTTATGGTGTCATGCACCGGAATTCCTTTATTAATTCGCCAACCTTTTTAAAGCCAACCTATCAGACAAAAGAACGATCTGACTTGTTTTTTGCTGGTCAACTCACAGGGGTTGAAGGCTATATCGAATCGGCTTCTTCTGGCATGGTTGCTGGCATTAATATGGCGAAGCTCCTCTTGAAAGAGGAGCTAATCGAATTTCCGAACACCACAGCCATTGGGGCGCTTCCACAGTACATTACGAAAGCAAGTGCTAAAGATTTTCAACCAATGAACGTGAATTTTGGTCTATTTGCTGAGCACGAGAAGCGCATGAAAAAGAAAGAGAAGAAAGAAGCCCATGCACGCCGGGCCATGGAAGTGATTGAGTCGTATAAGGATTTGATGTAATGGAAGTCGTTAAGCAGTATTTGGATCATTTAAGGTACGAAAAAAGGTATTCTGAACACACTATGTTAAACTACAGCATCGACTTAAAAAATTGGCTGGCCTTTTTAGAAGTGAAAAAATTTTCTCTTTTCGACATCACCTATCGGGAATTTCGTTTGTATTTACAGGCGTGTCACGAGCAAAAACTATCTCGTAATACGGTGTCGCGAAAAGTCTCAGCCATTAACATGTTTTACAAATTTTTAATCGGTGAAGGCCACCTAAAAAGTAATCCCATCACGTTAGTTAAGCAGAGCAAGGTAAAAGGCACGCTACCAAAGTTTTTATACGAGCAAGAAATGGTCACATTGTTTGAGGCCATTGATCAAAGTACGCCCCTTGGTATCCGCAATTATGCGCTGCTTGAATTGTTGTATGCCACGGGAATACGTGTATCAGAACTGTGTGAATTGAAGCGCTCAAACTTTGATTTTAGTGGTCATCTTTTATTGGTTCATGGAAAAGGGGGCAGGGATCGGATCATTCCTTTAGGAGGCTTTGCCATCGATGCCATCGAGCGTTATTTGAGCGCATCACGCCCTGAGCTTTTAAGGAAGTCTAACATCGAAACGGAGATCGTTTTTTTAAACAACAAAGGAACGGCGTTAACGCCTCGTGGTGTTCGTGACGTTTTAACCAAGCTGACTCAAGCAACGTCAGAAAACATGAAGTTAGCCCCTCATATGATCCGTCATACCTTTGCCACCCATTTGCTAGATCATGGAGCAGATTTACGATCGGTGCAAGAGTTGCTTGGCCACGTTAACCTGTCCAGCACAGGGATTTATACTCACGTGTCAAAAGAGCGGTTGAAATCTGTTTATTTAGAGGCACATCCTCGTGCCAAGTAAACGGATTTTTATTTTGACTGAAAGGTTGAAAAATTGCTATAATAAGGAATGGAATTGAGGGATTAAAATGAAGCTATTCACACGGTTAAACATTATTCTCTTCTTATTTGTCGGGCAAATCCTTGGTGGTATTGCTTTGCTTTATGGTGTGTTCGCCAAGTTTCCCATTGTCTATGTCCTAGGGATCGCCTTGTCCTGGGTCTCTTTTTTAGTGATCATTAAGTCCAATAAGCCAAGCTCTTTTAAGTTGTCTTGGGTGATTGTTGTTTTGGGTGTGCTACCTTTAGGTGGCTTGTTTTATGTGGCTTACGGAAACAAGCGTGCCACTCGCCCCATTAAGAAGCATGTGGACGAACATGCCTTAATTGCCAAGCATTTGCAAGACGATGACTTTGTTACGACCTCAGATGAGCGGATGGAAAGTTTGTTTCGTCACATTCGTCACGTGTCAGCTTATGGTGCTTATGGCGGAACAGCCGTCGACTATTATGCCACGGGCGAGGCCATGTTTTCTGATATGTTAGAAGAACTTCGTCAGGCAGAGAAGTTCATCTTTCTGGAATACTTCATTGTTTACGATAGCACCATGTGGGACGAAATACTAGAAATTTTAGTTGATAAAGTCCGGAAGGGGGTAGAAGTTAGATTAATGATTGACGATTTTGGCTCGATGAAATTGTTTACTAATCGTTACATTCGCAAGTTACGGGGCTTAGGAATTAAGGTGGTCCGTTTTAATCCCATGCGTCCCATTTTGTTTATGTTTATGAACCACCGCGATCATCGAAAGATTTTGGTGATTGATGGACAGACGGCATTTAATGGGGGAATGAACATTTCTGACGAATACGTCAATCGACGGAAACGATTTGGGATCTGGAAAGATACCGGGGTTCGTTTAAAAGGTGAAGCAGTGTGGAGCTTTACGTTAATGTTCATTGAGATGTGGGATACTTTTTGTAGGAAAAGGGAGCGCATTGATAATTACGCCGCTTATCGAGCAAGCCAAGTTTCTTCTTTGGATCGCGATGGTGTCGTTCTTCCTTTTGGTGATAACCCACTGGATGACGAACAAATTGGCGAAGACATTTACATCGATATTTTAAATCAAGGGTCACAGTATGTGTATATTTTCACACCTTACTTAGTCATTAGTGAACGGATGACCTATGCGTTGCAGACGGCTGTGAAGCGTGGCGTTGATGTGCGAATCGTGACACCTGGAATACCTGATAAGAAATTAATCTACCGGTTGACACGTTCTTATTACCGTCATTTAATTTCAGCAGGCGTAAAAATTTACGAGTACACGCCTGGCTTTATGCATGCCAAGAGTTTTGTTAGCGACGACAAGGTGGCAGTGATTGGGACCATCAATTTAGACTACCGTAGCTTGTATTTACACTTTGAATGTGCTACCTTGATTTATGGGAAAGAAGTGGCTGAGCAGGTGAAGACCGACTTTCTTGATACGGTAGCCGTTAGTACGTTGATTAAAGGTCGTGTAGGGAGAAAGTCACTAATTGGAGCGTTTGTGGATGGGATCCTCCATTTATTATCGCCGTTGTTATAGGTTGTGTTGCGTGAGTGCTTGCGGTATAATCTAGCCATTGCATAGAAGAGGAGGTTAAAGGATGAATCGCGTGCGTTTACGAGAACTAGGGATAACCATTGGAAGATACGAAGCAGGAAAAAACAACGCCATTACCGATGTGGCAGGTGTCAAAGTGGGGCATGTCACCTTGAATGAAACCAAAGAGGATGGAAAAGAAGTTCGGACAGGGGTGACAGCTATTTTACCTCACGGGGGAAATCTCTTCAAAGAAAAGGTCGTGGCTAGTTCTTACGTGATTAACGGCTTTGGAAAAACCGTTGGAACCATTCAAGTGGAAGAACTTGGTGTCGTTGAAAGTCCCATTTTATTAACCAATACCCTTTCGGTGTCATCGGCATTAGAAGGAACCATTCGCTATTTGCTGGATCAGAATTCTGAAATTGGCGATACAACAGGAACGGTTAATGTGGTCGTTGGCGAATGCAACGACGGCTACTTAAATGACATTCGTGGGTTACATGTCAAGCCAGATCATGTGTGTGACGCCATTGAGGCAGCCACATCAGGCCCTGTAGGAGAGGGCTGTGTTGGAGCGGGAACGGGAATGTCTTGTCTCGGTTACAAGGGAGGGATTGGAACCAGTTCTCGTGTGACCACCTTTAATGGGAAAAAGGCGACGATTGGTGCGTTGGTGTTAAGTAATTACGGAAAAGTGGAACATTTACGTCTTCCAAGTAATAAGTTAGTAGATGAAGAAAGAATGCCTGATGGTTCGATTATGATTGTTTTAGCAACGGATGCACCATTAAACGAGAGACAGCTAAAAAGGTTGGCTAAGCGGGCTTCCTTTGGGCTTTCCAGAACGGGTTCTCATGCTTCAAATGGGAGTGGAGACATTGTCATTGCCTTTTCTACGGCTCACCGCATTTCCCACCAACCAAAAGAAGAGGAAACCACGTTACCTTTCAACTTCTTAAAAGAAGATGGTCCCTTGATTTCAGAATTGTTTGAAATGACAGTGGATGCTGTAGAGGAAGCCATCTGGAATTCCCTATGTATGGCCACCACGACGGTAGGCCATCAAGGAAAGCGTCGCGAGGCGATTCCTTATGACCTTTTACGTCAGCTAAAGTAAGTTTTAGTAAAAGTTAATTTTCAGTTCATAGTTTAACGGTAAAATGAAGGCAACTTAGTAGGAGGTGTTAATTATGGAAAGTGTGATAAGCTTTTTGTTCGGTTCACCCACCCACATCTGGTTTTGGGTCGCTCTTGTTTTCACCATCATTGAAATCGAAACCCTTAACTTATTTTCTGCTTGGTTTGTTTTCGGGGCGGTTGCTGCCTTGATCACTTCTTTAGCAATAGACAACATTTTGATTCAAATGATGGTCTTTCTCGGTGTGTCGTTTGTCCTTATGTTTTGGCTTCGAAGCTATGCGGTTAAACGATTTCGAAATGCCAGTGGTCGTAAAGATAACATCACTGAATTAATTGAATTGCCTTGTATCGTTCTAAGTGAGATCGATGACTACGGTTATGGTGAGGTGAAACTACAAGGTAAAATTTGGCGCTTCCGTTCAGATAGCAACGCCGTTTATAAAAAAGGGGATCAACCTGAGATTTTAAGAATCGAAGGAAATACAATCATTGTTGAATAGGAGAGGATTAAGATGGAATTTTTATATGGAATTGGAATTTTAGTTGCCGTTATCATCGTATTTTTAGTGATTTATGCTGCAACCTGTATTCGTATCGTTTCACAAGCAAAAGCGTACGTGCTTGAACGCTTTGGTAAGCATCACCGCACATGGAACGCAGGTTTCCATTTAAAAGCACCGTTTATTGACCGTGTGGTACAGGTGGTTAACCTACGTGAGCAAGTGTTAGATTTTAAACCGCAAGCGGTTATTACAAAGGATAACGTCAAAATGGGCGTGGATTCAGCGGTCTTTTTCCAAATCACAGACCCTTATGCCTTCACTTACGGGATTCAAAACCCTTTCTTAGCCATTGAAAACTTAACGTCAACGGCCCTACGTAACATTTTTGGTGAAATGGAACTGGATGAGTCCTTAACGTCACGTGACTTAATTAACACGAAGCTTCGTGCGGTATTAGATGAGGCAACGGATCCATGGGGAATTAAAGTTAACCGCGTGGAGCTAAAGAGCATTGTACCACCAAACAACATTCAAGAGGCCATGGAAAAGCAAATGCGTGCTGAGCGTGAACGTCGTGCGGTATTACTTGAGGCAGAAGGTGAAAAAGCATCTGCTGTATTACGTGCCGAAGGTTTGAAAAAATCCCGTGTTCTTGAAGCAGAGGCCGATAAAGAAGCACGTATCTTACAAGCGGAAGCGGAGAAAGAGGCTCAAATTCGTCGTGCAGAAGGGGAGGCAGAAGCGATCCTTAAAGTACAAGATGCAACCGCAGAAGGATTGCGCCTATTAAATGCAGCAAATCCAACGAAAGAAGTCTTAACCATTAAATCACTTGAAGCGTTGGCACAAGTGGCGGATGGACAGGCAACAAAGCTAATTATTCCATCTGAATTACAAAGCTTAGCGTCAATGACGGCTGCCTTTACAGAAACCATGAACAGCGTAAAAGAAAACTAATGAAAGATGGAAAAGGCTCGTCGTATGCGAGCCTTTCTTGATACAAGGAGACTAAAGCATGATAGGACGTAGAAGAAGAGGCGGCATGAGCCTAGGTCGTGTTGCGAAAAAAGCAGCGGTGGCAACGGTCGTAAGCCGGGCAGTCAATAACGCCATGGATAACCGAATGAACCGCAACCTAAATGATAATGTAAACAGAGGGCAAAGTAGGCAACAAGACTTTAATCAACAAGCACTAACCAATCATTGTCCAAGTTGTCGTGCAGCGAATTTAGAACAGGCGAAGTTTTGTTTGAATTGTGGAACGGGACTAACTGGATCGATACAACCACAACAACCCATATCAACTAACTGTTCGGGATGTAATGCCGATTTAACAGGCATCAACGGAAATTTTTGTCCGTTTTGTCGTCGTGAGATTTAAGGAATATGAAACGAACTCCCTATAGGGAGTTTTTTCTTGAGCATGCGACGAAGTTCAGGGATTGGCTGTTTAGGAGCTGTAAAAAGCATTGCCTAACGAGACGATTTAGTAAAGAGCAGTATTGATTACACTGGAGAATGTAATAAAAACATCTGTTTTGGTGAAACTAATGATTGACTAAACTCGAAGTAAGAGGGGGAGAAGAAATGGACAGCAAAACAAATCATGCCTTACCACGAATGGCGTTCGCTGAAATTCCAGAAGCAAAACCAGATGCAAAAAAGATCACAGCACTTGTAAAAAAGGGATCAGTCGTGACAGGGTATCAGCTTTGTGATGGACGAATTCTTAACAAACAACAGGCGGTTATCCTGGCAAAAAAAGGCGAGATTGCTGGTGCAGGCATTGCGACAAACAAAGGTGTGGAGTACCTGAAATCTTTGCCGGATGCCGATGAAGGAAATAACTTAAGTCACCTACCATCCATTCCAGAACAAGGGCATTTCACAGAATAAAAGATAAAATAAACTGGCGATAGAGTAGTTAATCTGCTATACTGAAGTCAGTTTATTTTTTATGTGGAGGAATCAAAATGAAGACGATTGAAACGAAACAAGCACCAGCAGCCATTGGACCATATTCACAAGCGGTAGAGGTAAACGGAACACTATACGTATCAGGACAAATCCCATTTGATCCCGTAACGATGGAACTGGTAAGCGAAGACGTAAAAATCCAGACAGAGCAATGCTTAAAAAACATTGATGCTATCGTTAAAGAGGCAGGCTATGAGAAAGAAAACATCGCTAAATGTGTGATCTTTATTAAAGACATGAACGACTTTGCTATAATTAACGATGCCTATGCGGCTTATTTCGGCGACCACAAGCCAGCACGTGCTTGTGTAGAGGTGGCCCGATTACCAAAAGACGTGCAAGTAGAAATCGATGCCATCGCTGTTAAAGCCTAACCTCACGACGTAGGAGTGATTGGTTAGACTTATCCTCTTGAGGGCAAAGCTTAGCTCTACGAACTTGTGAGTAGTTAGCTAAACTTATACCTTTAGATGAAAAGCTTAGCTCTGTGAGCTTGCCAACAGACAGTTGAACTTATACCGTTAGAACAAGTTCGTCAATAATTAAAGAGACCGTATCAATTTCATTTTGATACGGTCTCTTTTGGATAAGAACTCATCTGCTCTTTCAAGGTTGTTAATGCATTTTCTTTTGCTTCTTGGAAGATACCTTCCATATAAATGGCTTCTACTTCCTTTTGTAACGCTTCTGCTTTTTTTAAGGCGGTTAATCCTGAATTGATTTCAATTTTATAACGATGTTCGATGTCGCTGAGCTGGTCTGCAAAGCGTTGATCGGTTTCGGGATCAATAAAAGCTTCGAAGGTATCAAAGATCTCATCGGTTTCGTAGGCTGGTTCGTACTCATGAGGTGCTGTGGCATCAAAAATGCAGAGGTTAAGCTCTGGAATGACCACCATGTCTAAAGACTTGGGATCCAGTGAGCAATGGTGGATTTCGGTATCGTAACCAAGCTCTCGGCCTTTTTTCACCACGGCTTTTAACAGCGTTGATTTCCCGCTACCAGGTCGACCCTTAATTAAGTAACGCTTTAACCCTTGGGTTAGTTCTGGAACGAAATCAAGTAAGCCATCACCGGTGGAGGCACCAAAAAATCGTCGACGGGTGATCGCTTCTTTTTCTAACGGCTGTACGTTTGAAAACAAGGCGTTAAGAACAAAGCGTCGATAGGCATCGGCTTTTTTAAAATCGATCGCATCAATGTAGATTTTCTCCCACTCGTCGTGGATCTCAATAGCGAGTCCAAAGTGACGTGTTTGAGACGCGTAACATTCTTCGATGTCTTTAAGCAACGTTTCCAGTTGGTCCTTGTTTTTCTCCAAATGAGACTCAACCATTAGAGGTGATAAATCAATCACGTGACCCTTTGTTACGATGGCTTTTCCACTAACGAAAGCTAAAGACAGCTCACGAATCACGATACCAGCAAGGAGCTGGACATCAAATGGACTATAAACGGATTCAATGTCGTAACCTTGTTGAGAAAGGTGTTCCAAAAGGCGTTGCAGGACGTCGTCAATCAATTGTTTAGATGGTGCTTGTAAATGATAGATGTGCTGGATATCTAATAAATTTTTTTCTTGTAAGTCGTAAAACCCTAAAGCAGAATTTGCCTCGGTAAAATATTTTTTCTTCATCAAAGACCCCCTCTATGTAAAAGAGTTGTCTTTTTAATTTATGTGAACGCACGTGGCGATGTGATAATTTATGCCTAGTTGTGACATCCTATAGTTAAAGTAGGTGATTGGATGTTGCGAAAAGCTTTGAAAATTGGATTGAGCATGGGTGTAGGCTTCATCGTCGTTGTGATGGTGGGGTTTGCTTATTTACGAAGAATGCCACCACCGGATGTGACGTTGAATACGATGGTAACGTTTTATGACGTTCACGGTCATGTCTTTTTAGAGGAAATGGTACCGAACAGACGGAGATATATTCCACTAGAAGAGGTGTCGCAGTATGTGATCGATGGCTTTATTGCTACAGAAGATCGCCATTTTTGGGAGCACGACGGTTTTTATTATCCCAGTATTCTTCGTTCCGTGATCGTTAACATCAGGGCGGGGGATAGCGTGCAAGGAGGGTCGACCATTACCCAGCAGTACGCCAGGAATTTAATGGTTTCTTTTGAGCAGACCGTGGAACGTAAGTTACGGGAGGCTGCTTATACGGTAAGATTAGAATCTTCGTATGAGAAAGAGGAAATTTTAGAAGGCTACTTGAATACCATTAACTTTGGTCACGGGGTTTATGGCATTGAAGATGCAGCCCTGTTTTACTTTGGGGTTAGTGCCAGCGATTTAACCTTGGCTCAGGCTAGTATTTTGGTGGGGATACCGAAAGGCCCAAGTGTTTATTCTCCTCTTGATAATTACGACAATGCGAGGGGCAGGCAGGAAATTGTGTTAAATGCCATGGTGGAAGTAGGGACGATTACGGAACAGCAGAAGTGGACAGCCCTTCATACAGAACTTGCTTTTATTGGAAGACGTCCCGTAGACGATTGGGTTAACTACTATTTTATAGACGCTGTCTTGCGAGAAGTTGAAGGACTCTTACAAGAAGATGGGGGAATGGCCAGGTTTGAACACCTCCACGTTCACACGACCCTTGATCCGATGATTCAGTCCGCGGTTAATGACGCAGTGGAAAGCCATATTGTCGACACTTCGGATTTGCAAAGCGTTGTGATTGTAATGGAGCCGGAAACAGGTAACGTGTTGGCCTTATCTGGTGGTCGCGACTATGGCACCTCCCAATTTAACCGGGCCATTCATTCGGAACGTCAGGCAGGCTCTATCATGAAGCCGATTCTATATTTGGCTGCTCTCGAGCATGGATTCACCCCATCGACGGCTTTCATTAGTCGGCCGACGACCTTTGTCTATAATAATGGGAACAACAGTTATACACCGAATAATTATTCCAATCGTTACGCCTTTGAAGAAATTTCCATGGCCAATGCCTTGGCGATTTCGGACAACATTTTCGCTGTTAAAACTCATGACTTCTTAGGGATGGATGTACTACCAGCAATGGCAGGCCGACTAGGAATAACAGCTGAAATCGATGAAATCCCATCGGTCGCTCTTGGTGTGACCAACGTGAACATGATGGAAATGACAGAGGCCTATGCCATTTTCGCTAGCGAAGGGCGAGACGTCGAACACCGCTTTGTCACACTGATTAAAGAGGACGACGATGTGATCGTTGACAACCGACGCGTCAACGTGGGATCGGAGCAAGTCGTGAGTGCGACCCATACCTTTATTCTAAACGAAATGATGACGGGGATGTTTAACCTAGCAAATAACAACCACCTTGGTATAACAGGATTGTCTATTATTCCTCAGACGACACACCGCTACGCAGGAAAAACGGGATCGACGGATACCGATTCCTGGATGATTGGTTATACGCCAGATTTAGTCACCACCGTTTGGGTAGGTTACGATGAAAACATTAAAATTGGTGACGATACGGTTATTGCTAAACGCATCTGGGTCGATGTGATGGAAGAATCCTTAAGAGGTGGTTCCCGATGGTTTAACGAACCAGGAGACGTGATCGCAGTTCCTGTAGATGCGAGAAACGGTCTTCCGGTTGATGTCACCTCACCAAGAAAAGTTAACCTATACTTTGAACGGGAGAATATGCCTTATTAAAAAGGGTTGTCACGTTAAAGAAAGCATTCTAATGAGCTTCCCCTGAGCCACTTTAAAGTCAGAATTGTTCTAGTAACGGACGAATCCTGGCTTTAAAAAGGATATTTAAAGACCGAAGGGTCAGGATTTCATCAAAACAAGTCAAATCCTTTCTCTCATTGGTAATTTTAGGGATAAAAGAACCAGGAATCGAAAGAAGATACCAATGTTTTAGCTCTAGAGGGCAAAAAAGACCAAAAACAGCCAGGATTTTAGCAAATGATGCTAAGTCTTGGCTATTTGATCTTTTAAAACGTATTTGTTCGTGTGACAGCCCCTTTTTTACTAAACAGCTTCCTGAACAGCACAGGTAACACCATTAAAACGATCATAATCCGGATGACTTGAACGGTAACAACAAAAACAGAGTCAGCTCCGACTAAAATAGCAGTGGCTGCCATTTCAGCAATGCCACCAGGAGCAAAAGCGAGGAGTGCGGTGATAAAGGTAATGTCGGTGACATGAGTAATAACGAAAGCACTGATTAGGGTGGTAGCAATTAATAGCAACGTTGTCCCGAAGGAAACGAGCGCCACCTTGCCCATGCCTGCAAACATGTCTTTATTAATACGGGATCCAATGCTAGCCCCTAAACTGATTTGGGCAAAAACAAAGATGGCATGAGGCCACCACAAGACCACATCGTAACCAAATGTAACGCTAATTAAACCTTTAAACAAAGCAACACCAACCATGGGCATCACAATCCATCTTGCCGGTGCATGGATTAATTTACCAAGGTAAGCGAAGATAAGGGAAACGATAAGCATAAAAGCAGTGAGTAAGATGGAAGGGGAGTTTTCATAAGAGGCAGAAGCTAAAGCTTCTCCACCATTTAAACTAGCGACAAACAAGGGAACCAACAAGAGAACTAGATATTTGCGCATGGATTGAACAATGCTAATGATAGCGACGTTCCCACCTTCTTCTTCACCAATGGTGACCATCGTTGTAATACCACCTGGTGCTGTCCCATAAAAGCTAGTCATTAAATCAGCAACGGTGTGTTTCCATAAGATGAGACCCGTTATCATGGCGACAACGATGGAAATCACAAGGGTCAAAGAAATTAAAAACCAATGGTCGTAAAACACATCAAAAACCGACAATGTCAAACGCTGACCAAGATGGATTCCGAAAATCAGTTGCCCAAGCTGGGTCCAAAACGTGGGCATTTTTAGATTAAATAGGCTTTCTTTCGACCACTTTTCTCGGTTAATAGAAAAGGTGGTAGCGACGAGCAATGTGCCAATCATCCAACCAATGGATAGACCGAATAACTCTAAAAGAAGTCCACCGATGGCACATAAGCCAATATAGATGAGTTGCTGGGTGAAACTGTGCTGCTTGTTTGTCATGTTCATCGCTCCTGTATCTCACTATTATACAACGAACAGGGTAGAAAAACAATGGAATAGCCATCTATGAATTGCTAGGGAATTCCTGTATAATAGGAGTTATTAACGATTTAATTTGGAGGTTAACCACATGAAACAAACGTTACAAAAACGATTAATTGACTACGTGAAAGTCGACACGAAAGCTGATATGAACAACGAGAATTGCCCCTCTTCACCAGGTCAGCTCATTTTAGCTAAAAAGCTAGTGGAAGAATTAAAGGAAATCGGGATGGAAGACGCAAGCGTTGACGAATATGGTTATGTGATGGCGACTTTACCAGCAAACACCAACAAAGAGGTGCCAACCATCGGCTTTTTAGCCCACATCGATACAGCTCCTGACTTCACAGGAAAAGACGTTAACCCACAAGTGTGGAACAACTACGATGGCCAAGATTTAATTCTCAACGAGGAATTAAACGTGGTTTTATCACCAAAAGATTTTCCCAACTTAAAAAATTATATCGGACACGATTTAATGACAACAGACGGTACCACCTTACTTGGTGCTGATAACAAAGCCGGGATTGCTGAAATCATGACGGCTATGGAACACCTCATTAGCCACCCAGAAATCAAGCATGGGAAAATTCGAGTCGCCTTTACACCAGACGAAGAAATCGGGCGTGGTCCTCATCGCTTTGATGTGAAGAAATTTAATGCGACCTACGCGTACACCGTCGATGGTGGACCAGTAGGGGAGTTGCAGTTTGAAAGTTTTAATGCTGCCGATGCAAAACTGGTGTTTCACGGCAACAACGTCCATCCAGGGACGGCTAAAGATGTCATGGTTCATTCAGGAAAAATGGCCATGGCATTCCACGGCATGTTGCCACCTGAGCAAGCACCAGAATTAACGGAAGGTTACGAAGGGTTTTATCACCTGATTGATTTGACGTCCAGCGTTGAAAAAACAGAGGCTTTTTACATCGTTCGTGATTTTGATAAAGAAGAATTTGAGAAAAAGAAGGCATTCGTTACCAGTTGTGTGGCTAAATTGCAAGAAAAATATGGCAAAGAGGCCATTGAACTTAAACTAGAAGATTCTTATTACAACATGGTCGACAAGATTAAGCCTGTAAAAGAAGTCATTGAAGTCGCCGAGACGGCCATGAAAAATCTCGGTATCACACCGGTTAGCAACCCGATTCGTGGGGGAACCGATGGATCTCAACTCTCTTATATGGGTCTGCCAACGCCAAATATCTTCACAGGAGGAGAAAATTTCCATGGAAAGTTTGAGTTTGCCTCGTTAGATGTGATGGAACAGGCAACAAAAACGGTGATTGAAATCGTGAGGTTATTCGAAGAAAGAGCAGAGTAAAAAAATTCTATTTGACTCGCACACAAAAACATGTTATCATACTCTGTATTCATTTTTGTGTGCGACACACAGGGGTGTAGTTTAACGGTAGAACTACGGTCTCCAACACCGTCAGCGCGGGTTCGATTCCTGTCACCCCTGCCATATATGAATTTAGAGACGCATAGAGCGTCAAAACGTTGTTAAATCAGCGTTTTTTTTCTTTGTCGAAAATCAAGGAAATGCCATATGAAATCGTATCAGGGGTAGTTAGTAACTTGAAATTTCACCCTACGTTGAGTGGTAGTCTAAGTGGTTGATTTACTTATCTCATGAGAAGAAAAGTTGGCAAAAATTGCTGAGATGGCTGGTAACGGTCGCGTGCTCGTGCGTGCTTCTGGGACAGAGCAGTTGTTGCGTGTCATGGTAGAGGCCGATGAACGGTGTAAAAAGTACGTTTGGGACATCATTGATGTGACCAAAAAGGTTGAGGTGTAGGGGTTAGAGGTTCTGGAAAACAGTTAAAGTTCGGAAAGTGATGATTTTATGGTTAATTCCGAACTTTTCTGATCTGATCCGGCCTTTGAATCTCAAAATCGAGAGTTTGCAGGGGTTAGAGACCCTTCTGACACTGAAATCGGAAATATGGGTCTCATTTTCGCCATTTCCTCGCGATTTGAGACCCTTTCGATGCTAGAATCACCGATTTCAGTCTCAAAACTGAGAATTTGCAGGGATTTGAGACTCTCCAGACGTCGAAATCTGAAATATGAGTCTCATTTTCGCTACTTACTCGCGATTTGAGACCCTTTCGATACTGGAATGACCTGATATAGGAAATCCACACGTAGATTCTGCACGATCTCCTTTACCGTAAGAAGCTTCAAAATAGGCGCTTGCTTTTTTTGTCGAAAATAATTGCAAAATCAAGCCAATTATGATATAATTCTACAGCTAATTGACGTTTTAAAAAGGCGAAAAGAGGGATTGAGATGAGAAAAAAAATAATGACCGTACTGATTGGTGCAATCACTGTTTTTTTAGCGTTTACTCTTTTTAGCCGATTTGGAAACGTCGCTGCGATGGAACACGAAATTTCTGCCTTAGTGGACGAAGGGATCGTTGTGGTTTCAAACGAGCGCATCTATAACTTAGGTGTCTTGCAAAACTTTTATGATCATGCCAACTGGGGAATTGACGATGAGATCCGGATCATGGTTAACCCTTATACGCGATCGGCTCGGGAGTACGAGCTCATCTTTAGTGAGGGTCGCTTCTTATTGTACTCGGAGATTGGAGCTAACCGTGATTATAATTACACGATCGGTGAATACCAGAGGTTGTTTCGAACCTTTCGAAACAATGAAATTCAATTTGTCTTAGAGTGTGAACAAAATAACCTGTATGTTTTATTGGGGTATTCTACAAACTAATTTGGACCATGCTAATCGTATGATCGCTGTGCTTGAAGTGTTGTGATTATGTGATTTTTCTTTTGTCTAGGGATAGCAAGTCCAACCGGTGGTTTTTGTTTATCTTTCGGGCTTTTTGTGTTATGATTAAGATTAAATATTAAAGTTAGGAATGGTTTTGTACACATGAGTGATCCACATAAAAAAACAAAGAGACATCAAATCATTTTACACGGGCTCTCTGCTTTGATTCCAATGCTGATTTTAGGAGCCGCATTTATTCTTCACAACGTCTATCCTTTTGGGGATAGACAACTTTTAGTGACCGATTACTGGCATCAATACTATCCTTTTTTAAGCGATCACTGGCATCGGCTTAGAGAAGGGGGATCTTTTCTTTGGTCATGGACCACGGGAGGAGGTCACGATTATGTGGCCCATTATGCCTACTATATGGCAAGTCCTTTTAACTTTCTAATTGCACTATTTCCTCATGCTTATCTGCGAGAAGTGCTAACGGTCTTTGTCCTTCTAAGAATTGGTTTAGCCGGCCTTTTTATGAGTTTCTTTTTGAGGTTTACGTTGAAAAAATACGATCTTTTGCTTCCTGTCTTCTCGTCTTTTTATGCCCTTTGTGCCTTTATGCTGGGGTATTATTGGAACATCATGTGGCTGGATACCGTAGCTTTAATGCCTCTTGTCATGCTAGGTGTCCACGGCTTAGTAAGGGAAGGGAAGTACCGACTCTACATTGGTTCTCTTGCGATTGCCGTTTTTTCTAATTTTTACATTGGTCTGTTTGTCTGTATTTTTGTTGCGATTATGTTTTTCGTTCAGTCTTTTGTTGCCCGCTTAACGTGGCGTCAATTTTTCCAGCGCATGGTGACCATTGGCATTTGCTCGTTAATTGCAGTTGGAATAGCGGCCATTCTGATCTTGCCGACTTATTCTGCTTTGCAAAACTCTTATCGCTCAGAGAGTGCTTTTCCTACGTTTAGAATTTACGATAGTTTTGCCTCTGTGTTGGGGAATTTCATTGCCTTTACGCCGCCTACGAGTTTAAGTGGTTTACCCAATTTATATAGTGGGCTACTAAGTGTCATGTTGTTTCCTGTTTTCTTATCGGCAAAGAACATATCAAAGCGAGAGAAGGTGGCTTATTTAGCCGTGATTGTTTTTCTTGTTTTAAGTGTTAACATCAATGTGCTAGATTTCATTTGGAACGCCTTCACCGTTACTAACATGTTGCCGTTTCGTTTCTCTTTTATTGCCTCCTTTGTCGTGGTTTTTATGGCTTACAAAGCGTACTTGTTAATGGATCAGGTAACCATGAAAGACGTGTTAGCCATGAGTGGGGCGGTTATTTTATTTCATGTTATGGCGATGCTTGGTGAGCAAGAAAGACCTTATATCGAGTACAGTGCCATCTTAGGTGTGGTCTATGTCACTTTGTTTCTATTCATGTTTCTTCTGAAAAAGAAGCAAGGATTTAAATACGCCATTTTTCTTGTGATTCTAGTTGAGCTCTCTTTTACAACCTATAATGGGGTGAATCAAGTAGGCACCACCGATCGTGTGAACTTTCCAAACGATTACGATGACGTTCAGGCTCTCTTAGAGGCCAGGCAATTATCAGAAACTGACTTTGTTCGAACGGAGTTAGTCAGGCCGCGAACGTTGAACTCACCCTCCCTTTATCGTTTTGATGGTCTTTCCTTCTTCTCTTCTTTGGCAAACGTAAGCGCCACTGAATTTATGGAAGGAATCGGATTAGCAGGTTGGCCAAGAGGGAACCGGTTCACTTATATGGCGACTTCGCCATTGACCAGTGCATTTTTAAACGTACGTTACATGGTGGCGAATGACAGCCATCCCATTGGAGATCATGAGTTGTGGGAGCTCGTTGCTTCAGAGGGAAGTAACCATTTATTTAGAAACAACTACCACCTTCCTTTCGGCTTTATGGTCAATGATACCATCGTCGATTACGTTGGTGATTCTCGCAACCCATTTAATGCTCAAAACGATCTGTTTCGTCTAGCAACGGGGCTTGACAGTGATTTGTTCACGCTCCGTGACATAGTCCACGTGGGTCATCGCGATTACGAAGTGACCCGTGACGGATTTGGAGAATACAGCTTTACGTTGGACGAAGAGGCCGAAGAGGGGATGTTCCGATTTAATTACGAAATGCCGGTAGATGGTCCTTTGTATGTTTACATGAATTTTACTGAGACGAACAATGCACGGGTTGTCGTGGATGGACAGACGCTACAAACTTTTGAAATTAGAAGGTCCTTTATCTTCTCTGCAGGAACCTTTGAAGCAGGTCAGATTGTTTCCATTGAGGCAGATGCAACGGTTGAGCAGGGAACGGGAAGGATTTTTGCTGGTACACTTGATCAGGAATTGTTGGATCAAGGGTTTGATTTATTGTCTGCTGAAACGTTGACGTTGACTGAATTTTCAGATACGAGATTCACCGGAACCATCACGGTAAGCACGCCTCGAATCTTGTATACGTCTTTGCCTTATGCCGGGAATTGGCGTGTCTTTGTTAACGGTGTAGAAGAAGACATTGTGACCATTGGTGGTGCCATGGCTAGTGTTAGGCTGGAAGAAGGAACTCACACGGTGGAGTTTAGATACCACAACACCAGTGTTCATCTTGGAGCCATGGTGAGTCTTGTTTCTTTGATGCTTTATGTCACCCTTTTATGGTTGCACCGCAAAGGCATCGATGTGTTTGAATTTTTCTTTGATCGCTTTTTTAAATCAAAAGAAAGTACAGAGAAGGCAAGCTACTTGTTTTTTGGTGGGATGACCACACTCATCAATTGGTTGGTCTACGTTCTTCATATCCAAGTCTTTGGGTTGTCCATGACTGCCAGTAATGTCATTGCTTGGATTTGGGCGGTGACGTTTGCTTTTGCTGCCAATAAGAGGTGGGTCTTTAAAGATCACGATTGGAAGTCATCCGTTGTGGTGCCACAAGTCGGTGTTTTTCTAAGTGCGCGTCTGGTGACAGGGTTGATTGACATAGTAGGTGTACCTTTGCTCTTCTTTGCTGGTTTAAATCAATCGATTTTAGGCGTTGAAGGCTTTGCAGCTAAAATGGTGATTAGTGTGATTGTCGTTATTTTGAATTACGTGTTAAGTAAGAAATTTGTCTTTAAGTCCAAACCAGTCGTGGAAGGAGCGAGTGTGGATGAGTAAATTGATCTCTTTGATTATTCCTTGCTATAACGAAGAGGAATCCTTTGGCCCTCTTTACGAGGTGCTAGAGTGTATCAGTGAAGAAATGAATCAGAAATACGGGGTTGATTTTGAATTTTTAATGGTTAACGACGGTTCAAAAGATCGTACCCTTGATTTGATTAAAGAAGCTTCAGAAAAAGATCCGCGTGTGAGGTACATTTCCTTCTCTCGTAACTTCGGTAAGGAAGCAGCCGTTTATGCTGGTTTACGCAACTGTGTAGGTGATTATGTGGTCGTTATGGACGCGGATTTACAACATCCACCGGATATGCTGCCTGTCATGTACGAGAGTTTGGTTAACGAAGGCTACGACTTGGCCACGGCTTACCGGGAAAACCGCGCGGGTGAGCCAAAAATCCGCTCCTTTTTTGCTCGCAGCTTTTATAAGTTTATCAACCGCATCGGAAACGTTCAATTAACAAATGGTGCCACGGATTATTCCATGATGCGACGTCAAGTCGTTGATGCGATTTTATCCATGCCGGAATATAACCGCTTCTACAAAGGGATTCATTCGTGGGTTGGATTTGAAACAAAGTGGCTGCCTTATCAAAACATTGAGCGTGCCCACGGGACAACGACCTGGTCTTTTTTTGGATTGCTGAAGTATTCCATGGAGGGGATTCTTTCCTTTTCAACAGCCCCTCTTGTTTTGGCCTCTTTGATGGGAATTTTACTCTTTTTCATCTCCCTCATTATGGTGGGTGTGGTCATTGTCCGGACCATTTTATTCGGTGATCCGGTAGCAGGATTTCCAACGTTAATCAGTGCCATTTGCTTTATTGGTGGCATGCAATTCTTCTGTATTGGAATTTTGGGGCAATACATTTCGAAAATGTATTTGGAAGTGAAAGACCGTCCCGTTTATTTAGTGAAAGAGAGCCGAGTAGGAGAGCGAAGACCGCCAACCTCTACGGACGCCATTTAGAGACGAGAAAAAGCATTCCAGCTTACCGGAATGCTTTTTAAACATAAATTTAGGTGAAAAAATATGAGCGATTTAATAAAAGATAAGTTGGCACTCTTACCGACCGAGCCTGGTTGCTATTTAATGAAATCAAAGTCAGGGGAAGTCATTTATGTCGGGAAAGCCAAATCCCTTAAAAATCGGGTCAAGTCCTACTTTGTGAAAGTTCACAACACACGTACTCAGTTTTTAGTGTCAGAAATTGTAGATTTTGAATACATTGTGACAGGTAGTGAAATTGAAGCCCTTATTTTAGAGATCAATTTGATCAAACAATACGATCCCCGCTTTAATTTGAAGCTAACCGACGATAAAAGTTACCCCTATATTACCTTGACGTCGGAAAGACATCCTCGCTTGATGACCACCCGTAAGGTGAAAAAAGGCAAGGCCAAATACTTTGGCCCTTATCCCAACGTCTATGCTGCTAACGATACGGTACGCCTTCTTAACAAGATTTATCCGCTGAGAAAGTGCAATAAAATTCCGGATAAGGTGTGCTTATACTATCACATTGGTCAATGCCTAGCCCCGTGTGAGAACAACGTTGGGACGGACGATTACGAAGCCTTGACTACCTCGATTACGAAGTTTTTAAAAGGTGACATCTCTGAAGTTAAAAAAGAACTAAACACCAAAATGGAAGAAGCCGCTGGGAAGATGGACTTTGAGCGTGCCGCAGAGTACCGCGACTTGATTACCAGTGTGGAATTAACCGTTGAAAAACAACAAGTGATGTTTGCCGATTTCGAGGATCGAGACGTCTTTGGCTTTGCTGAATTAGATGGCCTCCTTTGTGTGCAAGTCTTCTTTATTCGTAACGGAAAAATCATCGAGCGAGACGTTTCCATTTTCAACCTCATTAACAACGTAGAGGAAGAAGTGACCCGTTTTATTGCTCAATTTTACGACCAAGGTAACGTGATGCCAAAGGAAATTTTCATCTCAGAACAACTGGATAAAGAACTCCTTGATCAATTCTTAGATGCAAAAATCGTCGTTCCTAAAATCGGAAGTAAAAAGAAATTGGTTGACTTAGCGATGAAAAATGCAGCGGTTGCATTAGACGGGCAACAGCAACTGGTCGATCGGAAGATCGAACGGACCGAGGGAGCAATCGCTATTTTAGGCCGCTTGTTGGATATTGATCCGCCACAGCGTATTGAAGCGTATGACAACTCCCATCATGCTGGTCAAGATGCCGTAAGTGCCATGGTCGTCTTCCGCAATGGGAGGCCAGCTAAGAAAGAGTATCGAAAGTACAAAATCAAGCTAGCAGACACAAAAGACGATTACGGCATGATGAAAGAAGTCCTGTACCGCCGCTATTTCAAGGTCCTTAACGAAGACCTGCAACCGGCAGATCTGATCATCGTCGACGGTGGCATCGGCCAAATACGGGTCGCACGGGAAATCTTAGACGAATTAGGCTTCCATGACTTACTGGTCGTTGGCCTGGCGAAAGATGACAAACACCGAACGCGAGCACTGATTGATGGACGCGACGAAAAAGAGATTCCTTTCACTCGTGACGATCGAGTGGCCTTTTCACTGCTGGCTCAGATCCAAGAAGAAGTCCATCGCTTTGTTATTACTTTTCACCGATCTGCTCAGAGTAGTCGCATTCGCTCCTCTATCCTCGATGGCATACCAGGAGTAGGGACCAAACGGAAAGAGAGATTATTGAAAGAATTTAAATCCATCGAGGGGCTATTGGCCGCGACGGATGAGGACTATTTAAAGGCAGGAATCCCGGTTAAATTGGCAAAAGCCATTAAAGAGCAATTAGGTGAGAAAAAGTCGTAAAACAACACGAACCAAAAGCGTAATTTTTCATAAAATATTACTAGATACAATGTTATGCAGTTGTAAGTTGTATCAAGGAGGCAAACATTGCTACCTCATAATCAAGAGGGGGGTAGAAGTACTTGGATAAAAAGCAGTCAATTTTAACAAAGCGTGAGCAAGAAATTTTTGATTTACTTGTTATT
>Ga0131853_10002165_pt1 | contig 35260 bp, 32 predicted proteins | sample TergutLab28metaG_FD_92764 | JGI IMG/M metagenome (GOLD analysis project Ga0131853, IMG submission 92764) | Labiotermes labralis P1 segment gut microbial communities from Petit-Saut dam, French Guiana - Lab288 P1 (version 2) (version 2) | ecosystem: Host-associated > Arthropoda: Insects >... | reverse complement strand
TTACACCACTCGGCGTTGGCTTTTTCTAGCTTGCCTTCTTGGCAAGCGTCGAAAAAACCTCCTTGATTGGCGTAAATCTGCCGCGCCAACTCGACATTGCCCCCTATGAACACAGCTTCTAAGTTTAAAAGAAGGGTGAATGAAATGGGAAAAAATATGAAGACAGGCATTGTTCTTATCATTGTTGGCATTTTTACACTGCCTTTTATTATTGGAGTAGTGCTTCTTCCGCTTGGTATATGGATTGTTGTTCAAGTAAGAAGTGCTAATGAAGTTTTATATAGCGTTTCTCAGTATGATTTGCATCTTGATATTGTGAATGCATTACAACAGGAAGGCTATGAAGTACAAGTCGACAACAACAAAAGGAAGGGACAATCATATGTGCGGATTGAGGGTGTAACATATGCGCGTATTGTGTATAATGGCCCTCCCGGAGCCTTTACGGGCATAATGAGCGACATGGCAACAAATCAGGGAATGATGGAATTATTAGCTGAAAAATTTGATTATGAATACCACGTACAAGGCAATGTAAGTGATAATTATTCCGAAGACCTGTTGGCAATTAGCAACTATAATGGCTTAGTTCATGCTGTAATCGAAGGGGGGGTTATCTCCTCTGGCTCATGCGATGACATCTATACAGAATGGCTAAAAATCCGCAAGATTGTACTTTCAGCGATGGCGTAAAATGCAAATGGTCATGGCAGCGATTCACATAAAGAAAGGATAAATTGTATGCAAAACAGACAAGGTAACACCGCCGGCAACATCAACAATATGGGACTAGTATCCATACAAGACGGCTGGATTTATTTTCTTGGAGTATACAGGGTGCGCGAGGATGGCTCTAGATTCACCGTAATCAATGATGATAATATGGGGCCAAAAGCCTATACAAATGTGGTTGGGGATTGGATGTACTACCAAGATATAATTGCAGGTGGTGGTATCTTCAAAATTCGTGCAGACAAGGATTTTGAAGATTCAAACTCAGGCTGGGAAAAACCTCAACAAATCAACAGCGACCAAAGCGCTAATCTCACTGTTGTAGATGATTGGATTTACTACATCAACAAAGACAAGGGCAGCAAAATCTATAAAATCCACACGGACGGTACAAATAATCAACAATTGAATGGTGATGATAGCGATTTTATCAATATTGTCGATGGCTGGATTTACTATGCAAACTTAGGCGACTCTAACCGAAAGGCCTCAGGTCGCATTTATAAAATGCGTACTGATGGAACCGGAAGACAGAAAATCTCAGACGATGACGGTTGCTTCATTAATGTGGTAGACGGTTGGGTGTATTACGGTAATGCTTCCAAAGGCCATACCCTTTGGAAGATGAAATCCGATGGCAGCGACAACCAGCTGCAAGCAAGCGGAGTACAAGGAAGCTTCTGGAATATCGTGGGTAACCTAGTCTATTGTCGGGTAACGGCAGAAAGCGCTCTTACTAAATTGGAGTTAAACGGTGACCGTGGCTGGACAATAAGGAAAGATGAAACTGTACTTATAAATATTGCGGGAGATTGGATATATTATGCTGATAGCCTAAGTCCACTTTCGAAAATATGTAAAATCCGTACTGATGGTACAGATCATAAGGTTTTGACAGGGTGATTATAGCTCAAATGTGAAAGGATGTTGAGTATGAACACAATTATAGGTAGATGGGAAACATATGATGCAATTGATGGAAAGCTATATTTTGTTTTCGGAAATGATGGAAGTATGGAATCGAATTTGTGGTCTGCTACAGAAATTACTCGCGGTAAGTTCACCTATAAAGATGGGAAGATAACCTTTTATCCCAACGCACAAACTTCTTCAACTGTTGGTGCCGATGTTAGTGGCAACACTTTGATCTTTACCTATCCAGATGGTACAAGGTTTAAATATAATCGCGCCTAAACACACAGCATCAGCTGTTGACTGTAATATACAGTAACGAACTACCCCGCCCCAAGGGGCCGGGTAGTTCATTATTACGGTGGTTTTAATTGAATCGGATGGTGAAAAATGAGTACTTTATCTACTATCAAAAAAATAACCTCCCCTCCCAACCTTCATAAACTATCACATGATGCTCCCGAAATACCAGACTACGTACAAATTGAGTTGAAGGTGAATCGAGCAACAGGGGAAATCTTTGGTTATGACATTATTTTAGGTAAAGTCCTCTCTGTTTCAGAGCTACACAATCAAGCAACCAATGGTAACCCACACGCCCAGTGCGCAATGGGTGACTATTATTCCAGCGAAGGCGAAAAATTCAATCCCCAAAGTGCATTCATGTGGTACGAAAAAGCCGCCATACAAGGCCATGCAAAAGCCCAAGGCTTTGTTGCTTCGTTTTGCGTAAGTGGCTTAGGAACAATTAAGGATGCCGAAAAAGCTGAATACTGGGCAGAGAAATCTGCCCAGCAGGGTAGTCCAACCGGTATGCAAGTACTTGCACATTGCTTTATTCGCAAGGATGATTATGTAAGCGCAATCTACTGGCTAAAGAAAGCAGATGCAGCGGGTCACCCAGGTGCCAAAGAAATGCTGGAGATTGTACAACAATTACAAAACAGGCATACGAAGCACGATGCAGACGATGGTTGTAAAAGTGGCTCCTAATGGGTTGCATCGCATACGGACAACGCTAAAATCTGTCACGCAATCAGCTTTGAGAAAGTATTGCACATGCTTCAAACTATACATAACAACTACCCAGATGCTCTCAACTCTTCAGATATGTTTAAATCAATAGCATCTGATATATTGTGTAACGATGCGGGAGGAGGGGCAATTATCAGTTGGCTGGATATTGCCCTATTTGAGTTAAACGCTCTTCAGCAATTTAAGGCATGTGATGCTAACTATGATAATTCAGCTATATCTAATCTTACAAATGAGTTAGTTGGCGAAGGTGCTTCCATAGACACTACAAAGGAAGTTATTGGTTATACTAATCTCGAAAATCATCGTCGGCAACACATCGCGAAAAACGGCTTAAAGCCGCCAATTTGACCCTCAGTTGTCGACGTGATTTTCTGAGATTCGTAGTACTTATCAATATTGGCGGAATTTTGACAAAGATGGGAGTTCTCTCTAATATCATAAAAACAAAGGGAGGAAATCAAGCCATGGTTAGAAACGCGTCAAAAAACGTAATTGGCATCAACGAAAAAAATCCCCATTATTTCCAATACAAAGGGGAAAATATTTTGCTTATAACTTCTGCCGAGCATTATGGGGCGGTTATAAGTAAAAAGTTCGACTATATAAAATATTTCGACATGTTAGCGGAATATGGGTTGAACTATACCAGGATATACCCGGGTGCGTTTGTGGAGTGCACCGGTAAATGGTCCCCGGAGGACAATATGGCACCGGGGATTGACCTTATTGTGCCGTGGGCAAGGTCGGAAGTCCCTGGCTACCCTGGCGGTGGCAATAAGTTCGACTTAAGTAAATGGGATGCGGAATATTTCGCCCGGCTTTCTGATTTTGTTGAACAAGCGGGTGTGCGCGGCATAATTGTGGAAATATGCTTTTTTAACTGCCAGTATGATGATTTTTGGCAATACTCGCCTTTGCATAAGGATGCCAACATACAAGGCATTGGCGTCTGCGGATATAGGGAGGCCCAGACATTGGATGACGGGCCCCTTGTTAAAGAGCAGCTAAGATATGTAGAGAAAATTATTACGGAAACGAATAAATATGACAACGTAATTTACGAGTTTATCGATGAATCCACATTATTTGAAACGCCATCGCAAAAGGTTTATAAATGGATTGATGCGCTGGTCACAAAAGCGGTTGAAACGGAAGCACAGCTGCCTAAAAAGCACCTGCTGGCACAGCAAATCGAGTTTGGTGTGGATTTTTGCGGCGACGATAGGGTTTCGGTAATCGTTGGGCAGTATATATTGATGGGCGCAAGGCAGGTGGGGGGCGTCCCCGCACTGGAAAATTGCTACTGCTTTAACAAGCCTATAGAAGCGAACGAAACAATCTATGTGGGTTCTAATATATTGGACGAAAATGAATATGACCTTTTGGCATTGTCACGGTTGGAATCATGGGAATTCATGATTGGAGGAGGGGCGGCATTTAACCAATTGAACGGTTATTACACAGTAACCAACCCTTCTGGTGAAAACCAGCTGAATAGGCGAATCCTTAACGGGCTAATGAATCTCCGGACATTTATGGAAGGATTAGACTATATAAAGATGACCAGGGACACAGAAACGGTCCGTAAAATTTCCACAGGTGCACGTTTTAGCATGATTTCGGAACGTGGCCGCCAGTATGCCATGTATATACATCATAGCTTCCCGTCCATCGGTCACTGGGCTGGGTCATTTTATGAGCCCAATTTTGGCAACTACGCACCGGTGATAACCCTAAGGTTGCCCAAAGGTAGTTATAAAGTTGTGTTTATTAAGCCAGAAACCATGGCGGTCATTGAAGAAAAAATTGTGGATGCCGGTGATGGGGATACAAAAATCACATGCCCCTGGTATGACCTAGACATTGCTGTAAAAATCGCTATAAATGGGTAAAGTGTGGCTGGGAAAAAGGCCTTGCTGCCTTATCTCGAAAATCATCGCCGACAACATATCGCGAAAAATGGCTTAAAGCCGCCGGTTTGACCCTCGGTTGTAGATGTGGTTTTCTGAGATTCGTATTATATAACCAATAATCCCAACCCTTGACAATCAAAAATCGACATACTATACTGCGTTCAAATTGAATATTATACCGATTCCAAATAAAAACCTGCCAAAGCTTTGTCAAGTTTTTATTTGGAATCGGTATTACTTGAAATGTAGGTGCCCATAATTGTAGGCAATACAAAGCCTGCAATGCTATGGGATAATAGGGAATCAGGTAATAGCCGTACCCAAAAGCCACCACGGGGTGGTTTTCGGGCATAACGACTATAAAATCCTGAGCAGTCCTGCTGCCGTGTTGACTAGCGGGGTTTCATGTCCATTATATTTGGGGCAGCCATTGAACTAATGTTTGAGAAGGCGAAACCTATATGCGCCATAAGTGCGTATGCAATAATGTCTAAGCCGGAAGACCTGCCTCATTTCTGATGGTACTTTTGCAAAGTACCATCGGCCTGGTGGACTCCACAGAGTATGGGGGCAGTATGGTTATTGTAAAGCGTAGTCTGGTTCGTATTTTACGTTCCGGATAGTCATTGTGCGTATTATGATAAAAATATAAATCCTAACTTAAAGCGATGTGGTTTTGCTTTAAGTTGGGATTTTTTATTTAGAAGCTATGTTCATAGGGTTCAATGTCGCCTTGGCGGTCAGATTTACACCACTCGGCGTTGGCTTTTTCTAGCTTGCCTTTTTGGCAAGCGTCGAAAAAACCTCCTTGATTGGCGTAAATCTGCCGCGCCAACTCGACATTGCCCCCTATGAACACAGCTTCTTATAGTCATTTTCACACCAGGCCTGTTATAGGAGAAATTTAATGAAAGAATTAAGAACTGGCGTAACAACGGGTTTATGTGCCGCAGCCGCGGCAAAAGCTGCAGCAATTACATTATTGTCAGCCAACCCGCCTAGCCATGTTGAGATATCTGCTAAAAACAACAATGTATTAAGTCTTGAAATAATTGATGTAACCCAAGAGAGTAACATGGCCAAATGTGCTGTACAAAAAGATGCCGGAGATGACCCAGATATTACAAATGGGGCCAAGGTTTATGCCGCTGTTTCTAAAACAAGTGCTGCCGGTATAGTAATTGACGGTGGTGAGGGCATTGGCCGGGTAACAAAACCCGGGCTTAAAGTCCCCATTGGCAAGGCAGCAATAAACCCCGTACCCATGGAGATGATAGAGGCGGCAATAAAAGAGGTATGCGGTGTATATGACTATACCGGTGGGATAAAAGTAATCATTTCTATACCTGGCGGGGAAGAAATTGCAAAAAAAACAATGAACCAGCGCCTTGGGATAATTGGCGGGCTGTCCATTCTTGGCACTACCGGCATAGTGGAACCCATGAGCGACAAAGCCATTATAGAAACAATAAAAACAGAAATTGATGTGCTGGTGGCTTCCGGAAAGAAAAATTTGCTTATTACTCCAGGGAATTATGGGCGCGGCTTTGCCCAAAAAGAGCTGGGGCTAGATATTGGCAAGGCCATAAAATGCTCCAATTTTATTGGGGAAACTTTAGACTATGCCTGTGTGAAGGGCATTGAACAAATCTTACTTATTGGCCATGCAGGAAAGTTGGTTAAATTGGCCGGGGGGATAATGAACACTCACTCTGCCATTGCAGATTGCAGGATGGAGATTATTGCGGCCCATTCAGCCATGGCTGGGGCAGGCGGGGAAACAACCCGGCAAATCATGGAATGTGTAACATCAGAAGCAGCTATTGAAATAATGCTTAAGCTGGGCATAAACAGCCATGTGTGGGAAAGTATTGGCGCAAAAATAGGGTTTCATCTTGGCGCAAGGACACAAGGCAGTATTGCCATTGAATATATTGTTTTCACCCAGGATCATGGGGTATTGGTCCAATCGGATACCACACAAAGCGGATACTTCCGTTTACAAGGAGAGTAGCTAATGAGGGGTAAATTATATGGCATTGGTACCGGCCCAGGTGACCCAGAGCTTTTAACAATAAAGGCTGTAAAGACAATAGAAAAATGCGGTGTAATCGCTGTCCCCAAAACAGGAAAGGTTGAAAAAACCGCGTTTTCTATAGTTGAGAAATACCTGGATGGGAAAGAGCTGCTTGAGTGCACGTTTTCAATGGATAAAGACATTGCAACGCGTAAAACAGCCAGGCAAATAGCTGCTGAAGATATAATCCAATATCTTGAAAGGGGAAAGGATGTGGGATTTGTTACCCTTGGCGACCCAACAACTTATTCTACTTACATGTATGTGCATGAAATTGTTGTGGGTATAGGATTTGATGCGGAAATTATCCCTGGGATTACATCCTATACCGCAGCAGCAGCCGCTTTTGGCATTGCACTGTGCGAAGGGGGGGAACCGCTTATGATTATCCCTGCCCGGCATGACGGGGATATTGATGCGTTGCTAAACTATAACGGTAACAAAGTAATCATGAAATCAGGTGAAAACCTTGGCCATGTACTTGAACTTCTTAAAAAACGCGGATATGGAAGCCGGACAAAAATAGCCAGCCGGGTTTCTATGGACAATGAACGGTTATATACAAGCATAGATGATTTCTATAAATCGCCAGCACCAGGATATTTTACTTTGGCAATTGTTAAGGAGACAGAATAAATGGTTTATTTTGTAGGTGCAGGGCCTGGTGATAAGGAGTTAATCACAGTAAAGGGAATGAAAATTCTTGAAGCGGCAGATTGTATAATTTACGCAGGTTCCCTGGTTAATCCAGAGTTGCTGGAATATGCTAAAAAAGATTGTGCGCTATATGACAGTGCCAAAATGACCCTTGAAGAAGTTATTGCAGTTGTGCAAGAAAATGAAAAACGCGGATTGGTAACAGCAAGGCTTCACACAGGTGACCCAAGTATATATGGCGCAATAAGAGAGCAGATCGACCTGCTTGAAGAAAATAATACCCAATATAAAGTCATACCAGGTGTAAGTTCCTTTGCTGGTGCCGCTGCTGCCCTTGGGGCAGAGTATACATTGCCCGGTGTAAGCCAGACGGTGATCCTAACAAGGATGGCCGGCCGTACACCAGTCCCAGAACGGGAAAGCATAACAGAACTTGCAAAAATAGGGGCATCAATGGCGGTTTTTCTTTCTGCCAGTATGCTGGCGGATCTATCGTTGAAGTTAATTGAAGGGGGTTATCCAGGTGATACCCCTGCCGCCATTGTATATAAGGCAACTTGGCCCGACGAAAAAATTATCCGCACAACCATTGACGGATTGGCAGAGGCGGGCAGTGGTATTAGTAAGACGGCTATTATTTTAATCGGTAACTTCCTTGGCGGGGAATATGAGCGCTCCCTGTTATATCACCCTGAGTTTACCCATGGTTACAGGGCAGGGGCAAATAATAATGGATAATGTATTTATCCTCTCCTTCACAGAGAAAGGTAAGCAGCTTGCCGATACCATTGCCTCCAAAATCAACAATGCTACATCGTCCAGGGTTTCTTCACTAAGAAGCTATATCCCAACTGTGTTTGAAACGGGGAATGTGCTTATTTTTATAGGGGCGGTTGGTATTGCGGTCAGGGGTATTGCACCGCACCTAAAGGGTAAATCCACAGATCCTGCAGTTATTGTAATAGATGAAGCAGGGGAATATGTTATCCCCATCCTGTCTGGCCATATTGGTGGTGCAAACCGTTATGCCCAAGAGGTTGCAGCGATAATATGCGCCACACCAATAATAACTACTGCTACAGACACAAGAGGTGTATTTGCAATTGATACCTATGCTTCACAAAAGGGATATACCATTTTAAACCCTGAAGCTATCAAACATGTATCAGCTGCTTTGCTGGATGGGCGTGGTGTGGGTATATTCTCTGACTACGAAATTGTTGGCAATCTTCCGCCCCTTGTATCGCAAAAAGAATCTGGCGATGTTGGTATATGCATAAGCCTGGACAAGCATAAAAAACCATACCCCAAAACATTGCAGCTGGTGCCCAAATGCTTTCATGTAGGAATAGGCGCAAGGAAAAATGCGGATGTGGAAGATTTTTTTGTTGAAACCATAAACAGCTTAGCCATACCGCTGGAAGCCATAGCATCTATATCATCCATAGACATTAAGAAAGAAGAAAAAGGGATTGCGGCCTTATCCAAAAAATACAATATCCCTTTCATGACATACAGCGCAGATGAATTAAACAAAACAACCCACCTATTTAAGCAATCTGATTTTGTTAAAAAAACAACAGGGACAGGAAATGTTTGCGAGGCAGCTGCATATTTGTCCTCAAAAGAAGGGCTGCTTGTACTGAATAAAACAGCAAAAGATGGGGTAACTATTGCAATAGCAAAAGAGCCGTGGCATGTATCTTTTGAACCGTAATTTGGAGGTATAACGTGAAATTATACGCAATAGGCCTAGGCCCTGGTGACAAAGATTATCTTGCCCCAAAGGCCCAAAAAGCCATACAAGAATGTGATGTTGTAGTTGGCTATACCGGCTATATATCCCTTATCCCTGGGCTTATACACGGCAAAGAAGTTATTTCAACAGGGATGATGGGAGAAGCCCAGCGGTGTGAATCCGCCATAAGTGAAGCCCTTAACGGAAAACAAGTATGTGTTGTTTCCAGTGGTGACGCAGGAATTTACGGCATGGCAGGGCTGCTTTACCAGTTGGGGGAAAATCATCCGGAAATTGATATAGAAGTTATACCTGGCATTACAGCCGCAACTTCCGCAGCTTCAATATTAGGTTCGCCCCTAACAAATGACTTTGCGGTTATCAGCTTAAGTGATTTGCTTACACCTTGGGGTGTTATAGAAAAAAGACTTGATGCCTGTGCCGCGGCAGATATGGTTATCTGTCTTTATAACCCCCAAAGCAAAAAAAGAAGTGATTATCTTCAGCGGGCCTGTTCTATTGCCTTAAGGCATAAGCCGTTAGATACCAAATGCGGATATGTACGCAATGCTTTTAGGGGAAGCGATACATATAGCCATATATGTACCCTTGAAGAGCTGGCGGAAGCAAATGTGGATATGTTTACGACTGTAATCATGGGCAATTCCTGTACAAAAATCATTAATGGAAAATTGGTAACCACCAGGGGCTACAAAATATGAAAGTATTAATATTTGGCGGGACTACTGAGGGGCGCAAGCTGGCAGCGGCTATGTCAGCGGCGGGGATTGATATTACACTGTCGGTTGCAACAGAATATGGCAAGAACATTGCGTCAAAGGAAACAATACAAGTCTGCGAAAACAGGCTTTCAGAAGAAGGCATGATTGATTTATTAATTAGTGGTTCTTTTGACCATGTAATTGACGCAACCCACCCTTATGCTGTTTTAGTTACAAAAAATATACAATCAGCATGTAAAAAAACTAAAGCAGAATATCTGCGGCTTAAAAGACCTGAAGGTATGCCTGTCCCTGGCGTAATTTATGTACCAGATATGTCCGCCGCTGTGGACATATTGCGCAAGACCAATGAAAAAGTACTTTTGACTATAGGCAGCAAGGATTTAGAGCCATTTACCCATATAAACAATTTTGCCAACCGGTTGTATATACGCATATTGCCAATGGTAGATTCTTTGGAAAAAGCCCTTGCCCATGGCTTTCTTGGTGGGAATATTATATGTATGCAAGGCCCTTTTGACTTAGAAATGAACATTGCAATGCTTAAAATGACCGGGGCAAAATACTTAGTAACAAAGGATTCTGGCGATGCAGGCGGGTTTGAAGATAAAGTATCTGCGGCTTTAAGGGCCGGTTGTGAAGTGATTGCCATATCACGCCCAGTTCAGGAGGATGGCCTTACGCTGGATGAAATCCTGGGGTGTTTCAATATAAATATGCCCCAGCAGGCTGACGATGATACTAATCTCGAAAATCATCGTCGGCAACACATCGCGAAAAACGGCTTAAAGCCGCCGATTTTCCGCTCGGTTGTCGACGTGATTTTCGGAGATTCGTATGAATTGCAGGAATCTGACCGCCAAGCCAGCGCCAAACCCAATGAATGTAGCGTATCAGCCTTTTTCCCTTTGTTTATTGATATCTGCAACAGGAAGGTGCTAGTAGTCGGGGGTGGCAAAATTGCAGAGCGGCGTGTAAAAACATTACTCTCCTTTGGGGCTGGCATAACTGTTATAGCAGCAGAACCTTCGGAATATATTGAATGCCTGGCCTCACAAGGAAAGGTGAATTTATACAGAAGAAAATATCAGCCAGGAGAGATAGCTGCCATTAGTCCCTTTTTTGTAATCACCGCAACAGATAAACGGCAAGTTAACCACGATGTAATGGTAGAAGCCGCAAGCTTTGGCGTCCCAGTGTCAGTTGCGGATTGCCGAAGCGAATGTACATGCTACTTCCCAGCTATTGCTGAAGATAATAATTACATTGCTGGTATTGTGTCAAAAAACGGAAACCACACAGGAGTAAAACATATGGCGGAAAAAATAAGGGGGTTGCTTAGCACATGACTAAAGTAATAAAAATAGGCAGCCGCGACAGCGCTTTAGCTATAAAGCAAGCAGAGATTGTTATCGCCTCTGCCAAAGCAGAAAATCCGTCATTTGAATATGAAATTGTTTTGATTAAAACCACAGGGGACAAAATCCTAGACAGGCAGCTAGATACTATAGGCGGTAAGGGGTTATTTATAAAGGAATTGGAGCAAGCCCTTTATGACGGAAGTATCGATATCGCAGTACACAGTTATAAAGACATGCCCCACGAAGAAACACCCGGCCTGCCCATTGTAGCGCTTTCTAGGAGAGACTCCCCTTATGACGCGCTTATTTTACCTGAAGGGGCAGCAGAAATTGATAATACAAAGCCAATAGGCTCTTCCAGCAAAAGACGCACAATTCAGTTTAGCAAACTTTACCCTGGCATTGAAACAAAGCCGATACGCGGCAATGTGCTGACCCGCTTGTCAAAACTTGATAATGGTGATTACTCCGCACTAATACTTGCCCAGGCTGGGCTTAATAGGTTAAACCTGCAAAATAGAATTTCACATATATTTACTGTTGATGAAATAATCCCGTCAGCTTCCCAGGGGATTTTGGCGGTACAGGGCAGACAAGGCGAGGATTATGCTTATTTAAGCAGCTTCCACAACCGGGATTCTGAAATTGCGTCAAAGGCAGAGCGGCAATATATAAAAACATTGGATGGTGGCTGCACTGCGCCAATTGCGGCATATGCGGAGCTAGATGGTTGTGAACTAATGCTTACAGGGATGTATGTCGACGCCTATGGCAATATAGAAATAGGCAAAATAAGCGGCAATGCTGATAAAGCAGAGTTTTTGGGCGAAGGTTTAGCAAAACAATTGAAATCGAGGGTTGAAAACAAATGATGGTTTCATTAGTAGGGGCAGGCCCAGGTGACAAGGGGCTTCTAACGCTTAAAGGAGCAGAGCGTATAAGCGCCGCAGATACAGTACTTTATGACAGATTTGTAAGTGCAGATGTCCTTGCGATGATACCTGCGTCTGCAGAAAAAATAAATGTAGGCAAAACAGCCGGGAGCCACCCCATACCACAAGAAGAAATTAATCAATTGCTGCTAGAAAAAGCACAGCAGGGCCTTAATGTGGTTAGGCTAAAGGGCGGTGACCCTTTTGTTTTTGGGCGTGGCGGCGAGGAGTTGAAGCTTCTTGCCGAAAATAATATTCCCTTTGAAGTAATACCCGGGATAACCTCTGCTATTGCAGGGGCTGCTTATGCAGGGATACCCATAACACATAGGGAATATGCGTCTTCTTTTCATGTGATAACTGGCCACGGTAAAAATAATGAAAATCCCAATATTGATTATGAAGCACTTGTGCGCACAAAGGGTACACTGGTTTTTATGATGGGGGTGGGGGCAATAGAGGATATTTGCCTGGGGTGTATTGCAGGTGGCATAAACAAGGGCATGCCAGCCGCCATTGTACAAAATGCCACCACAGGTATGCAGCGTAAGTTTGTAGGAACAGTGGAGACTTTGCCCCAGATAGCCCGTGAAAATAATGTGGAGTCACCAGCTGTTATTATCATCGGCAATGTGTGTGTACTATCAGGTAACTATGACTGGTTTAGCAAGAAGCCCTTATTGGGCAAGGAGATTATTGTTGCCCGGGCAAAGCCTGGGGTATCAAAGTTGTCAAACAGTCTAAGGGAACTTGGGTGCCATGTAATAGAGATGCCGCCGGCAAAAATCATACCGGATACCTCTCCGGGCTGCTATTTAGAAAAAGCTGTTGCGGATATTGATTCATATAAATGGCTAGTTTTTACAAGCAGTACTGGTGTTGCAGTATTTTTTGATTATTTGATTGAAATTGGGTTTGATTTTAGATTATTGCATCACTTGAAAATTGCCTGTGTCGGAACCGAAACAGAGAAAGAGCTGGGGCTGCGGGGTATAAAAGCAGCCTTTTGTCCGCAGGAATACAATGGTGCTGCATTGGCCGAGGGGTTAATAAGCCTGGTTGAAAATAGTGACAGATTATTAATAGCCCGTGCAAAAGATGGTGCAGAAGATTTAACAAGGATATTGGCAGATTCAAATATAGCATTTGATGATATTGCCATATATAAGCAGTGGCGCAGCCCTGGTATGATAGAAGGCATAAATACAAATATTGCGGCGTTTACCAGCTCATCATCTGTAGAATGGTTTGTGCAATCTGTATCCAATACTAATATAAATGCCATTTGCATTGGGGGGCGGACTGCCAAAGCAGCAAAATCTTACGGAATGACGGTTCATATATCGGCAGAGGCCACTGTAAACAGCATGGTCAATAAAATTATGGAGTTGTATGCCCATGAATAATTCAATATTTACAAGAACCAGACGGCTGCGCGGTAATGAGACGATACGGCGGCTGGCTCGTGAAACACGTATTTCTCCTGATTCCCTAATATACCCACTATTTATACGCGAAGGCAATGGAATAGAAGAAGCCCTGCCTTCACTTCCAGGGCAAGTAAGGTATAGCCCCGATACAGTGGCAAAGGGTGTTGAGGCGGCATTGAACGCAGGCGTCCGTTCATTCTTGCTTTTTGGTATCCCAAATGCAAAAGATGAAAATGGGACAGGGGCATATGACGACAGCGGTGTTGTCCAGCAATCACTAAGAAATTTGAAGGCGGCATTTGGCAGCGGCGCATATTTGATTACAGATGTATGCCTGTGTGAATATACATCTCATGGCCACTGCGGCTTGGTCAAAAACGAAAGAATTGATAATGACAGTACATTGCCATTGCTGGGCAAAGTGGCATTGTCCCATATCCAGGCTGGAAGTGATATGGTAGCACCTTCGGGTATGATGGATGGAACTGTTGCCGCACTGCGGGAAGCTGTGGATGCCCATGGGTTTAAAGAAACCCCTATTATGAGTTATGCGGCAAAGTATGCGTCTGCGTTTTATGGGCCATTTAGGGATGCGGCTGGCTCTGCCCCGCAATTTGGGGATAGAAAGACCTACCAAATGGATTATCACAATGCAAAAGAGGCATTAAACCGTATACATGCAGATGTAGGCGAAGGTGCGGACATAATAATCGTGAAGCCAGCACTATCCTATTTAGATATTGTATCCAAAGCACGGGAGCAAGTGCATGTACCTATAGCGGCTTACAATGTAAGCGGCGAATACGCAATGGTAAAGGCCGCTGCCGCTTCTGGATTTATAGATGAATATGGCATTATGTGCGAAAGCGCAGCGGGTATTTTCCGGGCAGGTGCTGATATTTTGATTACCTACTTTGCAAAAGAACTTGCACAAGGGATAAAAAAAGGGGATATATAGTCGTTATGCCCGAAAACCAACCCGAGGTGGCGAGGATTTTTGGTGCAAGACAAGGAAGTGCCGACAACGCGGGCCAAGAAGGCCCGCTAGGAGGTACTGACGCAGGATTGCGCCAAAAAGACCGACACATCGGGTTGGTTTTCGGGCATAACGACTATAGGATAACCCCCTTAAAAATATGAAAGGCAGTGGTGAAATATGAAAGGTGTACTATTAATTGCGCACGGAAGCAGAGCAACGGAAACAGAGGCGGCATTTGAGGCTATCCAATCCATGGTAAAGGCAAAACTGCCAGGTAAAGCAATTGAGATTGCATTCATGGGCAACTCTGAAAGAACTGTTGAAAAAGGCATATGTTCTTTGGCGGAAAAAGGAATCGCTGAGATTAAAGTAGTGCCTTATTTCTTATTTATGGGGATACACATGAAAGAAGATATCCCTGGACTTGTGGCCAAATATGCGGAAAAATACCCCCAAATTGCTATCACTATGGGCGGGCACCTGGGTATTGATGAAAGGCTTGCAGACATTCTTGTTGATAGAATAAATGGGTAAGAAGTTGTATTCAGCTTCTAAGTCAGCTTTAAAGCTTTATATCATTGGCTTTGGCCCAGGCAGTGACGCAATGCTTACAGACAAGGCAAAAGATGTGATAAAAGCCTCATGCCGCGTCTTCAACACCAGGGAGATGCCCTTAAAATCCTTGTTTGCCGAACTTGATAAAAACCAGGACAGTATCATTGCTGTGCTTGTAAGCGGTGACTGTGGCTTTTACAGCGTAACAAAAACAATAATAAAGGATTTTAGTGGCCGCTATGATATAGAGGTAATACCGGGTATTGGCAGCATCCCATACTTTAGCGCAAAGATTAAAATCCCTTATGATGACGCGGTTATGATTAGCCTCCACGGACGGGAGGGTAACATAGCCGCGCAGGTGGCCTATAATAAGAAGGTTTTTACATTAACAGGTGGCACAAACACTGTTAGTGAAATTTGTCATACCCTTTGTTGCTGCGGGCTGGGTGATATTGCTGTCTGTGTGGGGGAGCGTCTTTCCTACCCTGAAGAAAGAATCATCCATAGCAAGGCTAATGAGCTTAAGAATGCTGTTTTTGATGATTTATCTGTTATTTATATAGAAAACCCCATGGCTGTAACACCTAGCATACCTTTATGCGACAGTGATTTCATACGTGGTGACATACCTATGACAAAAGAAGAAGTACGATGGCTGTCACTGCAAAAATTAACCATTGTACCATCAGACACTGTGTTTGACATAGGTGCCGGTACAGGCTCTGTGTCTGTAGAAATGGCTAGGAGGGCAACCAATGGCAAGGTTTATGCTATAGAGGTTAAAGAGGATGCATGTGCCCTTGTGAAGGAAAATATAGCAAAACACGGCGCTTATAATACCCATGTTGTGTGTGGGATGGCGCCAGATGTCCTTGATGGATTGGCCATACCAAGCAAAGCCTTTATTGGCGGCAGTTGCGGCAACATGGACAGTATATTAGAAAAATTGGTTTCCCTTAACCCCAAAATAAAAATAACCGCCAATGCCATAACACTTCAGACATTGGGGGAAATAACAAGTGGATTTAAAAAGCATGGGATTGGCAACGCAGACATTATTTGTGTAAATATAGCAAAGGCAAAAAAAGTTGGGGGATATGACATGATGATGGCGCAAAACCCTGTATACATTGTTACCGGAACCGCAGGCCACAAAGATGAGTAAGGGGATAATGATAGCTGGTACAGGCAGCGGCTGCGGTAAAACTACCATTACATGTGCCATACTTGCCGCCCTTGTATCCCTGCGGAACAGCACAATGGCTTTTAAATGCGGCCCAGACTATATTGACCCCATGTTTCATAAAAAAGCTGCCGGGGTTAACTCCCGCAATCTTGATGTGTTTCTTATGGGGGAAAAGGGTGTGACGCAAAGCCTTTTGCGCCATGCAGCCGGTAAAGATATTGTTGTGATTGAGGGTGTAATGGGTATTTATGATGGGCAGGCAAGCGGCAGTTACGCTTCATCCAATCATGTTTCTGTCCTTACAGGCACACCTGTTATTTTGGTTGTTAATCCAAAGGGTATGGCTTTGTCTGTATGTGCGGCGGTAAAGGGCTTTTTGGACTTTGAGCGTAATAATATTTGCGGGATTATACTTAACAATGTGTCGGAAGCTATGTTTCATTTTTATAAGCAGATGATTGAAGAGCGGTTAGGGGTTTGTGTATTAGGTTTTATGCCCAATATCCCGGAAGGGCAAATAGAATCCCGTCATCTGGGGTTGGTAGCGCCAGATGAAATTGCGGATATAAAAAAGAAAATTGATATATTAAAGGAATATGCTTTAAAGTGCATTGATTTTGATAGGCTCATTAAAATAGCAGGAAGTGCACAGTACATTGATGATGGGTTAATTAGTGCGCCCAGTGAAAATAAAAATATCAAGATTTGCATTGCCCGTGATGAAGTATTTTGCTTTTCCTATGAAGACAATCATGATTTGTTAATGGAAATGGGGGCGGAAATTCATTATTTTTCGCCTATCCATGACAGTGAATTGCCCCATGACGCTGATGGGTTAATCTTGTGGGGGGGCTATCCAGAGCTGCAAGGTGCAAAACTTGAAAATAATATATCCATGAAGCAAAGCCTAACACAGGCTATAAAAGCGGGCCTTCCTGTATATGCAGAGGGGGGAGGGTTTATATATTTGCAGCAGCGCTTGACAGACTTGCAATGCAACAGCTATGAAATGCTTGGCATTCTGCCTGGAAATGTGATGATGACCCCGCGGCTTCAAAGTTTTGGTTACTATGAAATAACAGCAAAGCAGGACAATCTTCTGTGCAAAGCCGGGGAAAAAGCTAATGCCCATTTTTACCGCCGTTCTGCCAGTGATTGTGAAGGCAGCAGTTTTGTGGCCGAAAAGCCAAGTGGTAAAACCTTCCCTTGCATTGTCGCGGAGGGTAATATATTGGCAGGATATCAACATCTGCATTTTATGGGCAACCCAGAATTTGCAAGGAATTTTTATTCTGCATGTACCGGGTACAAAAAAAAGGAGGGAATCCACATGCATTTAATCACAAGCCCAATGGAGATAGAAAAAAGAAGCCTTGAAATAATAGATGCTGAACTAACGGGCAGGACATTTGACCCACACAATATTAATGTAATAAAGCGTGTAATACACACCACTGCCGATTTTGATTATATGGATAACCTAGTATTTTCTGATAATGCAGTAGAAATAGCAAAAAAATTGTTATTAGACCATGCAAATATTGTAACCGATACCCAAATGGTAAAAGCCGGGGTTAATAAGAAGGCAATTGCCAACCTTGGCTGCGGACTTCACTGTTTTATTGATGCGCCGGAAGTGGCCGAAGCAGCACGGGCAACAGGCATGACACGGGCGCGGTCAGCTGTTGACCAGGCAGCAGAAACCCTTGAAAGCCCTGTTATTTTTGTTGTAGGCAATGCACCTACGGCGCTGATAAGATTGCACGAGCTTATAATAAGCCAATCTTTTTTACCGGATTTTATTATTGCTGTGCCTGTAGGGTTTGTTAACGTGGTGGAGTCAAAAGAGCTGATTTTGGGGCTTGATATCCCATATATAGTGTCAAAAGGGCGTAAAGGCGGAAGCAATGTAGCAGCAGCTATTTGCAATGCCCTATTATATGATGTTGTGGAAAGGCCAGCTTTATAGTTATAAAAAGGGGATGGTTTTATGTATAGGGTAAAAAGACAGGAAGACCTTAACGACAATTACAAACTTATGGCCTATATGGTAAGGCGGGTGCTGGAGGATGACCCAGATGTTGTTGCAAGCCTTGCGAATATATCTGCCGTGATAAACGGATACATGGATAAAATAAATTGGGTAGGTTTTTATCTTATGAAGGGTGGCGGACTTGTGCTTGGGCCATTTCAAGGTTTGCCTGCCTGTATTAGGATACAGGTAGGTAAGGGGGTATGCGGTACCGCAGTAGCCGAAGGGAAAACCCAAGTCGTTGCTGATGTAAGCAAGTTTCCAGGGCATATAGCTTGTGACTCCGCATCTAAATCAGAAATTGTTATACCTATTTATAAAAACGGTGAAGTGTTTGGTGTTTTGGATGTTGACAGCCCGGTGCTTAACCGGTTTGGGGAATTGGAAGTAAAGTATTTGTCTGAGGTTTGCGCGCATATAGAGAAAATAATGAAAATAGATGATGTGCTGCCTGTGTAAATAGAGGACAATTGAAGTTGTATTCATAGTGGTAATGTTGGCTGCAAAGCAGCGCAGAGCCTTATGAATGCTGTTTCTTAAATATTCATAAAAAATAGGTGCCGGAGGATTTTTATATCGCTTCGGGTAAAAGGGAAGTTGGGTGAAATTCCCACGCGGTCCCGCCGCTGTAATGTGGAGTTCGTTCATATATGTCACTGGGTTAACCGGGAAGGCTGAACGGATGATGATGCGAAGCCAGAATACCTGCCTATTTTTTGTACCAAAGGAATCTACGAGAGATAGAGGAGGTACAGCCATGAACAGGCCCCCATAATAGGTGCCTCTAATTGCTTATGCCTTTAGAGGTGCCTTTTTATTATCTTGCCCAAAACGGGCTTATTAATACTAATCTCGAAAATCATCGTCGGCAACGCATCGCAAAAAACGGCTTAAAGCCGCCGATTTTTCGCTTGGTTGTCGACGTGATTTTCAGAGATTCGTATAAGGAGACTTGAAATGAAAAAATCAAAACTTATTTTACTTGTTGCGGTTGCAATCTGCTTTGCACTAATTATTTCAGCATGTACAAGTGAAAGTACCGAACCGGCAATCCAACAGGTAGATGAAACCACCCCCGCGCCAATAGAAGAAGAGTCTGCACCCCCTGAAGTTGAAGAAGAGGAAGAGGAGGATATTGAAGAGGAAGAAGAGTATATACCCCACTTCCCGGTAGAGATTGTCACATTCAATTTCGAAGGTGATGAAATTGTGACTATATATGAAAGCGCGCCGGAGCGTGTTCTTGCAGTTTACCAAGGCTCTATTGAAACAATGATTGCCCTTGGCCTTGAGCATCACGTAATAGCAGCCTTTGGGCTTGACAATGAGCTTAGGCCCGAATGGCTTCCTGCCCTTGAAATCATGAATTATGATGACAGTGTGTTTGCCCCTGAAAGGGAAACAGTAATAATGCTGGCACCTGACATGATATTTAGCTGGGGGTCAATTTTTGGCACAAGGCTGGGTGATGTGTATTACTGGATTGAAACAGGTACAAATACTTATATCAATACCAACACACGCCGCGGCGGCCACCCCCGTACAGTAGAAAACGAATTTACAGACCTTTTAAATATTGGCAGGATATTTAATGTAGAGTACCGCGCACAAATAATTGTTGATGAAATGCAAGCCGAAATTGATGCCGCCCTTGCGCTGGCAGCGGGGATGGATACCCAAAGGGTAGTTGTTATAGAGTTTAGAGGTGATGGTACTATTGCCAACTACCCCCCTTCTCAGCTAGCTGGAAACATGGTAGAACGCCTTGGGGGTGAACTTGCTATTACAGATGTCACAACAATAGGATACGAAGACCTGCTTGCTGTTGACCCAGATGTTATTTTTGTTATTTATATGGAGCGTGTAGGCGCACATGATGACACTGGTGTTGATGATGTTGTGCAAACTGTGTTAGACAACCCTGCACTTGGCTCGTTAAGCGCGGTTCAAAACGGGCGCGTACACTCTGTACAATTGGGCGAGGTTTTTGCAAGTGCGGTGCGGACACTGGATGGCATACGTTCTTTTGCCCATGGTATGTATCCAGAGCTTGCTTATTAATATCATGGATGTGACAAGCAAAGGATTATTTAAGGGGACTGCTGTCCATGTGATTGTAACTTTTACCTTGCTGGCAGTACTTGTGTTGTCTGTTATTGTTGCAGTTACATTTGGCACGGTTTCCATCCCGTTTGTGGATGTATACAGGGTAATCCTGCAAGGCATTACAGGAAACAGAGATGAAGCATATAGGCGGATTCATGACATTGTGTGGCTAATCCGCCTTCCACGCCTCATACTTGCAATAGCAGTTGGCGCATCCCTTTCCATTTGCGGGCTTGCAATGCAGGCTATTGTAAAAAACCCTTTGGCAGACCCTTTTATCCTTGGGGTATCTTCTGGGGCATATGCTGGGGTTGCCATGGCAATTTTATTGAATGTGGGGCTCTTTTTTGGCGTTCATTCCATTGGTGTTATGGGGTTTATTGGGGCTTTTACTGCTTCAATGACAGTTGTATTTCTTGCCAATGTTGGCGGTAAGGCAAACCCGGTCAAGCTTATCTTGGCCGGGACTGCCGTTGGCGCGGTCAGCTCTGCATTTTCCAACTTTCTTATTTATTTCAACACAGAGGCCCACCGGCTTCAAGAGCTTGTTTCCTGGACAATGGGCAGCCTTGGCCGGGCAACATGGAGCCTTAATGCTGTGGTGATGAGTGTAATGCTTACAGGGTTTATCTTTTTTTGGAGCCAGCACAGAAGGCTTAACCTTATGCTTTTGGGTGATGAAGCGGCTATTACATTGGGTGCGGATTTGCATAAATGGCGCATTCTTTATTTGCTTGTGTCATCACTTATGGTTGGGTTTGCTGTGTTTTCCTCTGGTATGATTGGCTTTGTAGGCCTTGTTATACCCCATGCGGTGCGCATGATGTTTGGTGTTGACCACAAGAAACTGATACCCCTTTGTGCGCTGGTCGGTGCTATTTTTCTTATATGGGCTGATGTGCTTGCCAGGATTTTAATAACCGGTGCAGAACTTCCTATCGGGATATTAACATCCATGATTGGTGCGCCATGCTTTATTTATCTTATGGCACGTAAAAAGTATGGTTTTGGAGGCTCGGGCTAATGGATGTGTGCACAAAAAATATAAAAGCTGCACTGGGCGGGACCGAAATTATTAGAGGTATAAACCTAGCGGCAAAAAAGCATGAATTTGTAGGGATTATTGGGCCAAACGGAAGTGGAAAAAGTACTTTGCTAAAATGTATTTACAGGGTACTGCGCCCTACCAGCGGCGCGGTGTTGATAGATGGCAAGGAGCTTACAAAATATTCTGTACGGGAGTCTGCAAAAAAAATGGCTGTTCTTGCCCAGCATGCCACTATTTCTTTTGATTTTACTGTGCTGGAGATTGTGCTAATGGGGCGTACCCCCCACAAAGCCGCACTGGAAAGAGATAATGCTGACGATTACCGCATTGCCCGGGAAGCACTGGAAACCGTCGAGCTTACAGGTTTTGAAAACCGCATATATACAACTTTGTCTGGAGGGGAGCGCCAGCGTGTAATGCTTGCCCAAGCCTTGGCCCAGCAGACCCCTTGCCTTATTTTGGACGAGCCTACAAATCACCTTGACATTAAGTATCAGCTGCAAACAATGCGCATTATTAAAAAGCAGGAGTTTACCATAATTGCCGCAATCCATGACCTTAATATAGCGGCAATGTATTGTGACCGGCTTTATGTAGTAAACAATGGCAGTATTGCCGCAGAAGGTACACCGGCAGAGGTTTTGACCCCAAAGCTGATACATGAAGTATATGGGGTTGATGCGCGGGTGATAGACGATGACACAGGACATATTCATATTGCCTATGCGCGAATGTGAGGGGGATAATTTTGAAGCGAATTGCTATGCTAAACTGCCGTAAGGCAGACGAGGTTTGTGCTGGTGCAAGCTGTATGTCCGCATTTTATGATAGAAGGGCATCTTTTGCTGCTTATGGCAGTGAAGAATTATGTATTACCGCATTTATGCGGTGTAATGGGTGCGCCAGAGAGCATGAGGAAGGGCTGCAGGAAAAAGTTGAGCGGGTTATACGGATAAAAACAGATGTAGTTCACATTGGTATATGCGCAAACAGCTATAAAAATGGAGGCGAATGCGAAAATATTACAAGGATCGCATCCATATTTAGTGATGCTGGGATAGAAGTCGTGCGTGGTACCCATTAGGGCTTCTATCAACAGGTTAAGGATTCTTGTGAAAACTAATACTAGGGTGTGTTCAGTAATTCGATTTCGGCAGATTTTCGCGCAGATTTTTTGCCAATCGAGGAGGTATTGACGCAGCTTGCCCAAAGGCAAGCAAGGAAATGCCGAGGTCAAGTGGCGGAAAATCTGCCGAAAAGATGCTGAAAGCGAATTTCCGAACACGCCCTAATCTCTGAAAATCACGTCAACAACCGAGGGTCAAATCGGTGGCTTTAAGCTAGAAAAAGCCGACGCAGAGTGGCGTAAATCTGACCGCCAAAGCGACATTGAACCCTATCAACATAGCTTCTGAGATTAGTATGACGATGATTTTCGAGGTTTGTATTAGTTAGGCGCTTTCATCTGCTTTATTTTCATAATGATGAAAGCCAATATTGCCAGAAGGGATAAGCCATATATCACCATGAAAACCGTGAAAAACATGCCGTTAGGGTTTCCTGTTTGAGGGTTTTCTCGCCCATGGATGATCACGGTATCATCATCTTCGCTAGTTTGCGGCAGCGGCGTTTCAGCTGGTGTGGGTGTTTCCAATGTTAGGGGCGGTGGCGTGGGGGGTATTGTAGTTGTATCCGCCGGCGCTGGTGACGTGTATGGCGGTGTAACCACATTTGGCCGTGGGTGAAGCGGTGTCGCGGCTGGTGGCTGGGGCGATGGTGATGTGACTGGCGGCGTAGTTATATCTGGCGTATAGGGTGGTATAAATGGCGGCGTGGTTGTACCCGGCAATGGGGATGAAGGCGGTGATACTTGAGGAGCTACGCGCCAAATTGCTACAAATGCTACATTGCTTTCTGGCATATTAAAATAGTACCCTGGTGGCAATAACCCTGTAACAGCACCTGCCTGCGGGATGTCTGGGGGGGCGAATGTGCTGCCATAAGGTATGCGCGCCCAGCCTAAAAACTCCCATCCGCTGGGGCTTGTACCATGATTTAAAGCAATTGTATCCCCTGCTGTGTGCACCCCGCCTGGTGTTTGGCCTGCAATTGGCATAGGCACATTTTCAGGATAATTGCTTATTGTTAGCTGGTACTCGCTATTTGGGTATATCCACACTGCAATAACATTTATATATGGCGTTCCGTTTATATTTATAAACTCCATTGCGTCTGATATTGCTGTATTTCCGCTAAATGTATGCTCTACATAGTTTGCTGCCGGATAAGATTGTGTATTAATCATTACTTGCCAATGGCTGAATACTAAGTCCGGGTTTGGATGTGTTGGGTTGGGTGGCATGGCAGCCGTACCACCCTCTGGTACATTTAGGCTTGTATAAATATCACTGCTGGAGTTGTTTGTGTCAAATCTTACATTGGTTGCCCATTGGGCAAAGAGTCTTTCATTATCCTGGCGCCCGGCATTGCGGGAGCGGGTCATTGGGGTCCCAATTCCGTATACAATACCTGTATTGTCCCTTAGGCCGTTTATATGGGTGTTCCATTCAACAAAATCCCAGTTGCTGCGGGTTGGGGCGTTTGAAATTGTCCCCTGGCTTAAAGTGTCATGGACATTAATAGTTGATGCCCAAGTAGGGCCGGGCGGCCCCAAGTTTGGGGTTATGATTCCGCCATTGGCATCAAATAAAAGATTTGCATGCCACTGAGCATAGGCAATAGTTGGCCGTGCCAATATAGAGCCTACATCTATGACTGCGCTGCCCACGCCGCCTGCTATGCGGTCGCTCCAGCCAGCAAACTGAAAGTTGCCCCAGACAGGAGGGTTTATATAATTATTGGAGGTAAAATGGTTTGGGGTAATGGGTTGGCCAGATATAAACATATAATTAGATTCCCTATATTCGAAGGGGATAACATGCCATGGCGCAATCCCAGGGTGGAAAGTTAATGTTGTTGACCACTGGCCATAAAGCGTCCTAGGGCCTGTAGTTATTACAGTATCGGCGTGATACCAATCCCCAGAGCCATCCCGGGCTGTGTTCCAGCCAAATACAAAGTGGAATGGGGTAATGGGGTTGTATAAATATTGGAGTATACCGCCCTGGGGAGACCTAAAATTATGCATCTCTGGAAAGTGCGGCGAGTTTGCGCTTAAAAAATCTGGCGCATTTGGGTGCAGGTGATTATTAATAAATGAGTTGCCAAGCAGTACCTGCGTCCGGTGGCCTGGTATTGGTATATCTGTAGCCGTGTTTACCCCCAGGATGAGATCATTCTCTATTGGTATATTCATGCCAGTGCTGCGGTTGTCGTTAAACACTACGGTTACGCCCCACCTTACATAAATAGTAATTGAGTTGCCTGCCATCATACCGGCAGTTATTGGAGTGGATGCATTAAACAACTGGCCTAGTCCATCTGGGGCAGTGTTCCATGCCACAGTAGCTGGGGGAATAAAGTAACCTGGGCGCGTTGCCTGGTTTCTTGCATTAATAAGGTTGTAAGGCATTGCAGCCGCAGCTGCCCCTACACAAAGAGAGCTACTGATGATAGAACTCATATAATCAAAACTAAACCCAAGAGGTAAAGGTCTGGAATGAGGAAAACCGGCAACATTATTAGTCCCGCCATTAAAATCTATAACTACATTTACATAGGTTAACCACTGGGCATATAAATCTATATCATCGTTTACAACTGTGTTGCGTGTAAATCGGGTACCGCTGCCGTCTTGGTAGGGGTACCAGCCAACAAATATAAAGCCATCTCTTTCTGGTATCGGCGGCATGTTTATGCCATTGGTATTGGCAACTGTCCCGGTTACTGGTACATCCACACTGCGAGATGCATTACCTGTTGGCCATTGCCCGTTATTTACATTAAATGTGACCCGCATATCCTGGCGGGGTATCCATCTTGCATACCATGTGGTACTGGCATCTACTGGTGTATTGCCAAAATATTGAACCGCATTTGCTGGGGCTGTGTTTATGGTTGGGAAATTGGCAGGGTTAATGGGTATATTCCACCAGCCCGCAAAATCATGCCCTGGCCTTTGCATAATACTGCTTTCTGGCATACCAGCAGGTACAGCGGTATTGGAAATACGGTTATAAAGCAGGCCGTCATTATCAATTGTGCCCGGGTTTATCAAATCGCGGTAATGATTACGGTTTGCATCCAAAGCGGAAGGGTTTGGGAAACCATTGTTAAATATGCTTTGGGCTGCGCCAGGGTCTACAAAGCCGCCATTGGGGTGAAATGTTACCCGGTGCACCCAGTGGGCATAAACCGTAATAGGCTCTGTTACAATGGTTTCTGCTGCACCGCCGGGCTGTGCCATTGCGGTTGTTATGGTAGCAGGGACATTTGTAACGCCCGGGGGTGCCCACCGGCTGCCTGGGCCTTCCCAGCCATTTGGCTGTGTCCACCAGCCTTCCAAGGTCATATTGCCGGTATTGCCACCGGCAAAAGGCAAAACTTCCGGAGCCGACCGTGGCCATGCAACACCAAGGTTTAATGAATATTGCACAGAAGATGAAGTGCTTACACTTCTATCATGAATAGCCACACGGGTAAGGGCGTGGGGATTTCCCCCCTGTTGTGCAGATGATAACTGCCCCCCTTGCATATCAAAAGTGACTGTATGCCGGGGTATTTCTTCCCAGCGGGCATGGATGGTCAAGTCGCTGCCGACAATTGTGTCTGCCAAAAACGGGCGTGACGGGTCATTGTTAATAAACCAGCCCGCGAAGGTATGCCCTGGGTGCATTGGTTGATTTGGAAATGGTATGCCTGGGGCTGCACTAATAGAATGCCCTGTTGGCACAAGGCGCGTTCCGTGATAGGCAGGCGAAGTAGAGGGTGCGGTAGTGTTAAGTGTACCGCCGCCGCCTGCAAAGGTTAACTCATGCCCCCAAATTGCATACACCCTTTGCCCGGGAGAAAAAACTACAGTGTCGTAGTTAAACCTGTCAAACAGGCCAATGCTGCTTTGTACCATTGTCCAATCAATAAATCTTAGACTGCCATGGGTTGGCAAATCTGGCATATTGCCGGCACCAATTGTCCCACTGTTTCCATCGCCTGTTACTGTAATGCGGGACTCGTGCCCTATGGGTGTTGTGCCGCCGCTTGGGTCAAACACAACCAAAATACCCAGTTCAGGTGAGATTTGTTGGTACTGGTTATTGGTGTCATTAAGGCTGCTTGTATTTTCATAATTGCCGTCTGGGGCTGATATTTCATCGCCCGCATACATATTGTCTGGGCTTGATATATCATCGCCCGTATACATATTATCCGGCTGTGACACCATATCGTCTGGGTATATTCCGTTTTCATAATACTGGGCAGCAATTGGCAGTGCTGACCCTAAAAATAAAATTAATGCTAAAGCCAAAGATGTAAATTTTTTCACTTATACACACCCCATTTTCTTTATTGTGTGCTATAGTGGGCTTAGTATGCTACAAAAACTTACCATATAAAAACATATAAAAAGGAGAGTATATTATGTCAGGAATCCTAGGCACAAATCTGGTAACCCAGGTAGCCATCATTGTCAAAGACATTGAAACAACCAAGAAAAAATTTGCACAGTTTTTTGGTGTTGAGGAGCCTCAAACTACACTAGGGGGCGACTATAAAGTAACCGGCACCGCATACATGGGAAGCCCCGCGCCAAAAGCAGGTGCAAAGCTGGCCTTCTTTAGCGTAGGCCCCAATGTATCCCTAGAGCTTATAGAGCCAAATGGCGAGCAAAGCACATGGCAGGATTTTTTAGATAAAAACGGCGAAGGCATTCACCACATAGCCTTTGGTGTAAAGGGCATGGACGGCAAAATTGCTGCCTGCCAAGAGTTTGGGATGACCCTCACCCAGCGGGGTAAGTATAGAGATGCCTCTGGAGAGTATGCATACCTGGACGCAACTAAGGATTTGAAATGTTTTATTGAGTTGTTGGAGAGTTATTAAGGTATAAGCTGTGTTCATAGGGAGCAATGAACCCTATGAACATAGCTTCTAATGAAGATGAAAGAGGGAAGAGGTGCTGCAAATGATTGATTGGGGAAATATTACGGACTTAGTAAATATAATTCAAAGCAAAATATCTATGGGTGCTTCTGGCAGTGACATAATAAGTGAAGTGAATAAGCTTGACGAATTTGCTGAATTGCATAATTTACTGAAACGATATAGTAAGCATGTTATTGCCAATGTAATCAAGCAATACAGCTCCTACGCCCTTGAGCATGTTGACGATATTTGGCAAGAGTTTTCATTAACCAGATTCCAGAAAGCTATTCTAAACTTTGATGAAACAAATAAGAGTAGTTTTAAGACATTTATGTGCAATTCCATAGCGCAATGCACCATAAGTTATCTGCGAAAATTAAAGCCGCACATTTATCTAGAGGCCGAAAAAGATAACAGTGAATTTAATGTCCTAATCAGCCATCTATATAATAATGATGATATTGGCAATGCCGAAAGACGGATTGCACTTGTAAGTTTTTTGACCCAATTCATAAGTATCCTGAATATGCTTAATACCGACATAATCAAAATACTTGTATATCACAGCAATAAAATACTAACCACACTTTTGCAATATGACCCATACATCATAATGGAAAAATGGGACGGCTCCCCATTCAAAGGTGTAACATGCGACATGGAAGCTATATATGCCAAATACTTAAGTCCAGCAAATGAAAAGGATGTAATGGGCTATATTGCTGACCGTACTGAAAGGGAAGGCAAAGCAGAGCTTAAATGGCAAACCCCTGACAATAATAAAGTGAATTATTACACAGCAAAGGTAAAAGAATTATTATTCAAACACCAGCACAAAATGCTTAAACTGAGAATGGAATTGACGAATATTATCGCTAGTTAGAAGCTGTGTTCATAGGCGACATTGAACCTTATGAACATGGCATCTTAAATAGCCAGTGAGGAGTAGAGCCGATGAGTAGTACTAACCACCAACATATAACCGGTGAGGAAATTGTAAAGTTTAAGGCAATAGCTGAAGATAATGAGGATTTTGCGTTAATAGATTTTAGCGAGAATTTTATAGAACGGTTTAAAAATTGCGATATATGTAAAAAACGCTATAGATTTTTTAACTTTTTAGGCGATATGATAGGTGCAGACGCATACGCGCCAGCGCTTAGTGCTGACGAGAAACAAAGCACCATTGCTACCGAGCTAAAGGGATTTGTAGACTTTCTAGAGAGGTTGCGGGACAGTGCTAAAGATTTTATCACCGATACATTTACCATTAGGTACACTGCATTAGCCCACGAGTTTCGCGGTGGCACAGATAACGATGAAATTGATGAAGAGCAAGAATTTTTAATTGCTATAAAAAAAGGTGCGGATTATTTTGAATTTGACCTTAATGTACCTTGTGCTATAGAGGTTGGTGTCCCAGTTGAATCATTTGCTGGACATTCTACAGCATTATTTTTATATCATGAAACAAAAGGGGCGATGGGTTCATATTCTGATTGGGATTATACTTTAGATATGAAATCAAAGGCCCTTTATACAGAAGAGCTACCCCCTGGTAAATACTTTGGTGTTGTAGCAAAAATTGGATAGGGCGACCTTATGAAAAAGTGGAGCGAAAGAAAAATAAAAGCGGTTAGCCTGGCACTTACAATAGTAGTTTTTATACTAGCCATTGCATTTGGGTGGACAGAAAGGCTGCATGAAGCAATTGGCAATTTTATAAGTTTTTGCGTGAGAGTTGGGGAATCACTGGCTAGTGCAATTATGAGCAGCGCAGCGGTTTCATCCGAGACAGTTATTTTGATATTTGGATGGACCGTTATTGTTATCCTTATTTGGATTGCAATATTTCTTAAACTTACAAAGATGGAAATAAGGTGTACAGAGAAAAAAATAAATGAATGTGCATACACAGATGCATTGAAACATGCAAAAAGTGCTTTGCGCCTAAGTAAGCTGGTGTTTCCTATTGGGAAAGCGCGCCATATTACGCCATACTACTATATTGGGCATTGTCTTTACATGTTAAGCATGTATGATGATGCCCTAGAAAACTATGATGCGGCGTTAAATATATGCAAAAAAAACCTGCCAAAAAACCATCCTACATTTATTGAAATACATAGTAGTCTTGCTGCACTTTATAGTGATTTAGGCAAAGTAGAGCAATCTCAAATACATAATAAAGATGTGTCAGACATTCAGCAAAAGGGAGCCCCGGTAAACTCCTTTTACAATGATGAATCTATACTTTATCCATTTGCTCTTCTTTTTCATGATGTTGATTTCAGTACAATTAATAAGTTTTTACTTAAATGTGAAAAGTCACTATCAAAGTATCCCTTCTTATATCGCAGTTATTGCGAGTTTTTTCAAGCAAAACTTCCTGGCAAAGCGGTGTTCCACAATAAGAGGGGGCAGTTTTGTATAGAGCTTGGCAAATATGATGAGGCGCTGGAGGAGTTTAATCTTGCTTTAGAAATTTGCAAAGAATATTTAGCATCAGATGGTTTAACCTTAGCAGTAATCCACAATAACATAGGGGTTACCTATCATTATCAATCTAACCCTGAAATGGCCCTAACCCATCTTAAGTTGGCGCTGGATTTGTACAAGAGTATACTGCCAGATGAGCATGATGATATGGCAATGCTGTATGACAGTTTCGGCTCTGTATACTTGCAGGCAGGAGATTACAGCAAAGCCAAGATTTATCAAGATAGGGCATTAAAAATAAGAAAAGCCATCTTCCCTGCGGTGCATAAAGATATTGCGCTGTCCCATACAAACATTGGAACATTTTATTTCAACTTAGGCCTATACTCTAAAGCACTGGGGCATTTTAGTGACGCCTTAAATATCAATAAAGAAATTTTTGCAAAAGATCATCCTAGCATTGCAAACTCTCACAGAAATATTGCGGTGACATATTACAATATGGACGATATCACTGAGACTATTAAAAATGCATTGCTGCTTATTAATTCAATCCCGGATTTGTATCAAGCAATTATTTCTACAACAAATAATGTTATAAGAGATAGGCTTTTACGGGTTGCAAATACTCACCAGGATTTTATTAATACTGTTTGGCTAAAAATACGCGGAGAGATTAAAAATCATATTTTATATAATGTCCTGCTGCAAATGAAGGACATTGGTGCCGAGGCGGAAATAGCTATACGCATGTCAAACCTGCCCGGGAGATATCCTGCGGTTGCAAGTAAGCTATCGCAATTGCAAGGGCTTGTGATAGAAAAAGATCACCTTGAAATGAACGATCCTGAAAAAAAGGACGAAATAGAAACATTAGCATCAAAGATACAAGACTTGGAAATAGGTCTTGCCAAGTATGTAAGAGAAATTGATTTCAAAAGTTATATGAAAAATATGACTGCAAAATCAATTTTAGACAATCTTCCAAAAGGCAGAGCTTTAATTGAATATGGGCGGTTTAACTATGTAAGCTCTGCCTTAGATACAAATATTAGCGCAAATGCAGGTGGGATGTATTATGCATATGTTCTTCTTGGTAGGGAGATAACGTTGGTATACCTAGGGGCAAGCGCGCCAATTGACGGGCTGATTAATACTGTCCGTGAAAAAACTATAGTAAAGAAAAAAGATGATATCCCAAAAAATGCGGACTCGGAGTTATCAGCCCTATTTAAGATTCTTATACAGCCTTTTACAGACATACTTCAAGGAATAGACCATTTATATATTGCCCCAGACAGTGATTTGTATAAGTTGCCCTTTGAACTATTACGCACCCCTGGCGGTGAATATCTTGGGGATTTATTTACAATAAGCTATCTTTCTTCCGGCAGAAGCTTGCTGCGCCAAGAAAGCTGTGGTGTCCCCAATGAAGGCAGTGAAGGCAGGGCTATTCTTATAACAAACCCACAGTACAGCATTGGCGCAGATAGCGAGGCTGCACTTGATGAAAACCATGATAATGAAGATACACCACGAAGCGGGATGCCAACTATGCCCCAGGCAGCAGATGAACCGCCCAAAGTAATATATAAGGAGCTTTCGGCAGCAGAAATAGAGGGCGATACATTATCAAAAATGTTTAAAGGTGAAATTGTTACGTATCATGAAGATGAAGCAACAAAAAATGTATTGCACGAGTTGAAGGGGCCATCCCCAAGCATTATCCACATAGTAACCCATGGGTTTTATGAACAGCCATTTACCTCCAGCCACAGTCTGGCTTATAATGGGATAAATACCCATGCATATTCAAAGGATCCAATGATGCGTTCAGGGCTAGTTTTTTCCGGTGTAAACAACTGGTTGAGATCTGATAAGCAAAAATTAATAGAAAAGTATGGTAACGGGATTTTAAGTGCCAAGGAAATATTAACCCTGGATTTATCAAATACCCAGCTAGTTGTTTTATCGGCATGTCATTCAGGTGAAGGCGAAGTCCAAAATAGTGAGGGAATCAAGGGTTTGCGAAGGGCCTTTGAGTTGGCAGGGGTTGGCTCTTTGATATGCACATTATGGAAGGTTGATGATATCCCAAGTGCATTGCTTATGAAGAGTTTTTATGAAAATCTTTTGTCAAACCCAGCAACAAACAATGTAAAAGCGCTAACATTTGCAAAAAACTATGTAAAAAATATCACCTTTGGAGAAATATATAACTATTTAAAGGTCAATGGCTATGATACGCATACTGCAAGATTTATTAAGCTGTATAGTGGAAGAAGGCACAGCTCCAAGCCCTATAATCACCCATTCTATTGGGCTGGTTATATATTGCAAGGGGATTTTTAAGTGCATGTAATCCTTGCCACATAAACGCCATTATCTATTGCAAAAGAGCGGGGATCCCGGCTCAAGGCCGGGACGACGAGGATGTTGGATAGTGTGAAATTACTAATAATTGATTTCTGTAGGGCTGCTGGGTTTTTGTACTTGTTAAAAATCCAGCAGCCCTTTTTTGATTGTTAAATATTACCTGTGATTTTTGCGCTGGATGCTGCGTAATAAGATTTAGAAAGCAAAAATAGAAAAGGAGGATTCACTATGACCATGAAAAACCAATCCAGCGAAGGAGGTAATCAGATGAATCATTTGCTGCAGTGGGGCCCGCTAGATGCATACCGCACCCACTTTAGTCCGATTCACAAAAGCAATTGCGAGAAATACATTGCAAGCCTTGCAGAAAAATCCGGTATTAACCCGGATGCAAACAAAGCTGTTATAAACAGCTTGCGCAGTAAAGAACTAGATAGTAAAAAAGTAAGACGCTTACGTGTTTTGTGTATTATAGGCCTAATAATCATTGGGCATATGGTTGCAATAGGCCTTGTGGGGGTGATATTCATAAGCACAGGTTATGTGCCTGCGAAACTAAATTACATGCTTGTTTTTCCGCCATTATTGGTACTTGGGCTGGTTGGCGCATACTTTTTGCTAAAGGCAAGAAAACACCTTTGCGGGCAAATTAAAGGGCTAGAAGATGATGTGGAGACATTAAGGAAGCAAGCATCTAAACAAATGAAGCCCTTTAATAAGCTGATGTTACGGGATTCTTCTATGTATCTGCTGAAAAAAAGCCTGCCCTTTATTGGCTTCGATAAAATATTTTCCGATGCAAGGCTTAACCAGCTATGCAACTTTGGCTTTGATACCCAAGGGCGAGAAAGTTGCTCTTCTCTAATGGTGCAGTCGGGGCATATAGCGACAAATCCCTTCTTTATTGCTACAGACTTAAAGTATCGCCCAAGTACTGCTACCTATACGGGCTCTCTCGATATTGATTGGGATACACAAGAAAAAGACAAGGATGGTAACGTCAGAAGTGTGAGAAAGACTCAAACTCTTACAGCATCTATTACCAATTTTTATCCGCGATATACAGAAGAAACATACCTTTTTTATGGCCACGACGCTGCTGCTAACTGTACATTCAGCCGCAAGCCTACAACCTTGCCTGGTGCTTCACTAAAAGCGAAGAAAAAGGTCATTAAAAAAAATGAACGAAAATTGGCAGCTAAAGGCCGTGATGCGGTTAAAAAGGGAAATGTATTTGTGCCACTTGGAAATGCGCAATTTGAATCATTATTCTGGGCTATGGACAGAACCGCAGAGAAGGAGTTCCGCATGCTATTTAGTAGTAGTGCCCAAAAAAACATAACCGAAATATTGATGGAGGAGGATCTAGGGGGTGATACATTTAGCTTTGAGAAAAAATCCTTTGGAAAGGGGCAGCAAGTATACAAAATCACACAGGCCCAGGCTAAGCATAATCTCTGTCTATACAAGGAACCCAAGGCCCCAAAAGAGATAAGTTTTGAAAAAGCAGCAGAAAGTTTCCAAAATTACAACATGGAGTTTTTTAAGCAAATGTACGCGCTTTTTGCTCCAATTCTGTCCATACCACTGCTGTGTGAGCCAAGTACAGCTATGACAGAAATCCAGTCAAAACAAGACTCCACCTTGCCCTGTGAATACGTCCTAGAGGAAATATGTAATAGGATGGCCAGTGAGTTCAATTTTAACCCGGCCTCAAATACGCGAAATATTCTTAAGGCGAGAGTTGTCAAATGTGAAAAAAATAGTCATGGTATTGATGTAATAACTGCCGTCATAACCGCCACAGGCTATGAGTCATACTCCACAACCGAGTATGTTACAGTACGTGGTGATGACGGTAACGACCACCAAGTCGAAGTGCAGGCTGAAGAGTACAATTGCGTGTCTCGCGAAACAACAATATGCTTCTATTATGTAGCTGACACTCATTCAAGCGATTACCAAGAATGCTTGGAAGCAGCTTCAAGAAATATTCTTGATGAGGCAAAAATATTTAACCTAGAGAATTATCTAGTATGGATGTAGCAGTAAATATTAAATCATAAAGGAGACTTTACTATGAACAAATTGGATGAAAAAACTGGTAAAACGAATACGGGAGGCCGTGAAATCCATGTTATCGATACCCAATTAATGCCAACCATAGGGATTGGCATAACCATTCTTGAGATATCTTTATTTCTCATAGGTCTGCCATTGGCAGTTGGGATGTTGATTTCGGGGGGGCTTAGTGCCATTATTCCGGCAATTGTGTTGCTGATAGTTGGTACAATCCCAGGCTTTATTTTCCTTGTGCAAAAGGCCTTGGCGCGTAGCTACTTACAGAAACTTGAACAAAGAATACAAAGTGCAGCATCTGAGGTGGACTCAAATGTAATGCAAAGAGTTCATGTTTTGGAAAATACTGCTGCCATAGTTGAAAAATCTACAGCACTGGATAAAAAGATAATGCTTGGGCTAGCCAAAGCCAGAAATGGTGTTACAGAGGAAAACTTGGAAGAAACTCTAATATCAATAGATGCCAGTTTTAAAATGATTGTGGAAAATTATCCCACACTAGGTTCTCAAGAAACTTTGAAAGAGGCAGTCCGCCAAAATATGGCGCTTCAAAGAGAGATAACAGCAGCTATGATGCTATACAACGATGCGATTCAAAAATGGAACGAAGAGATATTCACATGGATATCTAAACGTGTGGTTGCGGCCAGGGAAGGTTTTACCACGCGCATACCCTACACCGCTAACAAAACTATAAAAGAAAAAACAAGTTTTTTCTGAGCATCGTTAAAATAATCAGTATGTAAAAGTGATGGTATAGTCAAGTCAAAAGGCGGATTTACACACGGTAAACGCATGAAAACCTCAAGAGACAATATCAACGAGAACATGTCGCATGAACTCAATATCATAGCCACATTTGCGGCGTTTACGAGCCAGACT
>Ga0131853_10002163_pt1 | contig 35293 bp, 17 predicted proteins | sample TergutLab28metaG_FD_92764 | JGI IMG/M metagenome (GOLD analysis project Ga0131853, IMG submission 92764) | Labiotermes labralis P1 segment gut microbial communities from Petit-Saut dam, French Guiana - Lab288 P1 (version 2) (version 2) | ecosystem: Host-associated > Arthropoda: Insects >... | reverse complement strand
ATATTTTTGTTTGTGGGAGGGGGTGTGTAGTGGGTGGGGGGGTGAGGGGGGTGGGGAGGGGGTAGGGGGGGGGGGTGAGAGGGAGGGGGAGGAGGGGGGGAGAAGGGGGGGGGGGGGGGGGGGAGGGGGGGGGGGGGGGGGGGGGGGGGGGGTGGGGCATGGACTGGGTTGATCTGGCTCATTATCGGGGCAGGTGGCAGGCTCATGTGAACATGATAATGAACTTCCAGGTTCCCTAAAATGTGGGGAATTTCTTGACCGGCTGAGAACCGGTTAGCTTCCGAAGATTGACTCTGTTGCATGGAGTAAGTAAGTCAGTAAGTAATTTCTTCTTCATGTGACACTTGTAGGTACACGGAGTGTTTAGTATGGCCAGTTTGTGTTGAACTGGCATTGGAAGAAAATGAATTGATGTTTACATTCGTAAGGTCATTGAAGTCTGTGTTCCACCAACACCTTTGTTTTTGTTCTTGCTAGACGGGAGAAGAAAGTTGGAATAAAGCATTCATTGCTGAAAGCACAGAAGCAGCTCAGCAAGCACCCCTCATCTAGCAATTGTTCATCTCCTACCTCACCTGAGATGCAGACTAGTCCAGAGTCACCACACAACTGGGCACACGGGGTTAGTGGGAATGACATGCTGCTAGATAGGCATCTTAATATACTAATCTGGTCTTTCTGGAATGGCTAATTACTGTGAAATTTAATTATAGCCATTAATGATGTCCTTTGGAAAGGAAGTGAGCAAAATAAGTTATTTAAAGAATATTTTTCTCCCACAGCATGTGCTGTTGATTTTACAATGTTCAGAACACTGTTTTTTCATCCTGTTTCTGTAATTTTGTAAAAAAACCAAAGGATTGTGTCATCATCTTATCAATAACTATTTTATGAGTCTGGCCTCCAGTTCCTTATAAACCAGTTGACATATGTTCATGAAAATTGGTACAAATATGATGTCATTAGAGATCATTTTCTTTATTTTATCTCATATTGTCAGTAATACCAACACAGAAACCTTGTGAACTTGTTAAATGACACTGATATAGTACCATAGCAATATACTGATGTATGATTATTAAATTTTGGGTGTTGACACATCTTTAAAATGCATGCAGTACTTGTTAAGATATTTTCTTTATGCTGATTGGAAAACTGTGATGCATTGGCCATGTGAAATGTGTATGTTAGCTTATGATTCTAGGTAATTGTATCATACCAATGCTTGAAAACTTTGTGTAATGTGTAATCATAAATTTAGAAAGAAATGAAAGGTCTCTGTATTAAGACCAATTACAAATGCAGTAGTGAACTGAATATTTTATATTGTCTTGGGAAGACTGAGCATAGTTGAAAACTTTGCTGCTGGAAATAATGCATGACATTAGCTCATTGAATTGTATGTGTTTGAAGGATTAATTTATAGTTCTTACTGGCTGCTTCTTATATATATCAATGGTTCACAAATTGAGGGTTCTGTGTCTCCCAGGTGATAAAATATTCTGTTGTGGTGCCTAATATTTTTGGCTTCTTGATATTTACCTTCTTTCATGTCACCCTTATGGTGCCTGAAATTCTGAGATTTCTGCTAGGTACGTGGAAATTTTTTTACCCATGATATAGACTGAAGCAAGTAAAGCTAAGTGGGATTTGTAGGTTCTACTCTGAAGCTCTGATTGTTTCATTAATTCCAAATGAAATTTGTTATCTGTCAGAAATTCCAGACAAAACAAGGTGTTACATTGAGAATTTGATGCTGAATGTGTATAGCTTACAAAGTGTTGTGCACACAGTGTGGTGAAGATGTTCCGGGTCCTACATTATCAAGTTATTTGTGTCAGAACACATACACTGATGGTAATTCAGGATGTCATGAATTCTAATTTAGATAGAAAGTTAATTAGTCACCATTAATGTTTGTTTATCTTCACACATCAATTCTTGTTACTGAGATGATGTTTGTTTCTGATGGTGCAGTTTGTTGCTGGTAATCTATGTTTAAGTAGGACAAGAGCATGTTTGAGGTATGGGTATGAACATAATTCTATTTTTTTTCTTTTTCTGTTATGTCTGGTAGAATCCCATTATGGCAGCTTTGGTACTTAATGGCACATCACAACTGCCAGAGTCCATAATCACTACTGCTGGAAGTGCATCTTATGAACATCTTCTGAAACAAAGAAGATGTAGGCAGCGAAGCAGCTTTACCAAATCTATTCCCAACCAAGATAAGAAGGTGAAAAACTAGGAGTGTGATTGTCAGTCATTAGTGATAAGTTACAGTGATATCAAGGATGGGGAAAGCAAAGAATGCATGTTGAATATTCTTTGCTCTAAGGTGGTTTGTAATTTGAGAGCCAGTGTGTTGTGGCACTGACATTTCCATTTCATTGAGAGATTTAATAATGAGGTTAGTATCTGAACTGTCTATGTTCAACTAAGTTGGGAGGCACAACTGAGATATTTTGTTGTGTTTATCAGTTCTTGCAGACAAAATTTTAGGCAGTGCCATAAAAATACTAAACTACTTTAAAATCCTTAGCTATTTGTAGCTTTCTGGTTGTGCTTACGGAGAATGATTTTAGGTTATGGGTTGCTATATTGAAGAAACAAAGAAATCTGAAAGTATGATGGTTTGATACAGGTGTGAACATTACCATATTTAATATGTTTGTAACTGGATGAATAATGAATATTTTGAGATATTTCAGACTAATCATATGGTAGCTAGAGAGAGTTATTCTATTAGAATTACATATAATGATGAAAATGGTGTAAAATATTTCATATAGAACTGAAAATTCTAGTATTCTATGTTTTCATAAGCATAATACTAGTATAGTGACAATTGTTTAGCTCTGTATTTTAATTGAAGTATCAAATTATTGGAAGATAGACGTATGTTTGTCCACTTCAGCATTACTGATATCTGTTGGCAAAATATTTCTGCAAGAAACGTATATTATACTGCCCCCCCTTCTTCATTGTTATGGTGTTGTCTGCAGGTTTTAGGTACAATTGACTCTCAGTTTGAAACATTTTTTTTTTTAAGCATCATGGTTTTCAGTTGTGTTTACATTTGTGTGTGCTGAATGCATGCAGGAACATGCGCATGTCCACACACACACACACACACATTAAGAGAACACAAAAGACATATTTTCAGTGCAATTATAACTTTCTTTTTCTGTAGTGTTTGATGTGGGATAGTGTGCAAGTCTCTGTGGTTTGGAAATGCATGCCGAGTTGGTTATGTGTCTTAACACGATGTATCTGTTCATTTTGTCCAATTGTAACCAAAACTGAAATGGCTCCAAATTTTTTCCTTAAAATTAATAAAATGTTCAATTTTTCTGAATTTATTATGTGTGTATGTATATATATATATATATACACACACACACACACACACACACACACACATAAATACAAATGAACAGATCAATTTTAATGGGTGCTTTGCAGGAATATGAGTGTTCCCTTCCAAACTGGGGGGACTACTGTGTATCCACACTAAGAATTCTAGTAGTAATGGATGACTTATACCTGATTGAATTAATCATATACTACAATGAATACTTACTGTTTTTCTTTTGTTTTGTTTTACAGAATGATTGCAGTTCCAGACTTCAAAATTTGGTGGATGGTGAGACGCAGACTGAAATGATGGACATCAGTGAAACTGACACCAGCCCTAACCCCCAGTTTGCTGGCCATCAGTTTAATGTGACTGTATCCCAGGCAGGCATAGTGAAAGAGGTGGAGGAACACAGAGTGACTGATGAATCTCCTGGAACAGAGAGTTTAAATGGCAATAGCTTAAACTGTGGTGAGGTTGAACTGCGATTACAGCCCTCAGATGATTCTGAACCAAATAGCAATTTAAGACTGTCTATTCGTGAAAGTGATGATGAACATTTGGAAAGCCTAGGAAGGAAAGTGAATGAGATTTTGAATGGAAACAGAGTGTCAGCACCTCCTGCAATTGAAACCACTGCCAACAATGGGAACCCTGATGTTCTTTCGATACTGTCAAGTTTGAGACATGAGGAAGGCTGTTGTAGTGAGGAAGAGTTGTCCAGGAGAATTGCGGCAGCTGGTAGAGGTGGCCAGGAGTTGTCCGCCCACTATCGGGGTGTTATTGTTTGTGCTGATTCAGTACACCCTGTTACAAATTTGAGGCTGAGACAGGGAGACAGTTCTGAAACTCTGGATTCTCAGGACTCCAGAGATGACGTGTGTGAAAGCTGGTCAGAGGAGGAAGGAGAATATTCAGTAAACAGCTATGCACTTCATAGAGGAAGGTCTGTATGGGAACACGGATTCTGTATAAGATCAATAGCAGTTATGAAAATGTACTACATTTGTCATTCATAGAAGTACTAGAAATGGTCCCTTTGTGTGATGGGATTAACATGATATTCATGTGCTAATCAATGTCTTCCTTCATGATACATTTATGATGATTAGTGAGGTTATCACAGTATTCTTTATTAAATTGTTATGTTATAATAATAGATGTTACTGTCACTTTTGTTCTAAGAACTTTGTAGAAATAATGCACTAACGCAAATTAGTAGTTTCAGAACACTTAATGGTATTCAGTCAACAACCCTCTGATTAAATGGAATTATGATTTTGAGATTCATTAAGCTTAAACATTGATGTGTTATCATTTCCATTTCAGTGTTTCTTTGTACTTAAAGTGGAATTTTATAATTTTTAATTTATATTTAAAGATAGACTCACTGTGTAGACTGAAACAAAGTAGTCATCATGAGTTCTTTACAGAATTTTTGCCAGTAACTGCTGTTGTGTGGGGAAGTTCATGTGGTGTATGTCACTGTGATGGGAAAGTTCACAGTGAAGTTTTTCCCACTTTGCATATATTGGGAACTAATACATAATTATTTACAGCTTTGCTCGTCGGCCTGTTGCACCACGATGTAGGTCACGTCGGCTGAAGAAATCCACAGCTGTTACAACTGATATTGTGGGATCTGATGAGGAAAATACTCCAGACTACAGCCATCCCCCATCTAGTCAGTGCTCTACTCTGGAGAGCAACCCAGATCTGCCTCAGATGGTGCAGCAGTTAGGGTCTGTAGCAAAGAAGAGGCGTCACTGTGATACCAAGGAGGTATGTGGAGAGAACATCTGCAGACTGGGGGGTGGATAGTTTTGGCTCAAATGGAGAGTGATTTTATGTAAGGATGTTTGATGCACTAGATGAGGTTTATAGGAGAATGGCAGTGTGTAAATGCATTAAAATAATATACTTACATGTGATAATTTACATTTTCGCAGAACTTAACATCAGCCTTAATTGTGATTTGTCATTGAAAGTGAAGTGTTAATTACCAGATGGTTTACCTGACTACCGCAGCAAAATCTAGTAAATAATAAATATATCAGTACTGCGGATAAAACATTTTGCTCCGCAGTAAGTAGGCTTTCAGTTCCGCCCAGAAATAGCCTGTCTTTTCTGATGCTTCTTATGTATGTGCATGTGTATTTATTCATTTCAGAAACTCGGAACCACTTCAGCAGACAGTTCAGACTCTGAATCAGATAATGTCAGTGATATGACAATTGCAACTCAGCTTGGTAAATCGCCAAAAATGGAAACTGTAGTATGATGAACATAGACATCTGCATTTCATTGATAGTGGCCATCATTTTTTTTTTATGTTTCAACAGACATTATAAATCATAGGAATGTGATTATGTGACCTGAGTTGTAATATGTGGATATTTTTAAAACACAAATATGATAGTTATATTTGTGTGCTCTAAAATGTTTTGTGATTAAAATATCACTGCTAGCAATGATTTACGTTCCTGATTGGAATGAAGTGCAAAAAACTGGACACTGATTACATGATGAAAGACCCTTCCCTCTCACTGAATGAATTCATTGTGTTAAACAGTGGCTCTCAAAGATTTATTAAGGTATGTGCACTTCCATTTGTGCTTACTGATTAATGAAAGTCTGTGGAAGATAATTCTGGTATTAAGGTTGTTAAGAGGAAATATGTAAGGATCAAGCAATGTGGAAATCACGGTTATTTGTGAAACATACATCAGAAAGTTCTGGTAAATCAAAAATGAAAATTAAATTTGGATTTTGTTGTAGGTATAATTAGAGTTTATAAAATGTTGTCACCCACAAATTTAACAGTATATAAACTTCAGATTTCAGTGATCTCATATGGGTTGTGAAAATCGACATTCCTGCAAGTTTCTGTTCAATCAAGTGCAGTATTTGCACTAACTGTATTAGTTCCGCTCAGGTAACGTGTGTAGAGTACAGCAGTTTTGTACTTGTACAAGTATTTGTGAAAAAATGTGAGTGATTAATCATGCCATTTCTTCTGGCTCAGAATGTAACAGTAGCTCGTACAGGTTAATATGTCTGTTTGTGTGCATAGACATATAACACAGCTGGTGCAATAAAACTGTTTATCAGCCTGGTGGAAAGCATACTGTCCAACTAAGCAAGTTATTGTCTGTTAACATTTTAAGCTATGGGTAAAAGTCCATCCATATGTCATGCTTTGTTATAATTTATTTTTTATGATTTTGTATTTTAAGGATAAACCATCTATATGAAAGTGAGAGAATTTCTTAGTAGTAAGTTTATAGACTTCCTGTGACGTGATTAGTGGCAAATATTTATAATGCAGCACAGCATTCATTTGCTCTGTAAACTGAAGGTTAGTTAATGTCTTCATAATGCTATAAATGTGAGATTCCTGACTGTAAGAGTTAGACTTTTAAACCATTACCATGACAGCCTAAACACTGTGCAATTTTTTAGAAATGTTTGTGTACTATTATTTATTTGTTCAAACATTAGTGAAGAAGGCTTCTGGAACCAGTGCGCTGTCACTAAACATGTTTCTAGGAGTCACTATTGAAAATGAATTCAGATTATTTAACAAGATCTGATGTCATTTATATTTATAGTTATTGTGATGAATGTGTTCGTATTATCTGTTTTTACAAAATATCAATTCAAATTAAGTGACATTCAGTTACCTGGATGACATGTACAATTTTTACTTACTGTCCTGTGCTACAAAACGAGTTTCTCTTGCATGTTACTGTAAAGGCAGTAATTTTATTGAAGAATATATTTATTTGCAACTAACTGCACTTCTGCTTGTTAACACTTAAAATACTACTTCCCTGATACATTTTGGCTAATAATAATAGCCACCCTGAGTGAGACATTTGACACAAAGGAGTATTTGATGCTAAAATGTATTGTTGTCAGTTGTACATTATTCAATTAGGTGGTTAAAATATCAATATTTGATATTAAACGGTTACTAAAATTTGGTTAATATTACACAGTATTCATTAGTTTCTGCTTGTATTTCTTTGCATCCAAACATGTAAAGGCAAAGAGGAATCTTCATTTCTAGTTGTATCATAAATCTGTTACAGTTTTTTTAAATAAAATTAGAAATTGTAAAACCCAGATACAAAAACTTGAATTTAGTATCAGAAATGTATAATAGAGGGTAAGTTCTAATTTTTGTATCTGGATTTTACAATTTGTAAGTTTAATTTACTTATTTTTACAGATTCATGATCCATCAAGGACTGAAAACTATTGTTTTCTTTTAGATGTCTGTATATAAAGAAATATAACTATTAACTAATACAAATATTGTGTAATTTTAATCTAATTTCATTAATTGTTTAATATCAAATATTGATGTTTAACCCTTTAATTTTGTAATGTACTATCTACCAGGTACAGTAGATAACATTATGTTCTAGGATCAAGTGTTACTTTGTGTCAGTAATCTTAATGAGAATGGCTATTATTATGAGCCGAAACATATGAGAGAAGTAATAATTTACATGTTAACTAACAGTTGTGCAGTTAGTTGGAAATATATTCTTACATATACCTATTGCTCGAAAAATGAACAGTATGAAAACAGTAATTTTAATTATTCATAGGCTTATGATTTAGGTGTATATGTAGGTAAATTTGATAGAACCATCTTAACTACAAGATTCCTTCTGCTCACATGACTTCTGTAAGTTTGTACTATTTCTGTATACCTGTCTTCAAAAAATTTGCATCATTTTAGAGACACTAGAGCAGCGTGATAGTTTTGTACATGAATTAAGATGAATGGTCTGAAATCAACTCATTTCTTGCATTTATTGTAATTTTCATTAAAAGTGAGCATAAAATCTGTATGGTTCTCCATCTCATCGTCCTGTCCTTTCAGGTGGATAGAGTTTACTATTAGAAGGAGCTTAAGTGCAGTAAATCACACTGCTTGAATGCTCTTGTTCACTAATCATTGGTGACAGTTGGCCTATGTCATAACTTGGATTTTAACTGAATATTACATTTGCCATATTCACTTCAAAGTGATTTTAATGTAGTGCACCTTTGTATATGAAAGTGGAAGGTGAGACTTGGCCAATGCTGCCATGTGTGATGGACAGTAAGTCACTGTCCAGACTGTATACTGAATTGGGATAATTACAAGACACTTTGAGGGCAACTGCATTGCCTTCACTCAGAAATATTAGACAAGTCACTGTGATGGAGGAAAAAAAAAAAAAAACTGGTCTTTTGTCATGCTGGAGAACAGGTGACTAGATGTAACGGAGTACCTTATGGTGCAGGTACGGAAGAATTTTAACATTAGGAGTAACTTCAGAAAATCTGATTTTTTTTAAAGCATTTTATCTGTACAAAACTTGTATAATTTATCTTTTGTCATGTGAAACAAAGAAATGTATGTGTTGTGTATGACATTTACATGGTGTGATGCAGCTCTTCGTCAGTATTATACTCAATAATAGATGCCTTCACACTTATTAAAGTGGTGCCTCATTGCATGCAAATATACAAGGTTTGATCAAAAAGTAGAAAGACTGAATTGATATTTGATATATATCGCCTTGTGCAGGAATACAGTCACAAGGAACAAGTATAGGCATGTTACTGCACATAGCAGTAATGTGGGGTCTTCCAAGTTACAAAAGTGTGCAGTTTTAGAGGTGATTGTAGACATTCTGGAGGTACCTACTACCTCAATCTCCATCTTGTTTCTTGAGGATGGAGGCAATATGTCCACCCAGAACTTTGATAACCACGTATGAAACTGCTCATATCCTTACCCCAAAGAGCATAATCTTAATCTTTAGTGCTGTGAAGACCTCACAAGCATGTTGACAGTTCATACAATTGCTAGAGTTGTTTATGGTCTGTGTAAATTGTTTTTTTTACATCTGAATTTAATGATGTTCAAGACTAGAGAACAAAATCTGTGGATGAAATTACGGGAAGAGTTTGGAAAGACAGTGACTTGAAAATATCTGTTGGAGCAGATACAGCCTTTGGAGACGTAATAATGGATGGAGTGAGTTGTTGAGTCGTTATATCATATTAAAGGTGAATGAATATCCATTCATTTATGAGCAGCCAGTGTAAGTGACAAATCAGTATCTCAAATGCTTGATTTAATGTGAAGCAACAGAAGGCTTCTCATGATGTGGTTAGAAGCACGAATTTCTTACTGTTTATGCTTTATTGTCTGAACTAGAAATCAGAGAGTGGGGTGGTTCAGCAGCCCAAACATAATAACATGATAATTACATGTGACGACATGTGGGTCTGTGGTTATAAACCTGAAACTAAGCAGTAATCACCAAAGGGATTTTTCTCCAGTTGAGATGTGTTGATGTAGTGCATTACAAAGGGCTATAAATGTGTAAATCCTGTTACTGTAAATTCAACATGACAGTTCACCTGCTCACTCGTCTTACCATGTGTGACAATTTTTAGCAGTCCACAATTACAGAAACGAGAGAGCTTCTGTACGTGCCAAAAGTGGAATTTGCGAGTTGTTTTCTTTCTCTGCCTACCTTAACTTAGGAAAGCTTTAAAGGTAAAGAAAGAAGAGATTTGATAACTGTTTAAAACACCAAACACAATGAAACATTTTCTTTGAGAAGTGCTTCCATGACTGGTAGGAGAAGTGAGGAAGTGCGTGCTGTATGTACTGTAATGGAAGTGTGCTGTAAGGTGATGCCCTTCCCAGGAGTTAATATTCACAAATTCAGTCTTAATACTGTTTGATAAGGCCTTGTATAGTTATTTATTCACCCTTACACTTTTCACCATATATAAATCTTGTGATAAGCTTCCCAGTAAACAGACTTTTCCTGGTATAGTGTGTTAATGACATGAACAGCATTTTGGTAGCACTACTTGAGCAGTAGATGAAAAGAGATCATTTCTGCAAAGTAGTTTTAAGAGAATATAACCTATTGTTGCTAAGGTTCTTTTTGGCAACTTGATAATTAAAGCTATTATTTACGTTATGAATAGTTTACAAGTTTTGTGTTAATCGTCCAGTTACAAGGCTAGAGAAAATTGTCAGTTGATATGTGCCAACATTGCATTAAACTTGTTAAGGAGGGCTATGATAAAACTGTAATCCCCAGTGAAATTGATGTGTGACACGCTAGATTGTATTGAGCGTAAATATGGTCTGATTGTAAATGGATTATGAATAAGAATTCTCACAAATCCATGACTGCGGTAGCTTTAAGTCCTGAAAGCATGTATCAGTATTTTTATCAGAATATCTAGTCAAAATAATGCCTACTTCCAGAGGTGCAAAAGTTTCAAACTTGTACAAGATGTGCTACAATTGATCTAAATTTATAGTTGCCTAAATTTTATACATCCTTATTTCAGTACCTGCTGTCTCAGTTTTATATTGCTTTTCAGTTTACCCAGTGTAATTTTCATAATGAAGAAGTTGAAAATATGTTAATCTATTCAAGTAGCACCACACTTCTCTTGTGAAATTAACCTTTTAGTGGCCTTGTATTACAGCAATGCTTTGGACCATGCCTATAGTCAAGCTTGAGTGAGTTGTGTTTTTTGATATACAGGTAATACTCTTACCTCCAAACTAGTGTATATGGCCATCATCCCTGCATGACAAGGAGATTTAAAATCCTCCCTGAACAGTAAAAGTATATACTGTATACAATAAGTAATACATTCAGCCTGTAATATTCTAGAACTAAATATTATATTGCTTGCTGTTTTGGGCCCAGCAATCTTAAAATAACGGGTGCTTATGCAATTTGCACAGAAGATAATCTTTATGTGTTAAAGAGAATTTAAAGTGCAGTTGGAATAGCTCAGGCTTTAGTGAGTGTGGTAAAGGATGGATTACCAGATATATTGATTTAATTCCAGGCATGATGAGTTTTCTCTTTGTCAGTCACCTTTTGGGCCCACCCAGCCACTTACCCTATGGGTAAATGGGGCTCTTTGCTCATGGAGTGTGATGGTAACCACTGATCTTCATCTAGTGACAAGGTTAGGAGTATGAGGAGCTGTACCTGCACACCCCCATACTTCATGGTGTGGTGCCTTATTGAGCACAGGGACAACTTTTAACCATGTTGTAGGGAATTATACTACATGTACCTGAATATAAGGGCAGCCAGGATAATGTATGTGGTATAGTAACCCACTATGATATGGATGGTTCATGTATTGTTGTGGGTGCAAGATTTTCTACACCAAACACCCCCCCAAGGCTCACACAGCGTGGGTAAAGTGGCTGGGGTGTGATGACCACTCACCATCTCTAGCACAGAGGTTAGGAATGGGTAGATGTATACGTCTCTCTCTTCCTACATGGCATGTTATGGGGACACCTTCACCTTATATGAATATAAGATAACCCCCTTCACAGTCTTTAGTTTTCAGTAAAACACCTGTACAGAATATTTTAAATTTTGCTTGTGTTTATAGGATGATCCTTCATTCTTAAGATCAAATTAGGGAAAATTCTAGTCTGGGTAAATGTGGTTAGTACAATCCTTGTTTTGGTAACTATTGCATATACAATGCTTATATTCCACTAACACAGTAACATTTAACATATATTTGCATATACTCTCAAGTAATTGACTCTGCTGGCTTTCTGACAAGTCTTACTTTGATATCTAATAACTAAATAGTATCACAGTCAGACACTGTTAGACTGGACATCTGTCATATTTTAATTATTTTTTTATGAAACAGTATATGATCAATCTGATATGGTGATTTTGCTTGGATGACATGGAAATCTCATGCTTTTGAGAAGAGCCTGGATGTTCGGGTGGTGCAGTCTGTATAATGACTAGGCCCCAGACTGAATGACTGAGGAATTGCAGTCTGATTCCTGGCAGGGCAAAGGTCTTCATGTGTCTCACACCATGCAGACTGGCTGTAGGGCAAATCGGTGGGAAAGGAGGCTCATCGACAGGAGGTAAGGCAGCCAGAACATGAAGCTTACCAGTCATCTCCCCCAGTGCTACACTTGTACATTTCCTATTTGTCCATATGATGCACAAGGATAACTTTACCTTTTCTGTTATCTTTACCCTCGAGAAGACTTTGCATTGTGCTAAAGTTTGTTAATATTGTGACCAATTTAATGTGAACTTTTCTGTCTGATTGATTTGGAAGTATCCTGCCATCACATATTACCATTGAAGTTTAATAGCCGAATATGCACGCAGAGTCTATGAAAGTGATTCAGTATTCCGAATCTTCACACAAATTATCTCACACATTATAATTATCATCTTTGGTTTGTGATGAGTAATGCATATTTGCAACAAATGTATCAGTTAAACTGATACATTAAATGTGTTCTCTTATCACAGTCTTTGTTGTTTGTACTCAGCAGAATGATGCAGGGTGTAATTTGAACAGTTCTATTGAAACCAAAATATTTTACTTTTGCACATTGTGTTAGAATAAATAACAGACACATCAACACTTGAACAGACTGTTTCTAGCAGAACAGATAGAAACACACATTACAAACTTGTAAAATAGTACCTCCCCTAGACATGAAATGTGTGATTAATGTAATTTGCAAAAATATTGCACTGTTCATGTACTGTAAACTCAAATTGTGTTAATAGTCAAGGAAATCAAATTTGCAAGAATAGAAGTTTTAAAGTCTTCTGGATTTTTACTATGTATCATTTGGCAAATAATTCTTGACAGTTCAAAGGTTGGAAGGATTGTGGTCCTGTCAAATGTCAGGAATTACATACCCAATTACATACTGTAGCACTGCAGACTCAAAACTTAACTAACACCAGTGTGACTACTTCAAATCTTGTGCATGAAAGGATGGCCTTACCAACTGACTGGAGCATATGAACTTCAAAGCCACTCTGAGTATCGGGTGAGAACTGCAGTCTTCTGTGTTATTACGCGACGAGTAGTGGTAATTTATTACTGACGTTTCGAGACAAACTGTCGGAATGGTCCCCCCGAAACGTCGGCAAGAAATTACCACTATTCGCTGCTTAATAACCCATAAAAGCGCAGTTTTAATAACATGCTCTATACCCATTTTGTTGGATCTCTGGGATACCGATTAAATGAATGAATGGGATAAACTGGATCAATATGGTATTAACACATGGAGTTAACCAGAACAGTTTTCAAGTCTGCAGTATTATATATTGACTGCAGTGCTATATTATGTGCTGCACCACAGCAATTCCGTAATTTTCCTGTCTGACGGAAACGTTATTTTCGTAGTGCCCTGAGTACGGCGTGGGGCGATCCTTCACGCGTGGAGTGTTTATGAGGGGCATTGAAAGAATGCAAAAAGCCCGTGGTTTTCGCTGTCTTCGAGTCCAGGGTAATCTTTCGTCCGGTCATATTCCATTCTCTTTAATTACAAGGCTAGGTCACCCCACTCTGCCACTGAACAATGGACGGTCAGTTTCGGTCTATTGCCTGTAGACGGCCGACATCCGCGGTCATCATGGTTGGCAACATGGAACCGTACACGTCAGTGCGTAAAGGAGAGCTTGTGCTGTTTTAGTATGTGAAAGAGCTTAGTGTTAGTGATTCCTGTGTGATACCTAATGTAATTTAATGTAATACGATTGCTTTTATTTAATACTGGGTTTTCTATAAGTTGAAACATAATTTGGCAGCGGTAAAAACAATGGCGAGTCCGAGAACTCGAAGAGTACTTCAGGATTTAAAACCAAGGGACGATAATTCCGTAAGTGTGATTATATGTAGTCTTAACAGCATATAAACGAAGGTGAGAATGTTCGATCTAGCATAACGGAGACCTGATGCATTTTTTCAGTTGGAGTGTAAGTAATGCAGAATAAAGGCAGTAGTACTTGACATTTTTGCGTACGTGACGGGTAAGAGATAACTACACGAAGTTGAAATAATGAAAAATGTTAGTTTGTTTCCAAAGAGTTGTCTTGATTTCATGCAATGTGTGTGAAGTAAGGTGTCATGTTACATTAAAAAATGCGTAGTATATACAGAGCTTGTGAATTCTTCCAATCACTTCTTTATCTGCCCTGTTGCAACATATTTAAAACTGTCATGAAACGTAATTGTCAAAATATTGTCACCTCTTTGAAACTGGGTTATAGGTAGCTTGAACATTACAAATTATCAATGATTACCATGTATTATAAGACTTGCATTTATTATTTCCTCTCATATTGAATACATTAAATTATTTTTTATATTGTTATCTACCTGGGGTCCAGTTCCCTTCAGGGACAAGAGATTTTCGTCTCTAAAGCATCCAGACCAGTTTTGGAGCCTGTCCAGGGTCCTGTCAACTGTGGAATTTTTCTGTGGGTTAAGGAAGTTGGGACACAGAGCTGATCATCTCCACCTGTTTCTGAGGTTGGGGATACCTGGAGCTGTACCTGTACTCCACCAAGTTTCTGAATGGTGTGCTGTTGTATTAAGCATGTAGTAACTTCACCTTTTTGTACCAACTGTGATGATGATGATCATCATCATGTTTATGAACACCATGATAAATTTTAACATCACCATGTCTCATGTAAAATAACTGTTCACCATTCCTTATATGCCAGTACTTATAAAACTGTTGACAACAATGTAAATAATTTTCAAAATTACTCCTCTATGTGGGAAATAGTTAAGCGAGGAGTTCCACAGAGATTGGTTTGGGGCCTTTGCTTTTTATTATTAATATCAGTGATTTGCCAAGGCACATTAACAACTTTACCAGTGCTATACTATTTGCAGATGACACTAGTATTATAATCACAGATAAAAATTATGAAAGTGTAAAGCAAACAATTTGTCTCTCTTTAGGTTGTACTAGCAGATGGTTTAATGCAAATTAACTAGCACTTAATTTAATGAAAACTAACGTACTTAAATTTTATCAATCGCATTTCCTTCATTCACAGTTGATAACTGAAAACGATACTACTACTATAAGTGAAGTGCCTGAAACAAAGTTTTGGGGTGTGCAAATTGATAATCATTTGATTTGGAAATATCATGTAGATCGTATTCTGACAAATTTGAGTACAACTGGTTTTGTTATTAGACAAGTTGTTTTATGTACTAAATCTGGAAATCTTACAAATGGCATATTTTGCTTACTTTAGTTCAGTTGTCAGATATGGAATTATATTTTGGGGCAATGCAACTAATAGTTATAAGGTTTTCAAATTGCAAAAAAGGGTAATAAGAATAATGTCTGGAGCAGAACCAAGAGCATCTTGTAAAGGCTTGTTCAGGAGACTTGAGATGTTACTTGTTCTGTGTCAATATATACTGTGTCTGATGCTATTTATTATAGATAATCCAAACAATTTTCAGACAGTTTCACAAGTTCAAGGACTACATACAGGAAGTAATTATCAACTTTTCATTCAAAATACAAACCTCACACCCCTGGTATTAAAATATATAATAGTTGCCCAGCAATATTTCAAGCCTTAAGAATGATAGGAAATGATTTAAAAATGAATTATGCAGGTATATCTTAGGTAACTCGTTTTACTCTGTCAAAGAATTCCTGGAGTTTAGTAGAGATCAATAACTTGATAAATTATTTCTGTTTGTAATTTGTGTTGTATTGTTATTATTAATTTATACACAGTATTGATGCTGGACGCTGTAAATTTGACATTGTTTATTGTATTGTGTGGTGTTGTTTCGTCTTGTGTGTTATGTATTTTCTGACAAGTTTCATGTCCACCTGTTGTACAGCAGAATTTGTAGTCCTACGAAATGATATGTATGTACGTATGTATATGTGTATGTAATTCCTTACAGAAAGCAGACACTGTGTAATTCAGGTTTCATTTAATGACAGAAACTGAAGTCATGGTTACGAATATTAATGTTCATACAGATTCATGGGTTAGGGTCTCAGGTTTCATTACAGTGACAGAGGGAACCATGGCTTCACTTGCAGTCCATGTCTATGTTGGTAACCCACTTTTATTATGGTTTTTATTACATTATACCAGAAAACAGCTATGTATGCATTACCATGATGTTATTGTGTTCACTCATGTATAGTGCTTCCCTTGTATAAATAACAGCATTTCAGTCTTGTTGTATGAGGAATGGTAAACAGTTAAGCAGTACAAGGTTCATATTTTGTGTCAGAATTACTGTTTGTTGCTTCTTGCTGCTGCTTCACTCTGCATGTGGGCAGTGGGTTATGTTAATGTGATAAATGAAGTAAAGCGGCAACTGATAATTGTCAGATAAATAATAACCCTATAAATCAGTCCCATTACAGGCCTGATGTGCCCAGAGTGTTCCAGGAAGTTAAGATTCCCAAATTATGTGACAATGGCCCAGGATGGTGGTAAGGTTGTCAGCCTTCCGCACCAGCCACTTTTACCCCCAGGAAATACTCCTGGTACTCATTTCTGTTAGAGGCTGATTCGACCCGAGGGCCAAGGCGCGATCAGAAGGATTTTATGTCAATGAAAAATTCGAATGACACCAGCTGGGATCGAACCAGTGACCTCCCGATTTGTAGCACAGCACCTTAACCACTGTGCTACCATGGTCCCCAAATAATAACCCTGTACATAAGAGAAATGTGTTTGGCCCCAATTCTGTACTACTTCTGCTGCTGCTACTTCTGTGATGATGATGACAAAAAGTTCAAAAACATCATCATCATAGCAGCAGCAACAATAAGAACACGTAAGAAACCAGATTAGTGGACAGATTTTAAGTATTGATTGCTTGATTGGAAAATATCTAATCATTTTAATGAAGATTTTAATGAAATTTCCATATGTAATTGATTATGTGGTATAATGTACGGACATTTGAACACTAAAGTGTCATACTTTATTAACCTTTTAAGGATGTGTTACATAATCTCTGTTTTATAATCCTCAGAATGTCATATATTTGATAATCCTTTTCTGTTCAAATAATTATTTTTCATAAGCTGTGTACTAAAATTTAAATATGTACCCTGGTAGGTTAAAGTTTAGAGCTGCACATATAAATGATATTTAAATTCTGGAGATGAAACATTGACATTTATAAAATAATATTGACAACTGCAGACACAACGTTCTTTATTTCACTGTTGAATGTAACCCCCGTATCTTACTGAAGTATTAAGAAGTAGACTGTGAAGTACTTGCATGACATTATACAATGTATGTGCTTGGACTATCAAGTTCGCGAACTCATCGCGGTAAATGTGCTACATACTTCATTGATGAATACCACCGTGGTCGCCTTCAGAGTACTCCCCTTGGGAAGCTATGTACCGATTCCAGCTCCTAGTCAACCCTTCAAAACAATTTTGGAACAGGTTTTGTGGAATGGCCTACAGAGCTGCTATTGTATTACTCCTGATGTCATCAATGTCATCAAAATGCCTTCCTTTCAATATTTCCTTTATCTTTGGGAACAGAAAAAAGTCACTTGGGGCTAGATCCGATGAATAGGCAGGGTGTTCCAACACACTTATTTGTTTAGTAGCTAAAAACTCCCTCACAGACAGTGCCGTGTGAGCAGGTGCATTGTCGTGATGCAAGATCCATGAGTTGTTGGCAAAAAGTTCGGTTCATTTCCGTCTAACTTTTTCATGCAGCCTTTCTAGTACTTCCAAATAGTAAACTTGGTTGACTATTTGTCCAGTTGGTACAAATTCATAATGAACAATCCCTCTAATATCATAAAAAGTCAGCAACATTGTTTTGACTCTAGATTTGGACCAACGGAAGTTTTTTGGTCGTGGGGAATTGACAGTCTTCCATTGTGCACTTTGCCGCTTCGTTTCAGTGTCGTATTGGTAGACCCATGTTTCATCACCTGTGAAGACATGGCCCAAATTGTCATCTTGCCTCTCCAAAAGGTCTTGACAAATTGTGACTCTTTTTTGCTTTTGTTCTTCGGTGAGCTCCTTTGGGACCATTTGTGCACACACCTTCCTCATGTCAAGATCTTCAGTTAAGATTTTCCTAACTGTTTCTCTGTCGATGTTCACTTGCTCTGCTATGCTCCTGACAATCAGCCGACGATTTTCACGCACAATTTGACAAATTTTTGCAATGCTTTCTTCATTTCTGCTTGTTGCTGGCCGTCCTGATCTCTCTTCGTCAGTGACACTTTTTCTTCCCTCAAAAAAACGTTTCGCCCACTTGTAAACTGCTGTTTTCTTCATAGCATTATCCCCATAAACTTGCACTCATATCTCGCTGATTTCATTTCCACTCTTTGCAAGTTTAACAAGAAATTTAATGTTTGTTCGCTGCTCTAATTCAAGCTCCGACATTCTGGCGGCGGCACACCAAAAAACACATAGACAGTTATAGATGCCACTCAGAAAGAGACTGCCATAGATCAACAACACAGCTGTGAAACACTGATATGTCAATGTAATCAAACCATACTAAGGCTTTTGTCCAGTGCTGCCACGGCAAGCATAAGGTGGCGAGTTCGCGAACTTAATTGTCCGACCATGTATTGCCTGAATTGATTCGTTAAGCATGAGGCAACATGGGGACAGAATGTAAGATACACAGGAAGACCTTCAGAGAAGAAGGAAAGACCAGTTATGTTTCTGAACCTCATGAATTTCTTCACAGACTTAACCCTTAGTGTGGTGCTGCCAGGATTTTTGCCACTGTATTGGGGTGGGTACAGCTGGAAAATTTGCCAACAGACTTAAATTAAGCTGTTTAAGAAAAATGCTATCTTAACACTAAGAGTTCTGGGTCTCTGTTTTGAAACAGATTTGATTAGATTAGGATTAATGGTATCAACATGTGGTGTAGTCCCTTCTTTTTTAATTCTTTGAATGGTATTAAGTATGGTTTTTCCAAAAATCTAAGGTGGGCGCAGGTATATGGTTTACTTTGTGTACCCATATCCATGCAGGCTGCTGCTGCTGCTGTTTTCACCACAACTACCACCACCACCACCACCACCACCACCGTTGCCGCCGCCGCCACCACTACCACCACCACCATGACTACTGCCACTACTACTTCTACTGCTACTGATTTTCTGTTTTTTTCTTTCTTTTTTTAAACAATTTGTGATAGTAAAGTTAAAAAAAATTCTTTCTCACATTTGGCCACACCATATGTGATTTAACAGATTATATAATATCTGTGTTTTCTGTGGCAAGCATTAATGAAACACAAGTTTTAATTTTTGAGCACATCACAGATCATTTACTTCTAGGTGTTTTTTCACATCTTCTTTCCTCAGTAAAGTTATTATTCATGTGCAGTAGGTCTTTATTTGAGCTGCAGTAATAAATGCACACTCTGATGTTTTACAGAAATGCTTTGAATGCAGTGCCCGCAATCCACAATGGGCTTCTGTCACTTATGGCATATGGATTTGTCTGGAATGTTCTGGGAAGCATCGTGGTCTTGGTGTACACTTATCTTTTGTTCGATCCATGAGTATGGATAAGTGGAAGGATATTGAACTCGAGAAAATGAAGGTATTTGCTTTTACATTATTAATTCAAAAGATTAATTAATTAAGTAATTGGTCATATCTGCAACAGTTTCTGCCTCAGTGTTTTATTTATTTATTTATTTCTTTGTTGACTGATGCTCTCAGTAACCAGCACGAAATAGTTGGATGATTAATGGGAAAGGGTGTTGAAGGAAGTGATTATGGCCGCATTTTAAGATGTTGTTCTGGCATTTATGTGGGATTATTGAAAATCCCAAGCAGGATCGTTGGTGTCCTGGCCAATAAAATTCAAACTGAACACCACAGAATGCAAGTTAGAAATGTTACAGCTTGAGCCAGTTTGCATGGTACTGTGATACTGATGTAGACATATTTAATGATGAACTTTTAGGTAAAATATTTAAACCCTATTGAGCTTATAATAATTACAAAATCTTGTATATAACAGATATTTCCTTTTGGTTGATGGTGTGCAGCATGAGCTGTGTTGTGTTACATCTTCTGTGGCCATTTGCTGATGTGCACACATTTCCTATTCTCATACTTTTGGTAACTTGGAGAAAATAACCAGTGAAAACAGTTGATGCAAAGATGTTGTGTGATGGGGAGAGAGTGATTATTTTTCTGCATGATCTAAATGTACATGATAAAAGGTGTGTATGCCTGGACTGTAACTGAGTGTTTTACTCATAAGTGAAATGGACCAGAATGTAACTGACATGCACATATGATTGACACATATCCTCATACCTTATGTTACTACTGAATACAAGTATTTATTTTTGGGTAGTGACATAAAAAAAAGGTTAGTGTGTGTGTGTTTTTTAACTACATGGAGCAAAGTGCTTCTGAGAATCTGCTCAAGAAATTTTTTGGCCCCTTAAGGTACCCAAAAGTTCGTTTCTGCATTCACAAGAGCTCCCTACTAGTTCATGTCCTGAGCAAAGTGAAGCCATTTCACACATATCCTGTTTCTTAATCTTTTAAAACCCAGTGGTTACTAAACATACCACCTGCTGTAACATATGAGACTGGTCTTTTCCCACACAGTTACTTATGTGTAGTGTATGCCCACACAGTTATGCATAGTGTATGATTCTTACAATAAACTGTGATTTTCCCCATATGACATTGACCCTTTGGAGCCAGAATTGTACTGTGTAAAAGATGTGGGATTTAAATGGCCACTCATTATTTTGTGTGTTCTTAGCCAACAACTTCAGTGGACATTGTGTTTACTGGCATCACACTGTGTGTCAACTCTAGTGGACTTTCAATGCCAAAGGGTTAACTAATTGGTTTGTATGAAGGAAGCCTACTGTGGTCACTTTGAGGTGTGAACTGAATCTTTATATATAATGTAGATTAATTGTAATGATCAAAGGCTCTGCTTGTGTGTTTCATCGCTGGCATTGGTCCAGGTTTGTTCTTGGGCTTCTCTATTTGAGATTTATGGTAGATAAAGTGACTGTCAGACAGGTTTGTCTCTGAATACTTCGGGTTCCTGTTACTGTCGCACCACCAAAGTTCCATGCTCATCTTCATGTTAATACTGCTCTTATCAGAAGGACAAACTGGTGAAGCCTGTGAGCCTCCGAACAAGCCGTGCTTCTTTGGATATTGGGAAGCCTTGCACAGAAAAGTTATTTCATACTGCTTAAATTTGCCAAGGATAATATCGATGTTGATAATAACTATGATCTGTTTCTAGATCTTACAAGTTACTTCTCCCCTGCAGATTTTTTGACCATACACCCCCTCTCTTCCCTTGGCATGAAGTGTAACACTGCATATAAATGATATTTTAAACTTTATAATTGAAATGTGCTGGAAAACAAGGTGCTGAGGAAGATGTTTAGTGCCTAAGAGGGATGATACATAATGATGTAGCTAGTATCGTTATAGTAGTGTAGATGTGGCTACAGTGGGCTGGACATAGCACTTGGGCATTGAAACACATTCACAGTTCTGAGGAAGAGAGCATTTCTTAGAAAGTGGTCACTTAGAAGGTTAAGAGGAGATGGAATGATACATATGATGATGGTTCTTATGGAGGCAGATTGGGTGGGTGAGAGTGGCACAGGATCTTGCGTAGCCATAGGCTGTAGTATTTGCAGTGTTAAATCTTCCGGGTTCTGCTACCAGCATTAGTGTGTTAGGAGTTACCACAGCTGCTTTCTGTATGAGAGTTTTTGGATATGGTGGGGGCCTAGCTGTCCTTGCAGTGTTTTTGCAGGTAGTCACTGGAGAATTTTAAGATTATGCTTTAATCATTTATCTTTTTGATCTTTTCCCCATTGTTATTTTCTCTTCCTTTTTTATATTCTGTTTCCTTTGTTATTGTCTCTTCTCTTTGTTATTTTATAATTGCTCAACTTGTGTTTTTTAAATATCTATTTATGTTTTGTTCTTGTTTCATATATTTGTTTTCTATTTTTCATATTCTGTGTTTTTGTGTATTATTTCTTCTTTTCTATGTATAATTTTACCTTTCCTATTTTTGTATTGGTTTACTGACTACTGCCACGAGTTGGAAACCCAGTTGAGGAAAATAAATATTATATCATATATGTCATGTGGTCAGGTGGGAATATATGTTGATGGATTTGGTTGGACACTATGTTACAAGCCAGAAGGTCACAGGTTTGATTCCCGATAGGGGTCAGGGGGATTTTTCATTGACTTAATCCATCTGACTGCACTATGGCCCAGGGATTGACTCAGCCTCTAACAGAAGTGAGTACCAGGGATATATCCATGGGGGTAAAGTTGGTCAGTGTATATGGCCGACAGCCTTACCACCATGTGCCGATTGTTGAGAAATTCTGCGACCATCATCCTCATTGGGCCCTGATGGTTTGTCCAAGCCTGTAATGGGATAGCTGTACTTGGTCAAGTAATGGTACTAGATTATGGGACCAGCCATGGCTTACGCAGGTATTCAGCGGCCTTTTACTGCAGACACCCAGGATTGATGTTTGGCCAGACTATGTGGGGATTCTGGTGGACACAGTGGCACTGGGATCAGTTATTCACCAAGTGTTCAGGTTTTCCTTTGTCATTATCATTTCACCACTGATCTGTGCTCATATTTTGTTGATCTACCACTGAAGCTATATAAACTATAAACTTAGCAATTGAAATTGTTTTTATATAAAACACATCATGTTACACTGATAGTGGATTATAAATTAATTCTAACCAACTGTGGCGAATAACTGTATTCTTGCGTGGTTTAAGGCTTCTGCCCATGTGGTACATGAGAACTGCATTCTTCTGGGTTTTTATGCAGCAAGTAGTGGTAATTCCTTACCGACATTTTGGGGCAACCTATCGGTCCCATCTTTGCGGGTCTAGATTCTTAATGTTGAAGATGGGGACGCTACTGTATGTCATGTCCAGAGATTCGAAAGACTTTTTGGATTCTTGATCCTTGAAGATGTGACTTATAGGTTGTCCCAAAACATTGGTGAGGAATTACCACTGCTTGCTGCATATTAACCCAGAAGAATACAGTTCTGAACTGTATTATTTCATTTCTAGGTTGGAGGAAATCAGCAAGCTAGGGAATTTTTTGAGTCCCAACCAGATTGGGATGATAGTATGACCCTACAACAGCGCTACAACACAAAAGCAGCTGCATTATATCGTGATAAGGTGAGATTAGAACTAGTGATGTTTGTTGTGTTTTTTTGTTATTTTGTTAATTGATTTTCAGGTATCTGTGGTTCCTTCCCTCCCCCCAACCAAAGACATAACAGATCAAGTGTTGGGTACCGTAGCAGTATCTCTTTGTCTGTCATTCCATGTTAGCATTTCATGCCAAATGAATTTTTTTTAAAAAGCTTTTGGAATCTGCATTGTAATTGATGGATATGAAATTTTGCCTTCCTCTTTGAATTAAAGGGATGCACAGTATTCATTTTTTAAATTTTTACTAACTTTGAATCATCAGAATATTTATGACTGTGGCCTTGAAGAAGATGGGAATTCCATTTTGTATAAAGTTAAAATATCTTAAATCTCATGTTGATTAAGGCCAATTTTTTATTTAATGCATTGTCTTCAGATTGCAACTCTTGCCGAAGGACGTGAATGGAATGAGGCAACTTCATCAGCACAGAATTATGTCAGCAGTTCATTGAATCAGTATAGCAGGAATTTGGGCATGCAGGATGTTGGTTATGGCAATAGTGATCAGCTGTATAATTGCAATTCTGATTCTGGTAGCTACCAGTCAGGTGGGGGATATCAGAGTCTGGATGCACAGCAGAACTTCAGAGATCAAAAAGAAGCTTTCTTCACACGCAGGCAGAATGAGAATGCATTGAAACCTGAGTAAGTCTTTGTCTGCAGTTAGTTTCAGTAATGGCTGTCTGTGCTTATTGCTAGTACTGTGTATTCTGTTGAAACTCTCAAGTGTTGGCCTTCTGGTTTGTGACACCATGTAGTTTGATGGATAGGTACAACATTTGGGAGTAACTTGCGGTTATTATCTTCAGAATAGACTCCTCTTCTATGAAAAGATGGAGGCAACGGTTTTCTCCAAAATTGTTGATATTTATGTACCAGACTACACATTACTACCTCTCAGATGACTAATGTGCATGCTCACTGTCATAAAAACTTCACGTCTCACAAACACCTTTGGGCTGTCAGTGTCTTATCTAGTTTATTATTCTAAGTGTGTCACGTTTTCATGCACAGTGTATTACATGTTAATGTAACTGCAGTGCATTTTGGTGCTGGAATTATCTAGCAGTACTAAAGTACTACACTGTAGTGCTGCATAAATGAAATTCTATCACCATTATCACAACTTTTTTTACAGTATGTACACATAGCTTATTACAGCATGTTTCAGCGCTTGGTGTTGGCCACATTGAGGTCACTGACATGCAAGAAATATGTAGAAGAATTAATATTTACAATATAATACATATTTACACTTCATGTGTCTACTAAGGAACTGACATCAGATTCCCTTCTTTGCCACACATTTTATACAGTCCAAATCCGGGCATGAGAGCAAGTGCACATACACAAGCAACTTCACAGCAAATCCACAATATAATTGGATGGTTACGATTCATTCATCTGACACATCTAGACATACTATCTGAATACAATGTTTTATATCAACATAAACAACCACATTTTCATCCAGAGTTGAGACTAGAGAGATAAAAAGAGTTGTGTATAGGTTTTGCTCAAGAACACCACATGCTCCAAGTGAAAGCCCTATATTAGCAGAATTAAACTGTAAAGTAAGTTGTTTAATAAAAAACATGTAGTTTTAATTCTATAAATTTGGCACTTAATTGTGTGTATTATAATAACAGTCCCTCCCAGTAAATGATGAACAGATAACTTTAATATTAAAAGCAGTCATGTATAAAACACTGAGGTATAAGTGTGAATATAATCTCAGGACCATATATGACACGTAGAAGTGTAAATGTTTATTTTATTTTGGAACTTTAATTCCTGTACATGTTTCTTGTCTGTCATTGACCTGAAAGTGGTCAATACTGAGGGCTAAAACATGTCATCATAAACAGTGTAGTGTGTACAATAAAAGGATGGTGTTCATGGTAATAGAATCTAATTTCTGTAGCATTATAGTGACATGCCAAATGAAACGGGATGTCGTACTCAAAAATTAAATACTATATGAGAGGTCTGATTTAATATTAAATTTTCAGTGATATTCCCCCAAACCAAGGTGGACGTTATTCTGGGTTTGGCTACACAATGGATCCACCACCACGTAGCACCTCCCAAGAGTTCTTTGATAGTGCAGTTTCTTCTTTAGCGAGTGTAAGTCTGTGTGTATTATGTATTATGCATACATTGGTGTACTTTATGTGCGTAATGGAAATGCTCATGACAGCTGAAATTAAGTGGCTTTGGCCTGCAATCAGGAGTGTGACAGTGCAGAATGGTTTAGAAATCAGGTCCATTCTGAATGATATTGTCATGAAGTCTGCAGACTTACGTGCTGTCCGTGTGCAGAAGATAGCCAGCAGTGGTTCTGAAGGAAACTTCTTCTAGTATGGTACTTTGCTTTCTATTGATTTATGCAAATATACAGGGCATTTCTTTTATTGCTGGCCTGAGCACTACATGTATCATGGTGCATACTGGCAGATGTGGGCATTTTGTAGAGTTGCTGTGTTCTGTGTGATAATGTAAGAAAGAACCTGTGTATTGATTATTTCAATTAAAAAGAAAATAACTTACATTATGAATGTATATAACATCAGACCAAATAACCAAACTCAGAAGAATGGGAGGCACTGGTGGCCATGTACTTTACGAAACATTTCTGGCAGGTGGCAATTCTGAGAGCATCTTATCTTTCCTTTCCCCCAGAAACATACCAGTGTCCACAAAGTAGCTTAATGTTCTTTCCATATTCCTCTCATTTGAACCATCCATAATGGTCATGTCTTATGTCATGCTCCATAATTGCTGCTGTAGAAACATTACCATTAAACATGTCACAAAAGTCAGTTATTGGCCATATTAAGTAGGGAGTGGTGAAATGAATTATCTGAATTATGTGTGTATACACACACACACACACACACATATAAATATGCATATATACAGTAAATTTATACATGTGTGAACATTCCTGCATGTGCACACAGTTTTACACATTTGTGGAGACCACTTGAAGTGGCTTAAAATCCAGGAAAGTGTAAAATCCAGGAAGCATTGTTCTTATGGACATTTGGCTGGGACCAATCAAAAAGTGGATAAACATGTGGAAAACACAAAATGCTTGAATATACAATAGGGGTTTTACTGTTATGCTTTTACATGTATATATTTGTGCTAATTTGGTGATGATGTAATAACAGCAACAACAATTTGATGAGACAATGGAACACATTGTATCAGCATGCCTAATATTGCAAAAGAACAATACATAAAGAGACATGATAGCGTGTATTCTCAACTACACTTTAACATTTGCAAGGAAACAGGGGTAAAATTAGACAGTGAACACTGGTATGACCATGTACCAAAAGCACTCGAAACAAGCCATGAAGGTAAAGTTACCATATTATGGAACCAACAAGTGTGAACCGACAGAACTATTCCTAACAATAAACTGGACTTAATAATCCATGATAAAAAAGGAACATGCATGTTAATAGATGTTGCAATTTCTGGAGACAGAAATGTGATTAAGAAAGAAGCTGAGAAGAATTTAAAATATAAAGGACTTATAATAAATTCAGCATATGTGGAATGTTAAAGCAAAAGTGATACCAGTAATAAAAGGGGTAACTGTAACCATTTCAGAATCATTCAGACAATACCTGACCAGCATGCCAGGAAGGCACGAAATTACAGAAGTACTAAAAACAGCCATGTTGGGCACTGCATTACATACAGAGTGTGCTAGTGTAAAAGTACAAAACATATTTCACAACAGGTAACACAAATTGTAAATGCAGAACAGCTGCAACTCTGTATACCCTATTAACGTGGTTAGTTTCAGGTAAGAAATTGTAAGTACCTTGCATGAAGGTGATAACAAGGATGATAATGATAGGAATGTGACCTTTTATGACAATTTTTTATAATTAGTACCTTGATTTTATAACAAAGAATTATCACCATTGTGCAGTTTTCAGATTGACTTGCAGCAAGAATAACATGGAAATAGAGTGTGATGATGTGAACTGAATTTGTCTTGCCCAGGACTGGAATTAGTAGTGGGTTTCATAAAAGGCAGGGTATTGCTTCACTAGCTGAACAACTGGTAGCCTCTCAAAAAGGACTCAGATCTCATGGAATTATGTGGTTTATTGACTGAGAAGTAATAGGCATTTGCTTCTTTTCAGTGAAATACCAAAGAACCCTTGGGGTTCATTGTAGGATTTAGGGACAGAATATTTCCACAGTTTCAGCATGTTTTACTGCTGTGTTTGGCATTTCCTGAAACAAGCACAGAGTTTTCAAGTGAACTCAAATCATGTCAAGCCCTGGGCCAGTAACCTTTATGTTGGATGGAGGACAATCCTGGAATTAGTGTAAAGAAAACATAATGTGAAATCCAAGATGTTTAGTAGAAGTTGCATGACAAGATATCTGAATACATACATTAACAACAGAATTTTCTGTCTCTGCATCTTGTTTTGAATTTTTTTTTATGTGGAGGTTCTATGACTGGTGCATAAAAATGTCCAGTTAAATGAGCTCATTCAGGGCATGGAAAAAAAGTTAAATCTCAAGACTGGAACTGGAGAATATGCCTTTCTTATTTTATTTTATTTTACATTATTCATTAATTAGTACCCATTACCTATGCTTGAGAACTGTTTCTTATTAATATAATTAAAGAACTTTTGATCTTGATGATACGGTTGCCTCTGTCATAGTTTGGGTGTGTTATTTGTCTTCAGCTGTCAAGAATAACCTTAAATTGGACAGTCATTTTTTAATGCATACATTTTCATCTTATGACTATTCATTCGTCTTTCTGTAATAACCTTGTGAACATGAAACTTGGCATGGCTGTCAAATCACTAGACACCACCCTGCTTTTATAATTTGTAATTTGTTGCCATTAGTAATACCAAACTCACAGGTTCCACGAGAGAAACATGGATGGCACATAATGAATGATCTTGAAATTCTTTGCAACAGTTGTCAATTTTTTTGGTAAATGTAAGGCAGTAACATGGTAGCTGTGTGAAGTGCAGCCACTCCCTGACTTATGTAAGGGTTGTGTTCCACGGAACTTTATGCAAGTCGAATTTTACGTAAGTCAGAATTCTCCTAAATTCAGTTCAGTTTTTTATCCCACATGCAGAAAAAATTACAAAAGTGTGCTTCAAAATGTACAATAAAAAGATTAAGACAACGCTGTCTGCATATTTTTGCTGTCATAGTCAAGTCCTCCATTTATTTCGTACGGGATGCAAAATACTTTTCCACATTTTTTTTTTGTGTTTGCACTGGCCAGCAAAAACTTATGTAAAGTCAGATTTGCACAAGTAGGGGAATTACTGTATATATATAGCGTTCTATTTGATGGAAATAAGTAATGAACTGGTACAGCTAGAATGTGAAATTACGTTTGAAGGTCGATATACACATAAAAGATTGCTGATACAAATATACTTGGTTTTGAAAACCTTAACTTGGATTTTGGTGGTGAACTAGTTAATTGTGGCAGGTTGTATTATATAAATGGTTGCTTATTTTGAGGGAACACATTTTTTATTTATGTTATATTGACGACATTATTGAGAAGTGGTTATTTTTTGTACCATGTTTTTGTTTAAAGTATGAAAATTGTCGCAATTTTTTCCTCCAAAACTTGTAGTGATAGTGCCATGCTTTAATATGTCTGGAGATTAAATGAGAACAAACTTGCAGGCCTTTCACAGGTAGATGAATAGTGACATACTTAAGTAAATTTGGCTTTTAATTTTCTGTTCTAGGGGTGGTCTGTGTTTTCAGTGTCAGCAACCAAAATAGCAAGCAAAGCAACAGAAGGAGCCATTAAAATAGGAGGGATAGCATCTCAAAAGGTAGTTGATATAAGTGCTTCTGTTGGAGAAAAGGTAAGTATGCTTTTAGTTTCTTTTTTAAATTCCACTTGCATGTGTAGTCTATATTTATGTATGTTCCTTGGATATATGACCTCTAATGGTTGTCTGCCCTGTTATATTATTTGTGATCTTTCAAGTGGCTGTTTTCCCAAGATGTTTCTCTACTGAAGTTAAATAGGCTTTTCATGTTTCCCTCATTTTGTCCAGCCCATGGTAGCCTGATTAATGTCACTATTCTAACAATACTGGGGGACCTCTTCAAACCATTGAAATTCCTTATGTCAAAGGATGTTCAGCAAGTAAGGTTCCCGAGGTCATAAAAATTAAATAAGATGTCATTACACTGTTAAATGTAGCTCATTTATCCCACCAAAGTATTGTTATTTTTCAGCGTAATCCCCAAGCACATTAATGAGTTTGTCCCATATTAGTACAATTTTAGAAATTCCATCACAGTAGAAAGCAGACTCTTGCATTCTGGACCATTCAGAATAGTCATTTCCACTTCCTCATTATTGTGGAGTCAATGAGCTCTGGAAATGTTGCTTCAGCAGTCCACAACCAGTTCCTGCACTTATGCTGCTTTCACATCCAACCTTAATATGCAGGGCTCACAGATGTGATAATCATTATGGATGCTGATTTGACCATCTTTTTACTCTTGTACCATTTTTAATCATGTTGCACTACCATTATGCTGTCACCATACTTCTGTAGGAATTGGTGGTGAATTTCAATGGGGAAACATGCTTTGCCCATTGAAACTGAAGCAGACTGTGAATTTTCATGAGGGACCAAGTTTCAAATGTCATTGCCATTGCACAGCAACTTGTCCCGTGTATAACATCTGACTGACTTACTGACTGATGACTCTTGCACCATCTGTTGCATGTTTCCCCATCCTACAATTTCTTCTGCCTTCCAAAAAATAAAATGTTTTTCTAACGCAAAATATACATGCTAGGGGACCTTACGTATTAAATGTGCCTTATAATATTGTGGGGTGCTTGCATTCCTCCTCTTGTGTCCAAATGTATATCTGGTTACTGTTTTCATACATGTACTTCCTTCCAAGTAAGAGACCATGCTTTTCATCCTCATCCAAAACAACATGAAAATGTTGTTCTTGATAAATTAAATGCATATGTTGATGGTCATTTGAAAAGCAGATGGGCTGATTACAGTTTCTGAATTGAATAATAAAGAGAACTTCCATAATTTGTCTTAATTTTGTCACGAATTTCATTAGTTGAGGTTGGAATGAAATGAAAATATATGCAGTACTGGTTCATAGTCATATAAAGTTTGTGACTGATGCTGTTATAAAGCTAGATTGAATTAAGTGTACATGATGTCAGATCCGGACAGTGCAGATGCTAAGTTCAAAGATATTTCCCAATGAGGTGTATGTGTGGGCACTGGATTGGCTTCTTGAAACTGTCTGAGGAAAGAAAAAAATGCACATCCTGTGTGTGGTGTGTATTGATGTTATTCCTGCCTTTGTTAGCAGGTAGATAACTTTCTGCTGTTGTTTGTTCACTTCATAGATGTGTGAATATCACCATTTAGTCTGATTGATGCTTAACCCTCAGTGTCTAATGGCATTGTACGTTCTTGCATTTGTAGTACATGAAGCATGTTACAATGTGAATAGATAGCCTGTGTCTGTAAATATCATGGACTTGGTATATTTTGCTGATGGAATGGTGTTGTCAGGTCACACTGGGATCATACTTCAGTTCAGAGACATTATTCACTGATTAATGTCTTACTCTGAAATAAATATATTAAATATGATTGCTTAATTGGATGTGTTGTTGATTATCAGATTTTCCAAAAAATCTGATTACCACATTTTTTTAAATTCTTTTCACCATGTCATATTATTGAAATCTAATAGATATTAAAGCCTTGCCACTTAGCTGAGAGGAGTGGACTGTCTCCTTTGTCATATAGTTGTGGTTCAGTTTGGATTGTCTTGGATTCCCTGTAGCCACATTTTTGACAGGCCTGAATGGTGAGTTCCAGTGTCATTAGGGTTGAATTTTTAAAATATTTTATGTTAAAAACATGAAATTATTGACTAATGTCGTTGTAATAGTTATGATTGCCAACAGCATGTTTAATGTTTTAATACTAGTGTTTTATCCTTGTAATAAATCAAGATTGCATTTTATGTAGAGGTATTCACACATCCATGATTTATTTTTCACCCCTGCAGTGATTTATTTTGTCCTGCATGACTATTTTATGGTTTCATTCTGTCAGGTGAAGGAAGGAACGCTGCTAGAAGATATCGGTACACAAGTCTCAAATATTGCCACTAAGGTAACTGAAGGACATGTTGCAGTGTCTCACATTTATTTCACTTACATATGTTAAGAGTTAATATTATCTTAAACTGTTTGCTTGCAGTTTGTTAAGTTAATTTTGTCTTGCAGTGCTAATACATCTTTGTTTGCCATTGACATGGTACTAAAAATTAACATATTGCACATCTGTTCGATACCAGAAAGTGCACCTCACTGGCAGCACATTTGTCTGCATGTGTTGTGTGAGCCTCTGTAGGCTGTAAATGTCTAAAATATTTTCATCCAGAAAAATGCATCATTATTTGTTACACTGATATCATTGAGGGTTTCACAATGATGCATCACTGCCCATGCTACATACACTTGAAAGTATGGAGTTATCACTTGGTGTATGGACTTAACCTTCGCATACTTTACACTAAGCTGTATATACCGAAATAATACATAATTTCAGTCACAAAATTTATAATGATTTTTTTTAAGCTTTCCATACTGTGCATTCTTGTTCTTGTTGTTATACAGGGTGAGCATAAAGTCTTTCCCTGATTACAAACATTTATTACAAGAAAACTTTACGTTTCACCTCAGCTAGAAGAGTTTCAGACGTGGATAATTTTCCAACAAGGTGGTGCACCTCCACACTGGGGTTCATATGTTTGTTGGTTTTTTGATGCAACATTTCCAATTGGGAAAGATGGTCTGACACCCTGGCCACCACGATCGCTGGATATCACCCACCTTGACTTCTTTTTGTGGGGTTATGTTAAGGACAAATTGTTTTTGACACCAGTTCCAGATATTACAAATTTGAAGGCAAGAATAACAGACACTTTTGCTACAATAACTGAAGACATGTTGGAGAACACGTGGAGAAAAATTGATTATCAATCAGATGTTCTCCGTGCAACAAAAGAAGCACATGTTTAAGTGTACTAATGTGTTGTAAAAAAATCTTCTTGAGTTACATTTTAAAAAAAAAGTTTGTATTCCACGTACAGTAGTTTTCTTGTAATAAATGTTTGTAATCAGCAAAAGACTGTATGCTCACCCTGTATTGTTCCTCTAATGGTGTTAGAGGAACAACACAACAACAGGAGTAGGGTACTTTCGAGATCTCTACACCACTGCGGACCCAAACACAGCTGGATACAGTGAACACATATATTGCCAACATACATAATAAATAGCTGGAACCAACAGATATTAATGTGCTACACATAATGATTTTAACTAAGATTTTTAAGATACGGGACAAAATACGTAGGGTTTTAAACACTGTAACAGCATTGTAAATTAAAAAAAAAAAAAGGAGGGTATATTGTACATTTTGTAGCAACATTGCAAAAAGCGAGCAAGTACCGCAGTGGTCTCCCTGAAGATGGATAACAAACACCGAAACATGTAGAAGGTAGTTGGTGATAAATATATGTATTTAATATATTATGTGCATTTAGCTGGAATAAAAAAAAGGTGATTGACAAAATTTATAGGTTATTGCATTCAATAATTATTTTGTTATAGGTAGGAGATTTAGGCAGGAGAGGATGGAAAGATATAGGAGGAACAAATATTGCTCCCTCCCCAACGAGGGGAGATGCTTCTGATGGTATTTCCACTGAAAAATCTTCATTGCTCTTAGAAGGGGGTAATGCACAAAGGTAACTTCGAAACCTGTAATATAAAGCTATTATATTCTAACTTTGAGTCTAGATATATAGAATATCCTGTGTGTTTCACTCACTCACTCACTGAGATTTGGAACTGATTCTTTTCCTGAAACACAAGTTTTTAGTTTTATTTTAAAGATACTAGCAAGAAGGTTGGCCTGCCATTTGTGTCTATGGTGGTGTGTGTGTGTGTGTGTGTGTGTATGCCATCTTTCTGAGTGGATGTGTTGTTTTAAAGTATTAAAATCCTACACTGTGCATGCTGTTTTCAAACATAGATATCCAAACTTTATTAACCACATCTGAGATAAACAGTGGAACAGTTACTGAAGAATTATGCTGAGTAGGTGCTGGTAGCCATATTTTAGGGGCTACTGGTATTTGTATTGAGAAAGTGCACCATTTGGCCACTTGGCTGTGTACATATGCTGTCCTTATCATATGATACTCAGCCAGAGAAAGTTGAAACAAATCTCTTGCAGATACATATTTGTCCTAACTGTGCTGCAGATATCATCCTGTGAAAGGTCACAAAGGATTTTTTCTTGCATTTTGTCAGATGTTGAAAAGACTATATTGTGTGTTAAACACCAATTTATAGTAATGAACTGTTTCTATGAATGAGGTTAAATTGAATTCCACATAAGTAGGGGTTGTACTTTAGTACTGGTCTGGGCTGAAATAATACTTGACTGATGACTTTTACTGTCATGTCTCTCCTACCAAGTGCACCATAACCAATTTGTTCTCTTTTCGTGCATAAAAAATTTGCTTTTGTGCTTACATACAGGAATTGTGATTTTTTGTGTGACTCTGCTTACTACAGAAACCAAATGAAGGACAGCACTGGCACTCCATTGTTAAGTAATAACAAAAGCTCCAAGGATGTAGAGGAATGGCTGAATTGGAATTCTGATGATAAACAACAATATTCCAAGTAAGTTTCAAATTGTATACTATTAGGAGCAGTGCCCTGTTGCCCTGCACCTCTGAAATTTTGCTACCTTACTAACTTATCTAACAATACATTAAGTCTGAGAAATACTTTTTAAGTCCGGGATGCCACATAATTTCATCAACGTTTCCTCAGTAAGTGTTTCATTTCAAAATCAGACACAAAGTTTATGAAGAGGATTTTTCAGACTTGCATATATGCTCGTTCCTCGTTAATAAGATCCCATTTAAAATGGATTCCCACCTAAGTGGTGTTATGATGTGATTCCAAAGTATAGGGACATTGTATTTTTATCCGACTTAAAATAAAATGTTCACACCTAATAATATTTCCCACTTTAGATGTGTTTATTACGTTCATCATCCAAATCCGTGGATGTGAAGGAATTGAGTATGAAATTTTGAGAAAACTGAGTTGTTAGTCATTTCGCAGAGATGGGGGAGATTTCTAGTCACTTTGGGCAGCATTTGTGCTTGTGCTTGCCCTGCATCCACCTCTCAAATGGGTAGTACTAACTTATTTTCTGGTGGCAAAGTGTTTGGCTACCAGCGAAATGGTAAAGTATCAGAATTAATTAAAAGTAATGTATTTACATGTTTTCATGTGACATAGGACATTAAGCAGTCCAAAATCTTCTAATGACTGGGGCAGTTGGCCTTCGGATTCTTCACTGCAAAGTGTTGGAAATGGATCGTCTGCAAGGAAAGGGAAGAAGCAGATTGGGAGTGCCAAGGAAGGCTTGCTAATTAATTTAGCTGAGGACAAAGGGAATGACTGGAACTCCAAGTGGGATGATGATGATGATGCATGGGAGATGTTAAATAAGAAAGAATAATATACATTCTATGAAAGGATTGACAGTAACTCCATCTGAGATGTAGTTTTCCAATGCCTTGCCAATGCACCCCACCCCCCCCCCCCCCCCCAACAACCCCACCCCACACACCCACCCCTATTCAACACACAAAAACCTT
>Ga0131853_10002161_pt1 | contig 35314 bp, 17 predicted proteins | sample TergutLab28metaG_FD_92764 | JGI IMG/M metagenome (GOLD analysis project Ga0131853, IMG submission 92764) | Labiotermes labralis P1 segment gut microbial communities from Petit-Saut dam, French Guiana - Lab288 P1 (version 2) (version 2) | ecosystem: Host-associated > Arthropoda: Insects >... | reverse complement strand
GATCCCCTACTAGTGCCGCGGTCTGGACCACACCGGGCCAGTAACGGGATCACTTTACCTTTTACATTGAAAGTAAATAGCGCGTCCTGTTGGTTCTTATTGTACAGTTTTGTTCTGCGTAACACAAATAAAAGTCGCTGAGTAATACCGTTCAAACCTGTTGTAAAACATCCAGACGTAAGCGTTGTTCAGATCCAGAGTGTCCCAGACTTTTCAATCTGATGTCCATAATGCGGACAGTCAATTGGGACAGTTGGTATTGTACCCCATGCCCCTATCAGGTGCAGGGTGTGATTGAGTTCATTTATGGTAGCAGGTGACTGATTTGTTTCTTCCCTCAGTTGCTCGATTATCATCGTGGCAGAAAGGGAAAGCAGAAGCAGGAAATAACTTTTGTTGTCCACTTATCAGCGAAACACATTATTATGCAGTGGTTGGGTTCTAGAACACAATGGCTTCCTGTGAAAGCACCTTTTGCCTATTGCTTTAGTCCCACACAATACAAAAAAAAACAGCGGAACTGTGTAGAATATGATCATTATTCTGAACTTACTCATTGGTACTGCTGTCTTTCATGCTTCATTGATTCTTGGTTTAGTTAATAGCGTCTTTTTTTCAGATGCAAGGATTTTGTAATGTAGACTGGTATAGCACTTTGTGAACGATGAAGTAGAAAGGAGTTGGACTGGACGATCTTGGCGCGTCTCCAAGTACTGTACAATGTTGTGGCGCATTTTGTCCAGGTTAATTATTAATACGCTTGCCAAAAAGGTACACAGACTCAAAACTGTATTCATTGCTTACCTTCTACATGTTTCGGCCTTAACTGGCCATCCTCAATGGGAGACTTTTTGAGTATTAATCGAAGGAACGCAGTAATTTACAATTATTTTACATACTTTAAATTTACAAGGATACGTTCGAAAGCATTTAAATTAATTGTAATGTATCGAACGCCTTCGATTAATAGAAAGTGCCCCACTGAGGTTGGGTTTTGAGGCCGAATCGTAAGGGAACTAAGTAGTAAAAATACAGCTGTGATCTGTACATTGTGGGATTTTTTTGGGGGGGGGGGATATGTTAGACGAATACTGTGCCATTATTTCCACGGAGAAACCGAGGTTGGCGAAGAAACTGGCTTTACAGCGAGTTATTTCCGAAACTGTCGCGCATACATATGATATTTCTGCAAAATTCTTTTCGCATGAAACTACACTACACGGATCGTGTAACAACTCACTTTAGTGTATAAGATGTTGAGGTTACTTGACCGATCCACCAGGAAGCGTTCTGTGAAGCTGCTGCCTCATCTTTCGATCCCACTGCCTCGTGTGGAACAGCAGAGAGGTGGAACACATTTCTTTAGATGTTAATCTCGAGAGCTGGCTCTGTTTTATCAGTAATAAAAATCGTACATTTTGACAAATTCAGCACGAGTGTAGGAAACGCATTCCATTGTTGTAGGCTTCTGTTAGCACTTTCTAGCATTGTAATTTCTTTTAACTGAAAGGAGGAGTTACTGGCCGTAATGTAACCCCACGGTCATTGTTGTCCTCTCGACCAACTTTCGCTGTATGTGGCAGGCTGTTTCTCCGTCCAAGTGGTCATAATGTGATGCGAGAATAATAAAAACACCCACCAAGTTACTGACGTTTGAAAGTAACATACTGTTGGATCCAATTACATAAGTGCTTCAGTGCTGACAGGCTTGTAACATGTTACAATATCGTAGGCCCGTTATTTACGTTGGGACAAGTTTCTACGTGACTGAGTACCTTACTGGTGCATGTATGACCGAGAGGTTATGATCAGAAAATTAAAAAAGAACTTTATCGCCTGTCAGATGTAGGTGCCTGCACCTCGTATGTGGCACAAGAGTCTCTGCACAATGGGGAGCTCCGTGATGTACTCATCACTTGGACCGTCTTAAGGCTATAAAGTCAAAAATGGACTGGTTATGAAGTACGCTTGGAGGGTCTGGGACATTCAGAATTGAAGTTGGCAATACGTAGGAGGAAAACCACTAGCGATAGCCAGTTGTGAGCGGTGGAAGGAATGTCGACTGGCAAATGTGTCTCATTTGCCATTCATGGCTGGTTTCTTTGCTGGAGTACTTTAGCTCGTTGTGGTTGTAGCTTTCGAGGTATTATACTTAATGTTATCCGGTTGTAGGCGGGGTGGAAATGTATTCGGGATTTGTTCACGCAGAAAAACTTTTAAGTTACACCATCGTGTGTTCTACTGCTGATGAAATAGATGCGAATCGCCATGTATTGATAGTTGCGTGTATTTAAAGTGTCCCATCGGAAATATGCCGGTGTATCATTTAGTAAACATGTTTAAGCATGTTATAGTGAGGATAATTGTCCCGTACTTGTTAAACAATTGCGCAATTACGGTGCCGACACTTGAGTTGCGTTCAATATCACGCGTACTACCGCTGTCGATCTTCCGCGGTGTCCCCTCGCAAACTAAGACCTCGGCCATTCCATAGACTTCTATCGGCTAGTCTGAAATCAGTTATTAATGCAGAAATTACCCCGTAATTTGTTTAAGTACCAAGAATTATGTCGTCTGACAATGATTATTTTAAACCTCAATTTACTTTTAACAACACCGAACATTAGAAGTTACTTAAAGTGGGTTCGCTAAGCAGGGACTCGAATCCCGGCTTCATAACTTGCCCGTCGCTGACCGGCTACGGTGTGGACCAAACCATTGTGGCTCAAGTTTTGTATTGTTTCCTTGACTGTCCACTTCCCCCTCTAATCAGCGCTGACGAACTGAAAATGCGTGTGATTTAGCAGTTCCGTCGTGGTGCTTGTCTGCCATGAGCATGTCGCCTGTTCCGACACCTGCTTCTGGCTATCCATAAGGCACACTTGTGCACCACTTACAGGTGATCACAGTGTGATGACGCCTGCCTCAGAAACGTACAAGTGTCATTGCTCCGTTGGCAATTAAGGGATTGTCCTCATGCATGTGTAGTCTGGCATTTATTAAGCATGACTTGTAGCCCATGAAAGAGCCGAGCCTCCCTCTTGTAACGTCGGTGTACGAAGACTGCGGCTTTTTAGCAGGGTTGTCCAAGAGGGCCAGTCGTCGTCTGCATCAACATTAGTTCTTCCCAGTCCTTTGTTTTAAAATCTTGTAAGTTTTTTTCGAGTTGATTATTCCAGTGATATGAGGGAGGGGGCGATATTTGTTGTACTCTTAGCGGGACATTATACGATGTTGATCCATTCTGAAAGTACTGTGGCTGTAATATGTTGTCTGTGATGCTTATAGAGATAAAACCACGTATAAAAATGGAAGTTGTGGTCTGATATTGTATATTTTATAATCGCAGACAATAGACTAGCTAGCATTTACGCTGTAATTTTTATCTTGAGGAACGCACAATGAAGCAGCAACTCATAAATGAAGGACATTTTCCCATAGACTGAACGTTAGGGCAGGTGTTATGTTACGGAGCGGACATGTTTCAGTAGTAAAAGACTGCAGAGTAGGATCATCGCAGACTTCTAACAGTGTTTGGTCATCAATTGAACTCGTAGCTTTTTATGTCGGGGAAAGATAAACTTCCGGGGTCTCGCGTTTACATTTATGTAATGTGTCAGAAATGTTAATGGTAAGGTGGGCGGTTACTGCGTTTTAGTTTAAGCTGTCCGTCTGATAACGCGTGGATCGGTCTTCAATGATCCGTGAGTCATAGCGTATGCTGGTGCGCTGAACGTAAATAGAGAATGTTCCTGAGAGTGTCAACGACTCAAACACGCACGAAGACCTACAGTGTTAAACAAAACATGGACACTTCAGGCTTTCGCGTGGGTGACAGGTGCCCGACGCAGCTTCACATTCCAGACGATGGGCGGCTTCATTAACGATTTGTCTGGAATAATCAACGATGTTCGTCTTTGTTCACGTAATTCTGAACCTAGTTGGATAAGCTTTAAGTCGGTGTATTGTTTGTGCAGTAAGTGAAGGTCAGTAGCAATGCGGTATGCAGAATCGCTTGGGAGGGACGTTGATGCATGTGTAGTCCACTGCTGTTGGTAAATGGCTACGGATGTGCAGAGGTTCCGGGAGTCAGACCTACCAGTTGCACCTCTCTCTCTTAAAAACTGTGATTTTATGTACAGTTTATGTAACCTTGGTCCAAAGTGTTAATTGAGCACATCTTTGTTGTTGCAGGTAAGTGTAAGGCTTCGTCACACTTCGTTGTGAGCGACAGTGCTGCCTCCTCCGCTGCTGCAGCAAGCGTCCCAACAACAAGTAAGTGTCCAACAGAAAGTCGCCCGTACAGTAGCCTAAAATCAAGTCATGGGCCTTAGACGAGTACCGCGTGTTCTTATTCACTATAATTTGGCACAGGCTGAATAAAAACTGTGGGCCATAGTTCGTGTTGGTTGTCTCACGTATAAGACGGAATGCGACTCATGATGTCCAATTGCAAAGGGGTGGTGTTATTGTTTTTGGTAATGCAGGACAGCTGGTCGACGATCAGAGTACAAATTTTTATGTTCTCTTCTTCCGAGGGATTGGATGTTGTATTTTAATATTGTAGTGGTGTTCATAGTGGATCAGAGTTCTAGTGTGAAGCTGGTAGTCTCTCGGCTAGTCAAGAGATTGTACACATTTTGTACGACTGGATTGTTCATTACGGTGTTCAAAAGAGCCCGTCACTCTCCTGAATTGCATGATTTCATTCCGCGACTTCACACCCGTTTTCAAAAGTGCAGTTTTAATACACTGAAATGTTGTGTGCTTGTTTCATCCCCGTTCAGCGCGTGGCGTATGGTGTACTACAAATTGGAGTTTTTTTTTTTGGGGGGGGGGGAGAACATGCTTTTGTTACTAAGAATAAAAAAGTCAGTCCACTGTAGGTGTGTGGCATTCATGCGTTCGTAATGAAAGTGTCGTATTCAACTGCCGTCTGTTATTTTCTTCCGACTCCTATTGGTTTTGGTGTAGAAATGTCTGGGTTAAAATTAATGGGCACTTTTCTTTTTTTACTTTTCTGCTATTCTTAGAAAATCATAAATTAACAGGAAGCTCATGTGTGACCAGATTTCTCAAAAAAGGAGAATCATACAAAAACACAGGTAGGCGTGTGCGTGAGATATCTCATGCATCTACATTACTTTCCGCGATTTATTACTTTTGTTTGAGATACTCGTTTATATCAGTTCTGGGACTAAAACAGGCCTATCCCAGCGGCCGCGCGATCTAAGGCGTGGGTCTGCAGCTGCTCGCTTGCTAGGGTTGTGGATTCGAATCTCTCCGGGGGCGTGGATGTTTGTCTCTTGTGAATGTTCGGTGTTGTTAGGTAGAGGTCTCTGCGTCGGACTGATCACTCTTCCAGAGGAATGGTGTGTCTAACTTGAGTGTGATCGTGAAGCCTCCAGATCTAAAATAGACTTTATAACTGTGCGTCGTAGTATGTCTACTTTTGATTAACTCTGTCGCTGTTAATTTGGCTCTGATATTTTCCCTTCATCTGATGGTCTAATAGACCAGAACTAAGTAGACATTTATCCCACTTTGGGTTTAATATCGCGACCGGATGGGTAACACTTCCGTTTTGTAGTCGAGATGACTCAAGTTCCAATCGTGGCCCTGAGACATCCTATGTTGACAGTTTTTTCATGGTATTTCCTGGTCCACATCATAACCAATTCATCGTACATTAATCATATGTGACGCTGTAGTTTTGGCTACTGAGTGGCGTCGTTAAATAAACTATAAAGAAAGAAAAAAAATTTAACTTGGTTACGTAAGAAGTAGGACGTTTGGACGTCTGTACGTGGGTAATTTGACGTTGTTACGTCACAGTGATGATTCACTATCAGTCGTGAGTACATCGGTCGTGCTTTGTGCTACCGGAGCAGTTCATGTCTGTTTACTGCGTGGTATTGACGCTTCCTGTTTACATAGCTTTATCGCATTATCCGTAGCTCTTATTTGAATGGCTGTCCTCTTCTTTCGAACACTACATACACAGACAAAGGTACACAAAACTGTATACTGTAGAAAGTTTTTATTTGCAGCCGTTCCAAATTTGAACAGAGGCATCACGATGTGCTCACAAACGTAATATAATATTAAATAATGTATGTCAGCACAACTACCTTATTACACAACGTAATTACATAGGCGACATGTTTCGACTATTGATCAGTCATCTTCAGGCGTATTTTGTCAGTTGAGTCACAAAATGCTATGCACACATGGGGATCCCACCGTGTTTACATTCATGGGAATACATAAAAATTAAATCATTTGTGTCAAAGGTGTGACGTGCAAATTGTGTTTACATCAGTGGGATACATAAAATTGGATTACTCGTCTCGTAAAACGTGCTATACCATTTGTGTAATAAAGGGCTAAAATATGTAAAATTCTTAAAACAGTATATTGGTGTTCACTAGTTAACAAAGTTCCGTTACCGTCTGGTTGTTTTTGGAGCTATGGGATTCTGTTTATTTACTGGAGACGTCGGAGTACGTCTTTGTTTCTGCTCCGTAGGAGTGGGCGTTATCAAATGCGTATGCATATGCACGTCACACCTTTGAGACAAATGATATAGTTTTTATGTATTCCATGAATGTAAACATGATTGGATTCCAGTGTGTGCATAGCATCTTGTGACTCAATTGACAAAATACGCCTGAAGATGACTGATCAATAGTCGAAACATGTCGCCCATGTAATTACCTTGTGTAATAAAGTAGTTGTGCTGACGTACGTTATTTAATATTATATTACGTTCCAAAATGTTTTGTTCCAAACTGTCTGAACAAAGTACTTAGATTTTGCTAACACTTAAGCGTGTATCCTGAGGATTGCAAAGCCTTCCTTCAGTCCGCACATTAGCTCATAGGATAAGATTGTATCCTGATCGCTGATTTAAATTTAAAAAAAAACTTAAGCGTGTAAGCCAACTGATTTCTGACCTTTAACTTCGTACATCAATATTGTTCTTCGGAAGTGGATAGCAGATCGACTGATCCAAACCGGCACATGCATAATGGAGTTCATAAGATCCCACCCTGGACTCTGTCATAGCTGAATGATTCCACTCCAGAATCTAACAGTCTCTTTCATTAAGTTCCAGTTTTATTACTGGCCTTCCATATGCCCGAGGGCACATTGTGTCACTTAACCCTTTAAAGCCTAACGGTTACCAACAATGAAGACACTGAATTTTTCCCGCAAGTTATGTGTTCCTTATGAATCTTACAGCAGCCATTTACCTATTGGAATATTGCTCCACAGGTCATGCGATATCAGCGTAGGATATAAGGTTAAGTGTACTTATAGTCTGTAATAGACTGGTGGTACAATAAAGGAGGAAAAATTTTACCTATAATGCTGTCGCCGATTGGTCTTTCTAATCGTAGCACACGGTGTTGTCGGTGAGGCCCTTGTAATTTAGCTTATTTTGTTTTCTGAAAGGTAATGTGTGTTGTATTGTAAGAATAAAATGACCATATTTTACACCCGTACAAACAAAGAAAGCTTTTGGGTTTGAAGCTTGTGGTTGAGAAATGAACCGAGACGCCAGCCTTCTCGCAACTGCGACACATCACGCATTTCTGGAATCACTCTTCTCTTGACTTCCACTCGAACATATTTTACATTTTATTTTCGGTGGTGGAAGTAAAAACAGTATTCTGATATTTGTTATATATTTTTCGTCCTTTTAACATTTCCCTATTAAATTACGAGTGTCCTCCATCAGAAATTGAGGATTGGCATCCTGCAGCCTTTTACTTACTTACTCCATGGTGCAGAGTCCTTCTTGTGAAGCTAACTGGATTGCAGCTAGTCAAGAAATTCCCCGCACTTCACGGAACCCGAAGGTTCATTACCGCACTCACAAGCGTCCGCCACCTGTCTCTATCCTAGGCCAGCCCAATCCAGTCCATATACCCACATCCCACCTTCTGGAGATCCATCCTAATATTATCCGCCCATCTACGCCTAGGTCTCCCCAGTAGTCTCTTTCCCTCCGGTTTCCCCACCAAGAACCTATACACCCCCCTCTCCTCACCCATACGAGCCACATGCCCAGCCCATCTCATTCTTCTCAATGTTATCACCCGCACAATATTGGGTGAGGAGTACAAATCATTTAGCTCCTCGTTATGCAATCTCCTCCATTCCCCCGTTACCTCGTCCCTCCTTGGTCCAAATATTCTCCTCAACACCACGTTCTCAAACACCCTCAGCTTCCTTTCCTCCCGCAATGTCAACGACCAAGCCTGCAGCCTTTTACGCCAGAATTTTACATACGTTAGGAAGTAAAGTTATGTTTAAGAAAGTTATGAAGAGGGATGTCTAGTCTCCCACGTTACGGAATATCAGTCACCGCGCATCTTGACTGACTGCTTCATGGACCTCCCTCGCTGCTTCTCTGTATAAATCCCTTTCGAAATTTTTTAATATGTCCTTTTTAAAACGACTTTGCGAAACGAGGCTAATTGCGCGTGTGATTAATGATATTTGGAAAGGACTTGCAAGTTTCTGCCGTTAGACGGCACTGTAGAGGAATTTTCGGAAGTATCACAATTCTACTGAGAGCCAGTTCTAGAATGGGGTTTAATGTTCTTCCCAGAATTAAGTGAGAAGGTTCGGTGCCTGTACTGCAGAATAAGGCGTACACTTTCAGCATTTGTGTATGTCAGCATTGTAGACAATGTGCCATGATTACACGCATTTCGAAATTTCGTTGTCCATTAAAATCACAATTTTTTAAAAATGGCTTTATTCTTCTGTATGGAGCCTATGGTTTTGTTTTAATGTTTCGCAGTCATTATAGTTAGCAGCTATACATATGGTGAACATTTGATAACTTCATGGAGTGTTTATGACAAAATCTGCTGTCGATGAACTTCTGTTTGACTGTCTGGAATTAGATCGCGTATAACTTCTATGTTCTGTTGAACGTGCATCTCTGTATAATCTTGTAAATGAAACCAACTTCGTTCACAATATTCTCAGTTTATTTCGTCAGTTTTATTTATAACCTCTACATGTTTCGGACCTCTCCAGGTTCATCATCAGGAGGAATAACTGTACTTATACGACACTTGGTATTTTGTTATTCTGAAGAGCTAGCCGTCTGGTGCGTGCACCAGACGGCTAGCTCTTCAGAATGTTTTTTTTTTCTCAATAGTTATAGTAATAATGATAACGATTGATGTCCTTTGTGTTTGGCATTGGAAGCAACATCATCATCACCACCACTTCGTCACCGTTAGTTACATCTTCATATATAGATAAATGGTTATTTTCATCCCTCTAGAGAGAGTTGCTCGAGGGGTCTGTTCAGCTGGATACTGCTGAGAGATGTTATAGAATATTAATTTTACTTTTAATATCAGAGTAGACATTTATCACATTGATGGAGTAAGCGGCGCTTCTGATGTCGATTTGTTTCACGTCGACGAAGACTGAAATGCTGGATTGCTTGGTCCACCGTTCGCGTGAGATGATTGATGAAAAGTGTGAAGCAGTCTGCCGGACTAGATCGTTGTGTTAGCAGTTCACAGACTGTGGCTTTACTGAGCTCCTAAAACCGTTAGCTTCTCTGTATGCTCACTCTTACGCTTTCTGTTACAGACACGTTTATCAATTTTATATTCGTTTCATTGCTTATGGAATGGATGTATGGATGATATATGAGTTTAGCGCATTATGGTCTGCTGGTTCGGGAAGTTACGGAACATGGCCTGTTATAATTTGAAGGATGTAGTACACTTTGGACGCTTCATATTCCTCGTTTGCAGTATTGTTTCTAGGTGCGCTTTTGTTACAAATGTTTGTGTGGTTGGTACGCCTGCCTTGATACCACAGTTGCCATGGTTAGTAATGCTGCCGCTCATTGTCTTGTCACCATGATTATCTTCGTTACGAACGTTAAAACATTCTAATGGCTACCTTTTGTTACCATTGCTACCAAGGCTACCAATTTCTATTGGTTGTTTTGTGTACGCGCCAAAAAGTGCTCCGCCCTGCGGACTTTTACCGTCTTGTTTTCTTTTAACATACAGTAAAATGAACAGTTCTGTGTTTAAACGCCATCCATTAAGACAGTCTAGGTTCAGGGAGACGTAATGCGTTTATAACCCGACATGAAAAGGCGTGATTGGCTTTACGTTCCGTCCGCCTTTCTCCCGGGGAAAGAGAACTCCATATATTGGTAGATGGCGCAAGGGGGTCGCATAGCCGGTTGGAAAGAGGTATTTTCACGGCCGGGAATCATATCCTGTTCGTTCAGACTGTGTCCAGTCTCTTGTACTTCCCGAGGTACCACGGTTCATCGTTCGTGCTTTGTGTTGTTAAATGTGCGCTGTGTGTGAAATTGTTCATTCATCACTCACCTTTCATGACATCAAATAGTGTGCATGATTTGTACTTACCTTGTTTATTGACACTGCGTTTAGAAGATTATAATTGCTGACATCTTTTCGACTTAGAGTTACAGGGGAGAGATAAGAATCCAAATTTCTTTGACAGTCAGGGGGCATTTTCCGTATAATTTCATTGAAATTCGAGAGGCGGTACACTGTGTGTTGGACAGACACAAACGAGATAGTCATTTAACGCCTTTTTAATGGATTGTTGAAAATAATATGTAGAAGTTTAAACTGTAAGGAACCGACCTACCAATTGCTGGGACAGAATTTCTACGAAGAAGGCATATATTTCTCAGGTTGAACTACCGTGTCTGAATCAGTTTATTGTTTCGTTTCCTGGCATTTTGCTTCAGTTCGGGAGTACAGGACTGAACTGAGCGGTGTAGAGGCTGTAGCTGTTATGTTGCAATGCGTGTTGAGGTAAAGAAGCTCCCTGTGTGACTGAACAATACGTGGGAAATTGGCATTACGTAGGAGGGGACAGTGTCACTGACAATAACACGCGATAAGTTCTTGACGATCGCCTGAAGCATATATGGGCCCGCGTTACACAGGTACTGGGTGTGTTGCCTCTATTGCAGTTGGTTGGGTTTTCCCACCTACATGAGTTCGTACATCTGAAAAGTCGTGTAGGAATTCACGCCTATTGACAAAGACGGTAAAGTGTGCGTACTGTGTTGTCACCATATTGAGAGTCTGTTTTAACATTACTAAAAGTATGGACATTGAATTACGTACCGTTGTATCTACATATGAAGTATATTAACTACCAAAAACAGAAGTGTTGACGTTCGTTTATTAAACAAATCCGCATTGTGTTCTGAACAGATTGCTGTGCGTGTTGAAACGCAGTGTGTTCTTTGTACTACTGTAATACTATACGAAGTTGCAAAAAAAAATCTGGTTAAAGCGTTGTAATTTCACTTTCATAATAATAACGCAGACAGTCATTTACTAGATATTTAAAATATGCAGTTGTTTATGTTCATTAGAGATATACAGGGGTGCTGACAAGTCCTTAGCCCGACCAAGAAGGAAACAAGCTAATGTTTCTGTCAGAATGGAGTGAATTTCCTTCGGCGCCTTGCCTTGCAGGGGGAAGGGGGGAACTTGATGACAGCTCGCGTCTCGATGTGGTTGAAATTGCGCGCGTCCCTGACATGTTTCCGAGCTTGTTTCCTTCCTGGTCGGGCTAAGGGCTTATCAGCACCCCGGTACATCCTGAAGATGAATAAAATTCTGGTCTAAACGTGTGGTAGTATGGTGAAAAGAGATGTTGCATCATTGTATACTGAAGGTCTTGTTTTGGTGGTTGATTTAATATACTCATTGTGGACAGTATTTGCTGTGTGTGCCTATATTACTGATTGAAAAATGACGATGTTAATATTATGGTATCGTTACCAGTTTTTGTCAGTAGGCTGTATTTACAGCTGATGAGTGTGCCGACCGAACTTCGCGTGGTGGCTAGCCTGCCCACTTGTATGTAACAGTTACCCAGCTCCAACCTTCGTCTTCGCCGTTTAGATCTTGTCGTTATACCACATACCACGATATCCGAGAGTAGGCCTCTACAGCCCGACCTTTCACATCTTTTCTGATTGACGTTTCGTGTTTTGTAGGATCTGCCATTGGACGCTGCAGGCTAATCAAAGCAGCTGGAGAAGACGTTTTACTGCAACTGTACAGTTAGTATTTAGGTATGTGTCATGTGAAAAACTGCGAAACGTTGCAGGTTCTGAACGTAGGTCTGCGCATTTTGTATAACATTAGGCTGCAGTTTGAGAGTTTCTTTGTTTCTTTTTTGGGCACTATTATTAATGGAAGGTAATATAACTTGTTTTGTGCTTGGTATAAGTTCCCTTTGCCGATCCCGGAGGCCGCTCGGCCTTAGCCTTGCGTCCGCGGCCACTGGCTTGCTGGGATTGCGGGTTCGAATTCCGCCGGGGACGTGTTTGTCTCTTGTGAGTGTTGTGTGTGCTGTACGGTAGTGGCCTCTGCGAAGGGACAATCACTCGTCCGGAGGATTCTTATCGACTATGGTGTGTGTGTAACTGTGTGTGCTCTCGAAACCGCATCAGGGACGAGGCTTGGCCCACGTGGGTCGTGGAACGATGATAAAGAAATACATTTCATTCACACCCGTGCTGGTTAATATGTTTATACAGTAACGCTGTGGATTATTGTATTTCTTGAGACGCCTTCAGTCGCTTAGCTGGTCAAAAAATCTCTCCGTCCTCTTAATAGCCTCCACGGGTTTTTAGGTTTGCTCTCATGCGCTACCCACTGGAGAGCATAATGAGCCAACTAATACCATTTCGCATCCTGTCTGGTTAGGATCAGTTTCAGTGTCTCCTAAAAGCTATACCTAGGTCTACGAAATGCTGTCTTTCCTGTAGGTTTTCCGACAAATGTTTTGCGAGGTTTCTTTCTTTCTGACTATTCTTTCTGTTATGCTTCTGCAGGTCGTTCTCGCATTTTTTTAAATTCATTGTTGTATCGTACTCTCACGCTGCTTTCTTGCTGTGTTTGTTCCTGTTTCTCTATAATGTGACGTCATCGCTGTTTATGTTACGAAGCGCGATGGTCCCGAAATTGTGTTTGCCAGGGAGACATGTAAAGACCGTGGACGGCGCGGCTGGCGGCCGTGGGCAGGCGTTCAGAGGGCTTGGCGCGAGACGTCTCACACTTCCTATGAACACAGGCACGCGCTTGCCACGTGCAAGACATACACTGACTTTGTATAATTCTTGCTGCCAAAACAACTGGTTCTCTCATTCACAGACAAGTATGTACGTTTTTGAAGGTCTGTGACAGTGACTTGTGTATAGTGCTTGGGTTAGAGCCATGGCGTGGCCTCAGGCAATAATAACGTCTGGGGAAATTCTGTTGTATTTTTAGTTCTGCTCTTCTTCTATCAAGCTTAATGACATTTCTGAATGTCCACACTATTCGTAATCTCTACACCTGCTAACACGGCCAGGGATTCACTGGAAAGTGCAAGGGTTACCTTGAAATATAAATTAGAATTGAGGTGAGTGAGCGTTGGGCTGTATTGTAACGTTTCAACTGCGCAAGTTTGTATTTCGTCCCTCGATATGGAAAAATCGCCGTGACTTGTGGATTGTATAAAGCTTGGAAGGACGCGGTAGTTGTCTGTTGTGAGTGGCTTTCAAGAGGAAAGATACAGGAAACCGCGAAGCTTATCGGGACTGTCGGTATTGTAGCCAGTGTTCGAAACGGGTTCCTCCCGAGTACTGGTCTATAACATCCACTCTGTGCTTCTGATTCGTAACCTCACTGGAATTGAGTGGGCAACTTCATGCCCCGGTTTCTTTATCCCGGAAAGAGAAGCATGTTACCTTATGAATAGGAAGCTTGTTGGATCTGTATGGACGGTTTTGAAAAAGAGAAAATGTATTTCCCGTACCGGAATTCGAACCCCCGATCGTCCAGCCCATCGGTAATCCCTATATCGGCTTCACTACCCCGGTTCCTGTTTCTAGTATTTGACGTTGTTCATAGAAACAGCTAGGCTTAACGTCAGTCGGTACCTTTTAGTTTCGTGCCTTGTCCAGTATTCCACGGCAGCCTCAGATAAATGAAAGCCCGTTACTTCAGTATAAGTTACAATTGTCACTACTACTGTAGGCGCAGGGAGCCACCTAAGTTTTACGTAGATTTTACTGGTCTCGGTTTGCAGCGTCACGACGCTGTGCCATGAAGAGTTGTGGCAGTGTCGTTAAATAAACGGTTTAGAAATAAAATGCACAGCTGCCTTGAACAGACCTTGATGTTCATTAATTAACCTAGCTCGGTCTTTACCAAAGGCAGAGGCTGCGTGATACAAGTAGGAAAGAGCACATGAACAACAAAACATGCAGGGGATCCGCGATAGCTGTATTTGAAATTGCCCATTATGAATATGCAGGATAAACGAATATGATGGTAGCCGTGAAACTTTATGAATTCATTACTCTCTGCTGTATTTTGCGTGGTTCAATTTACGTTGATGGTATTTTATCGTCTTTTTTGTTTTGTTTATGCTGTATTTTTTCCAACGAGTATATTTTTTGTAACCACTTGCATGTTCAGTGTCCCATGTGTTGTGCAATAGCTGGCTGTGTAAACTTTAGAACCATGCATCACACTGGTTTTGAATTTCTTTTTAGGTGATTCCGTCGTGCCGTAACACAGAATGAACCACCGAATATGCACGTTTCAGGTGAATTAGAACTATTTATTTCAAGAAGGCGGTGTGCGTCCTGTTCAAGTGACCCTAGTTATCGAGTGACTTGGAACACATCACTACTTTTCTTCCTTATAAAGACAGAATTGATAGTTTTGAAGTCACATACAAGGAACCAGAGCTTTAATGATCAGGGTAATAGTTCATTTGCCAGCCTGCTATCTGTGCCGTTTCCTTTTGAAAATTATTGCTCTGAATGACCTGTGGAAAATAAATAACTAATACTGTTGGGTGGAGCCCTTCTTGCTAGGGTAATAAGGGCTAAGCTGGTCAACAAAACTCTCACCAATTACGTAAACCGTTGGTTTATTACTGCACTCGCAGGAGATTGCTACTGATGTTGAGTCTGAGCCAACTGAATCCATTTAGAATCTTTTTTCTGTTTGTGGCCCATTTCATTATTATTCTACCATGACGCCTGTGTCCATAGTGGTATCGCCAGGTTTGCCGACCAAAATTTTGTCCACATTTCTCATGTTTAACTTGCGTTCCGCGTCTCACATAGAGTGTACATGTGTATTCAAATTCATCCGTTCAGAAGTAATGTTTTTGCAATGAAATTAGAAGGGACTGTGGCCGACAAAGCAATGTGTAGTTCAATCTATTGCCATGAGTGCCGCAGACATTATAATCGTTCAGCTGCTAAACAGGAGGAAACCTAGAAGCCTGGCGGTTTTTGTGTGTTTTCATTTTGGATTCGTGTATGTGCGACTTCTGTCTGCGCTGAAAGAGACACATGGCATTAGACGTACGTTTTAGGCTTCTGGTATGTAGACGTGACACCACGATAGGTGTGGTGCTATCTCCACTACCGTGCTAGGATCATGGAACTGTGTGTGATAAACGACCGTCGAAAATTTTGCATTATTTGTTGCGGAACTTCCTGCTAGAGTGTGCGACAGTAATGGACATAACCAGAGATCTAAACTCGTCTTCGGATGTGATGACAGCAAGTGATGAACCATTTATAGACGGGAATGTGCAGTTTCGTATGGACATGGATTGTAAACGTGCGTACATTTGGAAAGATGTTCTCGTAATATTTGGATGATTACAGACATGTCCATTTGTTTAAAAAAAAAAAAACTTTGAAAGTATATCGGGAAAAATGTAAGCAGCCGAAATCTGTGGGCTGCATTGTGTGATTATTGTCGTATTGGTCGTTGAGATCCTGAATATTATGCAACAACAGCATGCACTACGCAGTGCTGCTATCTAGAGGTGCCTAACGGATTTCTTTCGACGAAGATGGGCTTTGCAATACCGACTCAGTATACATACAATGGTCGTGTATTGCTGTAGTTTCCCCACTCCTGTTTCTAGCTAGTTGCTAACTTGCATGAAGACACAATAGGTGGTGATAGGTTTTAACACAATTGAGTTATAGGATTCTTCCTTGTTAGTCTAGCAGTGGCATTGGATTAATGGAATGCAGGCATTGCATGTTTTTCCGTAACTTGTTTCTGTAATGGCTGTAATCATCTGCTAATGATATTTGGTGTCAAAGATACTGATACTTGTCACTGAATTGCTGATGTAGTGGCAAGGGAGACGGACAGTAACCGCCCTGTCGTCATTTTGTTCACCTCAGAACACAAATCACTTGTTCTAGCAGTGAACTCATGTCTTTGTTGTGGGGTGTATTTTGTCTGTGGGAAGAGTTTCATAGTTCTGTAGTGGTCTGAGGACGAAAGTGGCGAGTTTTTAACTTTGTCGAAAGGAAATGCAGGAGAATGAATTCGGAGTTTATCGTCTTATGTATGTCATACGAATGTGTATCACCTGAAGATATGGGAGGTTGAATTTATAAGTTATTCTGCGTTTTTACACCGATTATGGTACCAATATGGTTGTTAGTAAAATGTAACAGTTCGGGTATTTCTGTGATGTTGTAGCGGGAAAGAGTGACGAAGGATTGATTGCTTCCGATTTTTTAGTTGGGCGTACGTTATTATCATTTGCGTAACTTTGCATTACGCATGTACTTGATTCAGTTTCTGAGACAGATGGCCGAAGAAGTGCGACATGGAATCATTTTATTACATTCTAGAATGGTAACGACATCAGGTAAATCGATATTTGAAAATGTTTTTGAAATTATTTGCGCAGTTCATCGTACCAGGCTTCGCTGAATATAATCGGAACTGCTCCAGGTGCTTGAATGTAAACTGTCGATCAGCATAGATCTATGGACGAGCGGTTAACTATTATATCGGGCTGTGTAGTCAGAACTGCTGTATTGACAAGAAATCGGGAAATAAATAAATAACTCCATAAACACTTAAATTATATAAATACATATCGCTCTTTCTGAAGCCGGGGTCACTTAGTTGGATGGTTGGGATTCGATTCTCGGGAGGGGCGGGGGTATTTCTCCTTCGTGATCTCGGCAATACCAACTCTTAAGACCAACCAAATCTCATGTCCGGTTAGTTTCAAGGAATATTACCCGAATCGGAGTGCAAAGCTAACAGTTCAACTCCATGTTGCGGAAGTCTGGAATGCGTGGAACTTTACATCCAGGCGTCTTTTATTTTTGGATTTTGAGTTGTTAGGCGCAGGGGAAATTTTAGTGCTATGATGTGAAGAATGTGGATTGTGAGCACGGTGATGTCTTTATCTCTTCAGCTTTTACGTATTCGGCCTTCTGACCTGTACTGATTCAGAATTCATTTTGAGTACACGAATGTTTCAGATGTTTCGTATTACTATTCGGCAGTAGTTCGGCTCATGACTAGGCCTTACATTCATGCTTCTGTGCGATAGAATCAACATCCCCAGACTTAGAGCGGTTTCAATACCGTCTAGCGTATATAAATGACGAATAATCAAACGACAAGGGAGAGAAATATCTTCCCAACTACATACTTTGCCATTATGGCCAGTTGCTCATAGGATCACAGCGGGGAGTGATTGCATATTGCAGAAAAATATACAATAGGTGGCTAATTTGGGAATGATATTATTGCATTGCACTTGTTTGGATCCGAGCCGTGTGTTAAGAATGGACACACACTGTCAACATTACTGCCCTGCCCTCTTTTCGTTGCCATGATCTAAGTATAGATTGACCGGCCAGGTCGTGACTCCCTGCTGCTAAATGAAACTCTTGCTTGAACGGTACGCTGAAGCGGGCAGATTCCAGGTCATCCATTGCTTTGTACTGGTGCGCTGGTGCAAAATGCGTTGAGACAGCGATCGTCTCCTGTGGGGTCCCTTGCGGTGCGGAGAATTGTATCAAAATGATGCAGATTGACATTGCCTTCTTAATTTTTGTTGCGGGGAAATCAGTACAAACGAGAGACAGCAGTATTCTTAACACTTGTCAGGAACAGGTCAGCTAAGTTATTTAGTATATTATTACAGTAAAATACAAATGTATGATTATGTAAGCGTTCCCTTGACGTTTCGGCTTTACTGAAGTCTTCAGGGAATCTCACATTGGTGTCGCATATTAACAGTTACTGAAACATGATTTTGCAGTAAATATTTCCGTGTTGGGAGCTGCTAAGACAGCTGGCCGGGAAGTGAATGCAGAGAAAACAACGTAGTACTGTATGTTCGAATGTCTTTGCCACAGTGAAGAAAAAAACTGCAACATAAAAGTAGCTAATAAATCCTTTCGAAAGGTAATAAAGTTCAGACGTTTAAGATCGACACTAGAAAGTTTCACTTGCGGACGCGTTAAGAACAAATTAAATTCCGAGATTGCTTGATACCTCTCAGATCAGAATCTTGTTTGGCCTCGTGCATATTGCGAAAACGTAAAAGTCCAGATCAGCAGGATATACTGCTATCGTTCTCTATGGGTGTGAAACTTGGTACGTCAAATTTAGGGAGGTCATGTAATGAGGGTGCTAGAGAACAGGGTGCAGCGAAGAATGTTTGGGCCTAGGAAGAAGAAGGCAGCAGGAGGTGGAGAATTATGATATATGATATGATATGATATATTTTGTTAACTGCAGTTGGGTTGACATCCGGTGGCAGTAGTACAATACACATTTACACACAAACAATACACAGAATAACACAGTGGAACAGAATACATAGAACGTACATAACATTAAAAATACATAAACATATCAGTAAGAGTACATAAACATAACAGTAAGAATACATAAATATAACAGTAAAAATACACAATGTACAAAATTAAACAGACGCGTACAAAACATAACAACATATATATATATATATATATATATATATATATATATACAATGATAAAAAATTAAACCAAAAGAATATGAAAGAATGTGATAAATGAAAAAGACATAATCTGCAAACTTTATATGATCTATATAAAAAAAAAAGGTAAAGTTTTCCCGTTACAGGCCCGGTGTGGGCCAGAGGGTGGGTAGAGGTATAGCTCTACTCTTCCATGACCGCGGCACTAGAAGGGGGTGAGTGGTCAGCAGCACGCCCCGGCCGCACCTAACCCCCGGGAAAAACCCATTTTACAGTAGGCTGGGTGGGCCCCAGGGCCGGTCTGGACGGGTGGAAAATCTCGTCCCCACCGGGATTCGATCGCGGACCGTCCACCCGCAGTCAGTCGCTATACCGACTGAGCTACGCGGCCCACCATATGATCTATATGTCTTGTAATGATGGTAGACATACTGTTACTAAGACCTTCACTACACTTGTCGTGTGGTAATAAGCGTCACGATTTGTACCGCCGCTTGGTATGATGATGAAATTATTGAGGATGAGATGGGTGTGCCTTGTGGTGTACATGGGAGAGAAAAGAGATACATGCAGAGTATCGGTGAGAAAATTTGAAGGAAAGGAGCCGCTTAGAAGGCCCAGGCACAAATGGGAGGATGCTGAATCAATAGGAATGAAGGGTGTGGACTGGGTGAATCTGCCACAGGATGGGGATAAGTGGCGGTGTCTTGCGAAGACGGTGATGAAACGTGGGGTTCGACACAGTGCGGGGAAGTTCTTTACTGGCCAAACATCTGTTGGTTAGTTTATCAAAATTGTTTGGAGTGTGTTCCCTACGTAATCTCGTTTTGCGATTTTCAGTTGACACATTTGTGTTGTAATATGTCTCCACCTGCTACTTTTCAGTACTCATCGCTTCCTGTCAGCCTTCCTGAGCCCTGAGCCTCATTGTCCTGACTGACGGTTTTGTCGTTTTCCTCTGTTTCTTAAGGCAAATGTTGGCACAGTTTCAATTTTTATCACCGCCGTTTCTTTCCACATACTTTCCAGTTTGTTATTCAGCTGACTCGTTTAATATTGTTTCGTACGCACGGTTGTATGCCGAATTTATATCATTCTGTCTAGACATCTTGATCGAAGCATACGTATAAATCTGAACAATGTTTTCACCCTACCGTCACATAAAAATGTAAGCTCTACTCACAGTCAGATGTTAAACATTTCAGTTCATTGACGCTTCGCTCTATGCATTGAATTCAGCTGCAGTTCACGCTCCGTCGGGTGGTACATGATTGTAAGACCTCCCGCTGCAACGAACGTCAGACCTCAGACTTCCCTGGTGGCTTTCCCACCCACCCTCAATGCCAAAGTACAACAGTGTATTCTGCTCTCGTAGCTGCAAAAGCAACGTTCCTTTTCTCTCATTGCAGCTTACAGTTTCTCGCCTCTTTCACGTCATTTCCCTTCAGTATATCTATTTTCCCTCTTTCTGCTCTTTTATTGGCTCTAGCACACAGAAACTACCCCTCCGCGTCTGGCTTTTTCACCTCTTCTTCAACCCCATATATTTTGATCCCCCATGGCGGTTAGATAATTGAGTCTTTTTTAGCAACAGCGGAAAAAGGACCTTATCATCTATCATATAGTGTATTGTGAAATGGTTTGTTGCCTGCTATGACTAAGGGGATGTTAAATGTTGATTGAAGGGTCGAGGCGTTTTAATAGACTTTTGCTGTATCTGAAATGGTCTGAAAGAATTAGTGGATTTCCTTGCCTGCAGTTACCCTGGGAAGGGGGGGGGGGATTGCTGATTTAGGAAACATTTCCCATTTAAGAATGTAAAGTATCTGTGGATGCGGAAGAACAATTATATTAATGCCGGTATGTTTAGTGTTTTGCATAAAACGTCTATCCTAATACGCATACCGATGGGCATCTCGTTCTGCAACGAAAGCCCCTTTTCCCCGATTTCGCCACTGAAACTGGTTCCTAAAGTAAGTGGTGGCTTTTGTATGATAGGAAGTAACACACTAAAAATCGGCATTTTAATATTGTTAAGCGAAAGTACAGGTAAAGCAGTCCCATAACAGGCCTGGACAGGCCCAGAGGTTCCAGGAAGTTAAGGCTCCCATATTTCGTGAAAACGGCACAGGATGGTGGTAGGTTGTCAGCCTTACGCACCGGCCGCCTTTACCCGCAGGAAATACTCCTGGTACTCATTTCTTTTAGAGGCTGAGTCGACCCCAGGGTCATAGTGCGATCGGAAGGATTTTATGTCAATGAAAAATCCACTGACAACAGCTGGGATCGAACCAGCGACCTTCCGATTTGTAGCACAACACCTTAACCACTGTGCTACCGCGTTAAGCGAAAGTATTTTTCTTAAATATCTAATATCTTGTTTGTATTATCAATAGGACGAGTAACTTTATGAAGGAAGGATAGCGGTCGAAGTTTTCAAGTCAAGAATTCTTCTGTTATGCATCTTCTTCTTGTGTTGTTGCGTCGTGACCGTGAGCTTACTGACAGGTCTGCTGAATGCAGCTCTTCAATACATACGTAATTTCCACTGATACAAATTGTTGCCCCTGAAGATAGCCGTTCAGGGCCGAAACAGATAGGAAAGTGGAATAATTTGGGGCTTCCCAAATTTATTTTTGTGTACAGTTTTTTTTTTTTAATAATCTATAGTGCATTTCTGTGCTTCGTCACGATGTGGAAGCTGTGTGTAGTGTCATATAGCAAGACACTAGTAAGGAGGTTGGTACAATAGTAAACTCAGAAGAAAATGAATACGTGTTCATGTCTTTTTATCAAGGGCTGTCCAAAATATTAGGCTTTTAATATAAAGGTAGGTAATAAATCGCTCGACAGCGAGGCAAAGCAGACATTTGCGGACGAGGACAGCGGATCACACTGACGTACACAAGAAACTAATATGGACTTTAAAAGTGAGGCCGTTACTTGCCTCGAAACGTCCGAAACCTATTACCTACTGACACGGCGTCATATCCCAGTAACACGGATTCCTCAAAAGTCCTGCAGATTAAATGCTGGGATTGTTACGTGGAATCGTTTCAGAATCTTGTGCCTTCCCTCCACTAAGAATTTAAAATTGAAGCAATACAAGACGCTACATTGTTACCACTTGTTTCGTAAGTGCGTGCCAGTATGTCCTTCACCCTCAGTTTAGAACATAAGTAGATGGAGTTGTGGGAGAAACAGTGTACAGCAGGCTAGGCGTCCGGGATGAGGGAAGCTGCTCGAGCAGTTTCCCTCATCTTGGACGCCTAGCCTGTTGCCCTGCACCTGACCGCCGACCACCAGCAACCAAGGCATTACACGCCACTTGCGGTCATAACACAATTATAGTCTCGAGCTCCTGATGATGGGCTTATAAGTGCCCGAAACATGTTGAGCAGATTACAAGTGTAATAAATCATTCAGTAGCATCTAGTTGGTTTTCTTCTCTACGCATGGTAATGGATTTCCAAACAACAATGTTTGATGTTTGCTAACTGAACTGACTGTGCTGAGGGGATACGGACCGGTAGCAGGCTGTTGTGAAAAGTAGTGGTGAACGTATGGGTTGAAAAGAACGTGTAATATCTTGTGTTGCTGAAAAATTGTTGTACTTTGTAAAGAAGGATTCTGTTAATAATTTAGTGAATTTAAATGTTTCATGACCCACCATATATGAATTTATATCACGTTTGAAAAATAAAGTCGAAGTTTTCATTACCTCTGTACTTACGCACTACATCTTGAATGTGTTTGAAATTCCACACATTTTAGACCGCGTTAGCGGACGAGGGTGAGAGATGATTGTCACTCTTTGGTCCCTTGACCGTCGAGGAAAGCGTATCCAGTAGGATGGGTAGATCCAAAGCTGGCATTATTTGAATATGCAGGCTGTTGTTATGGCTTTGGGCTTGTTTCCCGAGTAATGTAACGTTTTGGCGTGCAGTGCAGTCGCCGTCTTCAGGATTAATATCCTGATTGATAATAAAATGAGGATGCGACCCGACATACAGGTCTCGTATCTAGAGTGCTCCCACTCCTTAATATCAATATCTCGACGGAACAGCCTAAATTAATATCGGATGCTGGTTCTGCGGCCGCATTTAAGCAGTTCCTGCTGCTGTCTTAGATGTACATTATGTCACTTGCTCCTGGTTTGATGATTTATATCGGATTTCGCAGTAAGAACAATGACATCTACTGCCATTCCAATGTATCTGCGACTAGACATCCTTGCACAACACTGACATATTTGGTTGGCATGTTTATTCTCGTGGCACTGCAGTTCAGACTCAAGTAGTTGTATCAGCTGTAAGTCATAATTGTTGGGACTATTGCCAGCTTATTGTTTGTCGTGACGGTGTCGTGCATGACGCTGCTAGAATCACATATTCGTTGATTGCAACTTTGTCTGGTTTCATAATGGTCGGTGTGTGTAGGTGCTGTAGTGATGTCATTGTTTCACATAGAAGCTGGACTCCCATTTTGTGTTTCTGTTGCAAAAAGACAGTCCATGTTTCGTTTTTTTCTCCCATGAATCCGTCAAGGAGCAGAGGAATATCCTACATGAAATAAGAAAACGGAAGGCTAACTGAATTGGTCACATTTTGCGTAGAAATTGCCTTCTACAACAGGTTATTGAAGGAAAGATAAAAGGCGCGATAGAAGTGACAGGAAGAGGAGGAAGAAGACGTAGGAAGCTACTGGATGACCTTAGGGAAAGGAGAGGATTCTCTCATTTGGAGGAGGAAGTTCTAGATCGCACTATCTGGACAGTACGCTTTGGAAGAGGCTTTGGACATGTCGTAAGACAGACTACTAAATTAATGAATCCATCATCAAACATAAGTGTCAGAAGTGTGTGAGAGGTACGCTATTCATACACAAAAACGTTAGTAGTCAAAAACTGTAAGACTGATATATCAGTTCTCTTTAACTAGTAATGGTTCTGTATATAAGTAGCTTACCTCTCCTTTGCTTTTGATACTCGTGCATGACGATGGCTTTATGAAAAGAGCTAAAACATGTAGCACGTGTTAGACATTAAAAGTTATGTCTAACAACATTTGTGATGGATGATGAATGATGAACTGTGAACGATCTGGAAGGGAACCAACATGTTATGTTATAAGGTAATGGCATCTCATCGGCCTTAGTCAGTACCCGGAAGACATCAGGTTACCCGGAGCTCTGGACCGATAATTTAATCCAGTCTCCTGATTACGAGACATATTTCGACGTCTCATAGATCGTACATAAATTCTGAAGTTCCATATGCATGATTAATAATAATAATACAAAGAAAGGCCTGGAGATCGAGGTCAGCAGGATGTGGAAATTGATGATAAAACTTGTGCCAGTTAACAGTTGGAGCAGTGGGAACATTTAAAAAGGTATTAGATCAGAACCTTCAGTTGCTCCTAGGTCACCCTTTGGCCACACAGCTACAGAAGATCACACTAACGAGCACTACACACATCATCCGTGAAGTGCTGGGGTACATCGCTTTGACCGCTTCTTGAGATATGGACTTAACCAAAAGACTGCCGCCTAGGAACTATAAGGCAAGAATCAAATGATGATGATGATAATAATAATAATGTGGTGGTTGCTTGTCTGATGATTACCAAGCGAATTTTCGAACTTTAACTTTCAGAGCGCAATGTCGGACGTACGAAATAAAATGCCGGTTAGGGTAAAGGTACACAGTTTTCATCTGCCACCCACGCAGTGCTTATGGTGCATTCGTGCGCTTTGCGTTTTGGTTTGCTACACTGCATTACATTTCCACCAAATGCGTGATTGTGTTCAAAACTATTTGCAAGACTTCTGTGTGAAATATTTTTGCGATGCTGCCGATTGTATGTGGCAAGTAACGCGTAAAAATTGCAGTGACTGAATGCAGTATCAGATACCTTTCTTCATCATTGTAGAAATAGTTGTTCCAATAAGAGGAATTAAATATTATTTCATTGGTCGAATTGAGGTGAGAGAAGCCATTTCCTTTAACAAAAAAAAAACCTTATATTCCTCACATCAAGTTGTTTCGTTTCACTGCACTTGTCGTGTTTGATAATAGACTGCATTCAAGACACGTGCCTGACGGTGACTGAATGTTTCCTGTTGCCTATGTCCGGGAGTCTTGAACCGATCTGCGTAGTCTGGCTTAGCTGTGTCGTGTGTTGCCAATATCTTGGGTGATTTCAGGCTTCCGCTGCGAAGCAGATGAGAGCTGAGCTCTTCTAGTTATTGCGCAACGAGTAGTATTTTTTTTACCGAACTTTCGGGACAACCCATCGATCCCATCTTCAAGGGTGTTGTCCCGAAACGTTGGTAAGAAATTACCACAACTTCCTGCGTAGTACCCCGGAAGAGCTCACATCGCCGATATCTTCATCCTTTTAAAATTCGCAGTACGGGCCTGCGCCGTTAGAACCAGAAGAAGAACTGCCCCGCCACTGTGATTGGCGAAATCGTGTAATTAATTTTTGTGCCAGCGGATACTTTAGGTTGTCCTGTGGATAGACATTTAATAACGTGATAATGAGCTTACTGCTTTGGTATGAACTTACTATATTGGACAGCGCAGCTTCATCACAACCGATTAGTGAGTAGTCTACTCATACTTAATATTCGAGAGGTTCAGGTTTCCAGTCTCGGCTCGGACTTCCTGACGAATTCTTTGCGTTGTTTTCCTCAGTCCCTTTATACATGCGCAAGTCAGCTCAGTAGTTAAGTCAGGCGCACTACTCGTGAGATAATTGCAAGATGTCTGTTCCTAAATTATTTGATCTTACGCAACTAGTGCTGCTGGAGAACTTTATGAAATAAATTTGGTCCAAGTCTGTGAAGAATAGTTACATGTAACTTGGGGCTCACTGTCCTGAAAGAACACTGTCACATAGTTTTGTCACGTTGTTGTTGATGCTGACATAATCCATTTTGAAGTAATGTGCTTACAGGCCTGCTGCCTATTAGCCTTGTAGGAACACGATGCGTTTTTTCCCTCCTCTTGGCGCAACAGCCTCTAATGGGCCAGGACCATCTCATTATTGATGCTTCAATCAGACACGCCACGCTCGGTAGGATTCCTCTGGACGAGTGATCAGCCCGATGCAGATACAAACACAAAATTCACAATAGACAGCCTTCCGTGCCGCCGGTGGGATTCGAACCCGCAGTTCCAGCAAGAAAGCGGCAGCAGACTTAGGCCTTAGACCACTCTGTCACCAGGATCGGCCTTGCGATACGTTGCGCAGTGTAAATCGATGCAAATCAAGGATAGACCCATTCTCTTCGGGACAGGAAGTTGGTTTGTGACACAATCAGTTATACTTTTGTGTGTCTGTGTTCGTACGAATGTAGCTGTTGGACGCCCTGCCTCTCCCTCCGCGCACCGATTGACGCCGGCTGGATTTGTGTGAGTGCGATGCGCCCCAGTCAGTCTGCCTGCCACGGCAGTAGGAGAGCAGAAGCTAGCCTGAGAGGGTGCCAGAGCATAGATACGAGTCGACGCTCGAATCGTATCTGCGCTCACACCCCCTGGAAGTGGTGGCCCATGCTGTGAGAGCTTGGTTAGTGTTTTTACAAGGAGTGAACAAGAGTTCCTTGACGAGTTGTTTTTTAAGAACCAAGATGAAAGTAGCAAACACTGGGCGGGAGCCAAGGTTGCTTTGACCAGTTTTATTACGTGTGGAGATAATTAGTGGATGCCAAGTACAGATCTGGCCTCATTGTGGACAAGGCGATACTTCGGCGTGCGATTTGCGGTGGGAAGTGGTACTAAGTGCTTTGTGTACTGTAGAGTGCGAGAGGAACCGGAAATACGTTCAGTCACTCCGGAAGCGAGTGGAACGTCTCCTTCTCATGAATAAACGTGGCTGATGATTCTCGACTTCTTGTAATAACTCGACACAGGTGTTCTTATTAACCCTTCAAAGGGCGGTGGAGATTATATATGCCAACCGATTTAACCCAGTGACTACGTTTTTTTTGTTTGTTCGCAGAAGGAACAACGGCAATTTATCCGAACGTCATTAACTAAATTAGCTTAATATGTATAGTAACTTTGTGCTGTGTGATTTCTGAGCGGGTTAAGAACCAGAATTCATTAGTTTTGTGTGTTGTGTTTTCTTCGAGGTAAGAATCGTTTTTTCCTTATATATTTTTCCGGCCAGCTTTGCCCTTAGAGAAGTCAAGTGGTTTACCTAATCGCACAACTGATTTGGCTTTGTATGGCTGCCGATATAAAACCCAGGAGGAAGTTTATTTTGGACCGCTAATATTAATAGACGCAGTGCTTTGTTAGACAAGTGACAGTAAATTTGACACAGTCTGTGAGGAATTACAGAAGTGTAATGTGAAGTGTTTCCAGTTGATTTGACGTAAAGGTCGTGTGAATAAATTCGAACAGTTGAACTGTGAGTAGGTCAACTTAACCTACCCCGTGAAAAAGACCTTACTTTTTTTTTTTTAGCAGTCGTTATCTTTTATGAAGTTGTCATCACTGGCATCCATTTCTTCTGAAATTTGGTACCATTTTCATTGCGCGACGCGCGTAAACCCTCTCTTTTTTATGCCGACAGCTCGTATCTTTAGAATACCGGAAATGGCATCAGTTCCTCTATGCAGTCTTGTTCCCGGCCTTCTTTGCTGTTAACATCAGGAAAACTGGAAGAAGTATGTTGATCTCTGAGGTAAAAGATGGGTTACTTATGCTGCAACATCGCCTCCAGGAATAGGGGAGGCTCATTCCTAATCCAGATGTCAGTGTCTGGAGAAAATTCCACCATCTCTTAGGTGACAGGAGCGTAAAAACTTATGTGTGGCATGTAACACAGCCTCGCTTAGTTGATCCAACGAACCTTAACGTCAGTGGCTTACTTAGTCATTGATCCAGTAACAGGAATCGCCTACGGGTATTCAGGAACAGAAAGACGAAGCGTCTTGCCATCTGTAACCTGTTCCCACTTCACAAGTGTGTGTGTGTCTCTGTGTGTGTATAGTTTTAGTACTAAGTGTTTATAAGAGTCTCGAAAACACCCAGTGGTACAGTAAGCTATCCAATCTATCGACATGGAAGAGGACGAGGAGGCTGCGAAAAAGCAAAGTGTTGTCGATCTTGAGGAGTTATATGTTTGGCTTCAACAGTTCGAGGATCCGACTATTGGTAAGTGTATTTTATCGTGTGCTTAGTGTGTATTCCCTTCTCATTTTTCTCCATCCTACCCGAGAGCCCTGATGTTCACAAATGCATGCCTCGTCGGTTCGAACACGCGTCTTCTGTGAACGTGTTTTATTTTGTCGCGCTTATACGCCGAAATAATTTTAAAACATTCTATTAAGGCGATCAGTTCAACAAGATGTGTGTAGATGGGAGAGGTGGCATCCTGCGTAAGGGAAGGCAAGGCGGGAAGTGCATTCGGAATTGTGTAAGGAAAAACTGAAGTGGAGGAACCACTTCGGAGACTTGGAAGGGTAGTGTTAATGTAGCGTATGATAGTGTGTGTCAAGAGATGGAAGTGGTTGATGTGGTCATAGGCATAACTTGGCTAGTAACACTTTGGGTGAGTGGTGGTGGGGGTGGGGGGGAGGCAAAATCGCCCATGGGTTTTAGTAACTCAGACGCCTGTATTCTGCTTCCCGTGAAACGAGGTTTTTCATTTCCCCCCCTCCCCCGTCTTTACGCCATCCAAATAATCGTTTTAAAAATTTTCTATTTTTATTTGCCCATTTTGAACTCAGCTACCAAACAAAGCCTGTTCTTAGGTAGGAAAAAATTAATTGGGGGGGAGGGATTTGGCCCCCAGCCCTTGCACCTCCCAAGTTGCTGCAGGATTGTTAAAATGCACATGTCTGTGTAAAAAGTACTACAAACACAGTTTATTTAAAAAGTCGTTGTAGGAAGTCAGCAAAGAATTTGTTGGTTTTCTCGCACTTAGAATTTATATAGTCCCTTGTCACATAACATGATATCCGGTTTGCCTAAAAATGTAGCTAATGCTGTCGTAAGTTATGAATTAATTGTTTGTGCCTTTCGATACTGCAGTTTGTATGTATGTCCCAACGGACGATAAAATCGTCGGTGGGAGTATTAGATTTGACACGAAGGCTGTCTGTGTGAACATGGAACGCGCTGTGTTCATCGAGTTATTTCGGCTCAATAATTTAGAATCCGTAACACAAATAATTGCATCAGATTTGATTGGCGCAAACTTTCCGGTCCTGTTATGGCCTTTCTTATTTCCTTTGGCTCTCATAATGACGTCTTTAAGTATAAACACAAAGGCACAGCAATTTACTTAGGTTTTTAAATCAATCAATCAATTTAAAAAAAACCATATATTAATGACATTTTATTACCAGCTCGAATTATAATTGTTACTTCTTGAATTGAATCTTTATCCATAAGTGTCTGAGATAGTGTACTACGACTAATTCTATATCCACTAGGTCTCTTTCAGACTTGTAATGGATTTTATGGAATTTAATAAATTGAATTGAATTATATACCGCCCAGCATGTCTCTAGGGACCACACAGCCTCCTATTCAATTAATACCGCGGTTCTATTCCCGGGGGTACAACGGACATGATGTTCACCTCCATCCAGCGCCGAGGGTAAGAACAGGAGGAACTTTACCTTTACTCTTCCTATATGTCGTAATTCCTAGGACATGGCCAACCTTGCCTTTAATTGCGTTTAGTTTGTTATCTTCCTCGTTCATAAAATACCGCGAGTCTGAAACACCGCTGCCTAAAACACAAATGAAGGGAAACAGTCATATTGAACGCTCTTCACGACATTTGGTGTGACGAAAGACCCCAATTTGAACAGTCACTCAAACGGTGGGCAATCAGAAGGGTTAGTGAGAGTCACTTTACCTCCCTTGAACTCCCCGCCTGTACCTCGACAGTTTTGAAACTGTAAATACGCATTTGTGTTAACTATCAACAGATAACACATTTCAGCCACGTTATCGACTGTAGTGAATACGATTGGTCGTTGTCCTCGATTTTCCAAGGGAAGAGATTTGTTGGTACCTCGAAGCAGGCCACGATCGAGTGGCGAACAGGCGAATATAGCCTGTTGTGCTCATATACACAGGTAATTCCATTTCTTATCGGTGTGAAGACAAAAAATAACTAGCTGTACTCATCTCGCCGTTTATATGTTTCAACGAGATGCTGCAGTTCATTGTCCTGGGGCACCAGAAATACACACAGCCAGTATTGGGATGCAGTGTGTAGTAGCCACATTCGATTTGCCTGTTTGTAGACATATTTGAAAACTTAGCAAGATCGTTTATTATCGTATCATGCGTGAGGTATAAATTAGGACAGCTGATTTAGGTAAGTGGGTTGCGGATCGGACGACTGGGGTTAGATTCTCGACGGTGGTTTCATCCAGAATAGTTCTAGGACCCACCAGACCTCCAGGAAGCAGGCTGATCGGAACCTGAAGCTGACCGCTAACTTGTATAAACACTGCTGTATTTTTAATATTATTATTCATACCGTGCACGTTCCTGCAGTCATCATCACATCCACCAACAACTGTACTTAATAAAATGCAATTCATAGCAATTATTAAAACTCCTACATGTTTCGGCATCCGGCTGCCATCCTCAGGGAGTTATAGACAAAGCATTACAAATCCAATACGTTTGTGTATTACACCGCTGTACTGCGGCGATTAAAATGTTAAAATTTATATTTATCAATTTTTCATGTAATTTAGAATCTTTATGTAATTTAGAATTTTAAAATTGTAGACATTTCAGTTCGGGCAGTGTAATACTGAGACAAAAACGTTTTGGACGTACACTCCGTTGTTTTGTAACTCCCTGATGATGGCACCTTGGTGCCGAAACATGTAATAATTATTGCGAATTGTATTTTATTAAGCGCATTTTTTGGTGGATGCGTTGAAAGTGCTGCGGTGTTGAGGTTATGGAAGCGTGGGGTTATAAATTGTATCTCCCAAAGGTCTTCGCGGCGTGGAGGGTTATCATAGGCACAACGTCGAATTTAAGACGCCCTTTAGTTTAAGACGTACCCCACTTTTAAAAAGGGGCTTTCAGGAAAAGAATTCTTCCTAGGAACTACATTTCAGTGTCCTTAAAATTTACTCCTCCTTTAGCGGCGCCGCTTGTTCTTCGAGGAAAATTATGTTTTCGAGACTTTAAAGGAGTGGAAAATATTACCTGTCACCCCGGACGCGCCCCTATTTTCAGTTCGGAAAAATGTGAGTGAAGTTGCTGCTTAAATTCGAAGTAATGCGGCATATCATTTTTGTTTTCTCATCTTGAACATGTATTTGGGAGTACCTCTTTAAAATTTTTTCAACGTTCGTGTTTTCGTGCATTGCTAGTACAATTACAATTGATAATCAACAGGATGCAGCTATTTTGATTTATTTACTTTAATCAGCTGTACGCGCTTCGGGCGATGTTTTCGCCCATCATCAGGAGCGTATCACTGTAACTACAGCTTCTGGTAATGTCCACCGATGTTGCTACTGGCTGGTGTTGCGTATTGGGTGGAACACCCAATACGCAACACCAGCGCTGTCGCTTTCTGCTAAATGTTATGAAGGAAAGGTTACGAACGTGGGGTAAATGTAATCCGTAGTCACTCAAATATGGGTTAAGCTCCTTCTTTGTAAAATGTTTCGCGCTTGAATTTTGGGACTGATTGGTACTATCAACTATTTGCGTCTATTTCTCCCCATTTCCGTTTTACTGGTACCCTTACTGTTGTGGAAATGTCAGTGTATTCTATCTAGTGTGCGTCATATTGAATACCATAACGACAGTGACAGCTGTCAATATGGAGCATTACTTCGCTTCAGCATTCTACCATTTTACTTGCATTTCATAATTAAGTGTAATGTTGACGAAAAAGAAAACGAGAGGACATAGTATCACACTAATATCGTCGCCACCTTCACCACCACCACCACCGCCGCCGTTATTGTCAGATTTTCTAGTAATTTGTCGTTTTGTTCACTTGTTCGGGCGTCCTTGGTTTCTCGTTTCTTTTGATCTGTACTTCATCATTAATTTAGGGGCCTGTGTCTTTGCGTAGTAAAATTTGACAGTTTTCTATACGTAGTACATTCGAAATATTTTCATTCTTTTGTGGTAATTTCGTGTTTATTTTTTCCCCCGTCTTATGAATTCCCTCTCAACTGTAATTGTGAATTTTTATCTGTTTTTCATTTCTTGCGCTAAATTACGTGGAGGAATGACGGAAAGCTAACATGTTGTGTTTGAAGTTTGCATAATAGTGGTTAAAATTACGGAAAGAACAGCTTTCAACAGAAGTTTGTTCTCTGATTGTGTATCTACCCTGTTCTGTAAGCACACTGCGATGATTAATGATGGCGCGGCAGGAAGTTGGCAACATCACGATGGGGTGCTTAAAGGCATAAAGTGAGCATTTTAATACCGCTGAAAAACAAATAGCTACCACGAAGTTGCTTCAGTTTTTGTAAGTAGGTCTTGAGAATGTTAGCAGTGCATCCGTTCCTGCTAAGGTGTTGGGGTCGCGGGATACGTGACGACCCTGTGACAAGTGTAGTAGTTATTGCGTGTCCGTGAGATGAGAGGGTGGTGTTCGTGAACTAAGAGGAATGTAGGGAGTTACCGTGGCTTATTTCAAAGGACTCGGTAGAGTTCCTGGAACTGAGGAACATGACGAAAATCTCAGGATAATCTCTATCTAACCGGGACTTCAGGCCGGTATTTCAGGACGCAGATAGGGCGTCTCATTTTCGAGCCAATTTTCTCGGATCAATACAGTGCCTTACCTATTTTTAACAGCTACGATCATCTCCTTGCTTATCGTCCCTAATTGTAACTGCTTAAATGTCTCCATGACGTAAGTCATTACTGCGAAATTAAGAGTAATCTCTCTGATGATAAAGAAATTTCCCGCCTCGCACGGCGTTTCAGTGACGTGTTGTTTGGAACCAACACTGTTGCTACCTGTCTTATTCCAAATGAATCCAGTAAGCGCCCTACTACCCTGGTCATTCTAAAAAGGTAAAGCAGTCCCGTTACAGGCCTGGAGTGGCCCAGAGGGTTCCAGGAAGTTAAGGTTCCCAGATTTTATGACAACGGCACAGGATGGTGGTAAGGTTGTCAGCCTTACGCACTGGCCACATTTTACCCCCAGGAAATATTCCTGGTACTCATTTCTGTTAGAGGCTGAGTCGACCCCGGGGCCATAGTGCGATCGGAAGGATTTTATTTCAATGAAAAATTCCAATGACACCAGGTGAGAACGAACCAGCGACCTTCCGACTTGTAACACAGCACTTTAACCACTGTGCCACCGCGGTCCCCTACCCTGGTCATTCTACAGCAACGTTTATAGAAAGGGTGCACAAATCCCTGGTGCCAGGTCGGCCGGGCAACTAATTTTGTGCGGTAGGGGCTGTCAGTTTTAGGGCTTACTTCATATAACCTTTTGGCTTCTAGAATTTTGAGGTAGCTTCTAGTTTCTGGAAGACTCGTGTACCACTGTTTTACAGTATCGCCATATCTGCACCACGTCTCTTTAAATTATCTGTTCGGTTCACGTCCAACCGTCGCCGTGAATGCATTTCTGATGTTCCCCGTTCGTGCTACTTGTCCAGACTGATTTGATCGCTGTGATGTGTGACGAATTATGCAAATTTGTAGTTCGTAATTGTACAGTTCTCTTTAGTCTGCTAAAATCTTTTCCCTTTTTGGCCTAGACATTCCGCTTATCCAAATCGGAGACTGTGTGTAACAATTGAAGCTGGGTCACTGGGTAAGGGGGTGGGTCCTCGGAACCCTTGAAGATGAAAGCGGTACGTTCGTTGGAAGCATCGGGAGCCGCTTAGCCAATTACTCAGCTACATGTCCCAGATAAACGAATTCTTTAATCGCAGCGCAAATCTCAAAAATCGCTTTGTGTCTTAATAGTTTTAGGCGCGTTCACAAAATTGCGAAAAGCGACTTTTAGCTTCGTCTTGCCCGTCTGTGTGTGTCCGTTCATCCGCATGGAACAACTCGGCTCCCACTGGACGGATTTTCATAAAATTTGACTTTTGAGTAATTTTCGAAAATGTGTCTAGAAAATTCAAGTTAAATTAAAATCCGACAGTAGTAGCGGGTGCTTTACATGCAGACCAATATACGTTTTTCATCATACCTCGCTGAATTCTTCCCAGAATGAGAAATGTTTCTGACGAAAGTTGTAGAGAAAATCAAAACACACACCCTCTATACAGTAACTTTTTTTTTAAATAGTGCCGTTTATGAGATAACGTGGAACAATACGGGTACTGTAGGGCCGCACAGGCCGCAGATGACAATATGGCGCATTCGCATTGCATGCTGTATACCTAAGGCTACAAACACACACACAGAATATGTAATAGTTTTTTTCTTTTGCATTGCAACACTGTTTGCGCGAACAACGCGTCTCAGTGTTACGTGATAAGTACATTTAATGACATGTTAATATGTTGCGGTGAGGGCGTGTTGCCCCCCCCCCCCATCCCAACCCCCTACCTTGATGACCAATCTTCCGGCTCACCTTTCCCGACTGTTCTTAATATATATGAAACCTTACCTGCTCCAGAGACATGAGGTTTCGCTTCCCTCTTCCTCATTGTCTCTGGGATGCCGCAGGGCCAAGGAACTGTCACGTGGCGTCACGATTATTTCTGCACTGTACTAGATCACACCGCTTAGGTTGTGAAGGTGGCGGTTGTTGGGCATCGTGATGGCTTTGTCGTCGGCACCAGCGGATATGGCGCTTCCGGCACTGCTGGAGACTAAAATTGGCTTGCAGCCGAACAGGAATTAATGCTGGTATTATGAATAGCTGGACACCTGTGTGCTCAGACATGCATCACGGCTGTACTATAGGTTCCAGCAGATTGTAGGTCCTTTGTGTGTGTGTCACAGTGTACAGCTGAATAGAAATTATATCGTTGTGCTGTTCATATTGATACTGCGGTGGATTTTTTTTGCGCGTTCGCACCCCTTCTGAGCTTATCTTAAAATCATCATTACATTAAACTTGATACCGGAGAAATTTACAAAACCTGGTACTTAGTTTGCATTTAGTGCGGGCAATTTTAATGTCAACTTTACACGAAGACCCACATATATGCTTATAGTAATCTCGAGCCTAAGTCCGTGCGAAAAGTGTTTGGAATACAAATTATAGAGAAGAATAAAACATGTCATACTTACTTACCTACTTACTCCGTGGTGCAGAGTCCTTGAGAAGCTAACTGGTTTGAAGCTAGTCAAGAAATTCCCCGCATTTCACGGAACCCGAAGGTTCATTACCGCCCTCACAAGCTATCCAGTCCATATACCCACATCCCACCTCCTGGAGATACCATCCTAATATTATCCACCCATCTACGCCTAGGTCTCCCCAGTGGTCTCTTTCCCTCCGGTTTC
>Ga0131853_10002160_pt1 | contig 35317 bp, 23 predicted proteins | sample TergutLab28metaG_FD_92764 | JGI IMG/M metagenome (GOLD analysis project Ga0131853, IMG submission 92764) | Labiotermes labralis P1 segment gut microbial communities from Petit-Saut dam, French Guiana - Lab288 P1 (version 2) (version 2) | ecosystem: Host-associated > Arthropoda: Insects >... | reverse complement strand
TAAGGGGAGACGTGGAGTGGCCGGCACGGTCACCAGATTTAAGCCCGTGTGACGTTTTCCTTTGGGGATACCTAAAGGAAAAGGTTTTCAAACATCGTCCTCGATCTCTTGAGGATTTGAAGGCAAGGATCCAACAGGAAATCGACTCCATTCCGCCTGAGCTAACCCAGAGAGTGATGTAAGAGCTTCCGGGAACGTCTTCAGCAATGTGTTTCCAACGACGGCCGCCTTATGTCTGATCTGATTTTTAAAACCCATTAAAAACTGTTTTTAATGTACTTTTCAGAAATATATTCAATTTTTTTTCTAGATGGCTTCTTTCATATTTTATACCTCTTCAAAAGTGGGAGATCTTTATGCCCCATCCTGTATAAACGATAGCATATGAGTATATAGCAGGCGCACTAAACCTGTACTCGGTACGGGTGGCATAGCCCGCTGATACATTTTCAAAGAGAAAAAGTCCTTTGACCTTTCCATGGCAGAGCCGAGATAGAAAGAAAAGGAAATTTTGAAAAACCTATAAGCTCGAAACTTAAAAGCTCATTATTCATGGGGAGACGAAATAATTAATTTTGTAAATACGTATTAAAAATAGCGACATTCTAGCCCAGGTTGTGAACTGCGTTTTTTTTAAAATATAAATCCCTGTTATTACTACCAGTACATTTCTATTAGAAATATGTTTAGAAAACACAGAGGTAAGATAATACGTTTAATTACACTTACATTTATGTATTCCGTACTTTGTGTATTGAATTTCATATTGCCCACGTGCAGAATAATATTTTCCAATTTTCTTGTGCCGCGTCAATTCTGAACACGCCTGATCTACACACACTTATAAGTTAAGAACTGTTTTTACCTCTACAGGCATGTTAACACGCCACATTTTGTTTTTTCTGTGGCGCTGCGGCCCAACGCGGGCCAGGGCCTCGTCATTCTTGAGGTTTCTAGATCACACACAACGACGCATCACAGTCGGTAGGACTCCTCTGGACTCGTGATCAGCGCGTCGCAGAGACCTCTACCTGACAACACACAACACTCACAACAGACATCCATGACCCCGGTGGGATTCGAACCCACAATCTCAGCAGGCGAGCGGCCGCAGACCTACAACACGCCACATTAGTTTACCAAAATACAATTACCGTATTAAGGAGTGAAAGGCCGTCGATTCTTGTAGACAAGTACCAATGTTTGGCAGAAACCTGCTGCCTCGAAGAGCACACTGCAGTACTCATCTATGATGGTACCTCAAGTCTGAAATCGGCCAGGCTTGACGTAGATTAACAGCTTCGTGACTTTGAAGTACTGCAATTTTTAACACATACAAATTAAGTAACTAACAAACTGCTCATTGCAGAATCACCCTTTAAAACGAGATAGCTTAGCGCCTAGTCAAAAATTCCCCTCATTTTATTGAGCCCGAAAGTTCATTAACACTTTTACAAGAACCCACCATCTGTCCATATTCTGACACAAATAAATCTGGTCTACGCCCTCCCATCCTATTTCTTGAAGATCCATTCTAATATTATCTTCCCAACTACGCCTAAATTTTCAAAATGATCTCTTTACCTCAGGTTTCCGCAGCAGAACCATACATACAGCTCTCTCCCATATAGACCACATGTCCCTTCTGTCTCACACTTCCTGATTCGATCAATCGGATAGCATTTGTTGAGGGGCAAAACCATGAATCTACTCAGTATGCTATTCCCTCCAGTACCGTGTTATTTTCTTCCTCTTAGGCCCAAATATGCTCCTGAGCACCCTATTCTCGTACACCCTCAGCCTATGCTTCTCCCTGAATGTGACAGACTAAGTTTCACACACACACACACGCACAACAGAGTAAGAAAATTACAGCTCTGTCTGTTTTAATCCATATATTTTTGGAAAACAAACAGAATGAAATGATAGATCAGTTTATACATAATACATATTATATTACACTAGATTACAAATAACTTCACATTTACAAAAACCCTGTTTCTAAGAACCGTTAATAAGCACTGCTTTATGAATTCAAAGTCACGTACAAAAAATGTCAACAGTTTCAAAGGCAGACAAACACAAACGCCCGAATCGCAGTCGATGATAAATTATACTATAATTGAAACGTGACAATAAATCAAAAGCAATTACAGTTGTGCCGTAAAATAAAAATAAAATCGATGAAGATAATCGATAGTTTATTGCCAAGTAAGCACAAAATCAATTGGAATACACTTCCGTTGTTTCGTATGCACGTAATTACATGGGGCTTCTACCAGCTCTCCTCTCAACATGTGATGCGATTACGACCATTACCAATTGGTAGAAATCCGCTTAGCTTTTACTCAAAAATTGCATGCAGGAAATTATAACAGGCCTGTTCATTCCCTGCTAAATGACCAATCACGATAGAACCCCAATTCATGTAGCTCTTTATTTTTTGTCTGTCCGTCAGTTTTACATCAGATTCTTATTTTAAGAGTTATTTAGAATATAAAAAATAAGATCATTTCAAATTTATAAACCGATAGCACTGGGGAATATTTCATCCAGGTACGTTTCAGCATGATACTGGAGAAGCAAATTCGCATGACAACATTAATGCTAAGACACTAGAAGTTGTACGAACAATTTATGATGACTGTCCTTATCAAAATCCACCGTCCATACTACTTACCTATCTACTTCTCTGTGCAGTATTGCCAACTATGACTTACGATCACGTGAGATTTTCGAACATAGATTTTTAACCGTGCAACTCAACTTTGAAAACTGTAGGCTACAGCACACTAATAAAGATGATACAAAAATCTGTACGACATTGATGGCCTAAAGCCATGCCAAAATTGATTTCTCTAGCTCTTTCCTTTCATCTTCGCTTTCGAAATTCAGTCACATAAATATGTATGGTTTACGATACTCCCTATTTTTATTTACACATTTTTAGCCTACATTCCGTAGTAAAGGAAGCAGGCTCAGAAACTCAACTTGTCCTTTGCGTCCAATTTCAACTTCCTAGCCATTCGAAAGTCTTCAGAAACATTGCACACACCTTCTGATATCTAACCCAATCCCAGTTCTATACATTATTACTACAAATTTTGATATTTTGCTGACTGTGCATCTCAGTATATTTATCTCAGTAATTAACCAACTTGAAGCACAAAAGTTTTGTTTTACAATAAGTTTATTTCATGCCTCTACATGTTTCGAGCAGGTGTGATGATACCAGAGGCTGTGTAATACAGTTTTGACCTCCTGATAATGAGCACGTGCTCGAAACATGTAGAAGCATGAAATAAACTTACTGTAAAACAAAAATTTTTTGCATCAAGTTGGTTAATTACTGCTATACATTATTACTACAGTCAGTAATAAAAACATGACGAGTGCGAAAATTACTGCGGTGGAAGCGACACTAACGCAATTAGATTAGTGTCCTGAAATTACGTGCTTATTACTAACTCACTCGCTCCAAGGAGCAGATTCCGTCTTGACAAGTTTCTGGTTCATCGGGTAGTCAAGCAATGTCCACAATTCAGAGAACCAGAAGATTTAGTAAACAAGCTAAGGTACTCCTCTCCGCACCATAAAGACGTATAGGTGGGATACACATCTCCACAAATTCTTAACTTCAGAACTAGATGTTGTGAGTGGTCCACTTCGTGTTCCGGCCGCTTTATCCACAGAAAAATGGCCGCTGGTATACACTGAATAGGAGGCTTCGTGGGCTGCAGAGAAGGTTTGAACGTTTAGGGTCACAGAAACATCTATTACCGACGACGGGATTCGAACCCCAGATCGTATACCCCGTAGCCTAGTCACTCTACTGGATATGTAAACCCCGGCTCTTAGAATATTCAAGATCTTATGTATAAAAGCCAGACATGGCTACCTATTCTGAGCCAAAAAATTGCATTGCAAGGAATTACCGTTAATCTCCACGTTTAAATGTCGACACCAGGCGGAGCTAAGCGGTCAGCTTCATTTTCCGGTCACATTACTCTCTGCCAAAGAATGCCTCATACATATTGCATAAGAGGATACGTGGGCACGAGAGGAGCTCTGGATGTGGTGAGCAATATAGACCGGAAAAAGAACGCCGGTTCCTGGATCCGTAGCCAGTCGCCAGGAAAACTCCAAACACAGGCTTGCGGAATTTTAAAATATCCGGTAGTGAGGCAAAATGTCTGCTGAGGTTTCCGTCAGTGCATGGCAGGCCTTCACCTTAAAACAGCTCCACAAACACAAATATGCGCCATCATTCGTAGAAAGCACGTTCCTGCGTACGTATTTTGCTGCTTCTTACAGAAGTGCTTCAAGGAACAATAGGAAAATCCGAGTTGGTTTCCGGAACAGTATCATTCTCTTTGCACAACTTCGGCTGAATCCAATTTAAACGAAACGTAAAATTTTGCTTTAGCTTTACAAAATGCATCGAAATCTGACAAGTCATTTTTAATTGAGAAAAATATACATAGTCCCTATACAAGTAAGTTTATATATTTCGGCTATTATTTATTGTCATCTTCAGGGAGCAACATCAGTCCCATTACAGGCCCGAGGTACCAAGAGGGTTCCAGGAAGTTAAGGTTCCCAGATTACGTGACAATGGCCCAGGATGGTGGTAAGGTTGTCAGCCTTACGCACCTGCCGCCTTTACCCCCAGGAAATACTCCTAGTACTCATTTCTGTTAGAGGCTGTCAGGAAGCAACAATATATACTAAAAGAAACATATAACTTTAGCATTTAGTATATAACGATGCTCCCTGTAGATGATTATAAATAACAGCCGAGACATGAAGGAAGGTTTATCTACCTACAGACATGTGCAATATGTTAGTAATAAGCTTACTTATGTGTATCAGTTGCACAGAAGATGCATAATATTAAATTATATGCAAACGCGTATCAGACATTCGTCTATAGGAAAAATTCTTTTTTTTTTTCTTTATTCGTTTGTTAGTGTCGTTTCTTGTTAATGCTAGAGCTTACCTACCCATTGAAATTAGCTCAACCCTAACCACACGCAACAGGCGCATCCTATTCTGTGATGTAATGACGAATATCCTGGTAGAATTTTACGGAAGGTTCGAAGGTGCCTAATGCCATCATAGTTAGGATATAGAACGCATACAGTAGGTTCCCGCACAACCGTAACGAAATTCTATATGAATACATGACATCACATCCCAGAAGACAGTATTTTTTTCTTCAGCTCACTTCAACTAGAAACTCCAATATCACGGCTTGGCACACATTTCTATCATACAGATTGTGGAGCACAAGTAAGGATTTTGGTCAAAATCAATTATTCAACTTCAAAATTGAACGTAGGCCAAATATATGAACAGTACTATTCCCAACCACTGAGATAGTTTATTAATAAAAATACATTACTATTCTCAAAAAAACTGAACCATATACGAGTAATTACAGATCATAAAGCGAAGCATTCTTCAACAAATTATCACTTCCTATGGCTTATTTCCATAACAAAGCCATCTGCGGCGGAGAAGTTTTGCCAGCGTATAAAGAATATAATAAAAATTCTGTTACAAAACCTGTCCAAGTCGTTTTTAAATTCATCAGACTCTAACTGTTAAACAAAAGTAATGATGGTTCTGAATGTCTTGCTATAAATATATTCTGTATAACATTTTACCATGTGCCACTTTTCCTGAGAATCAGGAGTACGAGAGTCAATTGTGTGCCGAATGCGCCGTAAGCAACACACTGCAGGGTGTCAATAAAGTAGAAATGGCTGTAACCAGCTGCTGCTGTGTGACTAAAGAACGGCAAAAACTTGTCATGCGTATTACGAATTGTGTGTAATTAAAGAAACAAAAAAAAGCAGAAAAGAGGAGGAAACATAGGAATTACAAATACAAAAAGAAACTTCGATCCGTCAAAAGGCGCCTAGTTAAAACACTGTATTCCGAAACTCCAAAGCACCAGTGTCTTATTAACCATAACTGAGGTGTAAAAAATGAAATGCCCTCATACTTCTCTAAAAAACAAAACATCCAAAATTGTACAGTGGCATCATCATGGATTGAACACCTGAGTAGCCGTGGCTAGATTGTCGGTGCGGTTACGAAAAGTTTCGACCCTCCAAAACGCCCAGATCGAAACTGGGGCCAACCACAGCTTCCTCTTCAGAAGGGTAACAGGGAGTCTTTCTACTGCGCAAAGCAGCTTCGGCGTGAAGCTGACCATTCACATCCACCGAGTGTACAGATTAAGAGGAGTTACACCTCCACTGCTCATATACCTTCATGATGCACAAAGGGACATACTGATCTCTACTCTTACCTTGTACTTGTCTGCATTTACTAACACTTTGTCATCGTCTTCGACGTCGTCGTCGTCGTCACCATCATCATCATCATCATCATTATCAAAACAACGTGATTATCTTACAAATTTTAGGCCTAATCAAACTTCTGCCTCTTCAACAGAAATATTCAAAAACTTCTCAGACTTTCCTCCACCTGTTGTCGTACAGTCGTTTAAGGGGTTTCTCCAGCTCAGTGCGAAGGTAAACTGTATCGACAAATAGTAAGGAGCTAAGTGTATTAATACTTACAATCGAACACAACTATATTTGCCTCTAATATTACAGGAGGATTATAACAACGACATGTTTCGACCCTATATATGGGCCATCTTCAGGTTGTGACTGGACTCTCGGATCAGTTATACAGGAATGAGTGGAGCGTTCTTGGGGGGTTCTGGGGGAGGGGGCGGGTCGAGATCTCATTATAACAGTGTGTACCATGGCCCCGGGTTTTTCCGGTGGACTACCATTAGTAGTATGTAGTGCCCTTTTTCTCAAAGTGGGTACTACTCTTATGCTAGGGATATAAGTACAACTCTTATGCTAGGGATATAATATAAGTACAAACATAATTACAATATAGGGTATACCTAGGAGTTAGCGTGCTAAGGTTCTAAACTACAATAGTCCTGTCGTAACCTTAGTATTGTTCCATATCGGTTTCATGTGATGCGCGGTGTTCGCATCAACATGTTTTAATAGTTATTCAAAGAGATGTGTGCTTGCACTGAGTTGAGGTGGGGTTCTTTTCTGGCGGTGGCTTCTGCTCGCGTAGTGAGGACGGTCTATGTGGAGTGGTGGGAGTCGAACTATAAGTATTAATACACCAAGCTCCTTACTATTGTACTATTGATGACGCACATCTAAATGTATCGACAAACTTCATTATTAATATCATTTATGTTTGGTATGAATCTAACTTCATTTCGATATTATTTTGTACCCAAGAAACGTATTTCTGCTTCCCTCACCACACCACCACCACCACCACCACCACCACCACCACCACCACCACCACCACCACCACCACCACCAACCCCGCCCCCTCCAAATTACAAAGCCATATAACAATGATGACACACCGCTTGTAAATTTTAAATTTGTGTCTTCATGTACTAAGGGCAATTTTAATATCATGAAGAGGCTTCGCATTCTATAAAAGCAGGCAATGTACCGGCCAACTTCATTATTACCACCAAAGCCCCTCTCATGCATTTAATTTACAGTTTTCTATGCCTGTTTCATAGCAGCACGTCTTATGGACCGCAAGGATAATGAAATATAATGGCAGTTTCACAATGTTCTTTGTTTCCGTGGAAAGCATCATACCAGAAACGATATTTTGAAGCAGGGCCTTAGAACCTGAATCTCAGTCCTCTAAGAAAGAGATATAAGAGCAATGTGCTGATAACTAATGAAGTGGTTTTTACTGAAAGACATGCTTGATAAAACTTACGAAAATCTCAATAAACAAGACACGAATCTGAAAGTAAACGCCATGTTTGGGACAGATACGCTGCTGACAGGAGTACAGACACATTCTGTCATACGGCTGGACATGCAGACGCCAAAGCGTACAAATCCAAAAGAAAACAATGTTATTTTACTGCAGGTCTTGATTGATATTTCATGTACAAACATAAGAATCAAAATTCAAATTAATCGTATTTAACATGGGCACATTCAGAATGATAATTAACAACACAAGATCTCTGCACTATAGGACTGTACTAAGCCTTCCTTTATCTGTTAATGTTAAAATACATACAATTATTACATTAATAACGTAAAATCAGCAGTCATTCTGCTGGTTTTACTGAGACTGACAGTCTCACGCTATACGTCGCAAAACGCACATCCATAGTCAGGCTCATTCTGTACAGTATACGACTCACAATACACGAGACATGTTGCCACAGCACCAACTAAACGTAACTATGTAAATCACTGAGTGTTTTTAAACTATAACTTTAGCAAGGAACAATGTATGCTCCCTGAGGATGATCGTATGATCGAAACATGAAGGAGCGTTTTAAGTGTTTTAATGTGAATTTTAGATCATTAAATGAATATATGTGCATTTGTTGGTGTATTAATTAAGTAAACTACAGAATGCACGGTGCAACGATAACGATAAAGAATTTTGCGGTATCACATTTCCACTCAATTTTACCCTCCAGATAGCTGTCATAAGCAACAGATTTCATTGTGAGATTTGAGGATTTTATGCAGGTGAAGCTGTGTAGACAGGTAAATTAATCTGATGTTTATTGGACCGTGCATCATGGTGACAACTGAAGAATAAAAAACCAGCTACATGCCACTTGTTATTTTATTGTACATCTTATAGGCTTAACATGTTTCAGGCATTACTAGGCCCATCATCAGGAGTTCGCGACTATGATATTGATTACCAAATTGTACGTTTCGTTCTGTAAAGATGGAGGTAGCATTAATGTAAATTTGTGATTCTTAGTGGTGTATGTTCGGTGTGAAGTTCTTTGTCGGTTGTTGTAGCTGGTGAAAATCACAGCTATTAATATTAACAGAAACACGTTACCAGCTGCAACAAAGCGACAAAGAACTTCACACCGAACATACGCCACTAAGAACCACAAATTTACATTAACGCTAACCTCCCCCACCCCCTCCATCTTTATAGAACGAAACGACCAATGTGGTAATCAATATCATAGTCGCGAGCTCCTGATGATGGGCATAGTAATGTCCGAAACCTATTGAGCCTATAAGAAGTACAATAAAATAACAAGTGGCATCTGTTTGGTTTTTTATTCTTCAGGTAAATAAATATAGACGTCTCAGCAGAACATAGTGTCTTTGTCTGAGTTTTTTTTTTCAAACCTCTGTTACCTACTTAACAAAAATACCTGACTTCATAACCCTAAAGGCAGCAACATTAATACTTTTGTTTCGATACTACATAATGAGGATGTTCTGGGCAAGATGGTGTCGACAGATGCACAGCTTAAGCATTCCTAACAGGTAATTAAAATCTGTCGCATTCAAATATCCTCTCCCAAGGTCTAAGGTTATTCTGTATTTAGCATATATTCAAAGAATATAGGTGGATGGAGTTATTCCTCTTCCTTGAAGATGAAGGGGCAAGTGATGAAGAGTGGGGAAAGGAGTAAGACTGCAAGACGAAGGGAAATGAGATTATCTTCCCTGCATGTGCGAGGAATTAATGAGGAAGGCCGCCAACAGTCGCCTAGCGACGAAGACCGGAGACCTACTTATGAAGAAGATAAAAATGTCAGCCACATAAATTGGTCCTTAAACTCATTTCGAAATGCACATGACATTACATACCATCAGTTACTTTGCCTTCCATTATTTCTTGTTTCACACCTGTCACTATCTTCAAAAAGAATTTGAAACGGCCTAACTAAATACAAGTGCACATTATATTATTTACGTCAATTGATATGTCCCAAGTAAAATGGATCCCTTAATTAAAGGGAAAGGACAAAGATTAAGGGCGTTTAAAAAGAGTTTATTTGATTTGTGCAATAATAACCAACAGGATGCACTATTTTACTCTCAATTAATTTCAGTAATTAACTTCTAGATATTTCGAGGAGGCTAACTGTTCATCATCAGGACGTACTTCTCTGTATATAGAGCAATTGGTAATGTGTCATGCTGAAAATAATGGAATTATGTAAAATTACTTACATATATGTGCATTGTCATTAAAAGTATAAAACATTTTTTATCAAATTTAGACGTTTTGCTAACCGTGCATCTCAGTATATTTATCTCAGTAATTAACCAAATTGACGCACAAAATTTTTGTTTTACAATATGTTTATTTCATGCCTCTACATGTTTCGAGCATATGTGCACCTATAGGTGTGATGATACTATAGGCTGTTTAATGCAATTTCGACCTCCTGATGATGAGCACATGTGCTCGAAACATTTAGAGGCATGAAATAAACTTATTGTAAAACACAAATTTTGTGCATCAAGTTGGTTAAATACTGAGATAAATTATTTTATCAGCAAAATTTCATATTATATTAAAAGATTTTGAATAATAAAAAAAGTGTATTTGATGTTGGCCGAAGGATTTCCTCGAATTTATTAACGATCGCCACAGCAACTGTTATTGTTAGGATTGTTATTGGAAACGAGTGCAACACGTGTGACACTTGTAGTACGTCAGTAGTATGTCAATAAATGTCCAACAAGATGCAATTATACACAGTTTATTTGATCTGTAAACTGCTCTATATGTTTCGGGTGGTTTCTCCACCCCTCATCCGCAGCACAAATAACTGCATTTACAGCATCTGGTACTAGTCAACCGTTGCTGCTACCTGTCAGTATTGTGGAGGAGTACACGCTAATCAGTCTCAACTCCTCCACAATACCGACAGGTAGCAACAACGGTTAACTAGTACCAGATGCTGTAGATACAGTTTTTTGTGCTCCTGATGATGGGTGGAGAAACCGCCCGAAACATTAAGAGCAGTTTACAGATGAAATAAACTGTGTATAGTTACAACTTGTTGGACATTTATTGACACAGAATTACGATGCACGGTCCCATGAACATAAAATGCAACAGTAGTGGTAGAATTAAACAAGATAAGAAATGTGTGTATAAGTAAAAAATGAGGCGCGTTCGGTTAGGAATTTTTGACGTGGAAAGGAAAAATTATTACGTATTTTCAGTATGTGTTTGTAGCCTTATTTATCCAACATGCAATGCGCATGCTCCGTTTTATATTTTCATAAGGGTTCTGTTTGGCTCTACCTTATTTTTCCACATTATCTCATAAATAGCACGATATTTGGAAACAAGTTACTGAACTTAAAATGTTTATTCTGAGTTCCTCTGCAACGTTGCCAAACGTTTCTCATCCTAAGACAAATTCAGCGACATAATCGTAAATGTACGAAGGTCTTCTCGACAGATTTTCGAAAAATCCTCAAAAATCAAATTTAATGAAAATCCGTAAGTGTGAACTTGGCTGTTCAATGCGAACAGACAGACATGGCAAAGCTAAATTCACATTTCGCAGTTTTCTTCATTTTTTATGTTACTAACTTCACTTGTTTCTTTTAATTTTTCTACATGCTTTGCTTATCTTTTATTTGGTGGATTCATATTTTGTTTTTCTACAACACAACGGGGATATCTCACCTGAAAGGTACAAACGCCAGTAGAGGCTGCATCCATAAATTCGAAAAAGGAAAAGTAATCAACCTGAAGATGGCTCATAACTAGAACCGAAACATGTCGTTGATAAAACATTGTAATAATTCACCTTAACAAAATCATTGAGTTGTGTTTGTATTTTACTTAAATTTTATATTTTTATACAACACAACGGGGTTGTCTCACTTGAAAATTCAAATTTGTTTCACTTCCTTCGTGGATGTTAACAATATTTACAAACCGGTCTTCTTTATATTTTGTGTTAAGATATCTGACAATATTTATTATCCCCTCCTTGCACGTCCGTTCAATTGTAACAACCCTCTTCGTCCTTTTTGCCTTTTACATATAGCCTGTCTATATCTGAATTTGTCTGATGCGTTTTATACTTTGTTAGTATCTTTGCAGTGTTCAGTTCGATTTTTTATTTAGATTAATCTCCAATTAATTATACCATAACTGTATCTTAATATTGGGACGGTTAATGCTCCGAAATCGGTCATTTTATTCTTGGCATTCAACTCGGATTTCAGTTTTCATTCCTGATGTCCCAGCGTATTTCTTTTCGATCTTACAATAACAAAAGTTCGAGAGACGTTTCAACCTCACAATCAGTTCGTCGGGAAAACAGGTCTTGTAAATTCCGGTGGGAACCCTGTTTGTATTTCTTTCACTACTTTTAACAGAGCGATGGCCATAGGCTCTCTATCGATATTTAAGTCACATGCTAATTATAGCTTAACACGTAAAAAATATATTAATATTTGATATTCACGATTCCAAATTTGGAAGGATATTGAGGCATATCGTGTGGTGTGAGGAGAAAACTTTACGAGTAAAATTAGGGTGCTGCCTGATGACACAGCGCAGTGGTCACTGAAATTTTAACAACATTCCAGAATGTTACATGACACAGTCACATGACACGTAACACGTAGAATGTCAAAGAGATACACTACATACACTGCTCACTTAATGAAAACTGAATTGAATCCTGATCGCACAAACACACAGAGGTTTAGGAAAGAAATTATACAGCTGATTCTGGTAAAAAAATCATTTAATACCTCTCTCTCATGGTTACGAGCCCGATTTACCCTGTGCTGCGAGAGCTGTCAGTGACCCAAGTTAGCAGTGTTTTGGCTTGTTGGGGTACAATTTATAAAATCTTTAAGGCAGGTGAACGAATCGGTCAACATCGCCAAGGTAGCATGAAGAAAAAGGATAGAAATAATTTGAACACACGTTCTTAATTTGAAGCTCTGTCCGGAGTAACTTCCTATTGGGAGTAAAGAGTAAATGCCCTGAATTTTCAAGCCGCCCGTTCCTCCAGGAATTTGATACTACAATGTGTCACATCGCACCAGAATATAGCCTTCTTGGATATTAATCGTATAGTTTCAGAAATATAAGCGGGTGTAAGTCTGGTCTTATTGTCAATAAATTTAGTTCTTAGATATCAATTTAGAAAGAAGGGACGTCACCACATATGGTCCCTTACGTGTAGATGTCTCCTTTCTTACTCTTGTATGGATCAAGATTTTATTTTGTACCTAAACTTTGTCATCTGTGGTGAGGATATGAACAATAAAAAAGTCGAACCCCATTATAAGGATATCGTTTATAAGACACATCGCTCAGAGTGTCAGATATTCTGTGGTACCAACAAATTCGTCACTGCTGACCATAACATTCAACCCTCGGTTATAAGAACACTTATTCATAACCACACAAAATATTCTTTCATTATGTAACAGAGTTCGACAGTATACACACAGGGGTCCACAAATTTTCCAAAAATTAAGAACCATCTTAGAAATCTAAGCGCCGGAAAGATGACAAGAAATAAGTTCCATACCGAAAACGCACAGATGTAAGTTCCATAACGAAAACCCACAAATGTTAGAGGCCACCACACAATATTTAGTCGCTCGGGCGTCTTGGCGTTGGGAATTTGTGTACCCCTAAATATATATACATATACATGTTTATTTATTTATTTATTTATTTATATCGTTGAATTATGGAATTATGGTCTATAATGAATGAGAATAGATATTACGCACAGCGTCATGGCTTAATATAAATAAACACCAGGCATTTACCTAGAGAATCCAATAAAATCCTAGAAAAACATTTCAATTAAGACAACAGGCTCCTGCCGAGATCACAACGGGATATTTTTCAAATGCAAGCCCTCGATCAAATCCATACTTACCCTACAGCCTGTCGTTCCGCTTTAAATAAAGAAGTCAGTACCACAAATAATGAAAATATGGATCGAACCGCTGCAATACTTCCACGCAAAATTTCCAGTTTGTATGCATTTGTTTTACGTAAGAAAAAATGTTTGTCCCTTAGCTGTTATCAATTATTGTTCTTGTTTACAGTTGTTTTAGTGCACTTTTAAATTTACGTAAATACATTTCGAGTACCTTTTTGCAGCGAAATAATTTGCTCTACTTTGTTCTTGGCGGATCAGATGTGTAGAGCATACATAAAGCCCATTTAAAACGTTTCTTGTTAAGTAAGATGTACGTGCCGTATGCGCGTATACGATGTCTTCGACGCATACTTTATGGAAAAAGGACATGATGTGAATATTTTTACCACTGTGTGTTGCTATATATGTGTGTATTCCTGTGTATATGTGTGTGTGTGTGTGTGTGTGTGTGTGTGCGCGTGCGTGCGTGCGCGGGCACGGACGCGGTAGATAATAAAAACAATTTACCGACAATAGTAAATACATTCAAAGAAGCTAAAAGACGACAATATATACTCTTTATGTATTTTCACAGATTTTATTCAAAATATTTTGTTCTCAGGTAAATTACTGGTACGTCATAACCAGTATGTAAGAAACAGACTATGACAGATAAATACAGCTGGCATTAAAACCTCCTTAAATTCCGCATAATACACTCTTTGTACTAAATTGTCAACGAGATCTGCCGAATGGCTCAAACCACGTAAGCTTATATATAAATTCTTAAAGGTAACACCAGGTAATATAACAGCAAACTGTTTTCCGAATTTCGTCGAGTGTGAGAGACAAATTTTGAAATTCGACGTAAACTGTTGGTGCTGCTTCTTGCACACCCAAAAGAATACCGACAGCATTCTTTTTAGCAAGAAGCCAAATCGGATTTGGGGGAAGTACACAGCAGTACGTGGCACAAACACGTTACTTCGGTCAAGCCTCCGGCAGCTTGAAACAATCATGACTATTTCTAAGAAATTATATGGACACTAAAAGCAGAGGAACCCATAAACGTAAATAATATTAAGTTTAAAAAGATTTATGATTTACACTTCTTACTTGCAACCTAAAATACGATATTAAATTACAAGAATACAGAATATAATTCGAGTCATTTATGGTGAAACCCTCAGTATATAAGCCGCCACATTTTCTGACAAAATATCAAAATTAATTTTTTTTTCTCCTCCGAACCTCATATGCCGGCGTACGAAACTTAAAGTAAGAAGAGAATTAACTGTTACATAAAGCATGTAAGCTGTATAACTAATAACATTATTCTTCATGTGCGTGTGGAACTTGGTATTCAACCCTGATTAAGGAAACAAATTGTAAATTCTTTAATAAAGCTGAAGAGAATCGGCAGATTTAAGTGGAATGAAAAGCAGGAAATAAGAAAGTTACACAAAGAGGAACCTCATAATTTTTGTTTACACACAATAACCGCTGAATTAAGCCCGAAATATGTTTTGTTTTAGCTTGAAGTGCCCGTAGAGACGCAATGTTCAGGACTTCATTCGGAGAACATCTCGGAGCAGCATACAATTGGAAAAAGTAATTAGAGTTAAGTAGTTTGTGAGGGTGAAGATTTGACTGAAAACATTAATTACAGACAATTAAGACAGTCGCCTATGGTGGCAGTTGGCATTACACAACAACAGGTTTAAAAAAGGATAAAGAAATTGGGCGAAATTCCAAGGGAAAATGCTGATAATGTAAATTAGATGATAACATTTAAATGCTGAAATACAATATATTGTACTTTTCTAAGTAACATTCAATCATCATAATTCTTCGTTAACTAGGGGTCTGAATTTCGTTAAAATGATGTTCGATATTCACATAAATAACACACAATGTATTCTTTCCCTTTTGTATTCATCTACGCTGTTAACGGTTCAAGTATCTTCTTTCTTACTAATACACACAGCTTCACCATTTTCCACGTTTAACTAACCGCTCACTTTAAAAAGAAACTTCCCTTTTTTACACTGAGTCACAAATAGTTTTTTGTCCCCACTGTAAACGTGCCAGCGTCCTGGATGAATGTTTCGTTATTTCCACGGAAGGGCAAGCTATTTTCTGTTCAGATAATGAAAGAAAAAGTCCCATTGTTCTTTTTCTTCACTTACCACAGTAGAGCAAGTAAGGACCCAACTGTAATTCACGCCCTATGTGAGGCAGAGTACCTCTATTGTCTAGCAACATCACAAGACATAGCGTCAGCTTAGTTCCATTGCGACACCGCCTGACCTCTCCTTCTTGTTAAAGTTCAATAGGTTAAACACGCCTTAAGTAATGTCGTCTGTTGCCTTTCAGACGACACATCATGTGCCATTAATCCAAGAATGCCCTCAGAATGTGTACCAAGATTCACACATGAACTTACTATGCACTTGGAATATGTGGCATCAGCACATAAGTTCAAAGCTCTAAACATTGTGGTTCCTTTTATATCATTCTGTCTGAAGCATGATTATATTGACATTTAGCTTACCGTACTGTCGTCTTTAGGTAATTTGTCACGACGCCATTGGTGGCCACCGGGAACCTCCATTAACATCGAAAATAAAGAGAAAAACTTTTCATTGTAGTGATAATATGAAACATCATGTAGATTGGCACTGAATGTGCCTAACTCAAGCATAGTTACAGTGGATTGGGCCAACCAGTGCCACATACCTTGCAACAGGAATCATAACACGACCCTTATCCATCTAATAGGTGTTAGAAATGTGAAGGTTCATGAGAGTTACCACATAAAAACGCCATGAGTCTCAGTTCAACCCAGCACGATTGATTAAATTGTTTCTTTTTTTTTAACTTGTGACTCTACGAAGTAAAGCTCTAAATGAAGAAATTACATTATCCTGAATTCTGTGTAAAAAATGTCTCTCTCCATTACACAGTCTTACTCCTTCTCTCACCTTCCACATAATCATCAAACTCTACTCTTTAAAGTTCTTCCTGTATATGTGTTTGTGTCTGTGTGTGTGCGTGTGTGTATGTGTGTATATGTGTGTGTGTGTGCGTGTGTGTATGTGTGTGCATGTGTGTGTGTGCTCGTGTGTATGTGTGTGAGCGCGTTTATGTGTGTGTGTTCGTGTGTGTATGCGCTCGCGCGCGTGTGTGTATGTGTGTATGCGTGTGTGTGTGTGTGTGTGTGTGCGCGCGCGCGCGTGTGTGTGTATGTGTGTGCATGTGTGTGTGCGCTTGTGTATGTGTGTGAGCGCGTGCGCGCGTTTATGTGTGTGTGTTCGTATGTGTATGCGCTCGCGCGTGTGTGTATGTGTGCGTGAGTGTGTGTGTATGTGTGTGTATGCGTGTGTATGCGTGTGTGTGTATGTGTGTGTATGCGTGTGTGTGTGTGCGCGTGTGTGTGTGTGTGTGTGTGTGTGCGTGCGTCATTATGTCTGGACTAGGATATCCTAAATAAGCAAGAACTAACAAGTTTAATTATTTCTTTGGCGGTTAAGGCAGTGTTTGATGCAGATGACAATTCGAGTTATAGCAGACGCACGATAGAGATATAATCCTTAATCTAACCAGACTGATAACATTTAGCGAAACGTACTACTAAACGCAAAACCGTGTAATTCTGTTCAACCTCTTCTTGACCGCTAACCTGAGTTCCAAACATAGGAACTGCTAACCACAAGCGTCTTCTCTCAAGCCACAGATTTTACGCATCCGCAAGTTCCCATTTGTATCTAGGATCCCTAACTGCGCTATTGGGTTTTATCCACCCTCGGTCTTTAAGTGGGGTGCACACAGCAAGACAGGCGTCTTCCGCACCAAGAAACCCACATCTTGCGGCCACGAGTGTAATCCAAAATTAATATATTTCCCAGATTAGCAGTGTGGTCTACATTTATCATCCACACAATTTTCACCAAGGAAATGGCAGCACAGCTACACATTCATTAGATTAACAGCGGTTGCGATTATTGTAACACTAATTTTCCTGTAAGTTCTTGGTCTTGCCAACTGCGGTTTTCTTCAAACCGCCAAGTTTCAGGAGAGAAACTCCCAAACCATTGGCCATATAATTTTTTCCTTCAGCACACATTCCCAAACCCTATCAGTTTTTTTTATAGTAAGGTGGAGGCCGGTACAATTCATATTCACATTGTCACTTCTCATTCGATTCAGAGTAACAAGTAGAAATAGCAAGAGTGCTTTTCTTCGAATGTGTTCATACACTAGTGTTGCACCATAAAGTTCAACAAAATCAACTACTTGTATACTTCTCACTAACATACTCTTCAGTACTTATCGGTGTCTGGTTCCAAGATGAGATTTTATAAACAAAATTCTTTACCTAACAGAAGGAACAAAAGCATATTCCAGCTAAGAGCAACGTACAAGCAAGCAGGGTTCTTAGTGAAAGCATAAAATTCAATTTATAAAAGTTCGTCTTACTTCCTCAAAGAAAACTCATTTATTTTTCAATGTACGACAGTGAATTCATGGCTGTCTCCGGGAAGAATACAAGCAGCGGCTTAGGAATATAAGGGAGAGCAAACCCCTTTTTAGGTAAAGTGTTTCATCTAGCTAGTGGAGTTATATGAAATGTCGTGTTAACCTTCAAGGTTAGTACCCACGTAACAAGAACACTAATAAATAAGTAGCACTAAAGGTAAAAATGTTAATATGTTCAACTGCACTATGAAAATTCAAAAGGAATAATTTTGTGTTCAGATAATGTCACCAATACTTTTTTTAATTTATTACAAAGAAAGTATGTAAAGCATATGTGAGTAAAAGTTACAGAAATTTTCACGTAACCAATTTGAATAAATATTTATACAATAGCAAAAGTGAAATGAAAGTGAATATAAATAACAGCGTGAAAGAAATCTAAAAAAAAATTGCGACTATAGGTGAGCTAACTACAGCAGAATGTGCTGCATTCGTTTATGTTTATATTTCTTGTACATATTAGTCAGGTCGGCTAGAGTATAATTCCCGATTTGTTCGACCAGAGGGTTGGAGTGGGAGGGACAGTGAGCAAAACAATTGGCTGTAAGCTGTGGAAGATAAATACCAAAAACAAATTTATAACTGAAGCAGCAGAAAGAGTACGCCTAACCCAGAACTCGCCCCTTAATGTAAATCAAGGAAACACAGATGCGCTGGCAACACAGGCTTAACCTTAATCAATGGCTGGAAAGAGAATGATTTATTCAAAATTCTTCGAAAGTCTTGCCAACCTAACGTTTCTGTTTTCACCATACGACTACTTGAAAAATTCGCCACTTTTTGTTCATAATACAAACAGGGGAAATTCCAACAGCATATTCCGATATTAGAACACAAACTTAATAAGACATTGTAATGTACGTATAAAGCAAATTTGAGGCGTGTTCTTGTAAATAATTTTGCCGTGAAAAGCAGTCAGCATTACATAATCTGAGCGTGTGTTTGTAGCATTTCTCACACAAAATCCGTTTTATGTTTAACACACGTCACGCCCATCTGAAGTGTAAAAGTATATCTTAATTTACTGACTTAATGGACGAAGTGTAGGGAAGGAGATGAAAGTGCGAAAGGGAAAAAAGAGAGGGAGAAAAGGGTTGACGTATGAAGATATTAAAGAAATTATTATTCATTTAATTTCAATTGTTTTTACTATATATACATATATAAATATACATACATATATATATATAAGTACTCTATTAAATTACATATCTGTGAAATTTGCAGAGGGTATGAGCCGAGAAAATTAAGTTAGTAAAGTGCCTAAACACACAGTGGATGACAGGGATTCTATTTCAGGCAAAAGCCCCAGAAACGACTCCGGGGTCCGGCCTTCTACTTCGTTATTACAGGGAACTTTTCACCTGATCAAAGCAGTCGAAGAGTGAAATTGACTCCATCTAGCACCAAGATTAGATATGCATGGAGGTTTACACCCAATCCACTGCACAACGTCACGGCGCAGTGCCTAAGCATTGTACCTAACTATTAGCTGTGCAGACATATGTATCTTGTGCATGGATATTATCATCTCCGTTATTCTACACACAGTAAAATATGTGGTCCTGCTATAAAAACTTCTTCTGGGTTTAGTTTGTATTTTCATAGTAGGACGTTATTTCATCAATAACTACCGACTCACAACTTGTCCAATATATAACAAGAGCCTGTCATTATCACATGCTTTGATAATTCAGTCAGAAAACAAGCGGACGTGTACAGGTCCACTGAGCTAGCAGCTACACAATATTTTGTTCGCTGACAATAAACGGAATAAGTAATTTGCAAAATTCCCTCTCCTTGGTGAAATATTTGTTTTCCTGCGTGTTTAGTAGGGTGCACATTGAAACAAAAGAATGTGTCATCTGCAGAAGAAATGGTAAATTTGACGGAGAGAGAAAGCTGCGAGCACATTGTGTTTAGAGTAAGTAATGTTTATGGAGTGACAATATTAATTAATACAAGAACGGAAACGAAAAAGAGTAGAGGAACAGAACATTTTGAAATAGAATTTCTTTTTGATATGTTCTATACTCCGCGTATTAATTAGATGTATAAAATATATTAACGCACTTTCGTGTTGTGAATGTAAATTTTAAATGTAGAGTGATCCCGACACACTATAAATATATTCGTAACCTTGCCCTTACCATCCTGAAGATAGCCACATGATTGGCCGAAACATGTCGCTGGTCGCTACGGCATAAAATTACATTCAAAAAACCGAAGGGCATTTGTTGGCCTTTTTAATCAGATTTCTTGTTTCAAAAATTCAACACGTTTACTGACGCGGGTTTAAAACCTTTTTTTAACTGATCCCATGAATCACGTTTTTCTGTCTTATCAAGTAAGTTATATAGATGTACGTGTTTTACGACACAACCATTTACGGATATTTTACAGCTAATATCCATTATAATCATAACTGAATTACGCTTAAAACATTATTAAAATATTATTTTTTAACCTTTAGACGCCTAATGTCAACTACAGTGGCCGTACCGCACCGCTAACCTCTAAAGTTGCATTTTATATATTTATTCAACAAATATAGGTACTGAATATTTTAAACATGGTGTATACTCTCCTTTTTTTCTTCAAAATGCAGTTTGTTTCATAATTCTAACGTATTTGGTTCCTGTATTATTCACATTTTATATACAGAATGTGCTAAAATTTAAAAAAAAAATCATTCCGGCGCCAAAAGGTTAATATGCCCTGATGATGTATCCTTGTATTTTACTTGGAAATAACCTATCCAGAACTCTAGTGCTCAACCAGGATTAGTGCAATGAGAAGGTGAAGTTTGTGCTGCTCACAATGTAACCTTGAGACAGTTCTTTGTCCCAAGCCCGTTCAGAGGAAGTTTTCTTCCTTTCTCGTCTAACATGTACATGCGTCCTTCGACTACAGGATCATTAGTTTCAGTGTGGACTAAATACAGGGTTTAACCCATTGACGATAAATAATTATAAGCTTTCATTCAATTTTAAATGATTCTATTGATACAATAACGTGATTTACAACGTATACCTCATTATTAATAAATCTATTATCATTCTTCAGACCACAGTAAACGCACGTCATACTGTCAGGTCTTTAGGGCTTGTCAAATTATTCAACAAAACACTAAACATAATTCCATTTGGCACATATCATCCATTATACAAATTTGCTTCCATCATTAGAGGACAAAGGATGTTGTGAATTAACACAACGTGGTCGACCGTTGCAAATTAACGTTATTACACTGAAACTTCTAAAGCAATATTTGCTTGATATATTATTCAGAAGTTCACCGCAGATAAAATTTCAGTTTCAACTACTCGAAAAATTGATAGTCACTAATAACACTCAAATACAACCTGCGACACACCCGCTGCACTAATTCTGGACTTTTAGAATTTTTGTATTTTAATGTGCGTGTTATTTTCATAAGTTCTCCAAAACATTACGGTTTTATATTACGAAGAAAGTTTAAATTCTCGGCCTCATATTTTCTCTTAAATTTTCTTTTGCTACACGTCAAGAGCAATGTTCGTAGCGTATCTAAAATACGCAAATTCAGTAAAATTTTATAGAATTTTAATTGCCTTCTATTTGATAGTAAACAGCAATATCCTTAACACAGTCATTACTTTATTTTTATGAAATCGATCTGAAAAAAAATTACATCTGTATACATATACTTACTTACTTACTCCATGGCGCAGAGTCCTTCTTGAGAAGCTAACTGGTTTGCAGCTAGTCAAGAAATTCCCCGCACTTCACAGAACCCGAAGGTTCATTACCGCATTCACAAGCGTCCGTTGTCTCTATCCTGGGCCTGCCCAATCCAGTCCATATAACCACATCCCACCTCCTGGAGAATCATCCTAATATTATCCACCCGTCTACGCATAGGTCTCCCCAGTGGTCTCTTTCCCTCCGGTTTTCCCACCAAGACCCTATACACCACCTTCTCCTCACCCATACGCGCCACACTCCCAGCCCATCTCATTCTTCTCGATTTTATCACCCGCACAGTATTGGGTGAGGAGTACAGATCATTTAGCTCCTCGTCATGCAGTCTCCTCCATTCCTCCGTTACCTCGTCCCTCCTAGGTCCAAATATTCTCCTCAACACCATATTCTCAAACACCCTCAGCTTCTTTTCCTCCCTCAATGTCAGCGACCAAGTTTCACACCCATACAAAACAACAGGCAAAATTATAGTTCTATATATCTTGATCTTTAAATTTTTGGATAGCAACATACACTTTATACATTCATATGTTTCTCTGACAAACACGATGTAAAATACTGAAGTTCTTCGAAAATTTAGGATAGGTCGGGAAACTTTACAGTTTACACGCAATAAAAGTTGGGTGGTGGGGGGGGGGAGTGGAGTTGGGAAAAATTAAGTGTAAGTGTATTTTGCTTTAAGAATGGAAACTTCAAGGGCACATAAAATGCTCCATTACATATTCAGCACCTCGATTTACTTGTCGGTGCGCAGCAAAAGTTGGAACGACTGCAGAGAGAATGGTTACTATTTGATATTCAGAGGGCCGTGCATCGTGATATAGTCTTATAATAAAACCAACAAGATGCACTAATTTCTCAAATTTATTTTTGTAATAAAACTCTACATGTTTCGGACAGTATCTATGTCCGTCATCAGGAGTCTAGCACTGTACACACAGCAATGGTATATGTCATAGAGGTTATGCTGACTGCTTGCTAGCAAGCAGTCCGCATACCCTATATGACATACGCCATTGCTGTGTGTACAGTGCTAGACTCCTGATGATGAACAGAGAAACTGTCCGAACCATGTAGAGTTTTATTCCAAAAATAAATGTGAGAAATTAGTGCATATCGTTGGTTTTATTATGAGAATGGTTACTATGTACGAATTTGCAAAAATTGGTCACGACCTGAACGAGGGACTATTCCGGCCCTTGTCTGAAACTAGCGAGAACAAGCAAGAGAAAGTTCAAACAGGGGATCGAACCTCGTACATTCCAAATACACTACAGAATGTGACCGCTTGAGCCCAATTTATCATTCAGAACATATTCCATTACGTGACTAATACACCAATTAGTAACTTAATTGTCCGTTTAATGGCAATTAATTAAATCAATTCGCAGATAGTCCATTTAGCATCTCCATCGGCAAAGCACCATTTACCTCTGCACTGCATTTTAGGTTACCAGGTCGAATCATCCCTACCCTCCGTCATACAATCGCAGTATGGAATTGAAGTGTAGACCCTATCGATTTTGAAATTCAACTCATGATTACATCGTGAATGGAGGAGACAGGAATACACATGTAACCGACATGCAAATCCACACTTCCGCAGCTTACCTTATGGGACAGCACGCGATTGTGTTACGATTGGCCAACAAATTTTGTTTCTGTCTTTTCTTTTGATTAAAAATTATGGGGCACACTAAAACTAAGTAAAGTCAGGGAACTGCAAAGCTATCCACACAATTCGTTAATTTTTTCTGCCAGTAATGTGTTCAGGCATGTTGACGCAAATAAATATTAATCAGCTACATTTCTGTGTAATTCAGTGTTTCGAATATTTTCAGAGAGCGGATTGAGTCTTCGCAAGTGTCAAATTTCGAGGCAATCCATGAAGTCTGAGGTGATGCAATAAATAGTGACTCCTAAAATAATGTCATAGGTTCAGTATTTATTCCTGAGGAAACTCAAGTCAGAAATGGCACAGATCAAAGTTACAAATTCTGAAAGGCTGCGGATGTGTGCATGTTGAGAGCAATGTACATTGCTGTTCTCTTATTTGAACTTGAATTAGCGTTCATTGGTAACTACGAAATTCGGTACCGTGTCGCACAGCGCGCACTTCAAGGTCTGTGCTTTAAGTATGCCTTTCCCTTTCACGTAGGTGTTCGATGGATTGGTCGTGACGGTCCACAATACTGGCCACCAAGATCTCCAGACCTCAAATCCATCCCCCCCCCCAACTTTATCTGTGATTGGACATGGAAGATACATTTCTCCGTCGCATTTTGGATGCTGAAGCTCGTGTAAAGGGCAGTGCTAATGAATTTGTGTGTTGTGAGTCTGAGTGACACTGTAAACACTAATGGCAAAGTGATTAGTAAAAATTGCATTTTAAATATTTTTCCTTCATTCTTATTTGTTTATCATTCTTGCAACGATAAATCAATAACACTTGAGAATTTTACTTTATCTGCAACGACATTTCTGACTGAAGATAACGTCACGAATAGGATAGTGATGTTAAGGCATCCATGCCTAAATCTCTATGTGTATGGCGAGGGTATAGATAATTATAGAACTGAAAACACACGCAGTACATGTCGCAGTTCTGGGCCTCATTTTAACTGCAATGTAGTCCGGACTATTAGTCCGTCTGACAGGCGAGGTCTAAAGTATTCTTATTGCCGCTTTCGGTAAAGTTAATGACGTCCCACCTCAGACGTTCACACGGTCACGACATATGTGTTACTGAGAACTGCTTTCTTCTGGGTTATTACGTAGGGAGTAACGGTAATTCTTTATCGACCTCTCGGGACAACAGTAGTGATAATTCCTTACCGGCGTTTTTGGTCCGATAGATTGTCCCGAAAGGTCGGTAAGGAATTACCGCTACTGTTGCCCCGAGAGGTCGGGAAGGAATTACCGCTACTCGCTGCGTAACACCCTGGAAGAGCGCAGTTCTCGTCCACTTCGTGTCGGAAGCCTGAAATCACGCATACGTGTTATGAAGAGAGTGACAGCCGTGTGGATCGGATTGTTGCATCTTAAAGTTCAAAACGCAAATAACCAATACCATTACAAGGTATAGATAGAAGGATCAAAAACGTAACGGAGGTATTGCAGTACACATTGCATCAAAGGATGACAGTAACAAAAGCCGTTAATTAGTAAGGTTAGAATATCTGGAACGAATACCTGGACCTTTAGCCGAAACATGATAAACAGGAGGTAAAGGGGATATAAACTTTGAAAAAATTTTAGTCCTTGCAACTGAGTGAGTACAGTTAAGAAATTAATCCGCAGGATCTTACAGCGAGGTGCTAATGAGATTAAAAGGTACAAAGTTTAGGTCTGCAGACGTTTGATGCTCATATGAAATATTAGTTGACTGAATTCAGAATTTGTCACGAATGACATAAAAGGACATTCTGATGAGATAAGCGTAGTGGATTTGTTTTACGATAACAGAACCGGCTACGCAGAAGCTTCCAAAACCATCAGTGGAATACGTACCTAATTTACCGACGAATTTAGAGTGTCGTACCTCGCAATTTTTCAAAGTACTGGGAGAGTTTACACTGGGTGATTACTGAAAAACAAACACATGTGTCGGCCTACATAGTGCACGTACAGCGTAATATTGTGGCGCATTCGTTTAACCAATATTGCAGTGGAAACGCGACAATCTGTGTGTGTGTGTGTGTGTGTGTGCGTGTGTGTGCGTGTGTGTGCGTGTGTGTGTGCGTGTGCGTGTGTGTGTGCGTGTGTGTGTGTGTGTGTGTGTGTGCGTGTGTGTGTGTTGATGTTGTTGAGCTACATGCCAGAGTCAACTATATAAAAATGTTGAATGTCGCACAACAATGTTATAAGTCAAATTTGTGTCGCCGGCAACAATGAGACGTACGTGTACGTAGGTCTTCATGTAAAGTGTCCGACGCTGTACTGAAACAAAAGAAGGCGCGTTTGCTCAAGGCCCTCTTTATGAGTACTATTAGGCTAAAAAGATCATTAGAGATGAGTCGCTGCCCAGGTTCGCACTTTTTGGTTAGTGTTGACGTAAAAATTTTACAAGATCAGACTGAATTATTTAACTATGAAGCAATAAGTATTAAATGTTAGAATAGTGTGTCCGTATTCTTGCTTTCGTTACCCGGCATGCAAATCGCATCTTTCTGCTCAGTATTACACAGTCATCGTGATGAGTGGGCTCCTGTCTTCACGGCACGGCGCGTCCTCAGGTTGCGGATGGAAGAACGGCCTCCAATATGGAAGGTAGCTGCGAATACATTGAATTAGTAGTCACGGACAGCCGACAAGGGGTGGTCCTCCAGCTTGATGGCTGGGCGAGGTGCTAACAACTCCTCACCCTAAAAACTGGCTTTGTTACGAAACATGTAAACTTGGCCCGGGAATGGACTGAAATTCTGGTACGACCTACGCAACGAAAAAGGGATATTACATTTGGTACGTGGAATGTTAGGAGCCTGTATAGGGCAGGTTCACTTACAGCAGCTGCCAGGGAATTAGCATGATATATATTGGATTTAGTGGATGTGCAGGAGGTTGGGTGGGACAAATGGGGTATGGTAAGAGCAGGGTATTATAATTTTTTCTATGGAAAAGGAAACGGAAATCATCAGTTGGGAACAGGTTTTTTTTGTACACCACAGAATACTATCAGCAGTTAAGACAGTAGAGTTTGTTAGCGATAGGATGTCATATAGTTCCGAAATGTCGCATCTTGTTCCATTTCATACTTTGTACTGTAAACAGAGTTTACTTACTCTGTGAATTTAAAATCCTTCCTGGACCAAATTGATATATTATCTTTCAAACTAACGGACTTAATGTGTGAAATGTGGAACTAATGACGTGACCGGAACCAAGTCCGGCACCATCAGATGTCGTAAGAAAAACTTTTTGAGCCCCAACTCTTTTACAAAGTATTTCTTCTAATACATTTATTACTGCCAGGGTCACATGCACGCACATCCCAAAGAACACGAGTTGCGGAAGGATACAATATAGCGTCTGTCAATACAACACGAAAAAAATAAAATCCAACAGTTTTAGGAGTAAAAGTAAAAGCACTGTGGCCTTGTTTAGTTAGAGCTACTATTTTTTTTTATGTTCATGGGACCGTGCATCGCAATTCTATGTCAATAAATGTCCAACAAGATGCAACTATACACAGTTTATTTTATCTGTAAATTGCTCTATATGTTTCGGGTGGTATCTCCACCCATCATCAGCAGCACAAATAACTATCTACAGCATCTGGTACTAGTCAACCGTTGCTGCTACCTGTCGGTATTGTGGAGTCTCAACTCCTCCACGGTAGCTACAGGTAGCAACAACGGTTGACGAGTACCAGACGCTGTAAATACAGTTATCTGTGCTGCTGATGATGGGTGGAGAAACCACCCGAAACATATAGTGCAGTTTACAGATAAAATAAACTGTGTATAGTTGCATCTTGTTGGACATTTATTGACTTAGATCTACTACTACGTAAGCATGGCAAATATTTCACAGAAATCGTAGGAAAATTATCTTTCCTGTTCATTATAGTTTACGTTACAGGTTAAAATAAAACAGGACAGCAAGAAACTTTCATTTCTTTCATGATGTTGTTAGCACAGTTTCGTCTACATAATGATGCTGACCAAAGAAAGGATTTGCATTACAACTGAATTTCCGTGGGTGGCTAATAATCTTTATTGTACTGTGCTTTGTCTTAGTTCTTCAACACAGAACACAATTTAACCTTATGAGGCTCTCAGTTCATTTAAACTAAATGTATTTAAAAATACAATTACAACCTCACAAACATACAACGCTACTTATATAAAAAGACCAGTCAGTGTTGTTTCGAGTAACATTCCCTGTCAAACGCTAGAGAAAACACGAAGTTTTGCGTCTACTTATACACTAATATCGTACGAGGTGACACATACTCGTAAAGTTACTACTCTTCTTTAAAGCGCTAACTCTTCCATCAAACGCCTAATTCGGTTTCAGGAAACAATCATGCATCTTCTACAGTTATCAACTTTCTTGGAAGACTTGCCAAAATAAAATTTCAATTATATTAGGTGACTCTAGAGTAAAGATTAAGGTTCATGTCTTTTACTTCTAAATAATTTCGATAAAAGGCAATTCAAAACGCTAAGATAAATTTGCTTACAAAATATAACAGTGAGTCGCGTGCCAGTAGATTACGGGTTTACTGACTACAAATAAATCTTTGCACAAAAAGGTCAAAAGACGTACGCGGTAGGCGCGCAGTTTGTTACTGACGTACAGTACAGGCGGATTTTCTCAGTGGGTACATTATCCTTTACATTACAAAAAGAAAGCAAAGTATAAAGTAGATGTTCTAAAGCACCAGCAGTATTATGGACTCTTTTTGAATTCAATGCTTAAGAAAATGCATCAGAAAAATTTTCTCCCTTGCATGCACGAATCGCAATTTGTTTCAAACATAAAATGTCATGTTGTCCCTGCATAAGCTACAAAGACATGATATACTTGAGGATCAGCTCCATGCCTTCTTAACCTCAGAATCAGATGGAGGTGAGTGGTGAGGTTCAAGCCCAGGCCACCTTATGTCCGAGAAAAAAAAAACGCCGGTACCCATTTAATGTGAAGCTGGGTGGGCTCCAGACACGGTCTTCACGCTTTTGTAGACGAAAAAATTCTCAGGACCATACCGAGAATCGAACCTCGGGAAGTATAGGCCGTAGACAAATCCTTTACAGTCTACGCTATGATAGCCTGTACACAATAATAGTTATACAACAACTTGCGTTCACAATATGAAAGCTTTCTTTAAAGTTTTTTCTTAAGCAATATTTCTTTATAAAGTAAACTTCCCACTTAACCAAGGCATTCATTAGAGAATACGTTAAGCCAAATTACAGCTGAATACATGTAAAAATAATAGGTATATTGAAGTTCTCAGTATGTGTATAAACTCATGGGGAAGGGTGGAGGATTTTGAGGTAAAAGTGGAACATGGCAAAGGTTTTCAGTAAACCACGCCATGAAAAAAGAGATTTCAGTCTTTGGTAAGAGTGAAAATATATATTGCGATATTCTGCGTTAGAAAACCGTACAGTCTTGTAGGTCGCATCGAACGGTTAAAATACGTTTGTTCTAAAAAAAACTTCAGAAATTCTATCCTGTAGCTGGAGGCACAAGTTTCTTACGAAACAGTGATATCACCCTACAAGGCTTAAAAGTACAGAATAATTTGGCAAAGCTGTGAGAAACTGGAATGCAAAATTACTGTCTATGTCGAGCGGGTATAGTGAATTGTTAAAATGCATCAACACATAAGTCTGTGAATTAATGAGATGATCTGTTCGGAAATTATATTCACTGTAACGACGATTCTGTGTAGGGCAGTACAGCCCATCTGCGTACACAGAAATATTCGTCATAAGGAAAAGTTTGTTTGATGCGACTTAATTGCATAAATTAATGTAGACTAATTTGGGCTGTCTAGGCGAACACAATAAATGTCGGAAGAACGCGGGAAGGTCAGACACACTCAAACATAAAACATGACCTAGAGGGTACAACTCTTCTGTACGACAAGTTACAAATCGATATATTGATGCATGTTAGGTTCCACACACTGTCTCTATTAATGGTCTTCGTACAAATACAAGAATAAACATATCCCCTTATCAATTATTCAGTGGGCCATACATGTCGCTGTCTAAAATCAGAAAAAGAAAGTAAATTCTTAATAGCAGATCGTCGAAACCTGCTTTTGAGCAGCACCGTCTTAGTATAGAAGTTGCTTTTAATTCTTCATAAATAATTTCAAGTACGAGATTTAAAATTTGAAGTACTTGTATTAGAAACATCTTTGAAGGAAGGTTTATTGAAGGATAAAACACCAAACAGCCGCAAATTTTTCCATTGTGACAGAAGAGCCTTAAGTTTTCCTGTAGTGTCGCACAATTTTTGGGATACCTATGATCATAAACGCTTGCACCCAATACTTGCGTTCCTATAAGATAGCAAGCCCACAATTCTGGTGTATTTTAAGTAGGATATTAAAAACCGAAGTGTGAAGTGGTTACAAAACGAATTGATTCGTTTAACAACGGCCAAAAAAACATGAGTTTCATTGAATTCAGACGACCTCATGAACACGCGCATATGACAGTTTTGTTAACGTCTACCCACCAGGAATTTCTTTGTTTCTTTGGTTAACTTAGCGACAATTTTAGTAGCTCTCACTATAGCAGAAACTCGTTCCAGGCGGTTTTCTCCGTGTGCTGTTGAACGTAGTTAAATATACGGAAAGAAAATTTCCGAAAGCAGAAAAATTTAAAAACATGGGGATGATCGCGTTCGGTTACTCACTCAACCATCACGAAAGCCGAGAGCATCAGCTACCTACGCAGTGCGTCACTGTGTAAGTGAACACACACGGGTGTGAGCCTAAACTGAGCGATACGGGAGGGTCCATAAGCGTCCGCGTTCGCGTGACTCAATTTTTCCCGCTAGAAGTTTGCGCAAAGCGGTTGTGCCCAACACTACGAAAACAATATAATTACTGTCCGTCTAAACACAACTTCACTCTTAAAGGTTACGAATAGCTACATGTTTCGGCTGGCTTAAGTAGTCATCATCAAGCTAATATGAAGAATATAAACAGGGAAGTCTTACAGCTGTATTTTAAACATTCACATGTTCGTGCATCGCTAATGTATTCGCAGCGTATAACAAACAAGATGCAATGTTTCACAATTTATATATTTCTGTACGACCCTAAGGTATTGGTATACAAATACCTTACGCTGTATTCGCAGTTTTGAGCTCCTGACGATGGACGGAAAAACCGTCTGAAACACGTACAGCGTCTTACAGAAATAAATAAATTGTGAAGCGTTGCGTCTTGTTTATTGTACGCTGCGAATATCTTACAGTTGCAATTAATGGCTTGAGATCTCAAACCTAAAGAATAATATATAATAATATAGTAAATATTTATATATATAATTATATACATTACATTTTACGTAATATAATGTACAATATAATATATACTATGTAGTCATATATATATAAACAATAAGGAATACGCGGTTTCAGGCTTTATAACATATGAAGTTAAAATTCTTAATTACGTACATGATTACAGCTGCGTGCCAAATAAAATAAATCGTAGTATCTCCAGTAATTGGACTGAAGGCAGCGTTGACGAGTTTACAAAGAAATTGCGTGTACTCGTTGGAAGCCATGTATGTCTGAGCCGACAGCAGCGCGTTAGAGCACAGTTAATTTTAATTTTAGAAGTGGACATCGTGTTGTTTGGAACACATTAATAAAAATAAAATATATATGTACCCAGTCGAACACAATAATGTTTTAATTGCTTTATTGGCTACAAGTTTCGGTCGTTATGACCAACATCAGGCCAATGCCACATAAAACTTAAAAAGGGTGGTTATATGTGGTGCATAAAACATCAAGTTGCATGGGATCCCATTTACATCAATGTCAATAGTTGTTAACAGCCTTAAATTTGTTATCTATGACATGATACGTCAAGGTTCTTATTGTTGAGAGATGTAAGTAAATCTAAAATTGTCACAAAATTTTGTTGCAAAGTACCGTCTATACACAACAATTGAATAGCAGTTGTAAAACTACAACTCAGTGTCGTAAACTGTTGTTGGCTATGTATAACAGACGTGAAGTTGAACTTCATGATGGTTCTCCTTTGTATATTAAATCAACGTAATAGACTTCATTTCGTCTTATGGTACTCAAATTTGAAGTACATCGATGGTAAAGTAATGATGCTCGCTTCACGTGAGTTTCTTGCCATGTTTTTGAATCTAAACACTTCCGGACTGTATCGAACTCGAGGTCCTTCTTGTGATACTGTAAACACATCGAGGATGAATTGCCTTAAGATCATCTTAAGAAAGTATGGTGGCCTGAAACGAGTTAGGTTGAGGCGTCCAACAGTTTCCTTGGAGGTACTTACAGAAACCATGACAATCCTTTGTTAGGAGAGTAGGTCGTAAGGTCGAGGTATGATCCCTGGCTCTCTTGAATTTGAAGTAGAAATACAACCGCTCGAAGGCAACCTGTGATATTTCGTTATGAACCGACGAATGGACACAAGTTAAGTTTGTGACAACGCCGGTGTTAGCGTTGAAACGTACGGACGACAAAGTCACATTACTTTTTCGATACACATTGATTTCACCTACATCTCGGTCGCTTTCTGCGTCCCTGCTCGTTGTCCAGCTCGTCAGATTTCCATGCATAAACTCCACAGTTCACACTGTGTAACTTTAGTGAATGTAATAATGTAACCGCCCATGAGAAATACTACACACAGAATTTCAAACGATGGTGGAAATTTACCGAGTAATTATTGGTCTCTTTGTATACCTAGTAACATGATATTACGGTACAGTGGAACATGGCGCCGTGTAGTTTGGTGGACCCATATCAATTCCAACGCTTCTAAGAAACCAGTCGCTTGCATTTCCAGGATAGAATTCTATCTTGGTGTTTAGAATAAACACGGAGCAACATGTGCCTCCGAACTCTCTTATAAAAGTTCTACACTGAAGATTTAGGAAGGACGCACCTCCGAAACGCTAATGTACTTCTGTTAAACAGTACGGCTTCACAACCCAAAAGACAGTAATCTTCACACTCACTGCTACGATAACCTGAAGCCTCACTAAAACAATACATATCTTCAAAGTTGTCACGCTTGCCTTCAACACCTCCCTCTCACTACCAACAACAATAGCAGTAAGCAGTAACAGCTGCGTGACGTCTGCGAGATCGGGGTTCGGTTTCAACAAGAACAAAGACCGGGAGGACTCTCAGAACCATTCCGCCACGTGCCAAAATAAGCTATAATCAAGGATTCTTTGCCCTTAGGAACATAATTGTCTTTTCACCTCCTCCAATGCCGAAGTTTAAGGCGTGTGTCCACTTCCCTATAGTCGTTCACTTGTAGCAACTATGCACAGAACTCACAAGAAATTCACTCGATTCACGCATTTCGAACTGACTTTAAAGTTCTTATGTTGCAAACCCCGTATTATGTTACCACCTTCTACGTCAGAAGAGGGACAATTATAATTACAGATGTAACGTGTTTAACAATTGAATTTATTAAAACTTTTACTGGCATATGTGCTGCATTATCACAAATTCTGTGTAGTTTTAAAAATAATAACAGATACATACATACCTAGTGCTTGTATTCCCCCCAAAGTGCTTGTTACGTGTAAAACAGAATGGCTCATATATGGCAAATATGCTTTGGTGTGCATTTGTTATACTACAATAGAAATCGTGGATACGCTATGCAAAACGACCAGAAAATCTACGCCGTTAATGCTTCATCATTCTGTTCATCTCCTATCCTCTCTAATGCATGATCATATGCATAACGAATCACCACGAACGCTCAACAGTCCTGTTAATTCAAAGTTTTTTACTAATGGGCTTTCTGCACTAATTTGCATAGTTGCATTCAAATAATCTGCCAGCTTCCCTTACTGTTTGCACTTGAATGAACGAGTTAGTAGCTTAGATATAGGCTTACACAGTGCGTTAAAAAAATATGTATTTATGTGTGTGTGTGTGTGTAGGTTTGTGTTGGATATGCTTCCGATTGATTGCCTAGATGAATTCCTTACGTGAAGTATAGTAAAAAAAGGTTTAGGCACGATCTATTCGTATTCGTACACAAACGCAAGCCCTAATGGACGCATAACTCACGTTACATCAAGCACTAAAATGATTTGTGGCTAAAAAATCTGCTTTACGTGCCTAATATTGGCACAAATAAATTTGGAATAGATATTTATGTAATTAAGGAAGGTAGAGAGGGCAAGGTAATGCTTCTGAATAATAAGGGGCACAAAAAGATTAAGCTAATAAACTTCCTCATTATTTTTGCATGTAGCCGCGTATCAAATTACACTCTCGTTTCAATGCGAGATTTTAAGTCCTAGCAGCGTTGTCGCTAACTTGTCAAGTCATTTCAAGAGTTTGCGGGTTAAAACGGCTTTTCTGCTCTGAAACAACGAGACATCTAGCAATCCGGTGATACAAATATTGCCCACTTACACTTTAGAAAGTTTGTAACTTCTGTTTTCTGTTTCCTGTCTGACGAAGATCTGTGACATTACTTTCAGCAAATTCCTATCCGTCGTCAAGGGGCAATCCGCTAACATTGTTACTTTCTTCTCTAATTTCTCGCAGATTTGTAGCGTAAATATTACGCCAATAGTCCCTTACAACGAATATTATGGCACCAAGTACTTAGCGCAGAGTTAAAAAATGTTTATGACGTTATCAAAGAAACTGAATCCTTTACCGTGTAAGAAAATTTTGATAGTTCCATTCTACTGGTTACTATCACAATGTGTTGACAATATTTTGGATTTGTGTGACACAATGAACAGATATTTAAATTTGTCTATTCCGTGCATTTTTTAGTTCAAAGTCCTCATTTTATTTCACAAACCAAAAGCATGTGCATTTGATTGGTCGTGTGGTTGGTAAAATGAATGTGTACAGTGAACAAGGTATATTCGTGTACACATGGAAGGTTAAGAGTACATTCTGATATCCAATTAGGAACTTCCTCGTACTGAAACCTACAAGAGGGCAGCAGATTCGTCAGAAATTTGACAGGTTATTTTGCGCCAGTGTTCCCATATTTTTTACTTTATTTAACTAACTTTCCATAGTTCAGATTACAAGTATGTTCAGTAATAGGCGAATAAATAATTCTGGAAGAAAGCTGCTATGGCCTAATTTGAGGTATTAACCCGGAATATGCCTGAAGGAGCTTAAAAAAATTAAAAAAAGAACTCAGCCAGAATAGTCGAGATTTCAACTCGTCACGTCCGAAATACGAAGAAAAAGTGCTGCCTTCCCGACGGAGTACTTCGCTGCGTCAATGACAATGAGTTTGAAAAGGCGCTAGATTACGGGATCTGCATGCTAACTCGCTGGTGCTCTTTGGCTCGGTGAAAACCAGAGATTCCAGATGACAATAATATTCGGCACAGAGGATGGAATTTCTACCCGATTCTTCGAGAATCTGTAGTCTAATTCAATAAGAGCATTAACTATATAAAGAGACCTATTTATGCACTTATAACAACACGCTTGGTTTTATATAAAACATTAAATTATCTTTTTTGACGTTTTGCTGACCGTGCATCTCAGTACATTTATCTCAGTAATTAACCAACTTGACGCACAAAATTTTTGTTTTACAATAAGTTT
>Ga0131853_10002159_pt1 | contig 35320 bp, 22 predicted proteins | sample TergutLab28metaG_FD_92764 | JGI IMG/M metagenome (GOLD analysis project Ga0131853, IMG submission 92764) | Labiotermes labralis P1 segment gut microbial communities from Petit-Saut dam, French Guiana - Lab288 P1 (version 2) (version 2) | ecosystem: Host-associated > Arthropoda: Insects >... | reverse complement strand
TGGAGGAGATTGCATAACGAGGAGCTAAATGATTTGTACTCCTCACCCAATATTGTGCGGGTGATAAAATCGAGAAGAATGAGATGGGCTGGGCGTGTGGCGCGTATGGGTGAGGAGAGGGGGTCTATAGGTTCTTGGTGGGGAAACCGGAGGGAAAGAGACCACTGGGGAGACCTAGGCGTAGATGGGTGGATAATATTATGATGGATCTCCAGGAGGTGGGATGTGGGTATATGGATTGGACTGGGCTGGCCCAGGATAGAGACAGGTGGCGGACGCTTGTGAGTGCGGTAATGAGCCTTCGGGTTCCGTGAAATGCGGGGAATTTCTTGACTAGCTGCAAACCAGGTAGCTTCTCAAGAAAGACTCTGCACCATGGAGTAAGTAAGTAATGTTGTGTGATAATTACAGAGAAGTCACGCTGCTATGTAAGCAAATAAAATGTTGGCAAATATTGTAAAATTAGTACTTTAGGCTGAGGAAACAACAGGAGAATACTAAGGAGGCTTTCGAAGGGGAAGCTCAAATGTTGAACACATTTTTACTAGGAGACACATACTGGAAAAACGTTGTGAACAGAATATAGATGTACTTCGTCTATTTATTGATTTTCAAGCAGCATATGACACTGTATGGCGAAAGGAAATAGGGAGTAAAATGTATAAACTAGGTCTCCCCTCCCCCCCCAAAAAAAAAATTGTTAAATTTTGCAGAATTTTAAATAAAGAAATATATGCTAAGTTTAAAATTGGTGAATATTTATCCTCAGACTTTAAAGTTTAAAAAGTTTTGAGAAAAGGAGATGCAGTTGTTCCTTTGCCGTTTAATGCAGTGCTGGGAATTTCAATTAGAAGATCTAAAATAGAAACTCGGGAACAACATTTGACAAATGTAGTCAAATTGTGGCAGATGCTGTTGATGTGGTTATAATGGGAATGATATTACAAGATGTTGGAAAAGTATTTATTCACTGGTCGAACAAACAAATAAGATGGGATTAGGAACAAATTTAAAAAAAGAAACTTTATGATAGTATCACGAAACTCTTACATTGGAAATGAATATATAAATCTTGGTACGTAAAATTTTAAAATAGTGAACGACTGTACGTATCTCGATAAAATTCTGACTAATAAAAGCTAATTAAGACCATAGACTGGAAATAGGATTACGAATGCAAATAGAGCGTACTATACACTTCTACCTGCACTAATGAGCCAGTCAGTGCTCAGAGCCGAAACAATAAAAATCTATGACATTAATAAGACCAGTGACAATATACAGAGCGGAATCTTTGACATTGAATAAAGATAATGTTAAATGACTGGTTAATTAAAAAAAAGTTTTAAGAAGAATGTTTGCGGGAATTAATTAAATGAAAATTGGAGACAGCCATATGATAAAGAACTGAATGCAGCTGTTTGGAGATTTAGATTCACTTTCACTTATCAGAATAAGTCGGTTGAATTGGATTGGTCGTATTAACAGGATGGATAATAAAAAAACCTGAATAATTAAAAAATAATCCTCAGAGAAGTCGCCTAAGAAGCCGCCAAAAAAGATGGTGGAATTGTGTAAAAACGGATATTAATAAATGCAACACTACAATCGGAAAGAGAGGTCAAAAACAGGCCCGATCGGGAGAAATACATTAAGGAGGCGAAGGTCCGCGTTGGAGTGTAGTGTCATCATAGAAGAAGAAGAAGAAGAAGACTGCATTAAAAATTATAAGATTCTGTCAGAAAGTAAGTTTGCAAGGCATATTTTTTTATGTGTTTCTTTCATCCCTAATACGACAATTTCAGATTTATTTCAACTCCTGTGCTACTACTTTTCCACCTAATCCCCATCCAAATCGAAGAATTTAACGTACTGAGAGATGAACTTATCCATTTTTAGTGACTGAAGTGAGTGTTTTATGTTGTCAGCCATCGCATCATTGAGATGTCCTCCTCGCGACCATCTTTAAATATGTGGCCTCAAAGATTTTGCTTCAGTGCTGGAAGCGGATCACAGTCTTTCGGCGAAAAATTTCCCAGATCTAACTAAAATCAGTGTGTATGTTCTTTAGTGACAAAATGTTAGGTCATGTAAGCTTACTGTACGTTCTACCCTCGTGCTATACATAAACTGTAATAAACTGTGGCATTCACTGCCTTTTAGAAAATATAGAAACAATATTTAAAATTTGTATTAATACACGTCTTTTGCCAATCTAAAAAAGCAATAACATCACATTCGAAATTAGTACTTCTTGATGACTTTGTCACTGGTTTTACCAAGAAATTATAAATGTTTAAATAACGTGAAATGTGACATGGTACAGACGAAGAAGCTGCTTACGCTGCTAAAGTTCAAAGGGTTACGTAAATTTTCCAGTACACGATAAAAACACCTAATTCTGCAAGGAAACCTGAAGCACATGATATAGGCCAAGGGCACACAAAGACAGGACGAAGTAAGGAGATACTTTACAAACCCGCCAGTTGTGTGATTTGCAGTATTTAAATATTCGTACCATGATTCAGACACATATATAAGAGCTTAGCTTCGGGCGATAGGTGTAGTAAGAATAATTAAACATGATATCTGGTTTTTACCTGTAATCGAGAGCCGAATTCCGGTCTGAGTGCTTTTTAAATAAGCGGACTACTGACCGCTGTATGCCAGGTGTGAAGTGGACTGTTCGGCACGACTCTTTACGCTGGACTGTCTTTCTGCTTTCAGCTTACAGTCAGTGTGCTGTTTCAACATTCCAAAGGAGGGGCATGTTTGATTAAGACATACTCTTCAAACTGACGGATCCTCACTCCATCCCAAGGATGTCAAAACCCCTTTCTTACCTTGATCACTGTGATGGGCGGAGATATGGCTATCACACAGTACGAAGTATTTCTTTGATTGGCTGTCGATCTGAGACTTCCCCTTTTAAGTCGTGTGCAAATATTTAAGATAAGTTACGTAGGTATTTCTTATAATGGCAACCGAAATTGATAAGCGATGGACTATTCCTACTGCAGAAATGTTTACACAGTATAAATGTTTCTGGCAGGTTGTTCATAAAAATGTCTACATTCAGGAAGATGCCAAAATCAAATGAAACGTGCACGATTCGAAGAAGCTGTAACTGTACACTTTTTTTTTGAGAAATAATATTCCATCAAAGCAGCTCATATATGTATAACAGTAAAAGTTATTATCCGAAAATTTTTATTTGATTTGGTGAAATACTGAGATGCGCGGTCAACAAAACGTCAAAATTTTTCATTTGATGTTTTCTCGTGTTCTTTTCTGCTACCGTACTTTCTCTCTCTCTTCGCTGTTGAAAATTGTTTCTATCACGGAACAAACAATGAAGTAATTTTCACTAAGCGAGCCGTACCAAAATGCAGCTAATCATCAATATTACTATAGTGATAGAACCGAAAAATTCAATACTCTCAGTTACCAAAAGGTGGACGAAACGGGATTCAAATCCGGATAGGGGCTAGAGATTTTCTCTTCTCTAAATCGTAGAGAAATTTTCTGGGGCACACCCAGCCTCCTATTTTATGGGTACCGGCGTTGTTTCCAGGGGTAGAGAGACCGGGGCGCGATGTTTACCACTCACCTCAATCTAACGCCGACGTAAAGAATGAGTGGAACAATACCCATCCTCCCACCATGTGCCTTCATGGCGTGGAAAGAGGCAACTTTATTTTCTATGTGGTGCAAGAGCCCAACTCTGGCCTAAGTCACCTTATTGTTGAGGTTGCTAGATCACACACAGCCGGCAGGACTCCTCTGAAGGATTGAGCAGCTCGTCGCAGAGGACGACGTCCAGCAGAGACAAACATCGATACCCTTAGCGGGATTCCTGATATCAGGCGGCTGCAAACCTACCCTTTAGACCGCATGGCCACCGGAACTGGCAGGGATAACTTTACCTTTACCATTTCGAATCGGCGTAAAAGTTTCTGGTCTGGCACACCTGCTAATGCCGTCGTTGTTGTCAGTGCAGAGAGACTTCCCTTTCCAAAGCACTGTGCATTCCAAAACGGGTTAATCGTTTGCCATCGCTCGCCAGACGTAATTTCGTAGGAAGTTCTTCTAAACCTTCACATTTTATGTACTGTTCAAGTGAACTGTGAACACTCTACATTCCTGGTTCTTTGTACGATCGCTTATGCACATGAGTTCCGATTGAATCCATATAGACCCTTACGTCAAAACCTCTAGATTCTGCGAAACCGCTTTTTTCGACAAGGAGCAGCAAATATTATTATAGGTATAACTTCAGGGCTTTTCCCTAATAAATGTGCATGACGTGGTTACCAAGTACAAAACCAAACTGACTGACTAATTTTATGTTGATTAGGTATGGAACTCTATAACACTGTATGAAGTAATAGCTTACAAACCAACAGCTTAGATAACCGGTTGAAGTCATTCCTGGATACCATAAGAAGTTTCAGAAGATTGCCTTTTGTCAGGAGAATGAACTCCAATCCGATAAAACCCACAATAAATTTTAGTATTCAGTACGTTCGAGGGCCACCTGACACACCGGACTGCCCGCGCCGTGGATTCTGCGGGGTCCTTTTTTACGCCACTTGTACGAAGTCCGTAGTGCACCAATTTGTGACGCAGATTTGTTTGTATCAAAAAACGGATCATGGAGTTCGTACGATCTTAGAAAGGGAATTCTTAATTCTTCTTAATCAGGAATATCGGGGTCCGCAGGTTGTACATCTGCAAAACTAATCGCTAGCTACTCTTTCGGTGTTAAATTTGTAATCCCAAGTTTGATTATATTGACAATGCAAAGTGCCAGCGCCGATTACATCGATCCTCCATACCCGACATGTCCGAAGTTTTGTACGAATGCAAGAAAATTGCCTCTGGCGACCTTAAGAATAATCTGCCAGAAAGGGGTGGTTACATACCGTGACGATTCGAGTTGTACGAGTATATTGAGATGCTTTAATCGGAACATGTACCTTGAACACTACCAAACCAGCCGAGACGGCAAGCTACAAACGAGACAGGACAATTGTAGCCAGTGACAAATTCTGATAAAATATAATCCTTGATAGACCGCGAAGAGGAATTCTTCAGTATAAAGACGGATATGTGAGTTCCAATAACAATATGGCGTACAAATTTACAGCGGTTTCCGTGAAACGTGGTAAGAAATATTGACATATATTACACCTTATACCAATTTATTTCCCCCGGTTTATGTTTGCATTGCATCACGCCCTGGAAGTGACACACGTTTGTCCTACTTCTACATTGTGGCCTACAAGACTTGGGTTTTTTCCGATTTTCTTCTTCCAAAATGGGAACAAAGCAAACAGTTTGGTCTATTCCTTAATGATTACGGTTATTATTATTATTATTATTATTATTATTATTATTATTTTATCCCTGTATCGTACTCTTTCTGTAATTGGTTAACTGGTTGTTGACGTGGCACATTAGTAAACAAGAATTGAAAGGAATTGAACTGAAATGAATTGAATTATCCCTGAGATTATATAAGAAGCGTCTGATTGAATAGAACGCAAATACTTTGAAGTTTCATTAGCAACATTTGATAAACATCAAAATTCTATCACATTCAATAAGCGACAGACAATCGCTGTATTTAGCCTTGTTCTCTGTAGTCGATTCTTCAGCGCTACACCAAGATATGTGTAACGATCGATGAATGCGTTGTGAAATGAAATTACAAACCATACGCTTCCAGCAAAATTTTATTTCACATGTCTTGAAGACAGAAATTAAGTGTGCAATAACATTTACACACTGCATAGCCGAGAATGTGTAAATGTGATTACATTCACCGGTGTCCAAAACAGAAAGTGACATAACTTTACGCAAACAGCTCTCCTTTATGAAGTTATTTAGGCTGCATTTACGCTGCCTAATATTCGCCATAGATTCTTTCTTTGTCCTTTCTTCGCCGTCCTTTTATTTAACGATGTAGAGATTTCTGTTTCATTTCCTTTACATTCGGTAATTCTCATTAGGCGGAAAATCGATCATTTTATTATCCCCATCTACATACATGAACAAAAGCGCCTATACGGGCCCTAGGAATGTACCCGTTCCCCCAAAATGATATTAATACGCAGTCTGAATATTGAAATAATTTAAACTTTCCTTCCCTCGGTGTTCGGTCAGTTACGTGCATGTTATATTTTATAAACAACGATTTCCTTATGTGGACATAACAGAAAGGAAACAACACTAGAATGTAAAAATTGCATAACAAAGAGGTTCATTGTTAGTGAGTCTACATTTTACGGGCCTAAGCTTGTCATTGGGATAATCAAACAAAGAATAATTAGATGGTGGGACGCAATAAAAGAATATGATTCGTGATACGACAGTCTCATCAAAGACAAAGGAATACATGTATGGTCTGAAAGAGTGGAATGGCTGAAACTGAGTTAGGATAGGGTTCAGCGCAAACAGAGTTATGAACATATAAATGCTATACAAAGCAAAGAATTTCTTGGTTAGCCGAATGTTGTTCGCTTTTCAATTGTGACTCTTCATCTAGTAGTATGTAATAAACAGTTTACGTACGACCGAAACTATCATAAAGTGGTTAACAATTCTGTTTCTCAACAAAATGATATAATTAGAATGTAGACCAGGTGTTAAGTTTTAAAGTGTTTATTTCAAATTTTACTTGTTCGCTTCTGACATTATTTTGTATGGCTAATTCACCTGTACGAAATTTACTGCAAACTACTACTACTTCTTCTTCTTCTTCTTCTTCTTCTTCTTCTTCTTCTTCTTCTTCTTCTTCTTCGTCTTCTTCGTCTTCTTCTTCTTCTTCTTCTTCTTCTTCTTCTTCTTCTACTACTACTGTAGCTCCACTATCCAAGAAGGATATGCGCCTCCTCAGCTGCCCTCCTCCATCGATCCCTGCTCTGCACTTCGTGGCTCCGATTGACGTCAATCTCTAAATCGTCCTTTCATCTAGCCTTTGGTCTCGCATTAGGTCATTTTTGGTGTAAGAGGCTCATTTCTCGGAAAGTATTAGTTCACGATGATGAGAATATGAGTAATATTAATGAGAACACAAAAAAAGTTATTGAAAGTCATTAGGTTGTTAGTTTGGGCATAGAGTCAGGAAAAAGAACAGAAGTATACGCCTAGTTCGTGCCTCGTCACCAGAATCCAGGTCACGTTATCAATCATTATAAATGCCTCAGTGCAACTGTTTATGTCTTTGATTTACTTAAGGAAGTTATAATAGCTCAGAGTAAATAGTGCCCAACAGTGAAATGACATGTGAATAATTAATTGAAAAAAACGTGGAAAATAAAGTAATGGCCTAATTTATATTTTCCTTTATTTTCCGCGATGGGCTGAAGGAAAGCATTAAAAACTTAAGATATGATAATGCGGTCTGTCGTCCAAGATGTGAAACCAGGACCTCCAGTGTACCAAACAGCATTAAATATGGAATTTCTTTGCAATCTGTCTACGAATCACGTATAACGATCTAAAGATAAATTTTAAAAACTTTCTTACCTGGAAAATTTATATTTGTGTCAAAGTTGTGTTCGTGATGAGCCTAAGAACACATTAAAATCAGGAAACTCTTGTTACCTGACCGTCAGTACAGAAAGTTGAATGGTTCTGTGTCCCTCCTGCCTACGAATATTAATTTTGTTCATTGTCGTGTATGGCTGTGACGCCTTGTCGCGCAGTCCACTGGAGCAGAGGGTGGTGATTGGTAAATTAGTGCCAGGGGAAATGTTGGTCCCACGCGTGAAGTAACAGGAGGGTGAAGATAATAGATAATGAAGAGATTCATAATCTGTACTCTTCATCCAACCGTATCAGGGTTGTTACCTTATCGATGGCGATTAGCGTGCAATATGCAGCAGGTGCCAGAGAAATTTTGAATTTATTTGTAATTTTCAGTGGGAGACCCGAATGAAAGAGGCTAACTCGCAAATCTAAGCATAGGTGCGACTATAATATTAAAATGTATCTTAGCTTGAGATGAATGAAGTGCTTTGGATGGAATGCCCTATATGATGTTTGTGGATGTGTCTTGAAACTTCAAGACTAGCAAAAGGAGCAAAAATGTTGACAAGATGTGTAACAATAAATTCTCAAGATACAGCCTAAATTTTACAGTCACTCGGTCGGTCAGTCAGTCCGTCAGACAGTCCGCCATGCAATTGAGCAACGTTGTTGTGCACAATCTATGACGCAGTCGATTACCGGACGTAGGTGTACACATCCTTCCTATTCCAACCCTCGGCGTAACTCGCTTTTATTAGAATCTGCACAAGCCTATGCATTGAAAATGAAATGCTTACACAGACTTTTCAAACAAAGTACATGACTGAGCATTGCTGTACATGGAAGTTACGTATTTTCTGTCATTTAGAGCAGATAATCGTATGGCATAAGATGCTGATAACCTACGTAATCTTCTGTCGAGCTGAAATGTTAAAACTCGGATAAATATTATTATCATTTCCGAAATAGTGTCATTATGAAACCAAGTGTGATTTAACCATCTCCCCACTCCAACAAACACTTAGTTTGTATACGGGGTACAATACAACGATATGTTACCCTCGGAGACAATCAGTTCCAGTTACAATGTGCATGTGTGTGTGTTGGAGAGATAGAAGCCCCGAAGATTGTGGCAGCAGCAGCATATGGACAAAGATAAGGTGCTAGCTTTTGCTACAGATCTGCCGACGACAATATCTCTGTTTTACAGCTCTTGTTCAACAAGATATGCGGTACCATGTTTCATATATTAGATCAGTGTATCGCTTCCAGCTTAGCTTGCTGGTACATGGTTACTGCCTCCTTTACGAGACGTCGCAAAGTAATATTGGTGTTGTGAAACAAGTGACTGGCTTAGTGTTTTTTTGTGGTGCTGAAGATGTGTTTACGGATTACAAAATCACCTCGCGCTGATTGGCGAAACAAGTATTAGCAGCTGAAGGCAACGAGTGACAAATCGAATTTTAGTTTAGACGAATGTACTATACCCTGCAGTTCTGATATACGTAAAATATTCTGTGTTTTCATGCGGTGGCTGTGAGACAAGAAAGCTCCTTCAAGACTCGATCTCAGATAACGGCGGAAAAAATTGCCTCCTTACTAGGTAATTACACCTAACTTGTCACAAATCATCAAATAATACGTAGGCTAAGCAGAGGCCACTCAGAACTGTGTGTCGTCTTAAGACAGCACGACACAAACAACACGCTGTTCTATCTTCACACAAAATCTCATTCGGAACATGGGGTAAAGTGTAGCGTAGCTTAGATGCCTTTATAGAATCACAAGAAACAGTGGCGATTTTCGGCCGAATTAGGCCAGGTCGTCTGCTGGAAACTTTATGAAACTATATCTGAATTAATGTTGCAATATGTCGTTAAAGTTCATATTTCACGTGAAAATTAAGATTAAACCAACAAGAACGAATTACGTGTAACTAGAAGTAGTGATCTCTACTCAAGGTCAGCCAAATATTTTGTGCAAAATCCACGCCAGTCTTACTTTTATGAGCTGTCCGGCACATTACCTTTATCAGAAAGTCGTCATTGCTGGAGCACACACTATTTTTGTATTTTTTACACTGTCCTGTTAAACGAAACTAAAACCCGTTTAATTCGGTCGCCCTCAAAAAGCGTCAGATTTGAACTTACTCCCCGTATTACTATTTTGTACGTTGAATTCTATATACTACCTTCTAATAAGTACGATTATTCCATGTTTCTAACTTTCTTTACATTTTCTGACATGTTGAAGTTAAAACTAAAGAGAAATTCCACAGTAAATTGTTGGGTGCCAGATACCCTGGAAATTTCCTTGTTTTCTGATGGCACCACACTGATTGTAGGTTGCACAACAGTTCTCCTGCTCCTTGTAATATTTGAACAAGCTTATGCTTGAGACGGACAGGACTTTATACTGACTTTGTTTACCCACGCTGAAGTACAGTGTTCTGACTTCAGTACTACGTGCACGAGTGCATAGCATTTTGCAGAACACTATTATAGCATTCCTTTGTTAAATTAGTAGCCGTAGCGAATCTGCAACAAATAAGTGTATTAACCTATGTAGTGGTAAAAAGGAAGCTGTGAACGAGCAGTGGTATTGTTGCTACTACGAACAACAATATTCTAGCCACAAGGTCAAGGCCTTCTTCGCTCCCGGAATTAAAATTATTTTTGAGTCCTAATGAAAGGGGAAGGATTTTGTCTTCCAAATTTCGACCCTTAATAGACGTTTAGCTTCATATCATATGTTTAGGCATTATTTTCAAATGTTATGTCTCTAATATTTACAATTTTTATGTTGCGTTGCTATCTGTTTTTCTCAGTTCTTCTACAAATAAATATTTGATCCGTAATTCTGTATCCTGCGACCGCTCTAAGAAAATGTATTTTTGTCTTCCTCATTTACCTTTCGTTGACGTCCAACATTCGGATCCACATAACTTGAAGGATTTGATGTTATATAAGTTGCAAATATTAATAAGGATTATTTCGGAATTATTTTGTCACGGAAGAGAAAGGAGGAATAGTTTGGAAGATCGTATTAACAACAACAACCAACAACAAAAACAAAGTTGTAGAGTAAAGTGAAGTAAAGCTGTTAAATCCAGTTTCGGCACAATTTTTAACATTGCGTATACTATTAGTTTATTAATGAGATTTTCCCTGGCAACGAAACAACACGGATCTGACAAATCGCTGTAACTTCATGAGTTCGGATTTCCTCAGTTTTGTGGAAATACAAATTTAATTTAATACATTTATACAATTTACTACCGAAAGGTTGTCTATTAAGGGTCATTATTGTCATTATGATGTAAGGAGTTCTGCTTCTATATTTCTTTTCATAGTTCTTAATTTGATAATAATTATAAACGCGAAGATTGAAATATTGCTCGCAACAAGACTTGCATGTCACTCATAAAATATTAAACTGATATTTTATATATATATGTATGTATATACATATATTAACAATATTTTATATATCGTAAGTAACACTGTATGTTTCCATGCATCTGCATCATCTTCAGGGAGTCTTATCATTCTACTTTGCTAAAGTTACAGAAATCATTAAGTTTACAAACTCAGTACAGTTGTTAGATTAAAATGTTCGCGTGATAGTTGTTTTGATAAAATACAACGTAACTTTAACAAAGTAGAAGGATAAGATTCCCTGAAGATGATGTAGATGCACTGAAACAAGTAGGAGTAATTACGATATATAAAATATTGTATGTATAGATATATATAAAATATTACGATATATAAAATATTGACCGGGATAATAAACTGTTGAATTCGTAAATTTTGACGTTTTTCTGACCGTTCGTCCCAGTACATAGTGCTCGAAACATGTAGAGGCGTTTGATAAACTTATTATAAAACAAGATTTTGTTCATCAAGTTGGTTAATTAATAGGATTGTTAAATTCGTAGTTGCAACCAGAGAATTAGTTCTTAGGCGTCAAATGCAGAAGATATGTTTTAAAACATATTTCAATAAAAAGAGCACAATTCGATTTGTTAATGTTACATCAGACGTCTCAGTAAGATACCTCCATAACTCCTGTTACAAGTTACGGATATATCAGCAACACAGTTACTAAGAACGCTTAGTCTTTAAGTTTAAATTATTCAGTTATCCTAATATTTCCCGTGCCGGTCCCAGTGGCCGCTCGCCTGCTGAGATTATGGGTTCGAATCCCGCCGGAGGAATTGACGTCTTTCTCCTGTGAGTGTTGTGTATTGTCAGGCATAGGTCTCTGCGACGAGCTGATCACTGGTCCAGAGAAGTTCTACTGAATGTGGTGCGTCGTTGAGTGTGATCTAGAAAACTCATGAATGAGGAGGCCACAGCCCGCGTTGGGTCGCAGCGCCAAAAAAAAAAATCCCGTCATCGGTAATGACGGTGCTACTAAGATTTGTTTGTCACTTTGATAACGTGACCTATATATTTAAAACTCTACTTTCTGTACTGGTATTTTAAACTTTTATATAGAAAGTCGGCATTGAATTAAAATGGAATTGGCCGAAAATAAAGAAATGCTAATAAATACAATTTTTTACGAGTCATTTGTCTCATTAAAACACTTCAATTAAAAACTTAATATTTTATTAGAACTAATACAAGTCTAAAATTTATTCTAAAGTCATTTCTAAATAAAAGCAAATAAGATTAAAGTTTTTAAATCAAATTAAATACATCCTAGTTAACATATTATAAATTGTTATTATTTTGGCAGTATATTGAGCTTGGTACCTAAGGAACTGCTCTTGCGCAGTTTTAGATATTTTAAATTTTGGATAAATCTTTGGCATAATGAAAATTCGAAGGCAAATACTTTCTCTTCTTTTTCTAATGTTTAAAAAAATGTTATCGAGTATGGTTATAGGGATTTATATTTTTACGAGTGAGGGTCAACATGCGACCGAAATTCTTGGCCTTGGAAGTTATAATGAACATGAAGGTACTCAGTGTAGCTACTCAGAGATCATGTAAAGTGTCCATCCGTCTGTATGCTTCTACTGTAACGTTGTTAAGGGAATGTAGTCATAATCTTAGTATAAGATGTGGAGCCTTCAATTTGTTGGGCGAATTTTGTTTTCGTACGATCCGTTATAGCTCATGTTGCACACACAGCTCATCTCGAACACTGCTAAATTTAAAAAAAAAAGTTATTTAGAAAATAACTTATGCGTATTGATGCATAGTATATTATACTAGGAAAATATGTTCTGTAATTTTTTTTATGAAGCGGGCATCATGTATCCGCAATTTAGAGGAAAGTATTTCATTTAATACGACGAAAAATGCCACTGTGTGCACGCTAATATCTGTTGCGCCTACTAGCTTCTTCTACAGTAAGCTGTGTCTGTAGCAACTGAACATTAGGGGTCTGTTTGCAGAGATATAAAATCATGAACTCTCCATTAGAATATTTGGTTAGTGAGCTGCCATGACAGAAATATTTCTGGGAGCTTTATCTTCATCTTGTGTGCAATCTGCAGTGTTGTTTAGAATACGGTGATAAGGCTGTGATACACATTATCTATTTTCTGTCATAACAAAAGCTATTTATTACACAACTTTACGCCTTTAGAATATACAGAACACTTCTCGTAAAATGAACGTACACACGCTCACAGTTTCGTTAAGAGAAGAAACAGTAAAACAACTTACGGGTTTTTGCTTGCGATCGGTGGTAGAAGACGCGTGTAACTTGGCGCAACGTCTTGCAGTTAGTGCTGGAGAATTGAACGGTGTGTGGAGGCACTATATGTGGAGCGGGTCGGCCTTCTTCTGCATCGGGAAACTACGACTTCGGAATTGAAGCATATTTGTCCTCAGGAATGATTCACTGCCGTTCAACACACCCAGACGCGGCAGCCATCTTACTTTCATCCAAACTTAATTTACTTCGGGAAGGTAATCAAAATTATAAACGGAGTTTGCACTATACAACATATATTCATAAGGTCCGTTTTCATATCTATTATCGCGTTTCTAACGCCTCTGTTAACGCTTAAAACATCACACGATATAATGAAAAAAGCAGCTTACGTAACATTAAAAGCAGCCTATCCCTACGTGACGTATTAGTCTCATAGCAATATAGCGGGAGGTTATATGAACACCAACGTGAACCAGTAAGGTCTAATTTCCAAGTTACGTACTATTCGTATTGGACCTTAGGTACCTAGTGACGGCTATTAAGTCTTTTTTCGAGGTAGTTATCACAGAGTAACCGTGGCAACGAGAAGAGCAAACATAGCAAGCAGTTGCTGATAAGAGGGGTCGGGCCTGCATGAAGCGTCATAAAGAGGACCACCTTTGGTCACGACCCAAATTACAGTGCAGCACAAAAGTAATGATTTACCTTTGTTAATATCCAGATTATTTACCTCAGGTCTCAGCTCCATGGAACATATCCTTCTTGAGAGACAATCTTTCGGCTAATCAAGAAAATATACGTCATTTTATGAAATCCAGGTATTCTCTCCTGTGTTCAGAACAGACCCACTTTGTAGCCCATCACATGTCAAACAAAACCAGCCCTCAGCCTATCTACCTGCGATAAACCATTTTAAGAACATTACACTGTACATTGTCCATTTCCTCAGGTCTTCTTCAAATACACATACTTCGGAAGCAGAGCTGGGTTCGGAAAATTCATGTAGGTTATTCTCTGAATTTAAAAAATGAATAAAGAGAGAGAGAGTGTGTGTGTGTGTCCATTAAACTCTAATGTCCGTTACAGTTGATAGTGTACTGAAAACCCCATAAAGTGCCCCCATTAAAAAAATTAGTGGTTTAAAACATTATAATCTGCAGAAACATGTACTGTGGTGTGAATAACAGCACCTCATATTTTCTGTTCAAAGGCAGTGCATGCGATTCGTTTTTTAAAAACGACGTTAAATTTTATGAACATGCTTAAGAAAATATTCAACATCCTCTCAAAATTGGCGAGTGTTTACCGGACTGGGCCGGCGCTTGCCGAAAAAGTTTGACAGCAAACAGCAAGGTTTCAAGAATCGTAAAATTGTGTATATTCATCTGTCTACTACATCTTGGTGTTCACAACAGTGTCTTTCCTTCAGGTTTGCGGACAAGAATTTTGTACCTCTATACATTTCTCATCTCACCAGTTAGTAGTCTACCATTGCTTAACGTATATCATACCAGAGAATCCGTCCCGGTGTACAGTTTCGTAATATGCTGCATTTCTAAGCTCAACCGTTGTTACTCGTAACGCCCGCCCTTCCTACAATGTGCACTTCACTCCTTTTAGATTATCCGCCGCTATTTATTCGCCACATTCACAATTAATATTGTCCGTAACGCGAAGTGCTGCAACTGATAATATAAAGTTAGCCATATATCGAAATGTCTTCCAGTACTTTTGCAGGAGTTGCCAGACACCAGATCCCTTTCTCTTATGCTGTTTCCCGTAAAGAATGTCTATTTTCTGGTTTATTTTAATATCAAGTAATAGCATTTTATAAGAAAATAATGTTTTCTTCTAAGCTTCACTAATTTACACACTTCGTACGGACTCGACATCCATCCCGGTCAGATGCCTTATAATTACTTAGTCATAGTATCAATAAATTCGGAAATGTTCTCACAGTGTGCATATTCTGAAGTGTTGATTCACATTTCTTTGATTATCCCGAGAATATGAGATTTAAGGAAAAAATGTATTTTACATGTCATAGTGTTCAGATCATTCTTTACTCTTTTACCACATTGTACTATGTTCAAACCAGATTTTTATGGCGCACTGAGAAGAAAAATTTAATTAAGAATGTGGTGAATACAGTCACGTCCTCAGGCTTATCGACAAACGAAGCATTATACACAGTGGTCTGCTTAACACTGTGCATTATGGTAGATCACAGTATGAATCATTGCCACCACAAATCTTGGAATCTTATAGAGCACAAACAAAATTTCAGCATTTCGTTAATTCATTTTCCAAGAATAGGAAGTCCATGATGAGAGGACCTCACGAGGCATTTATTTAGCTCTCGGATTTGGGAAATTATCTCGGTTATTAAGAACAACTGCGATATTTTAAAGCAAACACTGAGTGAGAGATGTCATATTGTGTTCTTCCAAATGTATACCGGTGAAGCTGCTAACAGACATTCATGGCAGCTGATCTGTATCGAAATGTAGTTGGTGTACAGTGCCTAAACTTGGCCAGACACGTTGACGGAGGATGGCGTAGCTAGCTTTCTGATGACGGTGAGAGAGAGACAATAGCATAACATAAGCTTGGTAACTCATCAAATGCTGACCTTCTAAACCGTAACCGTTCTGTCAATGAGCAAGTCTATTAGCTAAATGGGTATCAGGTAGCTACAGCGTAGTTTCTTATGCATACCTCCTTGAGACAATTTCCTTCTTTGGAACCTGGGAGTCTTCCAGCCGGTCCGTTCAGCCAGGTGAAACCAGTCCACACTCGCTTTCCCTCTTTCTTTAAGAATTCCTCATATACCCGCAGGTCTTCCAAATGGGGTAATCCCTTCATATTTTTCTATCAGTATTCTCTATGCATTTTGGATATCTTCGAGTGTATATTTAATTTGTAAGGAGTTAAGTGGCCAGTCACTTTGTCAGTGAATTTTACAAAAAAAATCAGATTGTATTAGCACTCAAAACATATTTTTTATACTATTAGATAAGAGTATTTCTGATCTATTGAGCCATATTCAGTGCAGTATTCGATAAATATTGAGTGAAACCTGTAGAGTATAACAGAAAACCCAAAGTGAGCGGATTGGCAAAGCTTAAATGCATATGCTGCACAAGCATGGTCAGTGTGACTAAAGTAAAGATGGAATGCATTCTACTATTACACGCTATCAATAAATATTACGGAAATGTTACCATTTAAAGGAAGTCAGTTTGTACATCGTCAATATGTGGGCCTAATCAAACCACGCCTTTAAAATCTGCTGTCATTAGTCTGATGTATACGAAGTACAATTCTAAACCTGAAATAAATTTAACTGGCTCTGATATTCCGCTTGACTGGTTCACAGTATGTTGCAACGAGAATTTTACATACTGCATTTTTTTATTAACGTATACAAAGTAGAAACAAAATGACTAGCAATTTCCGAATAACCTGACATGTAAAATTTTCTTGCACAATTTCAATACGTCCTAATATTCTTTGGTAAATATTGTGAGTTAAAGTGAGCCTTAATAACTAAAGTACTGAAGATTCAATTCTTATTGGATGTTACGCCTGTCGCTCGGTAAACAGCTGTTGATGTCTCACAGGGCCGATGACTGTTTACCAGTCGATATGGCCTAACGATACAGACGACTTGAATCTTCAGTAACACCGCTGTGAGTAAATCATATCTCAAATATTCATAAAATATTTGCATTCGAAAAATACAGAAAAGATGACTGCAATACACCAGGGTAGCAGATATGTAAACACATAACGGTATTTATGGTGGATATATTCCTGACGTCATCGCGAACATCTTGAGCTCTTTTTAAGTCAATATATAAGTGGTCAAAGAGCAAAGTTTCAGTATTGATGCTGTAAGGACGAATACATCTGAAATAACAATACTCGTAGACGTAGCTTTGTTTCAGATGTATCTGCCGGACTGAAACACAATTTTTGACCTCGCTAAAAGTTGCAGTCACTGAGGCGTGCATACGAACTGCATTTCGTATGGCGGTTACGTTGCTCTTGCTGCATTATCAGGCTAAGAAGGCGGGTGGTGGCAAATCAAGACGCCGCGAATCGTCAGGAAGCGCTTGGCTGTCATGGCAGAAGACGTTCATCCGCGAGACTGTCCAGAGCGCGCTGCGCATACTGCTTCCTTTTTATCAAGGTTTTATGATGAATCTGACAAATCGTCTCCTAGTTATTGTGCATTGATCATCCACCAGTTCTAGGATAACTCGATCGTGTCTCTCCACCAGTTGATGAACTTCTGCAACCGTTTCCGCATTTAGAGCAGTCCACGACTGCCCAATATTTGGATCTTCTTCAAGGTCCCCTACCATCTATCTGAATTGTTTAAAACATTCGAAAACGCGTCAAAATAGAGTTTAAGTTCTGTACACTGTTATAAGCGTTTCGAGATTTTCTGTAGCCCCCCCCCCCTCCCCTCCCCTCCCCGGGTCTGAAAACAAAACTACGACAACAAAAAACAACTTACGCCCGGAGTTGCTGCGGATGAACGCATTACGTTTACGCTTTGTTTTCACTGACCCCTGAAGTGTGTAAGCTTCGGTGGTGCTGCAGTTTTGTGAACTCTAAACCATACTTGCGCCATAGCATCAATCCCGTAACCCTGCTGTTTGACTGCTTACGTATCATTTTATAATAAATTGTTCATTTTTCTTTTTTCATATTCTTATGAGCTGCTACTTGCGTTCCTAATATCACACGGCCCTGGTTTTTATTTTAGAGTGTGGATAAGCGTAAGTATAGATACAGGGAAAATGCTTTAGTGCACTTGGTTTGGGTTCCGAGAGGCTACACAAAGCTCACGAGCATGAATCACGAAGAGCTTCTGAAGGGTACTTCATGACAGCCCTTAATGTGTTCTTCGAAGCGGAATCGTGAATAGGCTATAGTTTTCACGAACGGTGAACTATCACATAAGGCTTCGATTCGGTTCGGAAAACCCAAGAAATTTCATAGGTTGAATAAAGTGTGTGTAGTAAGTATATTTTATGTAACAAAATATGAGTCGGATACACTTATAGTTTACATCGAACAAAACAAGGTCGTATTTTGCGTGATTTGAGGCTTCCGCCGCGAAGTAGATGAGAACTGTGCTCTTCTGCGTCATTACGCGGCGAGTAGTGGTAATTCCTTATCGACGTTTCGGTACAACCTATTGGTCCTAAATTCAAGGGTCAAGACTCCATATCTTTTTGGATATTCAAGGGTCAAGAATCCTTTTTTTTTTTTTTTAATTCTTGACCCTTGAGGATGGAACCGATAGGTTGTCCCGTAACGTCATTAAGGAATTGCCACTTCCGCCTGCGTAGTAGTAACTCAGAAGAACGCAGTTCCCAAGGTCGCGTTTTGTCATTGCTGTGTTTTTTTATTTGCTGTAGAATCTGCAACAGAGACAGTGAAGTCTATCACGGAAAATTGGAATTAAGTTTATGATAAAGTTGAATAACGCGTCTGTTATGCTCGCCATATTTTCGTGAAATTTCATATTGGAGAGATTAACCAATATTTTACCAATGCAAATTTTGCTTAAAAAAAGGCAACGCTTTCAGATCCGTCAGTATTAAACATCGGGCTTCGTGGCGTGAAGTATAGCATGACGATTTTGCATACCCTTAGTTATGTTCAGATTTATTTTGGATCCTATGTGCTCACAGCAATCATAATGCAAAGATTCGTTGGGGACAAAATCCTTGTATGTTCCATTAGTCGCAGAAGTAGAGTGGGTTTGAAATTTCGTATTTGGCCCTAAGGCATTACATCTGCAAAATACTGATAAAGAATCAGTGCCTTTCACAACTATATCTTTGAGGTCCAGATCATTATACATTACTGTAACCTTCTACTTCTGCAGGAGGAAAACATCACACTTGTTATAATTAATGGGTAATCAAACTACTTTGTTAAGTGTAACTATTTTCCTGTTAGAGTCCGGAGGTACTGCTGTAGTCGGTTCCAGTAATTTAGCCTCATTTTCCTGGCGTAAACGTGTAGATTTTAAAGGAAGTATTTTGTTAAACACACGCCAATCTGGCGAAATAATCTCTAACGCGCTTAATTCTAGGTTATTAAGTTTATTATACATTTGTATCAACCTGTCCATCAGCAGACAGTCCTTTTCACTTCGTATACAGAGGAATGTATCGTTAGTGTTCTTAATCCTGGTCAGAAATTGAGTCAACTAAAACACATTGAAAACAACAGTGTTCACTAAAGAGATCCTTAAGACTTACCCTAAAACACTGCCATTTATAAACACATCGTCGTCAGTAATATCCGTTACCACATGAATGTGAGCACTATTACTGTGGAAGATGAGGATAGATTAAGGGGAAAAAATCAAGTCAGATTTCTGAAATGCTTTAGCCATATCTTCATGTACTATCAGCTGGGATAACAAAATTACTTTCTTTGCAAAAATTATGTGGTCAATAGTATGTGGTACTCTTCCCGCAGCTGGCTGATTAAATGTTTAATAAATATCGTGTACTGAATTGTGTTAATGGCTCGACAGCCCTTATGGGCCCAGGTCTCCTCATTGTCGAGGTTACAAGATCACATTCAGATACACTACACTCTGTAGGACTCCCCTGGACGAGTGTTCGGCCCGTCGCAGAGACCTTTAAGTGACAACATAAAACACAATAGACAGGCATCCATGTCCCCGGCGGGATTCGAACCCGCAACCCTAGAATGCGAGCGGCGGCAGACCCACGCTTCAGACTGCGCGGCCACCGAGATAATGTACTAAATTGCTGCAATTACAGGAGGCCTTTGCGATAACGCCTGATATGCCTGTTCCCGTTTTCATCAGTTTTTTTCTGCATTATTTTTATGTTTTTGCTAACCTGCTGTGCATTAGCTGCGATACCGGCTAACTCCGAGTTTACAGTTTGCAGTGTGGAGCGCACCAAGTCTTTAGCTACCTTCAGCACAGAAAGTTGCACGGCCACCAATTCACTTACTTTGTTTCGAAAATAAGTTGCGTCCTTATCCCATACGGAACCGAATGAAATCTTGGAAGTAGACCCAACAAACTAAAACTTTTTTCTCCCCTTCTATGTATAAGTGCTATCTAATCTACAAGTGTCGTCCTCCTTACTTCTAGTTGGTATATGAGAAATAACGGAACGTGTTCTATGCATTTGAGACACACTTTCTTTGTTATGCATTAAATCGGATGGGCAAGTCGAAATGGCTTCAGATGACAAGCCTTTCCACCATTCCTTTCATCTGAGATACACAGTCAACGGTTCTATTTTATGTGGCTTCTAGTTTGATAAACTTACATACTTTGCAATTTTCCATGTCGATCCATACAGCTGAACTTGCCCTACGTGGTCGTAATTACGTAACTGCCGGTCGTGTTGACCGTGCAGTTGACAGCAGAAGTAGCGGTGTTACACATCGCAACCAACACCAACAATGTCTCGAATCGCATTTCGAACTGAAATTAAATGAGCAGTTTAAGTCTGTTGTTGTATACCTTATAGGTGGGTCTTTTTGTCCCTAACGGAAAGCGCGATCTACGCCTGATACTTCAACTTACGGCGTAAGGAGCTACGCATGGGGATGATAGCTTCTTAGTGCGACCTCTTCACACCCTCTGCTGCAATAGAAACGAAGATCTCCTTTCGCTAAATGTCACTGTAGTCTAGTTCGTGACTGCATTTTAATCTCTTCCTAAACATGTTCACAAAGTCGACTGTCACGTTGTAACCTTTAGAATGAGGATGGTGTTGTAGTTAGACGGGTGTCGGTTTCCGTCTGCAATCCAGGTCAAATGGGCAGCATTCACTTCTCTTACGGGGAGTCGTATTATAAACAGAAGTTTTTGTTCGCAATGCTATGTCCCAGTTGTTCTCTTCTTTGCATATGAAGCGTCGCAAATATTAGGTGAGTATGGCATGCGATCTTGCATTGCATTTATATTACTGTCACGAAGCGTTTGACACAGCTTTCTTAGTCTCTCAGTATGTGATTCCAGCGACTCTGCTGAATAATCACAACATTCGTATAGCAAAAAAACACTGCAACCCATTCATCCCTGCAAGTACAAATTTATCGAGGGACTGAAATGTCTGGCGAAATTTTCAGGCCCATTGAAAAAGAAGGAATTCAAAATGGCCCGGGGGCATTCCAAATTCACTTTTCGCGCTGATTTTTTCGGCTAACTGGACTTGATCTACGGTAGGGAAATACTTTGCTTTACTTTTATTATCTGAACTGTCATTTATATTAGGCACAGGATATGCGTATCCGACTGCCCATTCATTTAGCTTTCTGAAATCAGTTACTGCATGCCATTTATAGTTCAAGGAGACATCTGTCTCCTCAGGCAGCAAGAGCACTGGGTTGTTGCAAGCGCTTTTGGAAGGCGCTATAATCCCTTCATCTAGAAGCTTGCTAATTTGTTTGTACGCCTCTTATTTCTAATCCTCCTGAAACCTGTAAGGCCTTACGTTAATTAGTCCGTTCTTATCTAGAGTTGGTGGAGAACTGAATGTTACTAGGTCAGTGTGTGCCAGTTTATCTCCCTCTCATATGAAACTTGTAGTGAATTCCTTACAGCATATGTTTAGCATGACACTCCGCCATATGGTTGTCTCCAGTGAGTTCCCTAACCCGTCTTTCCTGTGATAAAATGTTTTCAGTGCTATCCAAAGCGGAGGATTCAACCTTCTGTACACTGACTGCATCAATGCACTGAGTGGCAGAGACCTTCAAATTTGTTAGTTATGGCCTCTTCATTCGAGTTAAGGCTGCCGATTACACCTCTGTTGCTGTCAACTTGAGATATAGAATTGGTTATATGCATCAAAAGTTCCAAATCCTTCAACTCAGGGAACTCAAACTTCTTTGATCATCTCCGTTTCTGGCTTCAGTGTCGTAGAATAAAAGTGTTTCGCACCAAACGGATACTTCTGCCCAAAAATCCACGTACCAATCTCAGTTATAGATTATACAATCCTTCAAAGCGTGTCGGCTTATCAGGCCATGTTACTTCAATTCAGATGTCAGGTGCTACCCGAAATTCCACTCTTCCCAGAGTTTTACTCGAAGCCGTTAATATTTTAGCAATTTCATATTTCCTGTCGGTATGACTAGGGATATTGTCCAGTATCAGACGTCACTTTAACACAAAAATTTGTGCCCCGTGTCCAAGAGCATCCGCAGTGGTTGGTGTATTCATCCTGTATGAGTGAGGATATTATCATCGTGGTTATTCGCAGTCACATTCTGTGGCACGAAACCTTTCTTTCTTCCCAAATGTAATTCTGGCGTGTTTTTACCAATGTGTAGATGACTGTCCACCGAGTTGGCAACAACGTGCGATTTACTGTCTTCACTATAGGCACTTCCAAACACTTCAGGATTCCTAAATCCTACCGACTTCGATACCACCGCTGTCTGTGAAATACCAGCATTTTCACTGGCATTATTGCCAATCTTAGCTGCACGGACAGTCCGCACTCCTTCGGTCGGCTTCCGACAAGGCGCGTAGCAGCCAGCGACCTATTTTGGCCGTGGTCTCGATGACTTACCTAGCATGTAAACTCATCGAACATCACTTGGGTTACATACGACGGACCTTTCACAACAATTTGTCTTGGCGAACACCTTTCTTTTACTGTCTGTTATCGTAACATTCCCATCCTTCCGGTCTGTAATACCACGCTTCATGTTCCCTGAAGAATTTGTATTTAATCTTTTCTTCCAACAGTAATATGCAAAATTGCCTGGTTTACTGCAGTAATTACAGGCATTTCCTGCAGAATGTCACATTTACCTCATCTCATTAAGTTTACTAGTGTTTTAACTTGTAATTCCGATGCGATTCTTTATGACCGATGCGTTTGCACTTGTTGCAACCCACACTTTTTTTGCTGTCAATAGGATGCAAGGTATTCAGCGATCTTTCTTCGCATAACACAATCCGCATTCTTTCAAAACATCAATCTCAGGAGCTTCACAATATGTGAAGGGTTTCTAGCACAAATTACGGTCTGAATTTGTTAAATCATCTGCCCCTTATTGAAAAAAAGTTAAAACTTTACATAATTGTAATACCGCACGTTTCGAACGAGTTCGCACGTTCTATACCTGCGCCTCCAAAATCCGAAATGAACTGATCAAGCCTATTGCACCATGCGGTTGTTTCACGTTTCACCTGTCCGGTATTGAATATAGTACGAGCATAAAAGTAAAATGTTCATTTAGTAGCGTAATGTTCTTTTAAAGCATCCGTAACACAAACCAATCATCTGCTTCCTGCCGAACAAACAGTTTTGTTTCGCTTGCGTACTTGTGAAATAGATCGTATTTGTCAGGGTCAGTTACCCCCAGGATCTGCTTCGACATTTTCGCACAACTCTTTCAGTCTCGGTGTCCCCACTAAACGGTTCACTTATCAGTTTTAAAGCATTACTAACACTTATGTAATGGTCAGCCAATTTCAGCTGCACAGAAGTGCACCGGCAGAACAGGACGGCAGGGATGACTCAAATGTTCTCTGCGCGAACTGTCGCCCTCTCGACTCGCTCGCCTGTTATGCAGGCTGGACACACCCACATGTACAATACGCTCACTTGGTCAATATAAAAGTTCACCCTAGAACAGGTCATGATGGCCCAGAGGGTGGGGTGAAGGGGTGTAGAGAAACCTCTATCCGCGTAGTGTCGACAGCACTTGAACCCTACCTGATAGGCACCTCCTTTCGGCGTCCTATAACGGCGTACAACGTTCCCAGTCACCCTGCTACTGAACAGCCACGGGTCAACCTTCACATCAGAATGCCCGTACGGTGACGTCCTTTTTAATGTCCCTCGGAACGGCACCTTTCCTCTTTGGGCCGATCCTTCCCGACCTCGAGAAGGTACGGCTGTCATCGGTCATCCAGTTTGCAAATACAGACAGCGCAGCTGGTCTCTACCGGCCACTTTAATGGTATTTTCATTACGTATTATGTGTTTTAGTCAGAATCTGTAGAAATTTGAAGTCTGCAGATTAACTGCAACCCCCGTGACCCGACAACAATATTCACGCCTCTGTCATAACCCTAGATGATGATGATTTCCGAATTTTATTAGTCGACCGGTAGCGCATGATTCCGAATTTTATTAGTCGACCGGTAGCGCATGATTCAGGAGCAATCAGTTGGCTTAAATGATAACCGTGAGCTGCAAATACGAAGAGCTAATACTCACTACGGGCCAGTGATGTCTCGTTAAGACGTAATACATTACTGCGAAAATGGGGTATGGTCGTCTGAACAGTGCGAACTCCACTAGCTCCCAGAAAATATGTGTATGTTACCTGCCAAAGAGACCTTCGGTACACCGTTCTCTTACTGCAATCACAGTTCAAAATACAGAATACCGGGGTCAACTGAAGACATACAAAGGACTCAAAGCAATAATTCTAATATTAGGATGATGAAAAGGTCCACTAGTTTATTTGTGGACCACAACTGGATGGTAATTACTTTAATTTTAATCAGATGTTGACCTTCGGCATGACTTTAAAGGATACTGAAGGAAAGAGACAAACATTATAAGAGACACCATAAACTGTCACGTAAGTAACCACAATGGAGGATTTACGTAAACAGCTTACATACTGCCATACAATTATATTCTGTCTTCCTTGTGGTTTCACATATAACTCATTCACATTCTCTAAAATATGAAGTAATAATGCTGGACCTCATTGCCATTCAATATTTTTATGTCACTAATATTTGGTTACAGACCCCAAAACACAATAATTTAATTTATCAAATCATAAAAGGTTTTCATCATCTTGAGGCATGGTAACAGCAAATTTCGGCATTACATGGCAATCTTCACGTTCACTTTCAATCTTTAGAAGACTTGGAGCTAACTGTTGATGATAAGACTAATTCTCAGACTCAAGACAGCTGGTTACCAAACGGCACAACTTGTGTTTAAATACGTTCCTGTCTTCATTATTTAGCCACATAATACTTCTTGGCATATTGTACAATGTCAGCTGTGATTTTACTATCTTGTTGTTTAGAGACTTAAATAATGGGAACTCGGTTTTTATATTTCACTTGTAAGGTCCTGAACATGAAAAACAAGACATAACAACATGTGATTTATTATTATATTTGTATTAGTGTTGTACAAGTGGTGAATCATCACTTTCTGTTTCAGTTTTAATTATTCTTAATACATAACCAATCAACCAGTCCATAATCTCCACTCTTTCACATACTGCCCATCTATTCAAAATGCATCATTTCTCCAGTAAGCACTAGCTCAGTCCATAATGGTGTGTCACTTCACTGTTTACACTCTAACATACACCTAGCAGTGATGCAGAATGGTTGTTATAAGGCTACTCTTGATTTAAGAAATGATTTTGACTGCATGTACCACGCCATTTGTATGAAAGAAGCCCGAAATCTTTTAACACTTTACTCAAATTAAAGAAATTCAGTCATCCAATTAAATTTATGCATCAAATCCTCTTTGTGTGTTGTGCCTGTATTCACTGTATGTGCATCTCACCTGAGTCCCCTGATTTTGTTAAATGTTACTCTCACTATATGACTATCTACTTTGCATTCCTTCAAATAAACTGTCTAAAATTTAGACAACTATAATGCATCCCATGTGAGAATGTAACACTGCTGTATTTATAATGTGCACTAAACAGCACACAGCAGAAAGTACTTTATTGCTGCTGTTGTATCACTCCATATTGCTGCCAATATAAATTTACAGGTCATTAAAAATCTCTCTGAGCATTATATGCCACTGCACGATATACAGGTAAACAGAAAACACTAATTAACTTATAAAAATGTACTTATTCTGGTCAGTCATTCCTTGATTACTAAGGGAGGACACTGGTAACATGGTTGCTTAAAGTGGTATGTACTTTCTTGGTAAAAATAAACATTTGTATGACAATTTGCCCAGGACCAGTACACTGTTATGAATATACTCCTGTAAGCCATAATCCAACCTTGGATCAGCGCTGGTTTATTGCCTTGTGTATACAAAACAAAGATAAAACATTCAGATATAGCACATTTTAAAACATATAAAATACTTAAAGAGTATTCTTGTATTTCCCTCATCATTATAAGACAACTGCCATTCATTCTTTATTTTCAGCACTGAAAAATGTGGAGCTATTAAAAACTGAAGGGATTCACACGCTGGATGAATAAACACAGAACATGACAGAATTCAAGGGAAGTCCTGTTTTAAGAAAGTAGTGTTTTCTCTTTCATATGGGTATTTCAAATATACAATGTCTTAAAAACATAATCATATATGGTATCTCTATTACCCATGCAAAAAATGCACACAGTAACCTACTATGAAGTTGTAACAAATTTTGTGAATAACTCCATTTCGTGGAGGAATTTTTAGCTTTGCAACCTGTGAAAATACAAATCATATTTTGAACACAAATACAAAGTTGAGTTTGTTATTTGAGTGTTGTCACTGACATATTGCAGTTTCTATTTACCAAGGATACTGCAGTGTCACCCTCCACAGGACAAACTAACAGAGTAATATTACTTTCCCAAAACTTTAAGTGGTGGTAGAAATTTTTTTCACTTACTTCTTCCAGCTCTGACTTGACAACACACTTACTTTAGTACTGCATGGCTAATTACAGGCCTAACATTTTCAGCTCATGAATGAAGAAGATTTATATACAGTATATATATAAAACTTCATTAATGAAAGTGAAAATAAAGTTCACAATTTGGCATGCAGGCATAAACAAGTAAACCAAGATCACAAACTTTCAAAACACATAATTTCATTACATTATACTCTATCATATAAGACGCCAGTTTTGCACATATCATGTTACAAGTCTTTTGGTAATGAAATTATGCAAATCTCATACGCAATAATCCACTGCCAATCTTAGAAATCTTCATGGTTTATATTGCATGTAGGCTGAACTCAACACACTAAGGCACACATTAAAAACTGGTTCCATGTTACAAGCATATATACACATCACTGTAAATTATCATAAACAAAATATGAAGTTTTCAAGTGTAGAATTGTTTGACATTTATCAGTTCACAGAAAACACCAAAATTCCCAATTTATTTACAATAAAGTAATTAGACTTCTACTGAAGCAAGTAATTGACAAGAAGCTCTTTCTCATTTTCTTTGTAGTGTTCAGCACAAGAAAAACCTTATTACAAGCAGCGAAACAGTTTTGCCAGGCTAAGTAATTGCCTTATAAGAAACTGTGCTTGAAATGTAACGTAATACTTGTGCAAAGTATCTTCCACAGTATAAACACAAGCATAACTGCAGTTACTTCTGAATGATAAATTGTGATATTGAGCAACTCATGCAATTTACAGTGTGTTTTGGCATGACCTAAGGTGGCGATTCAGTTCCAATTGCATAGGAACTTCTCATATACTTTGTGAGGCTCGTGTCATGTGACACAAGTGTTTAGTTGATAGTCTGTTGTTTAAATTGAGATTACGTCTAACCTTATACAATGAGGCCACTTACAGATTTGTAATTAGTAAACATAAATATTAAAACATTTTTTTAATAAGAAGTTTGTACCTGAAAGGAGAACTGTTGCAATAAAAATTACATGCTGTGCTGGCACAGAGCACATCTCCACAGTTATGTTACATTCATGTTTCATTCATTTCGTACGCGGTTCACAAAATCCTAACTAGCGACACAGCAGCCAATGACATCCTGAGGATATGAACCTTCACTTCAATTGGATTTCCACAAAAGTGATGTTTTGCTCCAATCAATCAGGATGCTATTTACTACAGACCACTAGATTGACATGTATCCTTTTTAAACCATTTACTTTCTCCATTCTTATTAGTTCTTTACTGTGTCATGCATTCACACAACTTATTGTTCTTTCAAATATGAAACAAGGTATAAATATCTCCATTTATGATCTTCCTTGCTTCTTAATTCATGTTCATTGCACTAAGGGTTAGATCATACTCAATACTCTAACGTTTGAAATAAATTAGTAGTATGTTACACAAACAAATGGACATTGATGTCTTAGGTCTTCATGACAGTTGCAGTTTGGTTTATGCTGCTGTGTGTTGTAACAAACACCAGGTTCTTTAAAACAGTGTTTAAATATTTGTAAGACTATACTGTGACACAACAATAAAAACCACATACCAAAGTGTAATCAAATACGTAATAACCCTAATGTTATATGAAACAGGATTGTCTCTGTTGTCAATACAGAAACAGGAATGCCAGAAGAGGTATTCTATATGTTCTGAAAAATTATAAAAATTAAGCTGCTCAATTTTAATACAACATTTTGTCAACTGGTAGAAATTCTTGTGTTCCTTTTACAGAATTTTCCTAGTGTTATATAATAAATAATTCTATACTACCTAAAGCACACACACATTTATTAACTTCTATCAAAGCCCTGACATGTTTCATTTCTGACCTTGTATCATCATCGAAGTGTTGCATTTACTTGGTTTTTGAAATGTGTAAAGGATTTATTACATATTCATTAAACAGAATATTTCAATGTAAAGTAACATAATAGGTTGTCTGTTATAGGCATGCCTCTCCACAGATATGGTTGCATTCTCGAAACACTTAACATCATTTATAGAATTATAACAAAGTTTATTAAAATTATGAGAGAACTGTTGAATCTTTTATGTTAGATGTGGTGTCGAATATGGTTTCTTGTCGTTAATACCATTATTGTCACCCTGTCATCATGATGGATAGTTTACTGAAGAGTTTGTTTTGAAAGAGGGGTACCACAAAGAAGTATGCATGTCCCTATTATCAACTGATGCAGTTGTAATTTCTGTGCAGATTTTGTGCATTACCCTGTTCATCATGTTAGGCTGTGGTTACTCATCTGATTGTAATCACAACACACTGGGGTCTTGGACAAAAGTTAATAAACTGTGTGCTACAGATGGTCATCAGATTATTCATTATATAATAATGCACTAGAATTTTATTCTTGAATTTGTTAGTATACAGTTGAACTTGCCATATTTTCTGAATAATGAATGGTTTGGCTGATAATTCCAACTCTTTGTGGCTATCTTCCATCTTCTGGTTTTTAAATATAATTATTCCATTTATTTCACAATTTGTCTTATTTATATATTTTAATTTTATTTTAACTTCAGTACGAAATAGTAATACTGTTCGTGATTCATGCCAAGATGTGAGAAAGGAAAACAACTTGCATATCATAGTGGAAAAATCCATACTTGTTGGCTTATAATCAGTGCATCATCATAAAAAGAAAGTATCAATAGCCTGCATTCGGTAGCAAATTCATGTAGGAAGTTTAAAATACCGCATTCGGTAGCAATTCCCATATAAGTTCAACATACTGAAGAATGTTTTGCAATTTTTCAAACAACAAGTAATGTCTGAAATATTCATACAAAATTCCTCAAAGGTTTTCCCACTGTATGACTGTGAAGAGACTTGCGAGTTTTAATGCACATAACTCTGCTCGCAGCAGCACCCAAGCTGTAAGCAACAGTATGTTCCTCAGAAACATAAACATCTACCACTCTACGCAGTTCCCAAATCTGAAGACCACACTTTGGCCTATAACAGGTGAATGGATCAACTACTACTTAGATGTGCATGATTGCTTAAAAAGGAGCTTTCAATGATCAAGTAAAATGCAGCACTGGTTTGATGCTTGATTCTACAGTTCAACTAAATTGTGCCGGTGCTCAAAACTAATTTACTACACTATACTGTAAAGCTTGCAGTCTTCTTTCATTTTTTTTATTTGCAAAATATGGTACTATACAGAAGGGCATGCAGCACTGATGGTGGTACAAAATTTGAATGTAAAATCTCAGAGTAAGATAACAACCTGAGTGGCCTAGGTGTTGATAGGAGGATACTATTGAAATTTATCTTAAAAATTAAGTTGTGCAGGCATAGACTACGTTCATGTGCATCACAAGAGCATTCAGTGGTAGGCTCTCACAAAAATAGTAATGAAACTGAAGGTTGAGAATTTGACTAGTTGAGCGACTATCAGCTTCTCAGGAAAGGCCATGTTAAACAGAGTTAGTTAAAAATGCATTAAAGTTTATACTGTCATTCACTATGGCAAAGATAATTTGATAATTTTCATTACATGACTCAGTTATCAGAACACAGTATTATGGATGCTTGTATTTCCTTACAGTATCTTACTGCTCACTGTCTGTATTTTAACTGAAGCCATTATACCATTGTGATATTTACATACGTACAGGCAAACCCCAAAATAGCCCCCCAGTACAGGGCCACCCCCTCTCACTTAGTGCCCATGACAGTATGTGAACAAAAATTCCCTAATATTCAAGAATACACCAATAAATGCACTCTATTACAATATAAAGTTTTTTAAAATTAAACCACTGACATTCCAGTACATTTCGGCCCCTTCTTGTGGGTCATCCTTAGGAAAATACATCAGTATTTGTATAAAACACGGGTTATAGGTAGGTTTCACCCTTTTTATAGACCATGAAGGCCCTTAGGGTGAGTAGAGGTATAGCTGTACTCTTTCTAGGACCTCGGCATTAGATGGGGGTGGGGGGTCAACCCCACGCCCCGGCCGCATCTACCCCCCGGAAAGACCCGGTACCAATTGTATATGAGGCTGGGTGGGCCCCAGGGCCGGTCTGGATGGGCGGAAAATCTCCTTCCCACCGGGATTCGATCCCGGACCGTCCAACCCATAGTCAGCTGCTATACCGACTGAGCTACTGGGCCCACCTAAAACACAGAATATAAACAGATAAAATAGGTGAAAATTGTATTAAAAACATTTGATGTCTTCATGTGGGTGCTGTGGATGCATAAGTTTTGATTACATATGCCATGTTATGGACGGTACTGTAATCATTCAAATATCTGGAGCAGCTTATGTACATTCTGATTGTAGGTATGGTATTACCGGTATGTTCTGATTGTAGGTTCAGTACCATTAGTTCCATACCTACAACCGGAATGTACACAAGGTACACAAAAGATTTGAACGGTTACAATATTGAGCATACGTAAGATCCATTTCACAAGGAATATGTAATCAAAGCCTTACACATATATGGCACCAACATCAAGACAACAAATGATTTTAATACAACTGTAACCTATTTTATCTATTTATATTCTACATTATATACAAAAACTGATGTATTCTCCCTGAGGAAGACCCACAAGAAAGGGTAGAAACATGTCAGTATTCTATTGGTTTAATTGTAAAAACTTTATACTGTCATACAGTGCATTTGTTGGTGCATTCTTGAATTTAACAATTGGTGCACAGATAAGAATACCACAGAAATTCCCATGTTCGATTCACCAACACCCTCAAAATACCATCAAAAATTGCGGTGAACAAACAGCAGTGACTTAGCGGGGGTTCATACTGTGGTTAGGCACTCAAACAGCTCGACCAACAGATCTCACAAAACACTGTACCTCACAACCATTGGGGCAACCTTAAAAAAACTCTCAAAACACACATTAAGACACTTAATAGCCACCATGGTCCTCACAGCAAAGGTATGTGAACAACAGGTGTCTTCAAGTGCTGTGACTGTCTATGATGACATGGACACTACAGTTGGTCTATCCATGTTGTTGTCTCCACTTCCTATGATAACCATTTTGTTACTGTTGCTGTTGCCTAAGGTAACAATGTGTGGTGATGCTCCAAGAGCTGTTTCCCCAGGTGAGTGAGAAGACATGACAACTGGTGACCTGTTCCCTTGGAGTTCTCCTGCTGGAGGTGATGGGCACTCCACTTTTGGGGGTGGTATTGTGGTAGTAATGTGCTGACTGCTTGAATGGTTCATGTGATGTTGGATGAGGTCATAGTAATGATTGATGGGTGGGCTTGCCACTCCTGTACCACCACCACCACTCTGATGATGGAGATGTGGGGAATGATGATACTGAAGAGGTGATGGTACATGCTGCAGTGGCAAGGGCTGTGCAGAAGCTGAGTTGTACAGGCTGGAGTATGACAAGGAGCCTGTCACCAGAGCAGTACTGCTGCTGCTGCTGCTGCTGCTACTGCAACCATGTCCAAGAAGGCTAAGGCTGGTGTGTCCATTGTTCACACTAGACCCTGTGTGGTGGTTCACAGCAGAAGTTCCTGTACGACATTCTCCATAATTATCTAAAAACAAATGCAAAAACTGCATTTTATCATTTATATCTCATGTTACGTGACACTAATGCTCTCACAACATACAGCACCCATCGGCATTATGTAGCACAACACAGTCAGTGAAGTTGTAATAACAGAATTTAAGCAAAATATAGAGAGACTGCATGTCATCCATTTAATAGTACTCCCCAGGAAAGCTAACTAAAGGGACGACCAAAAACATATGGTGGAAATGTGTATGAACAGATACTAATAGATTCAAAATGGAAATCTGGAAAGAGAGGTTAAAAAACAGAGCTGACTGGGAAAAGTCCATGAAGGAGACGAAGGTGCGCATGGAACTGTACTGCCATCTAAGAAGAAGAATTAAAAGAATAAAAACAAATAGAAGAAGAAGACGACACAGAGACCGCAATGCTGTGTCATCACTCAATCACAATGTAGCATGACAAGCAACAGAGTCATGCAGTTCTCATATACAGCCCTGAAAGGCATCTGCACTGCCTGTCAGATCGTTCAGGTCGATTATTCATAATATGCCCTTCAAAAAAGTGGATGAATGTAATTGGATAAATGACTGAACAAACCAAACTAGAAATAATATAGGCGCTGGGATGTCGGGAGGCAATACGATGGCTGACCACCTTACAAAAACTGGATCCCGCCATCTACATCATTACCTGAACTGCTCTGAGATTCCTCTGAAAGAGTTTTCAAAGGGACCACCAGGGAGTACATAAATGGAGTTCACAGGTAACACCAAAGTTCCTAGTTGGACAAAAGCATTTAAAGGGCTTCCTTCAAGAATCTTCTGGGCCTCCCCTCCCCTACTGAACTATTATAGCTATACAGGAAACAGCAGAGACAATTTACAGGCACTGTCACGTGTAAGAACCTACAGTCATACTGGGCCTAGTAAACAGTTCAACCTGCGGAAGGTAGCATAAAAAATATGACCTAACTTCGTATGTCCTATGCGACTCTTAAGCGTCTGAATGAATGGGATTTCATCGCCTGGAACATACTGTCATGAATCCAAGTGCCTGAAACAGCTGCAGTGCAAAACACTGTTTTTCACTGGAAATGGGAAATGCACAGCAGATTTCAGGTGTTTAATGCCTACACCTTCCGTCTATTTACTTAATCGGTTTCTGTCAGTACTTTGCTAAGTTTATTGAGTTTGGCTGAATATTACAGATCCAACATGTGTAAATCTTGGGTACCGGAATTTGGGACCCACACTATATGGTCCGCGAAGTCAAGCGGCCGGGCGGGGAAACTGAGCACTCTCCTCTATCTAGTGCCAAGGTTAAGAATGAGTGGAGTTAAACCGCCATTCCTCTATATGATGTCATTGCGCGCACGGGAATAACTTTACTTCACAACGTACGAAGCAGCTATTAACACAATCAGTGCTCTCTGTTACTTATTGTTCGAGCTATCCTCATTACGCTCATCTCTCCCATTCTCCCATTTTACAAACCACCAGTATTGCTGTCCTTGAGGAGAGTAACTCTACACAGACGTATTCTTGCAACGAACAATCATGTCACGAACTTTTTTTATACAGGGTCCTTACGTTATCTGGCCCATATCGTTCTGTCACTTCCTGTCAGCTACAGCATGGCATCGAACTCGGCTGTCGCACCCAGCTCCTCCAAAACGCGATCTGTAGCACATTCTTACGTTTGTCGACCTGCAGACAGTCTTCGGTCGCAGCTGCAATATTATTGCAACATCCAGTTGTCATGTATCATGGGCATGCGAAATATTCATCCTAGCACAGGAAGCGTTGTACAGTACATCCTGACGCAACTTTCTTAACCTTTTGGCGCCGGAATTATTTTTTTAATTTTATCACACTCTGTATATAAAATGTGAATAATACAGGAACCAAATAAGTTAGAATTATGAAACAAACTGCATTTTGAAGAGAAAAAAAACGGAGAGTATATACCACGTTTAAAATATTTAGTACCTATATTTTTTGAATAAATATATAAAATGCAACTTTAGAGGTTAGCGGTGCGGTACGACCACTATAGTTGACATTAGGCATCAAAAGGTTAATATGCCTGCTCAAAACACGACAACAGCTTCCAAATGAGAGGAAAGGTTCCATTCTGAGACAGGACGAGGACATGAACTCACGGGAGGAGGAAAAACTAGACGACGTTGGTGATAGATTGGAGACAACCCCAGCAAAATCGTTGGTTTGACTTGCCGATGCAACGGGCATGTTTTGCATCGTCAGCAAGAACTGCAACAAATCTACTGCATTTACAACCGTATAAGACAACTGAGGCTCAAAACCCTAAGACACGGATCGTAAATAAAGAATATGTTTGTCCATCAAGACAGTGCAACCGCTCACGACATTTTTTTACTGTATTCGTTATTTACCGTGCACTAAAGTTTCAATTAAACATCACACCGTCACACCACAACGTATCATTGAATTTAAAATGTAGCTACGGAACTGTAGTCTCCTCGTCCGCCAGATCTTCACTCATGCAATTTTTTCTGAAATTCTGAAATGTGCCATCCCCGTTGTGTGTATAAATAAATATGTACAGGTATTTAGTCAATAACACAACAAATATTTCTAATGTTGTCTATTAGAGGATGATAAGAACTACATGTTTCGGCCTATTCCGGCCATCATCAGGTTTTCATTCGAAAGTGTGTTAGTGTTTATAAGATTTATGCGGTTATGTAACGACGGTGAGATCTCATCATCTGTGGTTTTGATTATTACTGCTATTAAGAGACATGGCTGGGGGGGGGGGGGGGGTTTTTTTTTGGGGGGTTTGTGTGGGTTGGGGGGGGGGGGCGCGGGGGGGGTTTATTTTTCCTTGGGCCCG